>Ga0265595_1002535_pt1 | contig 12198 bp, 10 predicted proteins | sample saktaG_15_FD_190148 | JGI IMG/M metagenome (GOLD analysis project Ga0265595, IMG submission 190148) | Saline water microbial communities from Sakinaw Lake, British Columbia, Canada - sak_2013_06_06_50m | ecosystem: Environmental > Aquatic > Non-marine Saline and Alkaline > Saline ... | reverse complement strand
GTTTTTTTTCTGGGAACTTGCCACCCTGATAGATGTGATGCTTCTGGGCCACTGGTTTGAGATGAAATCTGTTTTAGGGGCTTCAAGGGCACTGGAAAAGCTGGCCCAATTAATGCCGGACACCGCCCATCTAATCAAAGGAAGCAACATAAAAGAAGTTAAAATTTCTGCATTAAAAAAAGGGGACAACATTTTAATCAAAGCAGGTGAAAAAATACCTGCCGACGGTACAGTGGTTAAAGGCAGTAGCTATATTGATGAATCAATGCTGACCGGAGAATCAAAGCCAGTACATAAAAAAGAGGAAGACAAAGTTATCGGCGGTTCGGTAAACGGAGATGCAGTTTTAGAAGTAAAAGTTGAAGGAACGGGAGAAGAATCGTATTTAAACAAGGTCATTAATCTGGTAAAAGATGCACAGTCATCCAAATCAAAAACTCAGAGGTTTGCGGATAAAGCAGCAAACTGGCTCACCATCATTGCGGTGACTACCGGAGCAGCAACACTCATTTACTGGTTTATTAATGGACCCGACCTGGCCTTTGCCATTGAAAGAATGGCTACAGTAATGGTGATTACCTGCCCTCATGCTTTAGGTTTAGCCATACCTCTGGTTACGGCAGTTTCCACTTCCTTGTCGGCAAAAAACGGCCTCTTAATAAGAAATAGAACTGCATTTGAAAATTCCAGAAAGATAACCACTGTGGTGTTTGATAAAACAGGCACCCTTACCGAAGGTAAGTTCGGAGTAAGCCTGGTTACGGTTACTGCTAAAAATTATGATGAAAATAAGGTGATTCAGTTGGCAGCCTCACTGGAAAAAAATTCTGAACATCCCATTGCCAGGGGGATTATAAACAAAGCTGAAGAACTCAAAGTCAAGACTATACCGGTATCAGACTTTGAGGTCATAAAAGGACAAGGAGTAAAAGGAAAAGTAGAGGGGAAAAATATTATATTGGTTAGCCAAGCTTATGTAAGGGAAAATCATTTTGAGATGCTAAAAGAGATAAAGGATGATGAAACCGGAACATTAGTCTATATTCTATTGGATAACCGAATAATCGGAGTTATTTCCCTTGCTGATAATATTAGAAAAGAATCCTATGAAGCAATACAACAGCTTAAAAAATTGGGCATAAAGTGCTGGATGCTTACCGGAGACAATCAAGGAATCGCCGAAGAAGTCTCAAATAAGTTACATCTTGATGGTTATTTTGCAGAAGTACTGCCACATGAAAAGCTGGAAAAAATAAAAGAGCTGCAGAATAAAGGTGAATTTGTTGCTATGACCGGAGACGGGATTAATGATGCCCCCGCTCTTGCTCAGGCAGACGTAGGGATCGCTATCGGCTCAGGTACAGATGTTGCTGCCGAGACTGCCGATATTATTCTGGTAAACAGCAATCCTTTGGATGTTACTTCACTCATTTTGTTTGGAAGAGCAACTTATAGTAAAATGATTCAGAATCTTTTTTGGGCAACCGGATATAATGTCATTGCTATTCCGCTTGCTGCCGGAGCATTGTACAGTTATGGCATAATCATTTCTCCGGCTATAGGGGCTGCTCTGATGTCTCTAAGCACGATAATTGTAGCTATAAATGCTCAATTTTTATCCATAAGAAAAGAGACTTCTATTACCTAATGAACCTTGTTGGTGAAGAAATGGAGAATATATCAATATGAATTGGAAACTTATCAAACAAAATAAGACATTCTTATCAATTACTATCATTCTTTTTTTTATTTTTGGATCAGTGCTATATTTTGGCGGGAATCAAATATATGAGGAAGATGCAAAACGGCAGCACGAGAACGAAGTTCATCAATTGGCTTCCGCCAAGGCGACAATCGAAATATTATTTTCTGACTTTGAACATGATTTGTTCTTTTTAAGAGATATTTCCAGCATCAAAGGTTATGTAGATAGTGATTTTGAATCCATTAAATACGGAGATGAAGTTAAGAAGATATTCTATAGTTTTGCAAAGAGTTATAAACAGTATTATAAAATCAGAATTATAGATTCTTCAGGATACGAAGCAGTCAGGATAGACAATAAGCGAGATGGTACTACTGTGATTGTTCCTGATTCCGATCTGCAAGATAAGAAGAACCAATACTATTTTCAAGAGGCCATAAAATTGGATAGAGACCAGGGGTATACTTCTCCAATAGATTTGAATACTGAACAGGGAGAAGTAGATATACCTTACTTCCCGATGATCAGGTTTGCTACGCCTTTGTTTGACTCTCAGGGGGAAAAGAAGGGAATTTTGATTTTGAATTTATATTTCTCGAGAGTCCTTGAACTTCTGCCTGAAAATATGTTCATTCAGACCGAAGAAGGGAATATAATATCATTAAAGCCAGACAAATCTATTAACTTCAGTAAGTCAAACTATGATTTTAGTGGTCGTTCCGGCAGGTTGGATGTCTCAGACGTAGAAACTATTCACTATTCTGTTGTGGAGTTCCTTCCTGGCAAGAAAATGATTACGGCAATGTATCACAGCCACCCTTTATTGAAAATAGAATTACAGAAACTGATATTATCGTCTATCCTGCTTCTTGTCTTATTTCTTTGCCTAATATTGATTGTTAGCTACATAAATTTTTCAAGATTCAGAGAGTTGATAGGGGCACAAAAAGCTATTATATCCTCTCTTGCAGGACTGACCGAAGGGAGAGATCCGGAGACAGGACGTCATTTAGAAAGAACAAGGAATTACTCAGTGGTATTGGCAAAACAGTTGCATAAGGACAAAAAGTACCGAAAACTCATCACTAATGAATTTATTGAAGATCTTTATGATGCCGCTCCTTTGCATGATATAGGAAAAGTAGGAATACGAGATGCCATCTTATTAAAAGAATCAAAGCTGACCAATGAAGAATACGAAGAGATGAAGAAACACGTGCAGATAGGAAAGCGGTTACTTCAAAACACCATTGATAGATTCAAACTTAAACAATTATTTTTTATTATGGGCAGAGATATTTGCGCATTCCATCATGAGAAATATAATGGTAAAGGATACCCGGAGGGTTTGAAAGGGGAGGAAATTCCTTTGGAGGCAAGAATTTTTGCCCTGTGTGATGCCTATGACGCAATTAGATCGAAAAGACCCTATAAGGATGAACTGTCACATGAAGAGGCAGTCAGGAGAATCAAGTCTGATAGCGGTGAACACTTTGACCCGGACATTGTGGATGCTTTTCTGAAATGTGAGAAGGAGTTCCTGAAAATAAACGATGCTTATAAAGATTATAATATATAAAAAGGGAGAGGCTACTTTTATTTACGGGTTTTTGGTTCAAATAAAAAAAATGATCAAGAATTAATAAAGAAGTGGATCGAGGCAATTAATTATACTAATGCCGATGATAAAGCGGCTTATTTAGTGAAGGCTATAAGAGAGAATTGGCAGGTCCCGGAGGAATATTTAAGGGAAATAAAAGAGGAAGAGCAAGAAAAAGAAAGAGAAAAAACAGAATTTATTAAAATTAAACAAAAAGAAGAAGAGAATAAAAAGAGGCAGGAAGAGAGTAAAAAGATAGAACAAATTTATCATTCACTTAATTCTTTAGAGCAGGAAGAAATAAGAAAAGAAACAGAAAACAGGCTGCCAGATTTTTGGAAGGTACAATTAAATAAGGGAAGAATTAAAGATAAACCTTCAAAAATGCTTGAAGTTGTCCTGGAAGAAAAGAGGAGAGAAATAATAAAAGAATGGATTGATTCCGGAAAGATTGTAAGTTAGAAAGTGTGGAAGAGGAGTAAAAAACAAAGAAGAATGTTAAATAATTTATAAGATTCAAATAACAGCACACTATTTATATGTTTAGTTTATCCCATGAGATTAATAGGAGGTAAAAAATGGAAGATGAGGACAAGACAAAAGTAGAATTAATAAAAGAACTGAAAGCTTTGAGAAAAGCGCGGGGGGGGGGTCAATGAACGATCTCACCAAACGCAAGCAGGCGGAGGAAAAATTCGCCGAAACCAAAGAGTATTTGGAAAACCTGATCAAATATGCCAATGCACCTATTATAGTTTGGGATACCTCGCTGTCAATAACCCGCCTTAACCGAGCCTTTGAAAATCTAAGCGGTTACCAGGCAAGTGAAGTAATGGGTAAAAAAATTGATATTCTTTTCCCCGAAAACAATATTGAAAGCGCACTTGAACATATTCAAGAAACGGTAAGTGGAAAAAGATGGGAATCTGTAGAGATTAAAATCCAGAGAAAAGATGGCGAACCAAGGATAGCGTTATGGAATACAGCCTATATTCTGGATAAAGAAAAGAAAAATATCATTGCAACCATTGCACAAGGGCAAGATATCACCCAGCGCAAGCAGGCAGAGGAGTCGTTGCGAAGGGAACGGCAGCGGCTGCATAAGGTGCTGGAAGTCATGCCGATGATGGTGTGTCTGCTAACACCGGATTACCATATCCCTTTTACTAATCGCGCTTTTCGGGAAAAGTTTGGCGAGTCGAAGGGGAGACACTGCTATGAATACTGTTTTGGGAAAAAAGAGCCTTGTGATTTCTGCGAGTCATATGAAGTTTTAAAAACCGGAAAGCCTCACCGCTGGGAAGTAACCACCCCGGACGGCGCCACCGTTATGGAAGCATATGACTTTCCTTTCACCGACGTGGATGGTTCGTCCATGATTCTTGAGGTAGATGTCGATATCACCCAACGCAAGCAGGCCCAGAAAGCCCTGCAGGAAACCCATGACCAATTAGAAAATAAAGTAGCCCAACGAACCGAAGAATTACGAAAGGCCAACCTTAAGCTTCAAGATGCCGACCAACTAAAAACCATGTTTATCGCCTCCATGAGTCATGAATTAAGGACCCCCCTTAGCTTTATCACCGGTTTTACTGATATCATCTTAAGGGGGATATCCGGGGAGATTAACCCAAAGCAGAAAAAACAGCTTACCCTGGTGAAAAATAGTGCTAGCCATCTCTTAGTCCTGATCGATGGTTTAATTGACATCAGCAAGATAGAAATAGGTAAAACGGATCTGATCATTAAGGAATTTGACCTCTCCTTACTTTCTCGGGAGATAAAAGATAATTTTACCGTTGCGGTAGAAAAGAAAGGACTTTTATTGTCACTGGAAATACCCCCCACACTTCTCATCGAAGGTGAGGAGAAAAGAACCAGACAGATCCTGGTCAATCTCTTGAGCAATGCCCTGAAATGTACCGCTAAAGGAGAGATCAAGATAAAAATAGTAACCAAGGACCAGAGGGTAGAACTAGCAGTTCAGGATAGCGGTAGCGGGATAAGAAGAGAAGATCTGGATAAGTTATTTAAGCCTTTTAGCCGGGTGAACCAACCAGGTAAGATAGGGGAAGGAAGCGGTCTGGGCCTCTACCTCTCTAAAAAGAACGCCCATTTACTGGGTGGTGATCTTATAGTGGAAAGCGAGTTTGGAAAGGGGAGTATATTTACCCTGATCTTACCCTTACAATATAAAGAGACTAAAGGATGAAAAAATTCATCTAACCGAGTATAATGAAACCTGGATGAAATAAAGAGGTATTTTTTAAATAAGTTAAAATAAATGTAAGTGAGGAAAAAGATGAAATGAAAATTCTGATCGTTGATGATATGGAAGATGGTCTCTATATGCTGGAGACCATCCTGAAAGGAAATGGCTATGAGGTAGTCACTGCTCTAGATGGAGTAGAAGCCTTAAATAAACTAAAAGAAGAAGCAGTGGATATCATTATCTCTGATGTATTAATGCCCCGGATGGATGGCTTCCAATTTTGCCGGGAATGTAAAAAAGACCCTCATTTAAAGGAGATTCCTTTTATATTCTACTCTGCTACCTACACCAACAAAAAAGATGAGGAATTTGCCTTAAGTTTTGGTGTAGAAAAGTTCATTAGAAAACCGGTAGATCTGAAAGTATTCTTAGATAGCATAGAAGAGGTGATCAAGAAACATAAAAAGGGAGTACTCGTTACTCCCCCAAAGCCGGTCAAAGAGAAAATATATCTTAACGAATACAGTAAGCGGCTGATCAATAAATTGGAGATAAAGGTGCTCGCCTTAAAGAAATCCGAAAAGCAGGTCAAAGATTTATTTGAAGAGGTTATCCTTACCATGGGTAAGATTACCGAGATCAAAGACCCCTATACTGCCGGACATCAACAAGGAGTCTCTAAACTTGCTGTGGCTATAGCCAAAGAGTTGGATCTTCCTCAAGACAAGATTGAGGGGATAAGGATAGCCGCTCTACTCCATGACCTGGGAAAAATATGCATACCGACAGATATCTTAAATAAGCCCTCTAGATTAAGCGAAATAGAATACAGTTTAATTAAAGACCATCCCCAGGCCGGGTATGTTATCTTAAAATCCATTGATTTTTCCTATCCGGTAGTAAAAATTATCCTCCAGTATCACGAAAGGCTCAATGGTTCAGGTTATCCTCAAGGGATTAAAAGTGAAGAGATTCTTCCGGAAGCAAAAATAATCGGGGTAGCTGATGTGGTAGTGGCGATGTCTTTTCACCGACCTTACCGACCTGCCTTCGGTATCGATAAAATCCTGGAAGAAATCTCTCAGAACAGAGGAATACTCTATGACCCGGAAGTAGTGGACGCTTGCTTGAAGCTCTTTAAAGAAAAGGGATTTAAATTTGAGTAATAAATAGGGATCCCATTTAATTGCAAAATACACGGTAACAAATATTTATATGAAAAATTATACAAAATAGATCCGATTTCTGCTTTAAAAATAGAAATCAATGATTTGAGAAGGATAATTAGGGCTTTAGAAGTGTATAAATCTACCGGTAAAGCCATCTCTTACCCCCCCCGGTAATATAAAAATAAAAAAAAGGAGATAAAAATGAAACAGAACAAAAAAATGCTCATTATGGCAATATTAGGGTTTATTCTTGTAGCAGGCATCTGCGTGAATTCTATCCATGCCTGCACTGGAATTCGATTGATAGCAACCAACGAAAGTGTTATTTATGGCCGCACGATGGAATGGGGTGCATTTGATCCAAATTCCCGCGTTTCCATTATTCCTCGCGGATATTCTTTCACCGGCTTAACCCCGGATGGAGAGAATGGCAAGAGATGGGAAGCGAAATATGGTGTTGTCGGGCTCGATATGATGGGAAGAGATTTTCTCGTAGACGGTATGAACGAAAAAAGTCTTGCCGTTGGTTTGTTCTATGATCCGGGATTTACCAATTACCCAAGCTACGAAAAGGACAAGGCAGGCAATTCCATCACAGCAGTTGATGTTGTAAATTTTATTCTTACCCAGTTTGCGACTTTAGAAGAGGTCCGTCAGGGGATGAGCCAAGTTAGGGTTGTTCCTGTAGTGGAAGAAACATTGGGGATTCCGATTTATGCTCACTGGATGGTGACAAACCCGGAAGGAAAATCCATTGTTATTGAGTTTATCGATGGCGAAATGAAGATTTTCGATAATCCTTTGGGAGTTATAACAAATTCACCAACCTTCGATTGGCATATGATTAATTTACGAAATTATTTGAACCTTTCGGCTGTTGATCTGCCTGATAAAAAAATGGAAGGTATTGATTTTGCTCCGCTGGGTAGTGGTAGCGGCATGATTGGATTGCCCGGTGACTTTACACCACCTTCACGTTTTGTGCGTGCAGTCGCATGGACTCAGACTGCACGTCCTACCGAAACGTCTGCTGAAACTGTTTATGAAGTATTCAGAATTCTTGACAACTTCAATGTACCTGTTCATCCAGATGGAGGCGATATGACGAAAGGTATGCGCAGTTCTACGGATTGGACTACAGCCTGGGATCTTTCCGAACGTGTGCTCTATTATCACACTCAACATAATCGGCGTGTTCGAGCCTTGTATTTGGAGGAACTAGATTTTTCAAAGCTTGGCAATGGTATTCTTCATCTGTCTCTTGACAACAGTAAAAAGCAAGATATCGAAGATATTACACCGAAAAAATAGGGATTCGCTTTCAAGTTTTAATGATTCCATTCAAGAAAAATACTAATCTACAGAAGAAAAGAGAAGAAAAGGGGAGAAGAAAAGAGGGTCTATAATATTCTATATCGAGCTTTAAATAAGGTCCTATTTTATTTAACGAGGGAGATATTAAATGAAAAAGATTTTATCAATACTTGCGATAATTATTTTAATAGTTTTATGCCTTTTTGCATTTACTTCATTTGGTGAGTCACCCGCTGGCTCACCAGAACCCGAGGGAAAGATTGAAGAAGAATTGAAAGTCCTCTTGGATTCTGTAATCTCCGAAAGCCATGTTCCCGGTTTAGTAGCAGGAATATGGGCACCTGATGAAGGAGTTTCCTTTATTTATACCGCAGGAGTATCTGATCTGGAGACCAATGCTCCTATGGATGAAGATATGATCTTCAGGATTGGAAGCAATACCAAAACTTTCACAAACACTGTACTCCTGCAGTTGGTCGATGAAGGATTAATAAACTTAAACGATACACTATCAAAATATCTCCCGGATTACCCCAGGTCTGATGAAGTCAGCATCGAAATGTTAACCAACATGAGAAGTGGAATTTATAACTATTCTGAATCAGAATACTTTTCATCTAAGATATTTGAATACCCTACAACTTTTTGGTTACCAAAGGAACTCATTGCTATAACAGTAGAGCATCCCTATTATTTTGAACCAGGAAAAGGTTTTCATTACAGTAATACAAATACAATCATTATTGGTGAAATTATCGAAATGGTCACTGGAAATTCCCTTGAATCTGAAATTACCAATAGAATTATTGATAAGCTTGATTTGAAAAAGACTAAATATCTAACGGGTGGTACTGAGATTCCGGGTTACCATCCCAAAGCCTATTATACAGGAGAATATGACCCTGACTTTATCGAATGTTCCGAATGGTTGGATTGTTCCTGGGCCGGAGCTGCCGGAAGCGCGATTTCAGATATATTTGAATTAAAGACCTATGCAGAAGCCCTGGTGGATGGATATTTCCTTTCCGATGAATTGCAGCAACATAGACTTAAGGGTCATGAAATGGCAGGATCAGATAAAAAATATGGAATGGGCATTTTTAGCTATGATAATTTTTATGGTCATAATGGAGGCTATCCGGGATTTACTTCTCTGATGATGCATTCATCTGAGCGTAATTGCACCATTATCATTTGGTACAATTGCCAGTTAGATGAAGCGGACCCCACCATGCTGCTTCCGAAGGTAGCAAAAATAATTTATCCTGACATCGAATAATATAGAGTACCAATTAACAAATAATACAAATTATTTATTCCAAAGAAAGGAGCAACATATAAGTTTTGAATAAAGAAAACAATGAAAAAATTAAATTGAATATTTGTTCAATTGAAGATTGCGGCAGACTAACTCACAAGCAATCAAAATACTGCATTTTTCACGCTGAGCCAGATGAAAAAACCGAAGACGAATTTAAGAAGGCACTGAAAGAATATGCTTATGAAATTAAAAAAGAAAATAAAGATCATAACTTTAGTTTTTTTATCTTTGTGGGGAAAATAGCTTTTATTAAAGATTTAAACATTACTATTTTTACAAATGCAAACTTTGAGGGGGCAACCTTTGAAGATAATGCGAACTTTGAAAGAACAACTTTCGAGGGAAGAGCAAACTTTGAGAATGCAGGCTTCGAAGGAAATGTTTACTTTGACCAGGTAATCTTCAAGGTAAATTCTAACTTTTTGGGTTCAACATTCAAAGGAGATATCTCTTTTTCAGAAACAACTTTGGTTCCTGCAACATGGTTAGAAATTAAGCTATTGAAGAAGGGAATTATCAAATTTGAAAAGACTAATCTTGAAGGTGTTATCCTGGATTTAGATTTAGTCAATGGAGTATTAATTGACTTTACCAATGCCTTACTAATGAATACTAAAATTAATAAGGAACAAATCTCAAACCATATCCTCCAAGAAGAGAGAAAAGAGTTTTCTCAGGCTAGAGAGGTTTATCTTATCCTTAAGAATAATTTTCGCAGCATTGGAAGATACAATGAAGAAGGCTGGGCCTTTACGAAAGAAAAAGATATGGATAGGAAAAGTAATTTTCATTTTAAGTCATTGCATAAATGGCTTTGGTCTTGCTTTTTAAATGTAATTTATGGTTATGGAGAAAAACCGGGTAGAGTTATGGCTTTAGCAATGATGATAATCATTGTTTTTACTTTTATTTTTATGAGTTATGGTCTTATTGATGAAATAAAGTCAGATACTTTACCAAAATATAATATCTTAAATGAATTGTTTATGGGTATTAAAGATGGAGATTTATTAGTTAGGTTAAAAGATATGTCATTGGAACAGTTAGAAGATTGTCTGTATTTCAGTACAGTTACTTTTACTACCTTAGGAATAGGAGATTTTGTTCCTATCGAAGGTCCGGCTAGAATATTAGTAGGAACAGAAGCTTTTATTGGTGCGTTTGTGATGGCACTTTTCGTTTATACCTTTGCAAAGAGTACAGGGGGAAGGTAAGCAATTAATAGGTCTATGAATCGATTTATCAAAATATTAGTTATCGGACTCTTGGCATTAACGGGAGCATTTTTTATTTATCATTACTCAAATCTAGAAGCTCCCGCCAATTCTAAAGTTATTCCGGTTTATACCTATAAGGTTGTCAATACTTATCCTCATGATAGAAGTGCTTTCACAGAAGGATTGATATTTGAAGATGGTGTTTTATATGAAGGAACGGGTCTTCGTGGATATTCCAACTTGCGTAGAGTGAAATTAGAAACCGGAGAAATCTTACAAATTTGTGAACTGCTGCCTCAATTTTTTGGCGAAGGGGTGACCATCTATGGGGATAAGATTATCCAATTAACCTGGCAATCTCATATCGGGCTTGTCTACGATAAATCCAGTTTTAAATTACTACAAGAGTTTAATTATCCGGATGAAGGCTGGGGTATTACCCATGATGGTAAGCGTTTAATCATGAGTGATGGTACCTCAACATTACATTTCTTAAATCCTGAGACTTTTGAGGAAATTAGCCAGATTGAAGTTTCTGCAAACGATATTCCCGTGACCAGAATCAATGAATTAGAATATATTAAAGGAGAAATCTATGCCAATATATGGCTGACAGAACTTATCGCCAGAATTAATCCTCTGACCGGTCAGGTAGTTGGCTGGATAGACCTGAAAGGCATTTTAAGTCCGGAAGACCATAGTGAGACAGTTGATGTTCTTAATGGTATTGCCTATGATGCAAAGAATGATCGGTTGTTTGTGACTGGAAAATTTTGGCCAACACTTTTTGAGATTGAATTGATAGGGCAGGGGACTACAGAATCCAAATAAAGGCAATTATAAAAGTTTGTAAAAATGTGAAGTTGTGATGCAGGACCCTGAGAATTCCTGAACTTCCCCGTAATACGTGTAAAAAATCGGGTAAAAAGCGAGGTGAAAATAATAGTCAAAAAAACAGTTAAAAAATAATATTTTAAATTTAAAAGGAGGATTAAATTATGTCTAATAAAAATGCAACCATTGCTATTTGCAATACACATGTAGAAGCCGAAAAGGCCATCAAAGAATTACAGAAATCCGGCTATGACATGAAAAAATTGTCCATCGTGGGCAAGGATTATCATAGCGAAGAAAACGTAGTGGGCTATTATAATACAGGTGACCGAATGAAAAAGTGGGGGAAGCTGGGCGCATTTTGGGGAGCATTCTGGGGTATCCTGTTCGGCTCTGCTTTTTTTATGATCCCTGGTATTGGACCAATCTTGGTTGGTGGTCCTATTGTAGCATCTATTGTCGCCGGCCTCGAAGGAGCAGTTACCATTGGAGGTCTCAGCGCTCTTGGCGCAGGTCTTTTCAGTATCGGCATACCCAAAGACAGCGTTATTCAATATGAAATGGCGATAAAATCCGATAAGTTCCTCGTAATCGCCCATGGCAATGCTGATGAGCTGGCTAAAGCAAAAGAAATACTGGATCCTTTGGATAATGTTGAGGTTGCCGTTCATACTGATAAATAAAAAAGTGAAACCTTCTCCGAATTGATTATACTACTGATATTAGCATAATGGGAAAAAGATTGATATGGTACAATAATAATAACGGTTAAATTTTGTACTGTAGTTTTATTGGTACTGTCCTGAATCCACCCGCTAAGCAGGTG
>Ga0265595_1002534_pt1 | contig 12198 bp, 15 predicted proteins | sample saktaG_15_FD_190148 | JGI IMG/M metagenome (GOLD analysis project Ga0265595, IMG submission 190148) | Saline water microbial communities from Sakinaw Lake, British Columbia, Canada - sak_2013_06_06_50m | ecosystem: Environmental > Aquatic > Non-marine Saline and Alkaline > Saline ... | reverse complement strand
GCGAGCCCCGCAGGGGCGAAGCAATCTCCACATAGCTACTTGGGGATTGCTTCGGCGGAAAACCACCGCCTCGCAATGACAAGATGGGCAGTGTTTCTGCCCTTTAGAATGGCGGGGCACGCCATGGCCGACTCGCAATGACACGATACTCATTACCTTGTTACTCGTTACCTTGTTACTCAGTTACTCACCCTCCTCCCAAGCCGCCTTCAGCTTTTGATAAGTCTCATCGAGAAGCTCCGGAATAAGACGAGTGTTTGAGAAGACCGGCATGAAGTTGGTGTCCGCCTTCCAGCGAGGGACAACGTGAATGTGGACGTGCTGCTCGATTCCTGCCCCTGCCGCCTTGCCAATGTTGATCCCTACGTTGAAACCATCCGGGTGCATGGCTCGGCGCAGCGCCTTGAGGCCCTTGCTCACCATGAGCATCATCTCGGTTAACACATCTTCTTCCAACTGCTCTGGGCTTGGCACGTGCTGATAGGGGATGATCATTAGATGGCCGTTGTTGTAGGGATAGAGGTTGAGCATTACGTAGCACTTCTTGCCCCGGTGGAGGATATAATTGGCCTGGTCATCGTCGTCGGCGATTTTATCGCAGAAAACGCACCCCTCGCCCTTCTCGCTCAGTATGTATTCCAGACGCCACGGAGACCAAAGCCTTTTCATAACCTCTCCCTTTTCTGAGATCAATGGTGACAAAGAATAGGGCAGGACTTATCCTCCTGCCCTCTGCTTTCGCCCTATAGTTTACCAGAAATCGCCTTTCTAGTCAAAGACTTGACTTCGTTCCCTTTTTGTGGTAACTTTGACATCGGAGGAGGCAGGGCTGGACTTGAGCGAACTATCGGCGGAAAGCATCAAAAGAGGATTAAAGACAGAACTCATTGGCCAGAGCATAGTATACTATTCCTCCATCGGCTCGACCAATGAGGTGCTCAAGGAGCTGGCTATCCAGGGCGCGCCGGAGGGCGCGATGGTCATCGCCGACGAGCAAACAGCGGGGAAGGGGCGGCTGGGCAGGAAGTGGCTGGCCCCACGCAGCACCAGCCTTCTCATGTCTTTGCTCTTCCGCCCCGACCCTTCGGGCAGAGCCTCAGGGCGAAGCCTGCCCCCCAGCCAGGCTCCGCGATTGACCATGATCTGCTCCCTGGCCATTGCCGAGGCCATCGAAGGACTCACGGGCCTGTCAGCAGGTCTGAAGTGGCCCAACGATATCTTCATCCGTGGCAAAAAGGCGGGCGGTATCCTGACGGAATCGGGGACGACGGGTGGGCGCCTCGACTACGTCGTCGTGGGGATGGGGCTGAATGTCAACCTGGCTGTCTCTGCCCTGCCAGAACTGAGGGGCATGGCGACCAGCCTTTCTCAGGAGCTGGGTCGGGAAGTCTCGCGGCTGGAGTTGCTGTGGAAAACTCTGGAGGGGATCGAGACCAGGTACGACTCCTTGAGGAGGAGGGGCTCGCCCCACGAGGAGTGGGCGGCCCGCCTCATCAACCTGGGCCGGCAGGTGCAGGTGACCACGCCTCAGGGAGTGTTGGTGGGCTGGGCCGAGGGAGTGGACGCCGACGGAGCCCTCATCCTGCGCACCCCCGACGGCCAATGCAAGCGAATATTGGCTGGGGATGTGACGTTGCGAGGCTCAACGCCGAGCTGAAGCTCGACGCTAAAAGCACAAAGCCCCCTTCGGGGGAGGAGTTTCCTCAACAGGGTGGCGGTGTCATCTCGCTGGAAGCCGGCCAGGGGCACCTGGGCAAACTGGACGAAGAGTGGACTGGCCGGATCTGCCATTAGACGGTGCATCGATCCCTTCTCCCTCCACCACCTCGCCAATCACCCAATGCTCCTGGCCCTCAGCGCTAAAGATGGTGGTCAGCTCTTCCAGTTTCTCTGCTGAGACAGCGATTAGTAGTCCACCCGATGTTTCAGGAGTGTAGAGGAGCATCTGCATCTCTTCTGGAATGTCTGGGGCGAAGCGCACCTGGGGCGCGTAGTGTTCCTGATTTCGGCAAGCGCCGCCAGGGAAAAGCCAGTCCTCGGCATACCCCTTCGCCCCTTCCACGAAGGGAAGTTTCTCCAAATGGAATCGTATCCCCACCCCGCTCCTTTCGGCCATCTCCTGGGCGTGACCCAGCAGGGCGAAGCCGGTGATGTCGGTGCAGGCGTTCACCCCCACGCTTTGCATCAACTGGGCGGCGTGGCGGTTGAGCTTCTTCATGCTCTCCACCGCCGCCTCCACATGGCTTGGATCGGCTACCTGTCCCTTGAGAGCGGTGGTGATGATCCCAACGCCGAGGGGCTTGGTCAGGATGAGGACATCGCCGGGCTTGGCCCCTGCCTTGGTGGCCACATGGTCAGGGTGGACGAAACCCATCACCGCCAGGCCGTACTTGGGCTCCTTGTCGTCCAGGGTATGGCCGCCGGCGAGGACGCCCCCCGCCTCAGCCACCTTCTCCGCCCCTCCCCGCAGAATCTCAGTGACGACGTCAGGCGGTAAATCGGGAGGGAAGCCGCAGATGTTGAGCGCCAGCACCACCTCACCGCCCATGGCGTAGACGTCGCTCATGGCATTGGCGGCGGCGATGGCGCCGTAGTCGTAGGGATCGTCAACGACAGGCGGGAAGAAGTCGAGGGTCTGGATGACCGCCACCTCGTCGTTGATCTTGTAGACAGCGGCGTCGTCACTCACCTCCAGGCCAACGAGCAAGTTAGGATACTCTTCAGCGCGAAACATGTCGCGTAATGGGCGCAGTACCTGCGCCAGGGCCTCGGGGCCCATCTTGGCCGCTCAACCGGCGGCGCTAGTCAGCGCTGTTAAACGTATCTCCTCGCGGGTCACTCTCCCACCTCCTTGAGAGACCCTAAGGGTTTGGGAAACCCTTAGGGTCTTGTGTCTGCTCACAGGCTCACCACTTTTCCGGCGCTCAGCATGGTCTCGGCGATGGTGTACATATTGGACACCTCACCCACCACGACCTTCTCCTTCAGTTCGTAGTACCCCAAGCAAGTGCCGCAGGCCAGGATCTCCACCCCCCGCTCGTGCAGTGCTCGAAGGTCTTCCTGCACTGGTGACCCCTCTACCACCAGTTTGACTCCACTGTTGAAAAAGATAATGGTGTCGGGCAGGGGCTGCACCTCGCCCAGGGTGTGAACGAAGCCCCGGATCAGGATCTGCCCCAGTTCGGCGTCCCCACGCCCCATAGACTCACCGGGTATCACCAGCACCAGCGGCCCTTCAGCCGGAACGGTCGCTGGTTGCGAGGCCGTCTCCTCCAGAGGTATGCTCTCCCGGGCGATGTGCAGGTAGATGCCGTCGTCCCGCTCCTCGGCCTGCACCGTGCATCCGGCCTTCTTGGCCATGCGGGTCACGTTGTGCCGGGCTGTTTCGTTATCCACGATGGTTGTAACTACAGTGCTTTCCTGCAGCGCATTACGGGTCATGATAACTGGTTGAGGGCAAGGCAGCCCCCGTGCATCAACGATTTTGGCCATGATTCTCCTTTAGATTTCGTGAATCCCCTCTATCTCAACCCGAGCCGCTTCCAGTGACTCCAGCGCCGTCTCCTGGTCGGCCCGTTGTATTCGGACGCACACCCCGCAGTCGGAGCTGAGGTGGCGCGGGACGGGAATCAACTTACAGGAAATCCCCACCTCCGCCAGAACCTTCTCCGCCCGCAAGGCGTGGCTGGTAGAGTAGACCAAGATGACGGCATACTGGTTACTGGTCATCATGCCTCCCGGGCAAGTTCATCCGCGGCGGACACGGCGATGTCCACTTCCTCCAGCGTGTTGAAGACCCCCAGCCCGAAGCGCACCGTGCCCACCGGGAACGTGCCGATGGTCTTGTGTGCCGCAGGCGCGCAGTGTAGCCCCACACGGCATAGGATGCCGTATTCTTCGTCTAAACGCAGCCCCACTTCCGAAGGCTCCATCCCGGTGATGTTGAAGGAGACGGTAGCTGTCTGACGGGTCGCATCCAGCCCGCCGTAGACGGCCAAGCCGGGAATGTCTCCTAGTCCGTCTATCAGCCGCTGGGTCAGTTCCACCTCGTGGGCGCGGATGGTCTCCACGCCTTGCTCCAGCACCCATTGCAGGCCGGCCTCCAGTCCCGCCAGGCCCACCGCGTTGGGCGTGCCGCTCTCGCACATGTCGGGCAGGAAGTCGGGTTGCTCCTCGTGCTCCGAGCGGCTGCCCGTGCCGCCCCGCTTGGGCAGCTCCATCCGCTTCTCGTCTACCCGCTCGCCGATGACCAGCCCCCCTGTACCCATCGGCCCGCAGAGTGACTTGTGGCCGGTGAAGGCCAGGAGATCAATTTTGTCAGTTTCCACGTCAATGGGATAGGCTCCTGCCGTCTGCGCGGCATCAACCAGGAGGAGCAGGCCGTGGCGGCGGGCGATTTCGCCTGTCTCGGCAATAGGGAGGATGGTGCCCACCACGTTGGAGGCGTGGTTGAGGGTGATCATCGCCGTGTCGGGTAGCACCGCCGCTTCCACATCGGCAGGGTCGAGAAACCCCTCCGGCGAGCACCGCACTACCGTCACCTCCACGCCCTGCTGCTCCAGTGCGCGCAGGGGGCGCATCACCGAGTTGTGCTCCATGCTGGTGGTGATGACATGGTCGCCGGGACGCAGGAGGCCGCACAGGGCCAGGTTGAGGGCCTCGGTCGCATTGGAGCCGAAGACCACCCGCAGCGGATTGGGCGCATTGAACAACTCAGCCACGGCCTCCCGGGCGTTGTAGACGATGCGTCCGGACTCCACCGCGAGGCGATGGGCGGAGCGACCCGGATTGGCACCCACGTCGTTCAAGAAGTGCACCATCGCCTTGGCCACGCCTGGCGGCTTGGGCCAGGAGGTCGCGGCGTTGTCAAAATAAATCATCTTTACCTCCAGAGGTGCCGGGCACTTGGCAAGTGGCCGGCACCTGCGGATGTCATTTCGTGATGGTCAACTTAAACTCATCCCCCATCTCCTCGGCTTCGACCTGGCAACCGAGTTTCTCAGACGCGCGCCGCACGTTCTCGCGCGAGGTGACGGTCTCCACCAGCACCTCGATGGGGAACTCGCCCGCCTGGATAGCCTTCCGGGTCATGATGACCGGCTGCGGGCAGGAAAAACCACGAGCGTCTACTGTTGTAGTCATTATGTCATACCTCCGTATTTTCACTTCTCGCGCATACTGAAGCCGATGACCAGGCAGACCACCAGCCCCAGGATCACAGCAGCCATCCCGTAGGGCGAGATGCCGCCTACAGTGCCGTTCGCAACACTATCGGGTGTACCGGCCAGCGCGAAGTTGTGGGCGAAGCCAGCGCCAACGATCATCCCCAGAACGAAGACACCCGCGTCGCCATCTCCTTCGCCGGAGAGGAACAGTTGCCGGCCGGGGCAGCCCCCCGCCAGGGCGAAGGCCAGCCCCGCCAACACCATCCCCAGGAAGTTCCACAGGTGGCTGCTGTGAGCCACCGGCTGGCCGAAGAAGCCAAAGCTCACTTGCCCCAGGATTAGGTTGGTGATGAACGCCACCACCAGCAGTGCGCCGATGCCGCTGATGAGATGGTTGTCGCCCATCAGAATCACGTCTCGGATGGAGCCCATGGTGCAGAAGCGGGTGCGCTGGGCCAGGAAGCCGATGACCAGGCCCGCGCCCAGGGAGATGAGCAGGGGAGCATAGAGTGAGCCGGGGCCTTTCTCGCTGAAGAAAATGGGGCCACCCTCACTGAACTGCGGCCGGAAGATGCGCAGCAAGAGTAAGCCGATCATGATGACCGGCATGATCCAGCCAACGACGGGATACGTCTTGTAGGAGCGGCCCAGGTTGTAGCCGGCCTTGAGGAATTGGACACCGATGGTGACGCCGGTGACCAGCCCCGCCAGGCCCAGGATGGCATTCAGGTCGCCGCCGGCCAGTCGGAGGAGTGCCCGCCAGGGGCAGCCCAGAAAGGCCAGCGAGCCGATCATGGCGAACACCCCCAGGACGAAGCGGACAATGGGGACGGAGCCAGCACGGGGCTTGAACTCGCGGAAGAGGAGCGCTGCGATGGTCGCGCCCAGCACGAAGGCGATGATCTCCGGCCTGATGTACTGGACGACAGCAGCGCGGTGGAGTCCCAGCGCCCCGGCGATGTCCCGCTCGAAGCAGGCCACGCAGATGCCCATGTTGGGTGGATTGCCGACCTTCTGCAGGAGCGGGGCCAGGACGCCGATGGCGACTCCGGCCAGGACGATGCCCCAGCGCGAGGCAAAGAAGCGGGTAATTTTTTCGGACATGGTATAAACCTCCTGTAGTATAATCTCCACACGGTCCGAAGACCGGAGTGTGGGCAACAAAAAAACCGCCGCCGGCATACACCAGCGGCGGCAGTTGCCCCAGGAGGGACACCACGTCCAGGCTCAGGGCGCGGTCACATCACCGCCCCCTGGGCTAAGCCTTGCCGAAGCCCCTGGCGTATGCAAATGGGCCTGTGGACGCCAACCGGCGCCCCAGGCTACCACTCAGGTGCGGCGGTGATGCAACATGCTCATAACTCCTGTAACCTCCTTTGCAAACACGGACAAGTTTACCACAAAAGCCTGATAAGCGCAACCCGGCAAGGCGCGCTAGCCATCAGCAGAAATTGACTAAATTGAAAATCAGAGGTATGATTGAACGAAGCCCGCTGCCTGGAAGACGCACATATCGGGGAGGACTCAGGGAATTGGTGAGAAGGGGAGCGTTGGAAGTAGCCCAAAGGATATTGGTAGCGGTGATGGTCGCCATCGCTTTCACCATCGCCTATCTGATCCTGCACGCCTTGTGGGCGCCTGAGAGCAGATCCGACAGGTCTACACCCGTCGCCGCCACACTCACCCCGACGGTAACTCCCACTGCCACCAGGGTCCCTCCCTCGCCGACTCCCACCAAGCCTCCCAAAAAGGTCGGCCTGGTCGCCGGGCACTGGGGATACGATTCGGGGGCCGTCTGCCCCGATGGCCTGACGGAGGTGGAGATCAACCTGGCCATCGCCCAGTCGGTGAAGGCCCTGCTGGAAGACCAGGGCTACGCAGTGGATCTGCTGGAGGAGTTCGATGCGGCACTGGAGGGCTATATGGCTGATACCCTGGTCTCCATCCACGCAGATTCCTGCAATATACCCGAGGCCAGTGGGTTCAAAGTAGCCAGTGTACTCCACAGTGCTTTGCCTGAGGAGGAGGATCGCCTGGTGAAATGCCTGCGAGAGGAGTATCAAGAGGCCACAGGGCTACCGTTCCACGCGCATAGCATAACCTATGACATGACTGAGTACCATGCTTTCTACGAGATCGCTCCTCAGACCCCGGCGGCGATTATCGAGACCGGCTTCATGGCCGCTGACCGGCAGGTCCTTCTGGACCAACAAGACAAAGTGGCCCAGGGCATCGCCAATGGTATCGTCTGTTTCCTGGAAACCGAATCGGACTGAGCTTCAGGCCCCGACTATGGCTCCCCTAACTCCTCTATAGACACATCCCGATACTTGTCCCCTTCATCAATGAGCATCACCGGGATGTCATCGCGGACGGGGTACTTGCGGTCACAATCCTGGCAGACCAGCCATTGCTCCTCAATAAAGTCCAGGAGGCCAGCGTCAGGGCCATTTCGCACGCAGGCGGGACAACGCAGGATGTCCAACAGATCTTGGCTCACCATCTCATGTTCCTCCTCGATTTCAATGTCTCAAAATAGTATAGCACAAACAGGTCAAAACCTCAAACCGCCGACTTGCCTGATATACAAGTATGTGCTATACTCTTACCCGGACTACCCAATTAAGCACGCCCTTTGACTGACGAGAACGTGCCAGTTAGCATACGGCGGCTAGACAGGCCCCTCGCCAGGATGAAAAGGGCGGAAGACAAAAACGTAATAAGGAGGAAAGAAAAAGTGGGAGTAGTTTCTATGAAGGCGCTATTGGAGACGGGGGTGCATTTCGGCCATCGCACAAAGCGTTGGAACCCGAAGATGAAATCCTTCATCTACACTGAGCGCAACGGCATCCACATCATTGACCTGCAGCAGACCATGGCCGCCCTGGATAAGGCATACGATGTGGTCAGGAACATTGTAAGTGAAGACGGCATTGTCCTCTTCGTAGGTACCAAAAGGCAAGTCCAGGAGAGCCTCGCCGAACAGGCACAGAGATGTGGCATGCCATACGTCAACCAGCGCTGGCTGGGGGGAACCTTGACCAATTGGCGCACCATACGCCAACGAATAGATTACTTGTTGAACCTGGAGGATCGCCAGGAACGAGGGGATTTCGAGCGACTTCTCAAGAAGGAAGCCCTGCAACTAGAGCAAGAGATTGCCAAGCTGAATCGGCGCTTAAGTGGCATCAAGGACATGCGACGCCTGCCCGACATGCTCTTCATCACCGATGTGCGGCGCGAAGCCACCGCGGTGAAAGAGGCCAACAAGCTCGACATACCAATTGTAGCCATGGTGGACACTAACTGTGACCCGGATCCTATTGACTACATCATTCCCGCCAACGACGACGCCATCCGAGCCCTGAAACTCATCACCACTAAAATCGCCGACGCTGTCATCGAGGGGCAGAACTTGCGAGCCTCCCTCATACCCGAGGATGAAGAGCTAGAGATGGAGCTCGATGAAGAGAAATACCTGGGCGCCGCTACCCTGGCTAAGCTCAAGTCAGGCGAACTCGAGTTCGAGGGAGAGGAGCCCACGGAGGCTTTCGAAGAGGAAATAGGCAGCGAAGAAGATTAGATCAGAAACCAGGCTTCGTCCTGAGGCTCAGCCCGAAGGGTTTTTTAGCTGAGAAGATGGGACTTCTCAAACCGTGAGGAATCCCAGAAGCAACAGTCTGCCCATTCAAGTAGGGAAAAACCTGGTTTCTCCAAAAATCAACATCAACCTATCGAGGAGGCAAAGATTCAATTGGAGATCACAACGTCAATGATAAAAGAGCTGCGCGAGGCGACGGCGGCCGGAGTACTGGATTGCAAGAAGGCTTTGGAGGCCAGCGGCGGGGATCTTGAGAAGGCGAAAACCTATCTGCGAGAAAAGGGGTTAGCTGCTGTCGCCAAGAAAGCAGACCGAGCGACCGAGGAGGGTCTGATCGAGGCCTACATCCACACTGGCAGCCGTGCCGGGGCCCTCGTCGAGTTGAACTGCGAGACCGATTTCGTGGCCAGGACTGAAGCCTTCAAGGAACTGGCCCACGATCTGGCAATGCAAATAGTGGCCGCCAAACCTCTCTATCTGGCCCCTGAGGACATCCCTCCTGATGCACTGGAGAGGGAAAAGGAAATTCACCAAACCCAGGCGAGGGATATGGGCAAACCTGAGCGCATAATAGAGAGAATTGTGGAAGGCAAGCTGCAGAAGTACTACCAAGAAGTTTGTCTCATGAGACAGCCCTTTATAAAGGATGATGAGCTGACCGTCCAGGACGTGCTAACCCAGGCAATCTCCAAAACGGGCGAGAATATCGTGGTGCGGCAGTTTGCGAGGTTCGAGTTGGGCGACTAGGGAGTTAGCTGGCGACCCAGCCAACTGATCTGGGGAGGCCGGAATGTCCGAAGTTAAATACAGGCGGGTCATGCTGAAACTGGGCGGCGAAGCTTTGGCCGGCCCCGAAGGATACGGCATTGATCCCGAAAGGGCCGAGGAGGTGGCGGCCAAGATCCGCCGGGTCAAAGATCACGATGTGGAGATAGCCATCGTCATGGGAGCAGGCAACCTCTGGCGGGGCAAGGACGGCCTGGCCCATGGCATGGATCAAGCTACAGCCGACCACATGGGGATGCTGGCCACGGTCATGAACTCCCTGGCTCTCCACGATGCTCTGGAGAGAGCCGGGATAACCACCCGGGTGCAGACGGCTGTCGAGATGAGAGCCTTTGCAGAGCCTTATATTCGGTTGCGGACGACCCGTCACCTGGCGAAAGGGCGAGTAGTCATCCTGGGGGCTGGGACAGGCAACCCCTTTTTCACCACCGACACAGCGGCCGCCCTGAGATCTATGGAAATAGGCGCTGAGGTTCTGATCAAAGCCACCAAGGTTGACGCCGTCTACGAGAGCGACCCTCACCTCGATCCTCAAGCCAAGAAACTGAAGCATCTGACCTACATTGACGCCCTGAACATGGGAGTGAGGATTATGGACAGCACAGCTATCTCTCTATGCATGGACAATGACCTCCCCATCATCGTCGTCAACCTCTGGGAACCCAGGAGCATCGAGCGAGCCATCCTCGGCGAGCCAGTGGGCACGATCATCAGCAGATAGATCAATGGTCGGATGGTCGGACCAAGGACCATCTGACCACTTGACCACTTGACCAATGAGGAGGAGCTTAATCATGATCAAAGACCTGCTTAAAGACACCGAAGAGAGAATGGGCAAGACGGTGGACGCTCTCCGAGACAACCTGATGACCATCAGGACCGGACGGGCTTCCCCGGCCCTGGTGGAGCGGCTGCCTGTGGAGTACTATGGCACGCTTACCCCCCTCAACCAGTTGGCGACTATCTCCGTCCCTGAGCCACGGCTGCTGGCAATCCGCCCCTGGGACTCCACTGCCCTGGCCAACGTCGAGAGAGCCATCCTGAAATCAGAGCTAGGGCTGACCCCCTCCAACGATGGCAAGATAATCCGCCTGACCATCCCCCGTCTGACTGAGGAGCGCCGCCAGGAACTGGTCAAGGTTGTGGGCAAGCGGGTCGAAGAAGGAAAGGTAGCCATCCGCAACATTCGCCGCGATGCCATAGAGGATTTGCGCGAGATAGAGAGCGAGAAGATTATCTCCGAAGATGAGCTCTATCAGGCCAAAGACGATGTACAGGAGATAACCGACAAATCCGTGGCCAGGATGGACGAGATCGGCCGCGATAAGGAACAGGAGATCATGGAGATCTGAGTTGCCTTCTTGCTGCGTAATGAAAGGCTCACCGGGTGCGGAGAATGGGCCGGTCAACGCGCTTCTGGTGTTGACTGCAAAGGGAAACCAGGGGTTGAGGTATCATCTTCAGTAACGTCTCAGCCCCTTTTTAGCAACTGAATTCGTAGTTGCGACTTCAGTCGCTTTTGCCCTGCCACCAACGACCGAAGTCGTCACTACAGACCAGAACGCCAATGTCCAAATTAGCAACTGAAATCAGCTCGGCTATGGAAACGGCAAAGCAGTTGACTAAAACCCCATATCACTTGGCCATCATAATGGACGGTAACGGCCGCTGGGCGCGCTCCCGTGGCTTGCCACGGCAGGCCGGCCACCGGGCCGGCACGGAGAACATCCGTCGGATTCTGGAAGGTTGTGTCGAGCATGGCATCAGGATCCTGACCCTCTATGCTTTCTCAACGGAGAACTGGGGACGCCCCAGCGCAGAGGTGCGAGGCCTGATGCGCATCCTTGAGCAAGCCATTGATCGCGAGTTGTCGGAGTTACACCAGAACGGCGTGCAACTGCGTCACATCGGCCGTTTAGAGGGTATCTCCGAAGGGCTCAGGCGAAGAGTGCGCGAAGCCATCGAACTTACCAGGCACAATGACCGCATAATCTTGAACGTGGCCTTCAACTACGGCGGCCGAGCCGAGATCGTGGACGCTGTGCGGCGCATCGTCGAGAGTGGGGTGGCCCCGGATCGGCTAGATGAGCACCTGTTCAGCCAATACTTGTATACGGCCGGGCTGCCGGACCCGGATTTGATCATCCGCACCGCCGGCGAGCTGCGAATCAGCAACTTCCTCATCTGGCAGAGTGCTTACGCCGAGTATTATGCCACTCCCACATATTGGCCTGACTTCGACGAGGAGGAGCTGTATGGCGCTCTCATCGAGTATGACAGACGAGAGCGCAGGTTTGGGCTTATAAGTGGAGATTAGAGATTGGAGATTGGAAATCCAACTTCCAACTTCCAGTGATCATCATGAAGAAACAAGCATTCATTCAGCGACTTCTAAGTGCCATCGTCCTGATCCCCATCGTAGTGGGGGTCACTTACGCAGGTGGGCTCTGGTTTTTCGCCATCATAGTCCTCGTGGCCAGCGTGGCTGGCCACGAGTTCTTTCAAATGATGAAGCTGGGAGGCTACAAACCCTCCCCTTTCTGGGGCCTGCTTCTGATCTGGTTGCTGATGGCAGACGCTCGGTATCCTGCCTGGCAACTGGCCAGACCAGCTCTGACGGGGGTTATGTTTCTGTCCCTGTCCTGG
>Ga0265595_1002533_pt1 | contig 12206 bp, 9 predicted proteins | sample saktaG_15_FD_190148 | JGI IMG/M metagenome (GOLD analysis project Ga0265595, IMG submission 190148) | Saline water microbial communities from Sakinaw Lake, British Columbia, Canada - sak_2013_06_06_50m | ecosystem: Environmental > Aquatic > Non-marine Saline and Alkaline > Saline ... | reverse complement strand
TGGACGTGGTACCTTGCGGGCGACGACGTGATGATCGTCGAGCAGAAGGCGCAGATCGAGCGCCAACTCCACCGGCAGGTCTCGCTTAAATACGAGGGCGCCGACCTGACGACCGTGATGCTGGACTTGGCCCACAAAGCCCGCGTCCTGCTGAACATGGACCCGGGCGTGATGGACTATGTCCCGGTCGAGACGCGCAAGAACTTCAACCTCATCATGAGCGAAGCCACCATCGCCCAGGCCCTCGAGGTCATCAGCGGGGCAACCGGGCTCCAGTTCGTCACGGAGAACGACGGCATCCGCGTCGAGGCGTCCGAGAAGCTCAAGAAGACCCTCGAAGCGGCGACCGGCTCGTCGGCAAAGAGGTCGCCGTTCTTTCTCAAGGCGACTATCCCGCTGGGCAACGGCTCGACCCTCGAAGCCTACATCCGCGCCGACGATCTCCCGGCCGAGGTCCAGACCATCATCAACGCCGAAAAAGCCAAGCTCGTCGAGGCGCTCTGCAAGAAGTACGGCATCACCCCGGCCCCGCCGACGACCCAGCCGGCGGAATGAACCGATTGCGGATTGTCCCGGCGCGCCGGGACAATCCGCAATCATCACGCCCGCTTGTATTGCCCCGCCCCGGTTCGTAACATACTTTGTTTCCAGCCCGCCAGGCGGGCCGGCGACGATGAGACGATAACAGGTTTCTGCGGAGCGCGATGAGAAATGGCACAGGAAAGCAACGAGTTGATGGACAAGCTGACGGCCCTTTGCAAGCGGCGCGGCTTTATCTTCCAGTCATCGGAGATTTACGGCGGGATCGGCGGGTTCTGGGATTACGGCCCGCTGGGCGTCGAGCTCAAGCGCAACCTCAAGGAAGCCTGGTGGCAGGATGTGGTCCGGCGGCGCGACGACGTCGTCGGGCTAGACTGCTCGATCATCATGAATCCCAAGGTCTGGGAGGCCAGCGGGCACGTCAACAACTTCAACGACCCCATGGTCGACTGCAAGTCTTGCAAGGCCCGCTTCAGGGCCGACAAGGTCTTCACCGTCATTGTCCGGGAACAGAGCGATGGCGGTACGAATACACTCATTGACAAGGGCGTCGAAGCCGACGACCCGAATAGTGCACTGAGCGAGGCAATCGCCACAGCGAATAGCGACACGCGGCGGCGTGTCCTGAAGAGCCAGGGCAAACTGGACCAGGTCGTCTTCCGAGCCGACCGCATCCCCGAGGGGCAGATCGCCAAGTGCCCCAAGTGTGCCGGCGAACTGACAGAGGCCCGCAAGTTCAACATGATGTTCAAGAGTCATGCAGGCGCAATGGAAGACAGTGCCTCCATCGTTTATCTGCGGCCCGAAACCGCACAGGGGATATTCTGCAACTACAAGAACGTGCTGGACACCACCCGCCTCCGCATGCCGATGGGCATCGCGCAGATCGGCAAGAGCTTCCGCAACGAGATCAACCCGCGCAACTACACCTTCCGCAGCCGGGAGTTCGAGCAGATGGAGATCGAGTTCTTCTGCCACCCCAGCGAGGCGGACAAGTGGTACGAGTACTGGCGCGACGCCCGCTACAAGTGGTATGTGGACCTGGGCCTAAAGAGCAGCAAGCTGCACCTTCGCAACCACGAGCCTGACGAGTTGGCCCACTACGCCCGCGCGTGCGCGGACATCGAGTACGAGTTCCCATTCGGCACGAGCGAGCTCGAGGGCGTCGCCAACCGCACGGACTACGACCTCACGCAGCACCAGAAGTTCAGCGGCAAGGACATGACGTACTTCGACGACCAGACGAAGGAACGCTATATCCCGTTCGTCATCGAGCCGTCAGGCGGCGTGGACCGCGGCGTGCTGGCGTTCCTCTGCGAAGCCTACACCGAGGACCAGGCCCCCGACGAAAACGGCAAGATGCAGACCCGCACGCTGATGCGCTTCCACCCGCGCCTTGCCCCGGTGAAGGTGGCTGTGTTCCCGCTGGTCAAGAAGGAAGGCATGCCGGAGGTCGCCGAGAAAATCTACCGTGACTGCCAGGCCGCGGGGCTGGCCAGCTTCTACGACGAGAAAGGCGCCGTCGGGCGGCGCTACCGACGCCAGGACGAGGCCGGCACGCCGTTCTGCGTGACCGTCGACGGCCAGACCCTCACCGACCAGACCGTCACCGTCCGCGACCGCGACAGCCTCAACCAGGACCGCATCCCCGCCGACAAGGTGCTGGCGTACGTCCAGGAAAAGCTGAAGTAAAAGCGATTTCAACGCAGAGAACGCGGAGAAGAAACAGAACAAGCAGTAGCAAAGATAAACTTCTTGTCTTCTCCGCGGTCTCTGCGCCCTCCCGCAGGGCCCTTCGGGCTGCGTGAAATTCTTCTTCTTCTATCGCCGCAGGTCCGCTTCGATTAGGCATCCATCGCCCGGGCAGAAGGCTCTTACGTTGGCGTCCGGCGTGCCGGGGGGTACCTCGCAGCCGGGCTGGAGGATGAATCGGTCGCCGCCCTCGGCCAGGCATTGGCGGGCGGCGTCGGCGACTGTTTCGGGGGTTCCCCGCATCAGCACGGCCACGGGGTCGAAGTTGCCGCAGAGGCACACATCCGGGCCGACAACCTCTCGGGCGGCGGCGATGGGGACCATCCAGTCCAGGTCGATCGCGTCGGCGCCGGTGGTGGCCACGTCGGCGAGGATGGCGCTGATGTTGCCGCAGATGTGAAGCTTGACCATCGCCCCGGCATGGTGGATGCCCTCGATGAGCTTCCGCTCCCACGGCAGCACGCAGCGCCGGTAAAGTTCCGGGCCGACGAGGCTGGCTGCGGCGTCGCCGACGCCGATGGTGTCCGCCCCGGCCGCGATCTGCCGGCGGGCGAACTGGATCGCGTTTTCCGTAATCACCTCCGCCGCGGCGGCGAACATTTCCGGATCGTCCATCAGGTCCAGCATGGCGGACTCGACGCCGCGAAGGTCGCCGTACTCGGCAATGGGACCCTCGACCCAGCCCAGCACGCTGTGCGTGTGCCCGACGGCGGCGGCGAACTTTGCCACCGACTCGATCCGCTGCCGCGTCCGCCCGCAGCCATCGAAGTCCAAAGGCCGGAGCTTGCGGAGATCTTCCCGCGTGCCAAGCAGGTAGCTGCGGGGTATGCCGACGCCCTCGGGCGGGTAGTCGAACTCCATGCCGTACGCGCCGCTCTCCGCCCATGGGTCGCTGACCACGGCGACCTGGTCGACGCCGAAGTCCCGCGCCATGGCCAGGTGCGCCTCGACCAGCACGTCGCCGTCGAGGTAGTAGTCGCGGTACGTACGCCCCACGTGGTGGGCCGCCCACGCCATGACGATCGGCGTGACGGGCGTGCGGTCATACTCCCGCCCCGTCACGGCCGCGATGTAACGCTCCTTGCTTGTCATGCTCATGTAAGGTTCATCGGCATGTCGAGGTGCCGCGGGACAGTTTTCAATGGCCCCACGGGGCCGCAGCCCCGGCAGCCGTGACGGCCTGTCGTTGGTCCCCTGACCGCCGTTTTGGTTGCTCGATACCGAACGGGCCGACCCAGCCAGGGGCGAAATCGTTTATACCAGGGCGAGACGGCCATCGGCGCCTCGCTGACAATCAGCGTGCTTACCCACCTGGCCCAGGACGCTCTTACGATAGGCCGTTTGGGACGACTACGGCAGGAATCGTGAAGTGAGCGCGCGACGGTAGCGGAAATGAGTTTTGCGATGGACCGGGCTGTTGACCGCTGAGGCCAAAGCTCCAGGAACGACACTCATGCTACTGGCGTGTGAGCAGATACCACATCGTCTTGTACTTGGGCGACAGCTTGACGATGGGCTTACCGTCGTCGTTCTTCTCAATGGGTATCACGCTGACGGCCAGGCCGTCGGCTCCCAGGGCCTGGCAGGTCCAGTTGCCGGCCGGCAGTGTTATGCTGGCGCTGACCGGCTCGATCATCACAGGCCCCTTGCCCCAGTTCCTGCCGACGCTCCTGCGGTCGGCGGTGAACTGCATGCCGCTGTTCTCACACTTGGCGCAGGCTGTGACCAATACCTTGCGGCTCTTATCCAAAGATAGCTTGTCGAGGGTGCTGATCGTCACCGTAGCGAAGGCAGGCCCGTCGACGCGTATGGGGAATTGGGCTGGAAGGTTCTTTGGCGGAGTCGCCTGCGGATGACCAACCCACACGGCGCCGCTACGGCCTAAGGCGGCGTAGGCGCCCAGCTTGTCGTCTCCCACAGACCATGCAAGTTCACCCTTTCCGGGTGGCATTGTTGGCGTAACCGGCGCGGGCTTGTCCAGGCAGCAGTAGGCCCTGGTGGTCAATAGTTCCCGCCAGGTCCAGTTGCCGCTTTCAGCGCAGACGGCCTGCATGTTGGATTTGTGCATCTGCTGAAGCCTGGCCAGGTCGGTCAGAGGGAATGTCCGCCCAAGTGGGACTGGCGCCAGGCCGCCATCGCGGAATATGCCAGCCCCGGCCGGCATGAATCCCCACTTGGCGGGATTGCCCAGGATGTCGAAGAAACTCGCGAAGCTCTGGGCGTTCCATACGTCGGCGGCGTGGCTGTAGGCGAAGATCCACACGCCGTCCCAGTCCTGAGCGGCCGCGAACGACGCGATCATCGGCACGCATTCGGCCTGGTAATCGTTGGGTGCGGGGTGGTTGTATTCGCTAACGGTATATGGCTTGCCGTTGAGCCGCTCGCAGCCTAGGCGAAACAGCGTTGCCTGCTCGGGATGGTCCGCCATCGCCTCCTGCTGGACCGTCCAGTCACCCGGATCCCACTGCCTGCGCGGGAAACTCGGATGATGCCAGTACGCGTGGCCGTCGATGTAGTCCATGCCGCTCTGAGCGTACAACCCCAGCGGCCCGAAAGCGATGGTTCCGGTGACCAGCGCTTTGCATGAAAGCTCATCCTTGATGAACTTCCGCATGCCGTCGAAATAGGCCTTCTCCGTCTCGGCCAGGAAGCTCAGGCGATCAGCGATTCTGGCCGGCGTCTCGGTCTCGGCAAACAGGGCAATGTCGGAGCCCTCAAGCGATTCATCCTTCCGTAGCCCTTCCAAGCCGCCAGGGGCCAGCGAAACCTCGTCGATCTCCACGGCCGTCTTGTCGCCCCCGAGGGAGAACGAGAGGCGGGCGTTATCGTCGTTGGCGGTGGCGACAAAGCCGGCGCGGAATGTCTTCCACTGGTTGCTGAGCCTGGCACGTTGGGCCAGGCCGAGGGTGTTCCATGGATCGTGGGCCTGGTTAAGCGAGTGGCCAATCCACCGCGGCTTGTCGGCCCGGGCGCGGAAAGACAGCGTGTAGTACTTGCCCGCCTTGACTGCCAGGGGCTGAAACTTCAGTTGCAAATGCCAGTCCGTCTGATCGGCCTGCGATATCTCGATACGCAGGCCGGACTTCTCCAGAGGCTTCATTGTGGCGGCGCAGCCGGGATGCTGTTCCAGTAGCCACAATGGGGTCTTGTCGCCGGCTGGCTTTGGCAGTCGCAGCGATGGATCGGCAATAATGTTCTGCCCCAACGAATTGGCGCCCTTGGCCCAGGCGATGGTGAGCTTCTCCGTCGTCTGGTACTTGGCCTTCAGCCACGTGGCGTACTTGTCCTGGAGAATCTTCGCGTAGTAGGCCGGAAGATTGCGGAGCGAATCCATGCCGTCCCACATGAAGAAGCTGTCCTCGTTGGTGATCTCCACGAAGGCCACCGCCGGATCCTGGGCGTAGCTGAGCTTGCGGTGGGGGTTGACGTGGCCGAGAAGGTCCCGGGCGTATTTCTTCTGGGCCTCGATAAGCTCCGGCGTGAATATACCCACCACCTTGTCCATCGACGGGACTTTATCCGCATCCGGCAGCTTCAGGGCCCTGGCGTGGCTGCGAGAGACGTGCAGGTTGATGTTGGCGTACACGCCGTGGCTGGCAAGCCGGGCGATGAAGTAATCGAGGCGGTCGAGGGCCTCGGCCGACAGCTTGAAGTTGTCTTTGGGGTCCCAGATGCCGCGCGGGAAGCAAGTGCTATCCATGTGGTGGAAGCGGACGCAGTTGACGCCAAAGGCCGCAAGCCGCCGGGCAATCTCGTCGGCCTCGCCGTGGCTGGGGAAGTTGGCGCCAAAACAGGTATTGACGCCCCAGATCCGTATCCGGCCATCTGCATTGGCAAAATGGCCGTCGCGTACGCAGAGGCGCTGTGGCTCACCGGCTATCGGCTCTGAGGCAATGGCGATAAGTGACTGATCGCTCACCTTGCCGGGAATGACGAACGGCACAAGGTCCGCCCCAGTGGCCGCGGAAGCGAGCAACAGCGAGGCGATGACGATGATCCTGGGCATTATTCACCTCTTTCCGCTATCGCCTGAGACAGCAAACGGCCACCGATGATGACCTGATGTCTCCTGCGGGGTCCTTGGCTCATCAACGCCGAGAACCATCCTTGGTATTTTAACCATGTTGGGTGTCCGGGGTACAGGTGGTTTCCCAGAGAGATCCTTCCAGGCGATGGCGAATTGGCTGCGCCTGTTTCGTGCGGGGATTGCGGGCACATCCGAGGCAGGACAATCCCAAAAGACCTGGCCGATGGGAACTGCATCACCGACCACCCGAGGAGCCCTGGACTTGCTTGAGGTGGTCGATGAGCTTTGACGCCTCCTGCATGGAAAGCTGTGACACGGGGCGATGAAAGGTCCTGGTGGACTCGGTGTCCTGATCCAACCCGAGCTGATTGCAAATGGCGCAAACCGCGCGGAGTTGGCGGGCTGGCTCGACGCTGGCGGGAAGCATGGCCAATATCCACCAGCAGCTTCATGACAGGTTCGTGGCTCTGCCCAAAGCGGCCAGCTTGGCCTCGGTCGCCGCCCAGGTGAAGATGAACAGATAGAGGTCCCGCTCCCCATTAGACTGTGCCCGCCGACGGATGCGCTCAATCGCCCTGGCTTGTGGCACGACGACAGGCTGCAACCACTGTCAGTCCCGGGCGATGATGGCCACATCCTCCGCCTTCAGCGATAGAGTGAGCTTTCCGTCAGTGACCAGCAGGTCCGTGCCGCTAACAAGTTCCTTGACCTTCCCCGAAGTCTTCTCGGTCAGCGTGATAACCACTTCCGTTTGCCGGCCGCTGTCATTGAATACCGTCAGGTACTTTTCGCCGAAACGTTCCACGTAGACCTTCGGGGCGTTGCTTTGGGCGCGGGTGATCGGCTGCCAGCCCGCCTCGGCCACGGTTTTGCACAACGGCACGTACTTCTTGAACAGATCGCGGTCGCGGTTATAGAGCCTGGGTTGACTGAAGTAGTGGCCTTCGGATGCATTGTGGCTGAAAAAACCGGGGAACATGCCGTAGGCCAGGCACCGCTTCATGTACTTCTCGACCAGGTTGTGCGAGAAGGCCGTGAAGTCCGTGTTCATCAGGAAGCAATACGGTTTGGGTCCGCACAGGACCCGCCGGTAGAGCAGTTCCGCGTCGGACATAGGCTGCCATTTCCCCCTGGGGTTCCAGTCGGTTTCGGTCCCCATTACGTCCAGCCACGGCGCCAGCCAGCACAGCCGGCCCGGGGTGCCGTTGGCCATCATCAGTTTACCCATGCCATGCACGTCGTCGGCGATGGCACGAACGTATTCGTACGCAATCAGGCCACGGAAGACCGCGGGCTTGAAGTCTTGGGCAGAGAAAGTCAGCGGGGTCTGGGCGATAGCCAGGTGCTCCCGTCGGAAATCCAGTTCCGCCGTCACATAGCCTTCACTGGAATCAACGTACTCCCCGTCCAGGTCGCCTTTGCGGCCCTTTCCGTAGAGCTTATCTTTCAGATCTGGGTTCCACTTGTTCTTGAAATCGGTCATGCTTCCTCGAATGTCGGGCGAAGAGTTCATGCTCCAGACCGCCCCGTCGCACCACGGCTCGTGAAGCAGCCGGGCGATGAACTGCCCCTCCTCGTCGTGATGGCCGCTGGTCAGGAAGGCCCGGGCGTTCCTGTCACCCTTGGTCGCCAGCCGGTTCGCCTCGGCCAGCGCGGCCCCCAGCGTTCGCGGCAGGTCCTTGGGCATGGGCATCCACCACGTCATCGGCTCGGTGTAGCGGAATGTGATGATGTCGTGGGCGTCATCCCATTGGGTTTCGTCATTGCCTTCCTTGAACGTGAAGCCGAAATCCTCCCAGCCCTCGACCTGGCTGATCTTGTGAAACGGCATCCAGAGTCCCTGCCGCGGCGTGCGGCAGCGGAAATACTCCGGGAAGACCTCGTGGAACCTGGCGGCGGCGCTCCGGAATCCCGCCTCGCCAGCGAAGGGGAAGGTGCAGAAGGAGAACTCGGCCGTGGGCTTCTCCTTCGCCAGACCCAGGTCATAGGCGATGTAGAGTTCACCCGAACCGGCGGCAAAACCAACGCGGAAGAATGCCGGCTTGCCCATATCCAGGGCGATGGCTTGGCCCTGGTTTCCCTTGCGGACCGCGGCAAATGGGTACAAGGACAGTCGGCCGGTCCCGATGTCCCCGAACCGTGAAGCGGATACATTCTCATAGGGTGAGGCCGCGAAGTCTTGGCGTGGGCCCGCCAGCCAGCGCCAACCATCGCCGGAAACGGGTGCCGCATAAACGAGAGTTACGGCACGGTCCTTGCCGGTGGTATCGGCCAGGCTGCCGGTGAAGAAGACGGCCTTGCCCCGCGAAGTCTTCTTGAACTCCAGTCTCAGACCCAGGGCCTGCCCTTTGTCCAGCGAGTGGAAGTCGGAGTCGGTGGCCACGTCGCGGACCCAGAACCCCTCTTTGCCAGCCCCGGTAGGCTTGACGGGCATGCCATCGAACATGATGCCGTCCCGAGCGGCTGCGATCTGACAGAGCCGCGGCTGCTTGAACGATGCTTTTCCGGCGTGGGAGCGGAGCAGCATGTGGAAATACACCTCTTTGACCGGCTTTGCTGGGAAGACCCGCACTTCCGCTCGCTGCCAGTCGTGAGTGCCCACCTTGAATGCGGCGATCTGGCCCCAGAGCGGTTCGCCGTCTGTATAGACGAGATCGAGGTAGAGGGAGTAATCCGCATCCCGCTGCCCGTCCACCCCCTCGGCCTTGCTCCACACGGAAGCAAGGATCGGTTGGGACGACGATTGGTTGAGGACCACGGTCTGGATGATGCCGCTCCTGGCGTTGCTGTCGGCCCCGTTGTCGCAGATGAAAGCCTCTCCGTCTCGCCGGAAGGGGAAGGCTTTCTGATATGCATGCCAGGCGTCGTCCTTCAGCAGTTCCTTTTGGTTCTCGTCAGCCCGGACTATTGGCCTGGTGGTCTGGGCCAGGGCTTGCAAACTGGGCAACAGCCCGAGCATCAGCGGAACCAGGCACGCTCGCAGGGCGGTGGACCGCCCGATAGCGTTCATCGAGTTGACCTGGAACACACGAACAATGCGGTCAGTCACTTTTGCCAAGGTCGTATCTCCCTGCGGCATTCCGGCTCAAATCTCAATCAGTTCGAACTGGGCAAGTTGTTCGCGAGATGGGAACCCCTTAACGCGGTATGCGAGGTCCACGCTGAACCAGGCCGAAACCAAGGCCGACTTTACCTGGGCCGCATTATCAGGGCTGATGAAAACGGCGAAACGCTGATCTCCTCCTGCCCAAAAGAGAAGGGAAGTCGGCTTCCTCGTGGCGCGTAAGGGGCGCGTGGATTATGCCGACATTTCAGCCCTTTATTTCGCCATGTCCTTGAGGGCCTTGAGGGGCCGGACCTTAATAACCTTACGGGCGGGCTTGGCACTCTTTGCCATGGTGCAACTCCTTAAAAGGTTGGAAGATCAGGAAACGGCCGTTCACAACGGCGGTATTCTACAGGGACAAGCTTCCAGGAGCAAGAAAGCACCTGCATTTGCTGCATCTGCACATTTGCCTCAAACTGAGGGGGTTTTTCAGAAGGCCCTTGCTGTGGGCCAGTTGCAAAGCAAAGTTTAGCATAATCCCGGCTCCACCAATAGATTACGCTGGTATCTGGCATATATGGCCCCGGCGCGCCGGGGTCGCGGTATCATGGGTATTCTCGGGCATTGCGGGACAGTGGAAGGGGCCTAGCCGCTGCGTCCAAGCGAGAAAATATTTCTGGACTCGCCGGTGAAGGCCGAGGTCGGCCCGCGCACCACATTCCGTAAGGACCCGTAAAATAAGGAGTTGCGGAATCCATTCCGGGAGTGCCCGAAGGTCCCGAAAAACCCCCCCCAGTTTGAGCACATTTGCTGCTTGACAAGCCGCACAGATAAGAATAGCATGCTCGCGTCCAGTGAGTTCTTGGAAGTGGCAGAGTTCTCTTCCTCCTGGAGTTCAGGGGTGTGTGGGTCTGGTTATTCCTGCCGTTGGCTGACCAGCCAGGTTTTTCGGAATGGAAGTTCTCTTGGTTCGCGCCCGTTTCGCACGGTCGGCGGCGGTCCAATCCGGGCACCCGAGATGTACCCCAGTATCGGCGCGAAACGAATGTTCCCGGAAACGTTCCGGGACTGACACTGTATGGATACCAACGCAAGGAGCAAGGAATGCTAACAAAAGGAAAGAAGAAGGGCACGACTCGGTTTACGTTCAAGCCGAGCAACAGCCCCAAGGTCGTGCAATTGGCGGGGGATTTCAACAACTGGAAGCCAATCCAGATGCGCAGCGGTACAAACCGCGCCTTCGCAATCGATATGCCCCTGCGCTGCGGGACTCACCAGTACAAGTTCATCGTCGATGAACAGTGGGTAACCGATCCGGACAACACCCTCAGCACTCCGAATGCCTATGGTACGACTAACTCGGTCGCCCAGGTAGACTAGCCGACGTACGGCATACAGACACGCCCGGAGTCAGTTGCCGGCATCTTTCGGGCCGACTTTATCGCCCCCGTCATGGGGGTCGAAGATACGCGGATCAGGTGAAACACGAGAAACTCGCTGAAAACAATCAAGCAATACGTGCTAAGTTCGAACCCTGCCGGTTGCCATCTGCGACAGATGGCCGAGCAGATGGCCCAGGCGGACTGGGCCAAGGGAACGGTCAACCCCACGTTGGAGCAGAAGTCCAGCGACTCGCGCCTGGACCGAGCCGCAGAGACCATCGCTTGCTTCATTTATCTCGTTTGGGGTGGTTCCGGACCCCAGGAGTATGCGCCGGAGACTCTGGCGGTACTGCTGCAACTTCAGGCGCGAATGCGGGGCATGGATTCAGAGTCCACATGGGCATACGCGATCGACACCTTTAATACGGACATCGTGCTACGTTTGGCGCGGTCGGCGGATCTTGCCGTTGACCCTGACCTGAAGGCCGCATTGATCAATCGCTTCTGTGACAATATCAGCGACCATGCCTATCTGAATGACGTCGCCAGAGACATCATGGAGTTGCACTGGCTGCGACGGCATAGCCCCGATTGTCCCGCGGGTAAACGCGGGAAGGTGGGCCTGCCGATGGGGCCGCGCGGAGAAGCCGTCCTGGAAGAACATCTCCAGCGGTCAGCCAACGAAGGCCTCGCGACGCACATCGAGCAGTCGAACATAGGCCGGGGTAACATCGAGCATCCCACCGATTCGACAATCATTTGGAGGGACCGTGTCGAGATCCAGATGGCCCTGGGCGGAAGGAACGCCGAAACATGGGCAGCTTCCGGCCGTCACATTGCCAATCAGATCGAGACGAGGTTAGGCACCACCGCGGGCAGGAAAGAAGCCCGCGGCGCCAGGCACACATGGATGGCCGCCGTTGGCGGGTCTCGCTGAAGCCATCGTGCTCTCTGCAGAAGCGGGCATTGTACCCCGGTGACGTTCTCGGAGGAACGCCCTATAGAATCATGATCCGCCTATGTCGTTGCCGCATGACCTTCCAGAAACCTCCGCTCCAGTCCATGACGACAACCGCCGTCCACCCCCGCGGCAAAGCACTCATCACGGCCTCGACCATCCGCGTCCCGCACCCTTTGACGGCGGACCTGATTTCAAAGAATTGGATCTCCTTACGTTTCTCGTCCAAGATCAGCGAAATGCCAACGGCTGTGGGGTGCCCTGGCTTGGTAATCGGACATCTTGGCCAGCAAGGGCCAAACAAGGCATCCAAGGCCGATCAAGCCCCCGAAAGTTTGAGCCTGTCGTAAAGCGGAAAACATGCCCGAGGAGATATTGGGGACGTTCCTAAAATCTCGTTTAGAGCAGTTTAAGTTTTTGTGTAGCAGGTCGGCCGTCGCCGAGGACGAGCCAGGCAAGGAAGCCGAAGCAGGCGATGCCTTAGCATCGCCGATGCAGGCT
>Ga0265595_1002532_pt1 | contig 12207 bp, 11 predicted proteins | sample saktaG_15_FD_190148 | JGI IMG/M metagenome (GOLD analysis project Ga0265595, IMG submission 190148) | Saline water microbial communities from Sakinaw Lake, British Columbia, Canada - sak_2013_06_06_50m | ecosystem: Environmental > Aquatic > Non-marine Saline and Alkaline > Saline ... | reverse complement strand
TTCTTCGAGTTCCAGTAGTAGCTCTTTTTCGAGCAGTTCCAGTTCATCTTCGTTTTCTAGCAGTTCTAGTTCTTCCAGTTTCAGTTCATCTTCGTCAAGTTCCAGTTCCTCTTTTAGTAGCAGTTCATCTTCTAGCAGTTTCTCTAGCTCAAGTTCTTCTAGTAGTTTTAGTTCTTCTTCATCGAGCAGTTCCTTTAGTAGTAGTTCTTCCTCTAGTTCATTTTCTTCTAGCAGTAGTTCAAGCAGTTTTTCGTCTTCTTCAAGTAGTTCATCTTTCAGTAGTAGTTCTTCTTCTTCAAGTTTTAGTAGTTCCAGTTCCTCAAGCAGTTTTAGTTCATCTAGTTCGAGCAGTTCATTCAGTTCTAGTAGTTCTTCCTCATCATTTTCCAGCTCTTCAAGTTCTAGCTCATTTAGTAGTTCGTCTTCTTCCAGCAGTTCCTTTTCCTCTTCCAGTAGTTCCTCAAGCTCTTCTACTAGTAGGGTTGCTTTACCAAGGAGAAAAACTACATTATCTACCTCTCAAGAAAAAGTGGGATTATCTACCTCTCAAGAAAAAGTGGTATTAAATTCAGCAAGATAAATACTTGACCTATTTTTCAAAATCAGTAGAATTAAATCAATAATGAAATTTTATAAATATTTAACTCACTTGACCTTTTATATAGATAAATGTAATATAAATTAACAATATAAAAATAAGTTTAAAAGAGATTCTTAAACGTTGGTTTTTATTTTAGAAGCCCAGATACTTTTGAAATTTGAGAGCTTTTAAAATAGAAATTGATGTCAAAGGTCTTTTTTTTAATAAAATAATGCCAGGACCAAAAGACCCAATAGAATATAAGAAATGGAAGAAAAGGCAAAGTGAAGATGCGGTTAATAGATATATAAAATATCCTAATCTGAAAAAACAGGTAAGTGAAAAGATGAAAGGTAAAAAACGATCGCCTTTTTCTAAAAAACACAGAGAAAATTTAAGTGAAGCACTTAAAGGTAAACCGAAATCAAAAGACCATAAAGAAAAAATAAAAAAAGCTAGAATGGGCACAAAACTCTCTAAAATAACCAAAGTAAAGCAAAGTGAAACACATAAGGGAGAAAAAAATCCAAACTGGCAAGGTGGAATTAGCGATATTTTATATCCAGATGATTGGACTGATATTTTAAGAGAATCGATAAGACAGAGAGATGGATATATATGTCAAATGTGTGGAATACATCAAGATGAATTAAATGGTTTTTATAAAAAGATTGATATTCATCACATAGATTATAATAAAGATAATCTTAATCCAAAAAACTTAATTTCTCTTTGTAGAGGTTGTCATCTTAAGACAAATTATAATAGAGAATATTGGATAAATTATTTTAAAGGTCGTGTTTAAAATGTTATATAAAAAAATAAAATGGCAATTCCTCTTTTCAGTATAGGAAAAGAAAGAAGTGTAACCGTTGGTACAAGTTCAACAGAAGTTCTACCTGCTAATTCAGGCAGAGTTTTTGCTAGGATAACTAATGACAGTGATGAAACGATATATCTAATGCTTCATGAAAAAGCTCAACTTAACTATGGCATAAGATTAGAAAAAGCTACTCTTCCTAATAATTTTTGGGAGATAAATAACACTAATCTTTATATAGGTTCTGTTAATGCTATCTGTACATCTGGTAGTAAGAAATTACTTGCTGTGGAGAATACCTCAGAAGCCTCATTTTCCTCTAGTTCAAGCTCGTCCTCTAGTAGTTCTGAGAGTTCCTCTTCATCTTCTAGTTCAAGTATGTCCAGTTCTAGTAGTTCCTCATTCAGCTCTAGTTCTAGCTCTAGTAGTTTCAGTTCATCTAGTTCTTCTTCCTCATTCTCAAGTTCTTCTAGCAGTTCCTCATTCAGCTCAAGCAGTTCCTCCTTTAGTTCAAGTAGTTCCAGTTCCTCACTCAGTTCTTCTAGTTCAAGCTCATCCTTTAGTTCTAGCAGTTCCAGCTCTTCATTTAGTTCGTCATTTAGTAGCTCTTCAAGTAGCAGTTCCAGTTCATTCTCAAGTTCTAGTAGTTCTAGTGCTTCTATTTGTGGTGGTAATACTAGATTTGAATATTACATAACTGGAGATGACACTGATGGAATTATTTTCTCTGATGATTACAAGGCTCAAACATTTACACCTTCAGCAACTCATGTTCTTGAATGTGTTGGTTTGAAACTCTCACGAATAGGAACTGGTGCAAATGTCTTAACAGTAGAAATTACAGCAACAACTGGCGGAGATCCATCAGGTGCAGTATTGGCAAGTGGTTCGATTGATACTTCAATTATAACAGGTACACCAGCTTGGTATTCTATCAGTATGGGGGCAACCGAATATCTAAATACTGGAACTAAATATGCGATAGTAGTTAGTCAGAATGGTGCTGTTGCTGATACAATTTACTGGAGATATAATAATTCAGATGCAACATATACAGGAGGTACTTTTGTAGCTAGTGATGACGCAGGAACAACTTGGGTTCAAGATACTGATGCTGACTTCATGTTTGAAGAGTATGGCACAGCTTCCTCAAGTAGTTCTAGTTCTTCATTCAGTTCTTCAAGCTCTAGCTCCTCATTCAGTTCCTCAAGTTCTAGTAGTAGTTTTAGTTCCTCAAGTAGCAGTTCAAGCCTCAGTTCATCTTCAAGCTCAAGTAGCTTCAGTTCTTCTAGTAGTTCTTCTTCATTCAGCTCTTCTAGTAGTAGTTTATCGTTCAGTTCAAGTAGCAGTTCTTCTAGCTCCTCGTTCTCATCTAGCTCTAGCAGTTCCTCATTTAGTTCTTCCTCTTCATCATTTTCTAGTAGTAGCTCTTCATCCTCATTTTCAAGTTCTTCAAGTAGCTCCAGTTCTTCCTTCTCTAGTAGCTCCAGTTCAAGCTCATTCTCTTCTTCAAGCTCAAGTAGTAGTTTCAGTTCTTCAAGTTCAAGTAGTTCTTTGACTTTATATGAAAGTTATACTACTGGAGAAGATACTGGTCAGGATATTTACGGTAATAATTGGAGGGCTCAGAGTTTCACTCCTAGTGTAGGTCATACAGTTGAAGCACTTCGTCTAAAATTAGCAAGAGAAGGTGTATCTTCCCAAACATTGACAGTTTCAATTAAAGCAGTTGATGGTGATGGTGATCCAACAGGAGCCGATTTGGCAAGTGGGACATTAGCTACTTCTGGTATTACAGACACACCAATTTGGTATGATATTAATCTTGGAGCAGGAACATTACTTACAGGTTCAACCCAGTATGCTATTATTGTTAGGCAGGATGGTGTTTATGCTGATAGGGTATACTGGAGATATGATTCGACAGGTGCTACTTATGCTGGTGGAGTGTTTATCATGTCTGATGACGCAGGAACTAGTTGGATACAGAATTCAGGTGCTGACTTCATGTTTGAAGAATACGGTTCATAAGATTTACTTCTTTTTTCGGGTCTATAATACAACTTGGTTAATCCTAGATGTATTTGTAGACCCGAAGAATTAGAATTGAAATGCAAGTTTTAAATGCTACAACAGAATCGAACTGCTTAGTTGAGTTAACTTATCTTAATGGTGATGTTTCGGCAGGCGGAATCTCATTAACTGTTGATAATGGACAGGGTTATGCTACTAATGATTACCTTGTTATAGAAAGAAAGGGGACAGAACAAGCAGAGATAAGAAAGATAGCGACAGTTAGTGGAACAACTATTACCTTGAGTTTAGCACTTAGTTTTGCACATAAAGACGGGATTCAGGTTCAGAAAATACTTTATAATCAAAGAAAATTTTATAGTTGTGCTACTAAAACAGGAACATATGCTTTAATATCAGGAGGGACAAAAGATATAGAAGTAGATAGACCAGATGGAACATTTTTTGAACATACTGATGGTACTTCTGCAACTTGGTATAAAGCGACTTATTATAATGAGACTACAACTACAGAAACTAGTTTAGATGATGCAATTGCTACACAAGGCTCAGAGTCAAATCATTATACTTCGTTATATGCCATTAGAAAACAAGCAGGATTTGAAGATGCATTCGGTATTTCGAATGAAATAATTTCTGATTATAGAGATGAAGCTGAAAATGAATTTGAATCAAGAATAGCGACAGTTTATTCCACTCCATTAAGTTCGAAGCCAAAAGTCGGCAGACAAATAGTTAATTTATTGGCTGCTGGAAGTCTGTTGATAAAGGAATATGGAATGGAGTCTGATATAGAAGTATCAAAGAGTGGCTCTAGAATGATAGAAAGAGCTAATGAATTAATAGAAAAAATAGTTGATGGAACTTTAAAACTGATAGATAATGATGGAGATTTAATGGGTTCACAGGATACATTAACAGCGACAGGTAGTAATACTTATGATTCGGCAAAATATAATAAAGGCTCTTTATTTACATTGGAAGATGAAGTATTTCGTGCAGCCGATCCTGATACAGGAGCAGGAGCCACACATTAAAATGATTGAAAAAATCACAGTAACAGGAATAAAAGAAGTTCAGGTAGGATTAAAAAAAATGGAAGAAAATCTAGCGAAAACTGATGAACCTTTAAATAAAAGTGGAAGATTTATGCAGTTAGAAGCATTTGCTAATTTTCCAGCAAAGGGAGGGATTTTTGGAGAAAGTTGGCCTCCTTTAACAGAATTTTCAAAAAAAATGAAAGAATGGAAAGGTTTTGGTGGACAACCATTAATGGTCAGAACAGGAAAATTATTTAGTAGTTTTAAAATTTATAAAGGTAAAAATTTTGTTGAAGTATTTAATCCAGTAAGTTATGCGGTAGAACATCAATATGGAATAGGTAAGAATTTGCCTCGTAGAGTATTATTAAAATTAGCCAAAAAACAGATTGATGAAATTACCAAGATTTTTACAGACTGGGTATTTCAAACTATTCGTAAATCATTTAGATAATCGTTATAAATAAAAATGTATCTTAGTTTAATTAAAACACGAGACTTAATGAAAACCACTTTTGGAGATTTATTCAAAGGTTACTGGATTGATTCCCCTAATATGGTTATTTTCAGCGAACTACCTGCTTTATTTGTAGCTCCAATTACTAGTATCAGTGATTTAGCAGATAATACAAGAGACGAACAAACTTATACAATAGATGTTGGTGTTATTATAGATGCTAAGCAAGAATTATTAAAATATAGAAAGGAAATGGTTGGTACTCAATTTTTAACTGAGATAATGGAAGCGAAAGATAGCGATGGACAGTTAAAAACAAATACTATTTTATATGTTTTGAGAAATAATCTAACATTAGATTCAAATTGGATGATGGGTAATACAACAAGTATTGATTATAGTATTGGGAGAAGAACAACTACTGGAGGAGAACAATTTGTAAGCAAGGAGGCAACCTGTCGTTTTACAATAATAAGATTTATTACACGAACATAATTATGGAAAAAAGAGATTTTAAAGAGTTAAGATGTAAAGGAGAAAATAAGCGAGGCAGGGAATGTAACCAACTTTTATATAAATATCAAATTAAAGAAAATGAGATGGTGATTGTTATAAAGTGTCCATCTTGTAACACATTTTCAGTTTTACATTTACCATTTGAATGTCAAAAATAAAATTATGAAAATACAAAATAAGTACCACAAAAAATTAGGCTTTGAAGTTAATGGTAAACCATTTGGAATTGAGGCAAATGAAACAAAAATAGTAGAAGAGGAATTAGGAAGAAAATTATTGAAGAATTATTGGATAGAAGAAATTAAGGAAACTATAACTCCTAATCTTGATTTAGAAATTAATGAACCAGAAATTCCAAAATATATTTCGAAAATAGAAAGAAAAAAAATAAAGGTCGATCGATATAAAATAAAGACTAAATAATTAATATGTCAGATACAATTTCAATCGGAAGAAAAGGATGGATTGGTGTAGCTTTTGAAACTTCCGCTGGAGCAGGAGGAACAGATCCAATAAAAACAATACCATATACCGCTAATACCTTACATAATGTAGTGGAGGTAATTGATGATGAAGCCGCTAAGGGAATTAGAGAAAGGTCATGGGGATCAGTTGCTGCTAGAACAAGAGGGGAAGGAGATGTTTCAATTAATATTGATGTAGAAAATTTACCATATTTATTAATTCCAGCATTGGGAACTTGTATGAGTTCTGGTGTAGAAAGTGGAGTTTATTCTACAACAATTACCAGAAAAAGCTCAAACCCTGCAACTACTATTTGTTTAACTGTTAATGATACAGTTGAGACTAGAAGATATACCTATGGTGTTGTTAACACACTTGAATTAACTTTTAGTGATGGTTTAATTACAGCAACAGCAGGAATATTATCAAAAGCTCCTGTAGCAAGTACAGAAACAATGGATGCGGTTACCGAAGAAACTATCCTTGCTTATAAAGATGCTAATATTTACTTTGGGGACACAATGGCAGAGGCAGAAAATAAAGCTGCAACAACAACAGGTGCTATAGGTTTGACTGCATTTAGCTTGACAATAAATAATAATGCCGAAGCTCAGTATGAAAGTGGTTCTAGTTCTCCAGCTCAGATTTCTTTGGGACAATTTGAAGTAGGTGGAAATTATACTTTATTCTTTGAAGATACAACAGAAAGAGTAGCCCTTGAAGCTAGTCCAGGTACAACAAGAGCAATGTGTATTGTTGTTACTGGAGCATCAATTGGATCTAGTAGTACTGAAACAATACAGATTACTATTCCTCAATTTCATCTAACTGATAGAGGAGTTGATACAGCCCCAGCAGGATTTGTTACAGAAAATCCAACATTTGTTGGAGACTATGACTCAACCAATGGTAGTATTGTTGTTAAGGTAACTAATGAAACAGGCACTGTAGCTTGTTATACTTGTTGTACTGAAAGTAGTTCTTCAAGTAGCTCAAGTTCAAGTTCATTCAGTTCTTCCTCATCTTCTAGCTCATTTAGCAGTTCATCTAGTTCTTCCAGTTCTACAGGATAATTTAGTCTTTAAAAGACATTTAATAAAGTTGGTTAAAAACTATGCCTAAAATAGATGTTAGAAAAACAGTTGAATTAACTTTGCCTTCTTATCCAGAAAGTAAAGTGATTCTTTATAATGAGATATTAGCAGGTGGAATGGAAAACGTAATGACAGGAAAGACAGATTTTGAGAAAGGACTTTTTGCTTTAAAAGAGCTCATAAAGGATTGGAATTTCGATAATGAGAAAGGAGAAAAATTAGCAATAAGTTTAGAGAGTTTAAGATTACTTCCTTTAAAAGACCTTACCTTTTTAATGAAAAAAGTTGAGGTTTTTTTTACTCAGGTGGACGGGGAAAGCAAGAAATTCTTAAAAAAGTAGTTCTTGCTTTTCAGACTGGTAAAAATCCACCTTTTGAACTCATTAAGCTTAAAATATGCGAAAAATTTGGGTGGACAATTCAAGAATTTAATACTCAACCATGGAAAGAAATTGAGTTATTTTTGGATATCATGAATATAGAAAATCAATTTCAAGAGAGGGAAAAGAGATTAAATCAAAATAAATCAAAGTATGGTGGAGGAAAAAGAAATTAGAATTACAATAAGGACAGTACATGTTGGTAAAGAGAAAACTCAAGATGCCAAAAAGCAGGTTGAAAAACTAGGAAAAGCCGTTGAAAAAACAGGAAAAACAACAGCAAATACCTCTAAGCAAATGGGTTATAATCTTACCTTCATTGCTTGGCATTTTAGATATTTGGGAAATATTTTCCAACGAGTTTCACAGCAATGGATGAGAATGGCGAAAGACTGGATTCAAACTGCAGCCGATATTGAAGAATCTACTTTTGGAATTAAAGTAGCTGCTGCTTTATTTGGTAGGGAAGCAGAAAAATCAATAGACATAGTTCAAAGATTAGTTGAGACTGGATTAATAGAATGGAAAGATGCTTCAGAGGCAGTTAGAAACTTAATGTTAACTGGATTAGGAACAGAAGAACTTTCAGAAATGATGGATGGTCTTTTGAGCATGTCAACTATGTTCACGGTTGCAGGTAAAGATTTAGGTGACAGTATTAATAAAGTTTCTGCTGCTACATTAAGGGGGACAGCTTTGATGCAATCTGACTTATTAACACGAACTCTATTGAAAGACATGACTAATGCACAGACGAACTCCCTTGGAAAAAGTTGGGCTCAAATGACAAAATTACAAAGGGCTCAGGCATTGTATAATAAGGTAACAGAATATACTGTTCGGACTGGTGAACTCTGGCGAGGAGAAGCAGGATTAATGGCTGGACAAATTTATAAACTAGAAACTAATATTCAATTATTAAAATCTTCTTTGGGACAAGCATTACGACCTGTACTTGATTTGGTATCAGATATAGTTGCTGGCTTAAGAACAAGAATTGAATCTCTTACACAAAAAACAGGTAGTTTGCTAAGTATTGTTACAATGGCTGGAATTGTCTTTACAAGTCTATTTGCAACTTTTGCTGTTGGAATGGGTGTTTATTTATCTTTTGTAAAGATTATAAATCATCTTAGGTTACAAATGATATCAATGAATGCTGCTAGTATTTTTATCAAAATAACTAATTGGCAGGTATTTCTCGGGATAATGGCACTTTCAGCAGCAATAGTTGGTCTTACTTATTTATATTTAAAATCGACTGGAAAATTAGACAAATGGAGAGCCTCACTTCAACAAACAAATGATGTTATAGCAGAAACAGCTAAAAGATTTGAAGAATTAGGTGGAGAACAATCTGCCTTTAATGACTTAGTAGGTGAATCTGAGGGAATTGATGAAGAAAGAAGAATAGCTCATCAAAGAACAGTTGAGGACATAGAAGAAGACTTAGAAAGAGAGAGAAGTAAAGGACTTTGGGCAAACCAAATGAGCATCCAGGATTTAGAGAAAAGACTAAAAAGAGAAAATGAAGATTGGTCAAGATATATGAAAGGTCAAGAAAGTCTTGGGGATGAAGATACTAAAACCAAGAAAGAAAAAAGCCAGTGGGAAATATTAACTCAAGCTGAAAAATTAAAACAGATACTTGAAGATACTAAAGAACACCTTAAACAACTTGATGAATTATATAAACCTTGGTGGAAAAAACTTGTAGAAGGATATACAGGACTTCCACCAATAGTTCAAGGAGCAATGGCAGGTATAGCAGTATATATTGCTACTATTGGTATTCCTGCACTTATTGCATTATCTAGTAATCTCGGAAATGTTTGGTTGGTTGCTAAGGTGGCATTTGCCAAAATATTAGAAAAATTTACTTTTTTAAAAACAATTATTTCGACTCCAATTGCAATGTCTATTTTTATTACGGCTGCTGTTACTGCTATCTCGGCAGTATCAAAACATATGCAGTTAGTTAATAAGGCGATTAAAGAACAGGGGGATGTTGTTTCTGAGGCAGGACAATTTTGGTTCGATTATACTCAAAAGCAACTTCAATTTTATAGAGAAGGAAAAATTAGTTGGGAGGAATATCAAGATGCAATAAAAATGTCTATAAGTGCCCAAGAAGATTTAAGAAAAAGTTTAATTTCTCCTCAAGCAGGAGCAGGAATGAACTTATGGGATATGATTAAAGCGGTTCCTGGAGCATGGGCGGAATTTTTGTGGGGTGGCCAGTCTGGTGGTATAGTTCCAGGTATGAGAAACCAACCAGTTCCTATTTTGGCTCATGGTGGCGAAAGGGTTATTCCAGCAGGAGAAGTTGGGGGTGGTGGAATTACAGTGAATATAAACAATCCAAGTGTCCGTAGCGAAAATGATATCCAAAGTATTGCTAGAGCAGTTTCTCAAGCACTTGGACAACGCCAAAAGTTTGCCAGACTTGGGGCTTTATAATTAAAACTAATTAAATAAAATTATGTCAGTAGTCGATGTAAAATACGATTCCAATGATTTACAAACAGCTTCCAATGCTGCAAAGACAATCATTACTCGTGATATTTTGGAGAAACATATAGGAGAAAAGATTATTAATCTAAAACAGGATACAATTCGTGATGGTTTTGATGTTGTAGATGTTCAATATACCAATAAAATGATTACTCTTAATGGTTGGCTGATTTCTAATACTGCTACTGCATTGAGAACTTGGGCAGATGAATTCAAAGGTTACTTAAGACCAAATGAAAAGAATTTAGATGTTGAAACTTATGGTGGTAGTGGTGTATATCGAAGATATGTTTGTTCTTGTAGTTCTCTCTCAATTCCCGAAGAGCATTGGCAAACCACACAAGTGCCTTACTCTTGTGAATTTCTTTGTCAGCCTTTTGGCAAAGCAACCTCTACTACTACAATTAATCTAAATAGTGGCGGGAATATAACCGCTACTCCTCATAATGAAAATGTGTCAATTACTGGAACATATAAATGTAAACCTACAATTACCATCACAGTTGTTTCGGAAACAGATTTAACAGCAATTAAGTTTGAAAATGATACTAATGATGACTGGATACAGGTTTCAAGAAGTTTTGCTGCTGCGGAAGTTCTAGTAATTGATTGTGATAATGAGACGGTAAAGGTTGATGGTACAGCAATTGATTTTACGGGAATATTTCCAAAATTAGATCCTTCAACTAATGCTTTGGTTTTGGAAGTAACCGATTCTGGGGCATTTAGTTATACTGCTTCGGTGTCATATACGTCAACATATTTGTAATGAGAAAACTTTTAGAAAAATTAAAGAAGTGGAAGCCAATTCATCTTTGCTGGTTATTCCAGAAATATGGGATTACTATTCCTCCTTATTTAATTGGTCAATCTAGTTCTTCTTCAAGTTCCTCAAGTTCATCGTTTTCTTCTAGTTCTTCTTCAAGTTCATTTTCGAGTTCATCCTCTAGTTCCTCCTCGTTCAGTAGTTCTAGTAGTTCAGCTTTAAATACAGGATGGAAAAATCCAACAGCAACAGGGATAGGAACAGGTTATAATGAATGGACAGACCCAACCAATGCTTATGCAAGCGATGATACTCGTGCTTCAGCACATCCATGGGATAGCCAAAGTTATTATAATTTCGATTTTAATATTCCAGCAGGAGCAACAATAAATGGAATAATAGTTTCAGTGGAATGTTATTGTGATAAAGCCAATTATCTTTTTTATACTAATCTTACTTATGATAATTTTGTACATTTTGTTGGGGGTAAAAGTTTTGAACAACCAACTTCCGAAGGTATAAATGAGATGGGTAGTTCTACGGACACATGGGATCATGTATGGACAGCAGATGAATTATCTAATGCTAATTTTAGAATAATATGTGATCCTAGTGCGGAGTATGCCACAGATACTACATATATTGATCATATTAAGATGAAGATTTTCTATACAGAACTCTCAAGTTCATCTTCTAGTTCTTCGTCAAATTCCTCCTCTAGTTCTAGTAGTTTTTCATCTAGCAGTAGTTCCTCTAGTTTTAGTTTCTCTAGTTCGAGTAGTAGTTCTTCATTTTCTTCCAGTAGTTCTTCTAGTAGTTCCTCTTCATTGAGTTCCAGTAGTAGTTCATCTAGTAGCCTTTCATCTAGTAGCTCTTCGCAATCTTCAGTTAGTTCCTCAAGTTCCTCTTCTAGTTTTAGTTCAAGTAGTTTCAGTTCTTCATCTTTAAGTAGTAGTTCTAGTTCTTCATTTTCTAGTTCTTTTTCTTCATCCTCCTCTAGTTTTTCTTCTTCATCCTCAAGTTCTTCCAGTTTTAGTTCTAGTTTTTCTAGTTCATCTTATTCCTCTTTCAGTTCTAGTAGTAGTTCGTCTAGTAGTGAAAGTGCCTTAATAAAAAGAAGAGAAGTTATTGTTAAACTTTATGATAAAGATGATGTTTATCAAAGAAATTTAAATGAGGCTCTTAGTGACTTTAATATCGAAAAAACACTATTTTCTGGTTCAGGTCCTTTAACCTTAATTCTTAAAACTAAAGTAGATGATTTGGCTTCTGATATCACCTTAAATAGCAAGATAAGAATATACCTCAGGAATCTTTGGAATATAAATGCCAGATTAGTCTATTATGGATACATTATTTCAATAGACCCAGTTATCGCAACAGGAGAACAACAAACTGGAATTACTTGTTTAGGATCTATCTCTAAATTACAAAATGACTATGTTCAACATACTAACCAGTTGTATGAAGGACAATTATCTTATTTGGCCTTTGAAGTTGAAAATAAAGCAGTAGATATTCATATTAAAGAAATTTTGGAT
>Ga0265595_1002531_pt1 | contig 12223 bp, 10 predicted proteins | sample saktaG_15_FD_190148 | JGI IMG/M metagenome (GOLD analysis project Ga0265595, IMG submission 190148) | Saline water microbial communities from Sakinaw Lake, British Columbia, Canada - sak_2013_06_06_50m | ecosystem: Environmental > Aquatic > Non-marine Saline and Alkaline > Saline ... | reverse complement strand
TACAATTTTGGGAAAGTAGCATTAGTTTTCCACAACACTGTGGAAAACTTCAGATTTTTTTAGATTTTGCATATCCCAATTAAGCCTTTAATAGGCTTAATTTAAAAATATTCTCACTTTTTTGTTATGCTGTTTTTAATGAACGTATTGTGGTTATCCTGTTTTTTACCTTGCCCACTGCCATACCGTTCATTATTATCATTGTTATTGATACCATCAAATTCATTTTTTTAAGACCTCTGATTTGGTGGTTTTCAAACATATAATCTCTATCCAGCCTGCCATTTAGGCGTTCTACCGCAGTTCGTCCCTTATAGATTTCTTTGAATTTTTTGCTATCTCTTGCTATGGGCAAGAATATTCTTTCGTCATAGCTAATATAAATTCTGTATGTTTTACCATTGTGAGAATACCGTAAACATTTCTTTTGCTTGTCATATCCTTTGTATTTCATTTTGTTCTGCTCATTTTTTTCGTCTATGTAAAATACCTCGCCATATGCATTATATACAATATTCGTGTCTTTGTATTGCTTTGTGGTTTCGTTCCTCCACATATTTCTGATGTCAATGAGCGGATTGATTTGAAGGGATTTCAAAAGCATTATCATTCTCATTGAATCATATCCTCTATCCAACAACAAATTCTGGGCTATTTGTTTTTGTTCCTCTGTAAACTCTTCCACAAGCTCTGATAACGCTTTTTTCTCGTCATAATTACCTTTTGTAACTTTAAATGTTACTGGCAATTCAGTTGCTACATCGCAAATTATGTGTGCCTTAAACCCATAATGCGTTTCTTTTTTTGTCTGGTTGTTTCCCTTTGCATCTGTGTAGTGATACTCTTTTATTGAAAATTCAGCATCATTTTCGCTTCGGTTATCAGTTGATGTCATTTCTTTTTTTGACCTGTTTTTTGCATAGCTATCAATATATTTTCCATCGCCTGCAAGAGTTTCTCCAAAGCCTTCTATTGTTTTATAAAGGAATCCCACTTGTGTTTTTAATATATTATTCACTTCTTCTTGTTCACTCATCAATAGCCTTAAGAAACCTGTAAATACTCGCTCTGGTGGCACTAAATGCTTTTTATTGTCATAATCATTCAGCCCACATATCTTTCTAAGCCCTGCATTTCGCATACATTCTCGTCTAAATGAACTTACACTTTTATGTTCAAATACTTTCATTGCAATAATTAAATTCCACATTACCCTAACTGGATAATCATTTCGTCCGTTTTTCCTTTTGGTTTCTAATTTTAGCATAAGTTTTTCATCATCTATTCCTTGCAGTGCTAATTTAAATCTTTCTAAATCGCCTAAAATTTCAATTTCACTATAGTCAAATAAAGTTTTTTGTGTTATAATGTAAGCCATAAAGCACCTCTTATGTTTCTGTTTTTTTGTTAACTACATTATATCATAATTTAGGTGCTTTTGCAAGAAAATCTTGATTTTATCAGGGTTTTCTTTGCTTTTATCTTTATCATTTTAATGGGGGCGACACTTTTAAGTTTTTTTCAGTTTTTTGTGCTTTTCATAGCATTTTGTGCCACTTTTGGGGGCGATTGATTCTTTTTGCTATTGTTCAAAGCATGTTGTATCAATGCTTTTAAAACATGCGAATTGATTCTATTAATTAAGCAATAAATCTCTCAACTTACCAGCAATATAAAGTGAGCCACACACCAAAACAGCACTATTCTCATCAACAAGAGATAGTGCTTTTTTTGCACCCATTTTTATTGTTTTTGCACAATAAACATCTTTGCAAAATCTTTTTGCAATAAAGGAAACATCATTAGCATTCAAAGCTCTTGAATTATTCGGAGTAACTGCAATAAATGAATTTGATATTTTAGCAATTTTAGAAATTGCTTTTTCATATGTTTTATCCTTTAACATTCCCATTATAACGATTAGATTTTTATCAAATAAATATGTATTAATGCTCTCTAATAACTTTTCTATTCCGTCCTCATTGTGAGCTCCATCAATAATAATGAGTGGATTTTTACTAATAATTTCAAATCGTGCAGGAATTTTTGCATTTGCTAAACCTTTAAAAATTGCTTGAATTGGAACATTCAATATAAAAAGTGTTTCAATTGCAGTAATAGCATTAAAAACTTGAAATTCTCCTAATAAGCAAATATTAAATTTATGTCCCTTATATTCAAATTCTGAGCCTAAAAGCCCTGTTTTAAGAAAATTTAAATGCTTTATTAAAGGAATAATTAACTCGTTTTTCTTTTGCTCTGCTCTGTTATTTATCATTTTTAGAGCAGTTTTCTCTTGCAAAGGATATACAACAGTTATTCCGTTCTTTTTTATAATTCCGCATTTTTCAAAGGCGATTTTTTCTATAGTGTCTCCTAAATATTGCATATGGTCAAATGAAATTGAAGTAATTACCGATATTAAAGGTTTATCAATAATATTGGTTGCATCAAAGCGACCACCTAAGCCGGTTTCAAGCACAACAAAATCGCATTTTTGCTGTTTGAAATACAAAAAAGCCAAAGCAGTAATAATTTCAAATTCAGTTGGGCTTTCGCTTTCATTTTCTATGATTTTACATAAAGGAATAACCTTTTGCACCAATTTAGCAATATCTTTTTTAGCAATATATTCATTGTTAATTTGAATTCTCTCTCTAAAATCAATAACAAATGGCGAAGTATAAAGCCCTGTTTTATACCCTGCCTCTTTTAAAGCACAAGCTATAAAAGTGCAAGTTGAGCCCTTTCCATTTGTTCCTGCAATATGTATAAATTTTAATTTTTTTTGAGGGTTGCCCAAAAGTTCTAAAAGCCTTCCAATTCGTGATAGACCGGGCTTAGAGCCAAAAACTAATGTTGAATTAATAAATTCTAATGCTTTATTATAAGTCATAACTGCTCCCTAAAATCAATTGACAATTGTCAACAAATTGTCTATTTACATTATACACTCTTAATGCGTAGTTATTTACAGATCTTTTTATATTCAATTAAACTAACCAAAAGTTTTTTTAAAGTTTTTTCATAATTATATCTTCTATATGATGGGTGATAAGCATTTAGAAATATCTTTTGGTTATCGTTTGATTTAAAAAAGCATATGTTATCATCTTTTATATTGTAAATATTTTTTATTTCTTTGAAAACAAAATCTCCACAACAAACTATATATTTTGGTTTGATTAATTCTATTTCTTTCTTAATAAAAGCCTTATATTTATTTACATATTCAGAAATAATTGTTTCTATTGCTTTTGCTTGCCCTCCTCTTTTATTCAATTCGATGACAGCAATTTTTTTTAATGTTTCTTTTTCTGTTTTATTGTCAATATTTAACCAATCATCATTAATCATTTTTTCAGAGTTTATTTCTCCTTGTAAAATCATCTGATAAAATGCAATTGTTCTTAGTAAACGATGTTTTTTTGAACCAATAATATAACCTTTAATCCATTTAATTTCAGAATGTGCAAGTTTTAAATTATGACAATTACAAAGAACTTCATCTTTTTCGTAGCAAACATTTCCCTCTTTAAGAACATATAATACTTTGACCTTGCTATTATCGTAAAAATCTTTAAATATTTCACCATCTTCAGTAAATCCATATTTACATATTTTGTCATATGAATTTATCTTATAATCGTTATCCCTTTTATGTTCTTTTTTCCATAAATCAAATAGTTTTTCTTTGTTTTTACAGTCTTCAATTTTTTTTTCTAATTCTGCATTCATTATTAAACCCGCTTTCAAAATCTAAAATTCTCTTGATTGAATTTATTCTTACTTTACTACCTAATAATTGGTGCTTACTAATAATTTTTAGTTATTATTTTCTTTTTTCTTTTTTGTCGATATAAGACGGAAAATTCACAAACAATATAAGAAAATGGCTTTGATACCTAAATTTTTCGCTGTTCATTGTTCATTTTTTGAGATTCTTCACTTCGTTCAGAATGACAGAAATCCACTATTTGCTCTCCTCATTCCAAATTCCTAATTCCTAATTGGCTGAGTCGGTCCCTTTTCCGCCCTTATGTTTTCTTATTGTTGCCAAATGCTGGGCATAGGTTTTAGAAAAATAAATTTTACCGTCAGGAGTTGAATAGTAATAAAAGTAATCACTTTTTGCCGGTTCAACTGTTGCCAAAATTGCATCCATTCCCGGATTACAAATTGGTCCTTTTGGTAAGCCATCAACAAAATAAGTATTATAAGGACTTTCTATTTTTGTATCCTCAATAGTAATAAAATCCTTATGCTCTCCTAACGCATAAAGCACAGTTACACAGGCTTGAAGTTTCATTCCTTTTTTTATCCTATTATGATAAACGGAAGACACAATTGGCAAGTCTTCTTTATGCAAAGTTTCCCTTTCAATAATTGATGCTAAAATAATAGCCTCATCTAATGTCATATCAACATTTTTTGCCTTTTGCTCAATTTCATTATCATTGATTTTTTTGTAAAAAGTTTTAAGTATTTTATCTAAAACTGCAAAAGCCTTATCATCAACATAAAACTCATAAGTATCGGGAAATAAATAACCCTCTAAACGACTTTCACGAACAGGTAAATTAGCTAAAAAAGGATAGTTTAATTTATTTTTATTTATTTCTTCTGTTAATTTTTCTTTGTCAACAAGTGTTTTTTCAGCAATTGCTGAAATTATTTGTGTTTGAGTATAACCTTCAGGAATAGTTACATTTACCGTTTTCTTTGGAGGCAAAGTTTGAAGTTTTTTTACAATCTCCTCATAACTAAAATCGCGATTTATTGTATAAACACCCGAAATAAATTTATCCTCTTTTTTATGTCTTTTTAAATAAATACCAAATATATATGAATATTTAATTACCTTATTATTTTGCAAATCTTTTATTATCTCTCCAGCACTTTCGCCCTTTGCAATTGTAAATTCAATCTCTTTATAGGGCTTAACAAAGCCGTAATAATCATTTAAAATATCAAACGATAAAAGGCTTAGTGTAATAAATAAAACAAATATTACACTTATAATAACTATTTTTTTAATATTTCTTTTCTTTTTAGGAATTTCATTAATAATATCAATTGTATCTACATTTTCTGTAATATCAAGTTCGTTTTCAATATTTTCAGCATTGTCTTTTATTTCGTCCATAATTTCTCATTCCTCATTCTTAATTCCTAATTAAAATTGTATCACTTTTTCTTTATTTATCATAATATAAAATGAACACTAATAGAGAGGTGAAATTTATGTGTATTAAAAATATTTTTGACGACAACTGCACAGTTTTAATTGTAGGTCTTGTAGTTCTTTGTTTAATTTGGTGCTGCTGCTGCAACGATTAATTTTCATAATCAAAAACTATCTTAAAGACCTTAGCCCCATACCTGCACTATAATTGCAATAATTTTTGCAAGCCATAGCGAAAACAATATAAAAAAGGATACCGTATATACCTTTGCGGTATTCTTTTGTTTTTCTCGTCTTTGGGATAAATGAAGTTTTGGTTTGCCTTTTATTTTATTTAAAAACGGTTCAATTAATTTAAGTGTAAGATAAATAAACACTAAAAGCATAATAATACCACTAATAATTGCCGCTGTTTCTAAACCGCCTGCTGAAATTTTATCGCTATAATACCAAATTGCACAAGATACAGTATTATTTACAATATGAGCAAAAATTGCAGGATAAATTGAATTAAATATTATAGTTAATAATCCATAAGCAATTCCAGCTAATAAAGGACCAAAAAAATTATATGGAGTGCTATGCAAAAAAGCAAAGCAAAAGGCACCACAAAACATTGCAGCCAGTTTATTGTTTTCTGAAAATGAAGAAAGAAAAGCCCCTCTAAAAAAAAGCTCCTCCATAATAGCAGGCACAATAATTATTGCTAACAAAACAGAAAATGGCTCATCCCAATTAATATTGCTCAAAGGATTAGAAGGAAAATTACCAGAAGTTAAATTTAAAGCCTTAATTACAATAGAATTTAAAAAAATACTGAATAGGCAAACCGATAAAGCCGCAAAAAAGGTTACTGGAATCCATTTCAGTTTAAGTATTTTAAGTTTTAAAATATTTTTTGTTGTGCTTTTTGATTTTACCCCAATATAAATTATTGGTATTAAAAATATAACAATATTTATTAAAGATATAAGATAATATTTTGAAGATCCTACTTTAGAAAATATTTTATCTGAAAAAAGGTCTAAACCACTTAGCACAATAAATATGGCAAGTGCTATTCCGTTTGCACCGTAACCTTTAATGGCTCTTTTCAACCCTCTTCACACCCTTTTCGCTAACGATTAATTCAATATTTTGGTCAAATCTTCCTCTTGGTAATTTTTTTGTAATTAATAACGAATAGGTAATACCGATTTTTAGACCTTCAAATTTTTCTAAAAATCTATCATAATATCCTTTTCCAAATCCAATTCTAAATCCTTCTATATCAAAGCTGATTGCCGGAACAATACAAATGGAATAGAAATGGGGGTTTATTTTTTTGCATTTATCTTTATTGGGCTCCAAAATTCCGTAATGCCCTTTTTCCAAATCACTCATATTTTTAATTTCATAAAATTCCAAAGCAATTTTATGAGGAATACATTTAGGAACAGCAACTCTTTTATTATCAAGCAAAGCTTTTTGAATAATTTTTAAAGTGTCAACTTCGTCTTTCCTTGAAACATATATAATTAAAGAATCGCAATGCTTATAACTCATTGAATTAATAAAGCTATTATATACCATTTCGTCAAGCACTTGTTTTTGCTCATCAGTAATATTAGCTTTTATTTCTTTGTATTTTTCTCTTAAAATGTTTTTTTCTTCTCTAACTCCCATTTAATTATCCCTTACTATATTATTTGTTTCTTTATTTTATCGGCAATTTCCTTGCCTTTTAATACTTCTACTAATAATAACGCAAACTCTATTGAACTTCCGGCGGCATTTGCTGTAATAATTCTTTTATCAGCCACTATTTTTTTAGATGAGATTATTGCTCCTTTTAATTTTTGCTCAAAACCACTATAACAAATAGCCTCTATCCCATTTAGTAACCCCATTTGCCCCAAAATAGATGGAGCGGCACAAATAGCACCTATGAACAAGCCATTATCAAAAGCATATTGAATAAATTTCTTAACAATAAGGCTTGCTTTTAAATTATTAGTCCCCATTAAACCACCCGGCAAAATAATCATTTCTAAATTATCAAAAACAGCCTCGCTATCTAAAATATCGGCAGTTACTTTTATATTTCTTGCACTTGTAATAGTTTTATTATTAACTCCAACAGTTTTAATTTCTATATTTGCTCGTCTTAAAATATCAATAGGAGCAACCGCTTCCATTTCTTCAAAACCATCTGCTAAGAAAATATAAACCATAATATCAACCTTTCTATTAAGGATAAGAGGATTGTAGGGACACCATATATGGTGTCCGCCAATGAGCAATCATTGCTATAACCTTTTGGCAACTAATTTAAATCAATAATAAATTTATATATCCATTTCTATTAAATATTATACTTGAAATATCATTAATATCAAGTATTTTATCACTTTTTTCATTAGTTTTACTTACAATTCCGTCAGAAATTTTATAACTTCCGTTGTTTTGCAAAATTAACTCGTCTTTTACTGAAAAAACTATTTCTAAATCAGGATTATTGTTAGCAAAAAGACATAAAACTTTATAAAGATTTACAATTCTAATCATTCCTATTTTATAGTTTTTCCCTTTTTCTTGACTAAAATAAGAAGGAACAATTGCCTTAATTTCATCTACACAAAAATATTCAAGCACAGCGTTTTTAAATTCAAAATAACTAACATCTTTAAAGCAAAATTCGGTAATAATCCCTTGCCCGTTTTCAATTTTATAAAATAAATAACCACAAGGCACAAAATTATTAAATATTTTTAACACCTTAGTATTTTTTGCAATGCCATAATCTTTAATCAAAAATTCAAAGGTCTTTTTATCTCTGCTAATTGAAAGTTCTTGTTGGTAATAAACCTGGCTATAAATTTTACTAAAAAACAAAGCATCTTTGCTTTCTTTAAATGTAATATTGTTTTTTATAATTTCTCTTTCTTGTGATATCGTGATTTTTTTATTATAATAACTTGTAAAAAAACCTAACTTTTTATAATATTCAAATAGTTTTCCATTAGCAGGACTTAAAGCACAAAAGGCAACATCATTTTCATATAAATTATTTAAGGCTCTTTCAATTATTATTTTCATCTGCCCTTTTTGCCTATAATCTATATATGTAGTCGCACCGCAAAGATAAGAGGTTTTAACTTTTGTATTTAAAAAATTCATAAAAAAGGGCAAAAGATAAAGACAAGAAATTATTTCCCCATTTTGTTGACTGTAAAAAACATTTTCATCATTATAAAAATAATCAAAAAACAAATCTATAAACTCTCTATTATCTAAAAAGTTTATTTCCCACATTTGTTTTAATTCGTTTTCAATTGTTTCTTTTGTTTTGTTAATCATAAAGTTTTCCATTCTACATTTAATTGTCAATTGATATGTATTTACTCATTAATAAAGCATCTTCTGTTGGATTTTCATAAAAGTTTTTTCTTGTGCCATCTTTTGAATATCCGCATTTTTCATAAAGATTTATTGCATTAATATTTGAAAGCCTAACCTCTAAAAATAGCTTATTTGCCCCTTTTTCCTTTGCTGTTTCAAAAGCCTTCAAAATTAGTGCTTTTGCTATGCCTTTGTTTCTAAAATTTTGCTTAACTGCTAAATTTAATATTTGTGCTTGGTCAACTATTAAATAAAGCCCAATATACCCTGCAAACTGTTCTTCAACAGTTGCCATTAAAAAAATACTAAATGAATTTTCTAAGCTCTCTATAAACTGCTCTTTACTCCAAGGCAAAGAAAAACATTCTTTTTCTAATAAAGCACATTCATCTATGTAATTTTGGTCAAGTGGAAATATGGAAATCAAAGAAAAACCCCCAAAACTATTTTCTTTATTTAATATTTCTCTTGTTCTGACTTCTAATTAAGAAATGCAAAGCATTTCAACCTTAATTCTACATTATACATTCTACATTCTACATTGCAAAAAGCCTTAACTTTTTGCCTCTTCCCAACTTTTGCCCATTGAAACCTGTGCAATTAATGGAACACATAATTTTGCGGCATTTTCCATTTCATTTCGTATAATTTCACTTACCTTTTCTATTTCGTCCTTATGTGCTTCAACAATCAATTCATCGTGAACTTGCAAAATTAAGCGAGAGCGAAAATGCCCCTCCACTAATTTGTTATAAACTCTAACCATTGCAATTTTTATTATATCAGCGGCTGTGCCTTGAATTGGAGTGTTAAGGGCTATTCGCTCACCAAATGCCAAAATGTTTTTATTGGTTGCCTTTAATTCGGGGATATATCGTCTTCTGCCAAACATTGTGGTAACATAACCGTCTTGCTTTGCTTTTTCCACAATATCGGTCATATATTTTTTAACACCTTTGTAAGTCTGCAAATAACTGTCAATATATTGTCTTGCTTCTCTTCTTGTAACTTTAATATCCTGCGAAAGTGAAAAATCGCCAATGCCGTAAACTATACCAAAATTAACAGCCTTTGCCCTGCTTCGCATAAGAGGAGTAACCATTTCAATTGGCATATTAAATACTTGTGAGGCAGTAATAGTGTGAATGTCCTCATTGTTTTTAAAAGCATCAATCATTGCCTTGTCATTTGCAATATGGGCTAAAACTCGCAGTTCTATTTGAGAATAATCGGCATCCAAAAGCACAAAATCAGGTTGCTTTGCAACAAATGCTTTTCTTATTTCTTTTCCCATTTCCGTTTTAATAGGAATATTTTGAAGATTAGGCTCAGTGCTACTAATTCGCCCTGTTTGAGTTACGGTTTGCTTAAAATTAGTATGAATTCTGCCATCTTGCCCAATTACTTTTAGAAGCCCATCTGCATAAGTAGATTTTAATTTAGCTAACTGTCTAAACTCCATAATATAATCAATAATTATATGTGTTCCTTGTAATTTTTCTAAAACTTGTGCATTTGTTGAATAGCCTGTTTTTATTTTTTTAAAGGAGGGCAATTTTAGCCTTTCAAAAAGAACTTCTCCCAATTGCTTTGGGGAATTAATATTAAATTTAACTTCGGCACTTTCATATATTAATTCAGTTAGCTCATTTAATCGTTTGTTTAATTGCTCGCTAAATTGTTCTAACTCACTTTTATCCACCATAAAACCATAATGCTCCATAGAGGCTAAAACTAAGCAAAGCGGTAGTTCAATATCAAAATATAACTGTTGTTGCCCATTTTCTTTGATAATTTGCTCCATATTCTCGCAAATTGTGGGGAGACAATAACAAAATTCGCTAATATTATTTGCGTTATTTTCAGTAAATTCTTGTGCTAAACGGTCTAAATTATAACTGTTTGCAGATGGGTTTATTAAATATCCTGCAATTTCACTATCAAATGCTAAGCCCTTAATATTAATGCCCTGCTTTAATAAATAATGTGCAAAAGGCTTAATATTATGAGTGTATTTTTTTATATTTTCATCGGATAGCACTCCGCATAAGTCAAAATCTAAGCCATTTTCAAGGTCAAAAATGCAAATTTCATTTTCCATATTAAAATATAAAAGGTGATTTTCTTGCTCAAAAAGAAAGTATAACTTTTTATTTTTTGTGGCATAATCGATTATTATTTTGCTTTCAACCTCTTTATTCGTAACCTCAATAGCCTTTTTTTGCTCTTGTAAAACTTCAACATCCTCTAATTTTAGCCTTGAAATAAAACTATTAAAATCAAGGTCTTTTAAAACGGAGGCTAATTTATTGTCGTATTTTTCTTCAAATAAATAGTCCTCTATTTCGCTTTCTAAGGGAACAGCACAATTTATTGTAACTAAACTTTTGCTCAAATATGCCATTTCCTTGCCCGTTCTTAACTTTTCCTTTAATGTGTCTTTAATATTTAACTCTTCTAAATTATTGTAAATATTATCAATTGAGGAAAATTCACTAATTAAAGAAAGTGCGGTTTTTTCTCCAATCCCTGCTACACCGGGAATATTATCCGAAGCATCTCCCATTAAAGCCTTAACATCAATTAATTGCGAGGGGGAAACACCATATTTTTGGAAAACCGCATTTTGGTCATAACTTTGTGTTTCTGGCTTGCCACCCTTAGTAACAGTTAACTTTACTAAAACCCCATCTCCTGCTAATTGCAAATCGTCCTTATCCCCAGTGGCAATAATACATTCAATTCCTTGCTCTTTGCACTCGGTTGCTACTGTGCCTATTATATCGTCTGCCTCGTAGCCTTCTTTTTCTAAAATTGCAATATTCATAGCACATAAAAGTTCCTTTAACGGTTCCATTTGCTCCGCTAATTCATCAGGCATTCCCTTTCTATGTGCCTTATATTGTTCATATTGTGCGTGTCTAAAAGTTTTCGCCCGCAAATCAAAGGCAATACAAAGATAATTTGGCTTTTCCTGCTCAATAAATTTAAGTAAAATATTGAAAAAGCCAAAAATGCCATTAGTGTGTAGCCCCTTAGAATTAGTAAGGGGACGAATGCCATAAAAAGCACGATTTATTATACTGTTGCCGTCAAAGATAACGAGTTTCACTTAATTCATCCTTTAATAGTCAATTATTATTTATCAATTGTTTTTATTATACCACAGCAACAGCCTATTTAAAAGAAATTTTTGGCATTATTTTTTTTGCTGTAAGCAAAATGTGATATCCGTGCTACGCACGGGTGATATAATATGAACCCACTTCACGCACCGCAGTGCACATCACACCGCGGAAGTTTGACACTTGTCTAACTAAAAATCACCCTAAAAGCCTTGAAAAAGACTAATTTTTTTGTCAAATTTTCAATTTAGGTATCGCGTTATTTTGCGTTTTATGTTATAATATAAAGGATAGGAGTGTGTTGTAAATGAGATTACAGGTTTCTAAATCTAAAAATAGTGCTTCACTTTATGTTATTAAAACGGTGTATATTGAAGGTAAAGAGCATACAAAAATTATTGAAAAACTCGGCACAGAAGAACAACTCAGAAAAAAATTAGACGGAGAAAATCCGTATGTGTGGGCAAAAGAATATGTAAAAACACTAAATAAAGCCGAAGAAGAACAAACACGAACTATGCTTGTTCCTTTT
>Ga0265595_1002523_pt1 | contig 12247 bp, 15 predicted proteins | sample saktaG_15_FD_190148 | JGI IMG/M metagenome (GOLD analysis project Ga0265595, IMG submission 190148) | Saline water microbial communities from Sakinaw Lake, British Columbia, Canada - sak_2013_06_06_50m | ecosystem: Environmental > Aquatic > Non-marine Saline and Alkaline > Saline ... | reverse complement strand
TTTTTTACTCTCAATATCTATTGTTATTTTGTATTTATAGATTTTTTTAAATATCCTGCTCCCTTGCTCCAATTAGATTATTGATATTTTTTATTTTCCTTGATTAATATCTAATTAAATATCTTTATCTATCGAGAGTCATATTTTTGATTTATTATTTTATTTAATGCTCATCATCTCCATAACATCCTATTTATTGTGCTACAGATATCCTAACCTCAATCTATATTTGATATCTCTATTTTTAATTCATCACTATAAAAAGGCCTAGAATCATATTTTAAGATTCTATTATCAATCAAAATTCCTGTTTTTTCTCTTATTAAACGACCAAGTTGCCCTGTAACATTATTTTCAACTAAAATAACTTTTTTTGCTTTTTGAATCTCACTTTTAATCTCATTTGAAAGAGGCTTCATATAAAGAACCTGTAAAACCTTGTAATCCCCTTTTTTTGTTTTTATAGAATTATCAATTAAATCTACAGCATCTAAAACAGCAGTCTTTGTTGAACCCCAACAAATAATAAGATTTTTAGCATCTGAATTTCCATAAGTCTTAATCATCTGAAATTTATTACACTCTTGTTTTATTTTTTTATATTTTTCTAATCTTTTTTCTGCTCCTTGTTTAGTTAGCAAAGCATCTTCAGTAGTATTCCCAGATTCATCATGTTCATAGCTACTTGCTTTAACAATTCCCTCTCCTGGAACTTTTCTATTTACTTTTATACTTATTTTTTTGTTAGATTTTCTATCAGAACTAAACTCACTTTCTGCTAAATGTTTATCTGAAAGAATTATAGAAAGAGTTTTGAATTTTTCAGCTAAATAAAAAGCCTCATTTGTTTTTTCAATACATTCTATGGGGTCTCCTGGAGCAATTACAATTCTAGGAAATTCTCCATGCCCTCCCCTTAATGCAATATCTAAATCACACTGGGTTGAATAAGTTGGAACTCCTGTTCCAGGACCAGGACGAGAGGCTAAATAAACTACTAAAGGTATCTCAGACATTCCTTGCAAACTTAAACCTTCTGTCATTAAATCATAACCCCCTCCTGAAGTGCCCACCATAACTTTAGCACCTGCAAAACTTGCCCCTAAACCAGCATTAACAACTGCAATTTCATTTTCAGGTTGAAAAACCATGCAATTTTTGTCTAAACCATTATTAAGTTGTTTACTTGCTATCTCATGCATAACTCCTGTTGCAGGAGTCATTGGATATGCAAGATATAAATTAATATTAGAATTAATAGCACCATCTGCAATTGCCTTGCTTCCAGACATTATTTTAATATTTTTATTATTTAATTTGTTTAATTTAAATTTAGATTCAATCTCACTTTCATAACCTTTTTCAGCAATAGAATCAGACACTTTATTGTGAAATTCTTTTTCAATCTCATCTATTAAAACCTGTTTATCAATGCCTAAAATTTTTATCAAAGCACCTGCTAAAGCAATATTAAGATTTCTTCCTAAATCTTCTTTAAATTTATCAAAACTGATTATAAATCCATTTTTTTTCAATTTATTTTCATGAACTTTAATAGTATTTTCATCCATAGCAATAATTCCATCTAGTTTTGATTCAATACTCCCAATCCTAGAATCACTAATAGAAAGAACATTGAAATTATGCCCACCCCTAATTAAACTTGGATAATCTCTATAATTAAAAGTAAAATAACCTTGTTTATTTAAGATAGTTGAAACAATAATAGAAATCTTATTAATCCCTTGTCCTGCTCTTCCGCCAATTAAAATATTTAGCCTCATTTTAAAAACAATCACCTTTATTATAAAATTTTACAACATATTTAAATATATCTGATAATTTTATAACATAGATTAAAAAGATAGATTAGCCCTATTAAAAGAGAGAATATCAATATCCCTCAATAATTTATAAACCTTTGATTTATAAATTTAAAAAATCAAAAGTTTTATTTTATAATTAAGAACATAAAATAAATTATCAAGGCTAAATATAAAAAAATGAAATCAAAATACAGAAAAGCAGTTTTTGTCATTGTTTATAGAATAGAAAAAAATAATATTAAATATCTTTTATTAAAAAGAAAACTTCACTGGAAAGGATGGGAGTTTCCAAAAGGAGGCATAAAAGATAAAGAGAGTTTATTAAAAACAGTCAAAAGAGAAATAAAAGAAGAAACATCTCAAGATACATTTAATATAAAAGATTATAAATTATCTGGAAAATATAAATATAATAAGATTTATCCAGATAGGCCTGGAATTATTGGGCAAACTTATAAATTATTTTCAGCAGAAATTAAGAACAAAAAAGTAAAGATTAGTAAAAAAGAACATTCTTCTTATGTTTGGAAAGATTATAAAAACACTTTAAAACTTTTAACATGGTCAAATCAGAGAAAATGTTTAAAATATGTAAATAAAAGATTAGAAGAATTATATAACTCTCCTAAAAGAAAATAACCAATACAAAGGTATTAATATAATATAAATTTTAGAATTAAAAGAGATAAATAAAATTTAGAATATAATCCCTCAAGTTATTCAGGTAGAAGAATTAGGAAAATATTAAATTTAGTGTAAGGATTTAAGAGAATATAGAAAAAATCTATACATTATTATAAAGAAAACTAAGATTATTAAATGTAAGGAAATATCAAAAAAAATATCAGAATAAAACAAAATGGAAATAAATGAATTTTGGAAAGAAAAAGAAAAAAATATCATTCTTCATAACAATAAAATGAATATTATTGAATCTTGTATAGATAGACACTCTCAAAAAACACCAGACAAAATAGCTTTATTTTTTAAAGATGAAACCAATGAAATAAAATATACTTATAGGCAATTGCAAGAGGAAATAAGCAAGTTTTCAAATTTATTAAATTCATTAGAAATTAAAAAGAATTCAAGAATATTTATCTTTCTTCCAAAAATACCAGAATTATATATTAATTTTCTAGGCACAATTAAACAAGGAAGCATAGCAATACCTTTATTTGAAGCTTTTCAAGAACAAGGATTAGAACTAAGACTAAAAAAAGGAGATGCAGAGGTTTTAATAACAAACAAAGAACTCTTAAAAAGAGTCTCAAAAGATATAAAACAAAAAATTCCTTCTTTAAAACATATTTTAGTTGTAGATTCTGAAGATTATAAAAATAAGATAAAAGAGCAAGCATTAGAATTTAAAACAGTTTTAAAAGAAAAACAAGATACAAGTTTAATGATTTTCACATCTTCAACAGCAGGAACTCCTGTTGCAGGAATAGAAATTTCTCACTATGCACTAGTTCAACAGTATTTTACAGCAGAATTTGCTCTAGGGTTAAATAAAGATTCTAACTATTGGTGCACAGCACATCCAGGATGGGTTACTGGAAGCATCTATGGGATAATAGCCCCACTATCTATTGGATGTTCTATTTTTATTCTAGAACAGCATTTTGATGCTAAAAAATGGATTGAATTTGCAAATAATAATAAAATTAATATTCTCTATACTGCACCTACTGCACTAAGATTGTTAAAACCAGTTATTAAAAAACAAGATTTAAAATTTGTAGAAAAAATAAATTCAGTTGGAGAAGCACTTACAAAAGCAACATTTGATTTTTATAATGATTTAGGGATTAAAATAACAGATACTTATTGGCAGACAGAAACAGGGGCAATTGTTATTGCAAATACAGAACATAAATATGCAAGTATGGGAAAACCAATCCCAGGTATAACTGCTGAAATTAAGGATAATGCAATTGCCTTAAAACCTGATTTCCCATCACTAATGACAGGGATTTATAAACATCCTAAAATGTTTGATAGTTATTTTAAAGACAATTGGTTTAAAACAAATGATAATGCAACCCTAGAAAATGGATATTTCTTTTTTATAGGCAGAGGAGATGATATTATTAAAACTTCTGGAGAAAGAGTAAGCCCTATTGAAATAGAATCTATTTTAATGAAACATAAATCAGTTCATGAAGCAGCAGTCATAGGAGTTCCAGATAAAATTAAAGGAAGTATTTTAAAAGCATTTATTGTTTTGAATTCAAACATTAAACAAACTAAAGAATTAAAAGAAGAGCTAAGCATGTTTGTAAAAGAGAATTATGCAGGTCATTCTTATCCCAAACAGATTCAATTTATAGAATCTCTTCCAAAAACAAATTCTGGCAAAATTATAAGAATGGAATTAAGAAATCTTGAAAAATCTTAAATCAGATTTTTCAGATAAAAAATAGTCTTTTATTGAAGAAAGATTTTTTGAATATGAGAAGGTTGAATTTTACTGAAAATTATTAATAATAATTTAACGAAAGCTTTTTATATAGTATTTTGTAATATATATTATGAAAAAGTTAGTAATATTGTTAGGAATGTTAATGGTATTAGTTAGCACTTTAAATTTTGTTCTTGCAACTGAATTTACTGAACCAGGAACTTATGAAATTAAACCAGGAGATACTATAACTTTTAATGATTTAACTGTTCAAGTTATAGATATAAAAACTAATGATAATAATGTTTCATGGGAGGAAGATTTTGGTAGGGAAATGGTTTATTTGGGTACACCTGGATTAGGTTTTTATGTTTATGTCGATGAGAAAATGGAACTTGTTAAGGCAAAATATTCTAGTGAGAAACCAATAGCAGTTATTGTAAATTCTATTGATATAGAAAATAAAAAAGCAGAAGTTCAATTTATTGATAACTATGATGATTGCATATTAGAATATAAGAAGAAATGTCAAGATTCTGATGTTTATTGGGAAGATAGTTGTGGAAGAACTGGAGAACTTTTAGAAGATTGTGACAGTGAAGGGTGCGAAACAACTTATGGTTCAGGAAAATGTATTAATCAAGGAAGCAATTGTATTCCAAATTATACATCCTATTGTTATCATTTAGATGCTTATTGGAGAGATAGTTGTGGAAATGAAGGCGGTTTAAAAAAGGACTGTAGAGATGGATGTTTAGAGGGGGAATGTAAAGAGAATATTTTAATAGAAAAAGATAGCCCAACATGTGGAGATGGAATATGCAATTTTAAGGATTTTGAATCAATTTATATGGGTAGTAAAGATGGACAAGCACAATTTGAAGGGTGTTTTGAAGACTGTCCAAGTGATATAAATGACCCTCTTGACATGATTGTGGAATATCATATGAGGTATGATTCAGAAGGAAAAAGAGAGAATTCTGAAGATTATTATTATTTAAGAATAAATAACGAAGGTAATGAAAGAGTAGATATTGCTGATTTAATATTTGTTGTTACTGGAATAGATAGGGGAATAACCCAATATAATTTGTTCAATGAATTTTCTGGTGAAATTAACTCTGGAGAGAAAAAAGAATTTAAAGTAAAAACTGGCTTTTCGGGCTCTTTGTCTGAAAGTTTATGTGGAGAAGAATTTTCATTTGCTCTAAGAAAGAAAGATACTGATAGACTATATCATTTTAATGGTGGTAAATTTTTAAAATGTGTTGATTCATATCCTGTAGAACCTGTTGAAAATAAACCTTTAGATATTCCAGAAGTAGATGAAAAGAAATTTTATGATTGTCAAGGTTGTGAATTAGATAAAAAATGTTATTCATTTGGATATAGAAAATCAAAAAAATATTGTTCTGATGAGGGAGATTTTAAACTTCAGTTAAAAACAGAAAGTACTTGTGAGAATAACTTTGAATGTGATAGTAATGTCTGTGTTGATGATAAGTGCGTAAGTGGTAGTTTAATATGGAAGATTATTAACTGGTTTAAAAGATTATTTAGTTAAGATTATTTTTCTAACCCCTGCCTTTAAAATCAATTCATCATTCTGGATAATTTTTCATATAACCCTGACATTCTTTTGAACTTCTTGTGGTTGATAATTTTTATCTTTTCTTAGAAATCTTTTTAAGATTTCTTGCAAGAATTGCTCTTTCTTCTAAAAGTCTTGTTACTTTAATCTTTTTCTTCCCTATTTTGGTAGGATTAGTAATTGTATCTCCAGCCCTTGCATTAATTATTGCATCTAACAAACTAACTGGAATCTTCTTATTATTAGGAATTTCTAATTGTTTATGCAAGGCCCCTTTCTTAACCCCTATCTTCTGAATCCATTTTATTGCCATTTTAATTTCATCATTTAGTTATCTAAACTAGTAATTAAATATTTATAAATTTATTGAGATATCAGCAAATATCAATAATCTAATGTAAATCTGTTCTCATCAGATAATTGCTAATCATCCACGCAACATAAATAAAAGATATCAGAATCCCAGATTCATAACTTTTCTTCTAATAGATTATTAACATGTAGCACATCATCAGAATAAATTACCATCTCCAGTTATAAGTTTGTGTTGCAAATTCATATCTTGGTTTGTAATAATAATTATCATAATACTTATCTTCACACTCCCACTCTTCACACTCCCAATCAATACATTCATAGTCATAACATCTTCTCCCATAATAAGAACTATAACCAGTATTCCAGCTAGAACATCTTTTTTCTACACAATTCCATTTCTCGCAAACACAATCTTTATAGTCCTGAGTTTTGTAAGGCTCTTTATATCTCCAGTTTGAGTTATAGATAGGAACACTATAATCTGGTTTTTGACTATAATCTTTATAATCCTTTTTAGAATTTCCACTGCCTAATTTTAAAACATACTGGTCTTTTTTTCTATTACTTGTATCCCATAAAAAATCCCAATCAATCCAGTTATAATCCTCATATCCATAATCATCCCCCCTATCTTCATATTTTTTATAATCTATCTCAACATCTCTTTTCTCTTTAATAGAAATTTTCTCTTTTTCATAACCTTCTTTATCCCTTTTTTCATATTCTGCTATTTTCTCATAATCACTTGATTCTTTATAATAATCACTATTAGAGTAATCTTTATTATCCCAATTAAGATATATAGACTTAGAATTTCTTAAATTATCTGTGTCACTATATTTATTATAATCTGTAGGAATTCCACAATCATAATAATATCCCCCTGTTCCCTTGCATAAATAAGCAGCAACAAAGTTAGTAGAAAATATAACTAGTATTAATCCAATGACTAAAATTAATAGAGAGAATAGATTTTTATTCATAAAAATAACAAAATTATGAAATATTTAAGCATTATTATATTGCAGGATAATAAGGGAAAAATAATAAAATAAAAACGCCACCAGTAGGAATCGAACCTACGAGCCCCGGAGGGCGAAGCTTAGCAAGCTCCTGCAATACCATTATGCGATGGTGGCTTAGATATTAAGATATTTTACTATATAAAAAGTTAATTGTTACAGATTTTTAAAGTTGATTTTTGTAATAAGTTAATTTTATTAAACCACTTTTCTTCAAAAGACTATGAAATTAGGAATCTTATTTTCAGGAGGCAAGGATAGTGTATTTGCAACTTATCTTGCAAAAAAATTAGGATATGAAGTTCCTTGTTTAATCAGTATTATCTCTGAAAATAAAGAAAGTTACATGTTTCATACCCCTTCAATTTCAAAAGTTGAAAAACAAGCAAAAGCTATGAACATCCCTTTAATTCTAGAAAAAACCAGGGGGAAAAAAGAAATTGAATTAAAAGACTTAGAAAGAGCAATTAAAATTGCTGTAGATAAATATCAAATTCAAGGGATTGTAACAGGAGCAATTGATTCTATTTATCAATCCTCAAGAATTCAAAAGATTTGTAATAAATTAAAATTAGAATGTTTTAATCCCTTATGGCAAAAAGATCAAATAGAGCTTTTAGAGGATTTGATTAAAAACAAATTCAAGGTTATTATTTCAGGGGTTTTTGCATACCCTTTAACAAAAGAATGGTTGGGAAAACAAATAAACAAAGACTTTCTTACCCAGATAAGAAAATTAAATGAAAAATATAAAATAAATCCTGCAGGAGAAGGTGGAGAATTTGAGACTTTTGTTCTTGATTGTCCTTTATTCAGAAAATCTCTAAAAATAAAAAATAAAAAAATAACAGGTGAAAAAAATTCTTGGGTGATGGAGATAACAATATGAAAAAAGTATTAATAGTAAATGTTTGTAAGGAGAAATTACATTATCTTGAATTTGTAAAACCTATTGAAGATATTTTAAAAAATAATAAGATTAAATTTAAAACTTTAATTTATAAAAATATTAATAAATCTCAATTAATTAAATACAATAAAATAATTATTAGTGGAACTTCTTTAAAAGATAATTATTTTCTAAAAGATATAGGCAAGTTTTCTTGGATTAAGGATACTGAGATACCTATTCTTGGAATTTGTTCTGGGATGCAGATAATAGGGTTAGAATTTGGAGGTAGATTAAAAAAGAAAACAGAAATAGGATTTTTTAAGGAAAATTTTAAAAAAGATTTACTTGGATTAAAAAGAGAGCAAGAAGTTTACCATTTACACAATAATTATATAGAATTTACAGAACATTTTGAGATAATCTCTAAAAATAATATAACTCAAGCAGTAAAACATAAATCAAAAGAAATATATGGGGTATTATTTCATCCAGAGGTTAGAAATAAGAAATTAATCTTAAATTTTATAGATAAAAAATAGGCTTTCTAGTTTTTATATCTCTTGCCAACCCTGAAGGGCGTGGCTTAGCAATCCTACTCCTCAAAGCAATTTCTTATTTTATCTATTCACTAAATACTAAAATTGCTTTTGCTCGACAACACCACTATGCGATGTGGGCATGTGAAGATAGATTATTTTAAGAATTTAAAGGTTTGTTTTTTTATTATTTTATCCAAACCATCACCTTATCTACTAACTGCCCTCAACAACCTTATCTTTTCCTTACCCTCTTCAGTTTCAGCTAGCTTTGAATAAAATCTTCTTGCCATGATTATCTGAGCATTAACAAAATCCTTAAATTTTGATTTCCATTTATCAGGATTATCACGAACATATTCTGCCCATCTTTCAATTTGTTCTGAATGTGTTTTATCTCTCATTTTCTAAATCTCCTTATCTTTTCTTTAATAACCTCTATCTCATTCTCATCCAATTTATTTTTATATATTATCCTAAGATGTTTTGCATCTTCAACATCCTTATCTGAACCTAAATATTCCTCTTTAAATGCAATATTTGATTCTATGGTTGAAAAATAAACCTCAACTTCAGTAAGAGGAAGTTTGATTCTATTTTTAATTTGTTCTCTATCCAATTCATCTTTTGGAAATTTGATTTCCATTTCTGGTGGAAAATAGCCCTCTTCGTCCTCCACATATCTTACACTATCTCCTTTATTAAGATAATCCACATAGATTACTTCTGGTTTTTCTGATTGCATGCAAGTAAATCCTTTTTCTTTTAGTTCTCTGTGCATTTTTAAAAATTCTTTTTCAGACATTTTTTCAATAATCATATCAATATCCTCAGTCCCTCTTGTCCTGCCATGAGCAATAGCAACAAAACCAGAACAGATAATATACCTCGCATATTTATCAATAACTTCACAAAAGTCCTCTACAAATTTATCCAAAATGGTTCTATTATCTACTCTTCTTTCAAACTTTTCCATAATATACTTAACTTCAATATCTATATAATATTTTCTATAGAAAATTTTAGTAAACCTTCTTTAAAGATTTTCCCTTTACAATAAATTTAAAAATAAAAAATAGGAGCTTAGTTCTAAGAATCACCTTAATAGGTCCTTGGTTAGTTGGAAGAAAGTGATATTTTTTACTAACAGTTACAATTTTATGACCTATTTTAGCAACACCACTACAATACATATATAGTGTGGGCTTATTCTAGATTAATAAAAATTTTAAGAATTTAAAGGTTTACGCCCTAATATTTTCATTACATAAATTTTATATAATCTATTTAATATATAACTATTATGAACACTCTAAGCAGAACAATCACAGGAACTATTGCAATTATTTTAGGATTATTTTTAATTATACTTAGTATTTTTAAAGAATATTTCATATTAATCTATGGAATACCCATTCTTATTATTGGGATTTTTATTCTTTTAAATAAAAAAGAAGATGATATAGAAACTATAAAAACTAAAAGAAAAGGAGGTGAAAAATAATGGTAGATATAATTATTACAACTGGAAATGAAATTCCTGAAAAAAAGATTACTAAAATTCTTGGAGTTGTAAGAGGCAGCACTGTAAGGGCAAGAAATATTGGAAGGGATATTGGAGCTGGATTTAAAAATATTATCGGTGGAGAAGTCAAAACCTATACAGAGATGACAAAACAATCAAGAGATGAAGCATTTAATAGAATGGTTAATGAAGCCTTGGATTTAAAGGCTGATGCAGTTATTGGTGTTAGATTTACAACTTCTATGGTGATGGCAGGAGCTTCTGAAATGCTTGCATATGGAACTGCAATTAAAATTAGTTAATTTATTTCTTTAATTTTCTTTGCTTAGATTTTCTACGTTGAGCTTGCTTACTTCTTGCTTTAATTTTTCTTGTTACCCTATTTCTTGGCATTTTTCCTCCTAAATTAAATTATTTTTAATTATTATTAATATTTTCTACTATGGGCTCACTTTTGTACCCTTATTAGCAACCTTACTTCCCAAAGCAATTTCTTATTTTATCTATTTACTAAATACTAAAATTGCTTTTGCTCTACTCCCCAAAACAATTTCTTATTTTATCTATTTACTAAATACTAAAATTGCTTTTGCTCAACAATAACCATTATGCGATGCGGGCTTATAGAAATATATAATATTTTATGATTTTAAATGTTTGTGTTTTAAACATTTTTTCTACACAAGATTTAAAAAATAATTTATCTTAATCATCTTAATTTTATGGAAATTAAATCACAAAAAGAGGCGGTTGAAAAACTTAGAGAAAAGACTAAGAAAATAAGCATAATTGAAGCAAGTGCCTATAGTGTTCATGAAGGTTTTGGTATAAAATACATAACCCCCTTTGCACTTGCAATTGGAAAAAATAATCCTCAGATAAACACATTTATAGGTTTATTGACTTCTATTCCTTCTTTAATAGGAAATCTTTCACAACTCTTTACAATAAAGGCAATTGAAAATCATAGGAGAAAGAATATACTAACCCTAGGGATTATTCTCCAGGCAATCATGTGGTGGGGAGTAATCTTTGCAGGAAGCTTGTTTTTTATTTTTAAACTTAATTCAAGTGTTGCTTTGACAGCCCTAATCCTGTTTTATACATTGCTTATTTTAATGGGTGCATTTGTAGGTCCTGCATGGGTATCTCTAATGAAAGAGATTGTTACTGATAAAGAAGGAAGTTATTTTGGAAACAGAAATAGGATTGCAGGAATCTTTGCAATAATCTCTGCATTGATTGCAGGATATCTTTTAGATTACCTAACAACTAAGGATTTGTTCTTGGGATTTGTAATCCTATTTTTAATAGCTTTCCTCTTTAGATTTATTTCCGGGTTGCTCTTCACTATTCATTATGAGCCTAAACTAGAGTTTGATAAATCAAACTATTTTAGCTTTTACAAGTTTATAAAAAAGATTCCAAGTAGTAATTTTGGGAAGTTCAGTCTTTTTATCTCTTTATTTATCCTTGCAACTTCTATTGCTTCACCATTTTTTTCAGTTTATATGTTAAGAGACCTTGGGTTTAATTACTCAACCTGGATGATAATAACCTTGGCAGGACCTTTATCTTCACTTTTTTTTATGCCAATGTGGGGATATTTTGCCGACAAGTTTGGAAATATTAAAATATTAAAAATAACAGGGTTAGTAATACCCACTATTCCTATCTTATGGATTTTTTCAATCTTTTTTAATAACTCTTTTTACCTCTTGTTCTATCTAATAATCTTGGAATTCTTCTCAGGCTTTTTATGGGCAGGATTTAATCTATCTTACGCAAACTTTATCTATGATGCAGTTACAAAGCAGAAGACAGCTCTTTGTTCAGCTTATTTTAATATTCTTCAAGGATTTGGAGTTTTTATAGGAGCAACATTAGGAGGATTTATATCTTCATTAAATATTTTTATTTTTGGTCTCAGTTCATTACTGTTTGTCTTTGCACTATCAGGTATAGCCAGATTTTTATCCTACATCCTGATTATATTTAGGATTAAAGAGATAAGAGATGTTAAACCTTTCAGGCTAGAAGAATTAAAGAAAATTCATATAAAACCTTTCCTAGATATTTTCAATCTTAAGATAATCCATCCAAGACCAAATGGGAATTAAGGTATTTTAAAGA
>Ga0265595_1002521_pt1 | contig 12259 bp, 17 predicted proteins | sample saktaG_15_FD_190148 | JGI IMG/M metagenome (GOLD analysis project Ga0265595, IMG submission 190148) | Saline water microbial communities from Sakinaw Lake, British Columbia, Canada - sak_2013_06_06_50m | ecosystem: Environmental > Aquatic > Non-marine Saline and Alkaline > Saline ... | reverse complement strand
AAACAAAAGGTGGAGCAATACAACATTTTTTAGACACACCAATTGCAGATAGTGATGGAGATGGAACTACTGATGAAAGTGATATTAATATTTTCACACTCGATTCTGATTATGATGAAACTGATAAAAGTGCAAATATTAGCTCTTTTAAAGTTAAATATGGAGTACTTAATTTAGATACTGCATTACCAACAGGTGATGATGAATTAGTTATTGAATATTATACTGCAAAATATCCTGTAGATAGGATGGTTGAAGTTACAAGAAGATTAACTATATTATATGCAACAAATTGGTTATTTATCACAGTGCCGTTTGAAAAATTACAAAGAGGTATCAGCACATGGAATATTAATAGTGTTAGTGTTCAATTTGATGCACAAGTGATGAAAGATACAGTTGAGAGTAATAAAGTATTAATCAAAGAAATTTTGATGAGATATAAAACATTTAGAGCAGTTCCTTCAACCTTACAAAAATTAAACTCCAATGATTCATATTGGAAAAATTTTAGAAATACTTTAAATTTTAGGTGAATATGACAGAAATTCCAGACTTGGATATAGATAGAGCAAGAGATGATTTTGGAGCAATCTTTGATTTAAATAGTTTATCAACTACAAGAATTAGAGATAGTGTACCAATGTCTGGTGACTTTTTTAATGAGTCTACATCAAACACAACTACAGAGACAACAATATATCTTAACATTCAAGGATTATCTACTGCAATCCAAAGATTAAGACAAGGTCATAATGATAAAGTTAAAACTTTACATGCATATGCCAAATATGATGCTGATATTCAAGAGGAAGACGTTATTAAGATAGTAACAACCAAGTTTACATTATATTTTAAAATTAACAACTACTCTGGTGGGTTAAAAGGTGATGGTCAATATGCATTCCAAGAAATGGATTTAGAATTAATTAAAATTTTATAATGACTATTAATATAACTAATGATATATATTTTGCATTAGCAAAAGTATATTTAAAAGCATTACAAGAAAGAACACCAGTTGCATCTTCATTAACATCTCAAATGTGGGACTTGGATATTGTTGATGATAATACCTTCAAGTTTTCAAATCCTAGAGGTGATATTGTTCTATTCTTAGAAGAAGGAACAAAACCACATATTATTACTCCGAAAAATAAAAAATCTTTAAGATGGAAAAAGGGCAATAAAGAATTTTTTGCCAAAAAAGTAAATCACCCAGGAACAGAAGCATTGCATTTTGTTTCTTCAATATTTAATGATGATAGTTTAGCAAAGAAGTTTGAAGAGGTTTTATGGGCTAGAGTTGAAAAGAAAATTGAAGCTGCTATTAAATAAAATATATTTTAATATATTAAATTATTAAACATAATTAAGTTAATAAAAACTTTAACTTCAAATATCCAAAAAACTGGTATTTAAATATGGCAATAGATAATAACCCATTAATATTAGCGTATCGACAAGTGCAAAGTACAATTAATTCTAATGTTACAGATATAAATGCTACAAGATTGGCTGCTGGCGGGCAATGGATATTTCCAGAATACCCAGAAGGTAAAGATTCTTATTATCCTATAATATCAGTTTTATTGAATACTATTAATTATAGTGAACATGGGGCTGGTAGATTTTTTGATTTTACATATTCAGAAGGATTAGCAACAGAAATGACATTAGGTAATTGGGCAGTAATGGAATTTAATGTTGTTGTATTTATTAAAAGAGACCAAAAGCAATCAGTTACTTTATTAGGTGAATTAACAGCTAAAAATATTCAAAATAAATTACAGGCAACATATTTACAAAATAAAGTTGCTAAAGCATTGGATAAAAAAAGAACAGATTTCACAGCTATAAGTATGGATATGAAGGTAGGAACTTTGGGAGAAGTTTATGAAGATAATGAATTTTTATGGGCATGTGAAGTGCCTATTACAATCACAGCTCCAAATTTATGGGGCGATACATACGAAGAAAGTGATTTAATTGCTGATTATATTTTAACAATAACAGCAGAAAGAGATGAGTAGGTGAATAATATGGCAAGGCAAAAAGAAGAAAATGAAACTAATATTAAACAAGAGAATTTAACTAAAAAAGCAGCATACAAATGGGCAAAAGAAGAACAATTAGACCCTGATTTATTTTTATATTGGGGGCTAAAATTAATTACATATAGTGAGTTTGAAAAAATTAGATTTAAAATGACTGGGAGGTAAATAAAAAATGGTATATAATCCTGAAGTTCGCATTTCTATTAATGAATCTATTTCATTAACGCAAGGCGGAAAGGAAACTATAATAATGATTATGGGGACAGCACAATGGGGTCCAGAAGATACTGTTCAAAGTTTTAGTAACTTTGGAAATATTTTGGACACATACAAAGAAGACGTTGATACACACTCAACAATAATTAAAGCAGCAGATTTAGCTTATGCAAATGGTGCAAAATCAGTTAAGGTTGTTAGAGTAACAGATAGCGGTGCAGCAAAAGCTACATTAGATATTGATGGAGCAGGACCAACTGTTGGAGTATTAACTTTCAACGGCAAATATAAAGGTGTATATGGAAATAATTTTACAGTAGATACAGATACACAAGGGACTGGTAGACTTGTAACAATAACAAATGGAGATTATGTTGAAGTGTTTGATAACAATGGAGATGCAAATGGTTATACGACAAATGCAGCAATTGCAGCAGCAATTAATGCTACTACTAATGGCAGTATTTTAGTTGATGTAGTTGTTAAAGCAGGTTCTGAAACATCTAATCTAGTTAATGTTTTAGGTGCAGCACAATCATTAGCAAGTGGTGATGATGGTAGCAATGGATTAGTTGCTGGAGATTACACAACATTATTTGATAGTGTATTAATAACTGAAGATTGGGATTTGTTAGTAATAGGAGACAGTGATAATACAAACCTTGAAAATGGTGATACATTTCAGACTTCAATTCTTGGAAAACTTAATACAAGAGCATCAACACATAAAAAATATAGTATGTTCATAACAGGCGTTATTGAAGATGAAGCTATTGCAACAATACAAGCAAGAACGACAAAAAATAGTAGAGTTGTATTATGTGCACCTAGTATTGCAGTAACTTCAAGAATTGACGGTAGTGATGCTGTTTTAGATGGTACATATTTAGGTGCTGCAATTGCTGGATTAATCGCTGGACAAGATATTGAAGTTGCAATTACTAGAAAAGTATTAACTATTAATGACTTACAAGTATTGGCTTCATCTGGTAAAAAATATTACAATAATACTGAAATTGAACAATTGTTAAGTGCTGGAGTTTGTTGTGTAAGTAAAATTGGCGGTGCTTTGAAAGTTGCACGTGGTGTTACAAGGGTATCAGATACAACTGAAATATATTATGAAATTAATATAAGACGAATTGTTGACGATATTAGAACAAGGTGTCAAATTTTATTAGATGGCTTTTTAGGTGATCCAAATATTTCAAGAGTTAGGAAAACAATAACTGCTGAAGTAGATGGATTATTAAATCAAGCTGTTGCTGATGAAGAAATTGTAGCATATCAAACAACACAAGTCACTGAAGGAGATGACCCTGATACAATAAATGTAGCATTGACTATACAGCCGACATTTGCAATAAATTTCATTAATGTTGTCATTAGTGTAAGTAGGATTTGAGGTAACTAAAAATGGTAAAACAACGTATAAATTTAAAGGACATTGATATTTCAATTAATGGAAAGATAATTGGTGGTGCTGAAGAATTAACTGCAACAGTTACTAGAGCAAATGAATTTGCAATGGAAGGTGGTGCATATAAGGCAGCTGAAATTGTAGACGGTAGCATTACAGGAGAAGGTAGTTTAACAAGAGCTTTTATAGATGTTGATTTGTTGAATGAAGTTTTTCCGAATACTAATTTAGCTCCAGAATTTACATTATCTGGCACCATTACAAGTGGTAAAACACCATCAAGGGATGTTAAATTATTCAGAGTTAAATTTGATAGTTTTGATATTAGTAGTTTATCTGTTGAAGGCTGGGCAAAAAATGTAATGCCATTTAAATTCATTGATTGGGATTTTAATTAATTTTTTTTTATTTTTTAAAAATCTGTGATGGAGGACTGAGAATATGAGAAAAGTAACTGAAGTTAATAGAAAAAAAGAAGTATATAATATTACATCATCTGAAATAAGAACTGGTGAATGGCTTAAATTATTACCACAAGATAATGATATGTTTGAATTTGATTATAAGAGCAATTATTTATCAATGCGTGAAGCACAAATAAAATCTGAGAAAGGTGAGAAACATGGAACTGAAAGAAAGAAATGAAGGAGTTAAAGAAGAAGTAAAAGAAAATTTTAACAAGATAGAAACTGAAATTATTGATGGCTTTCCAGAATGGATTAAAATAGATGCTAATGGAAATTATCATGTTTTTAATAGAGATGGTACGAAAAGCATTTTTGTAGATATATCAAATAAAAAAATTGATAGATGCATGAATAGAGCAAAAGGACATGGTAATGAAATTAATATGACTAAAGCACAATTAATGTTAATAAGTGAATCAATGATTGAGCCAAAACTTGGTGAATTAGAAATTGATGACATGCCAGGAAGTAAAGTAACTAGATGGAAAGCAGCAGTGATGAAAATATTTGACCTAGATAGTTTTTTGTAAGTCAGGAGATGAAATTGGAGAACAGTGCCGTTGAAAAAATGAGGGCTACAGTTTCTCTCCATTATAAAAAATTACCAAGTGAAATAGAAACATATGGTTTTTTAGAAATTGCAAAAGCATATAGTTATATAAGTTATGGCAGCAAAAAATCAACAGAAGAAAATATAGAAGAAATATAAAATGGCAAAAACATTTGAATTAATTTATAGAACTGAAGGGATTGATAAATTAACTAAAAGTTTAGAAAAAGCTAATAAGGTAAATAGTAAATTAAATAAGAATGTAAAAACATTAAATACATCTGTTGATAATTTAACTAGTGATTTAGATAAATTTTCTTCTGCTTTTGGTCATTTAGAAGACATAGGCATTCCTGGAGCTAATGCTTTAAATGCAGCTTTTGGGAAAATGAATTCATTAATGGAACTTGGAAAAACACATATGACAAAATTGGCTGCTAGTACAAGTGCTGAATCTGCAGGCATGGTCGGATTAGCTGGTACAACAGCAGTAGCAGGTGCTACTGGAACAGCTGCTTTTTCTGCATTGGCAGCTGGAGCATCTGCATTATGGGTAGCATTAGCTCCAATATTGCCCATAATACTCGCAGTAGGTTTAGCATTATTAGTATTGAAAAAATTATGGGATAATAATGTAGGTGGTATGCAGACGCATGTTGCAAAAATAACAGGGATGATTAAAAATAGCTGGGGCAAAGCAATGGTTAGCATAAATAAATATGTACGACAATTAAGCCCGTTGTTAAAACCTGTATTTGCAATTTTATCTTTTATTGTAAAACTACAATTTGGAATATTAATAGTTGCATTTAAAATATTAGGTTTTTTAATTAAACTTATTTTAGCACCATCTATTGCCTTAAGTAAAATAATGAAAAAGAATGCAGATAAACAAAAGGAATTATTTGCATCATTTATGAAGTTGGAAATTGTCCAAAAAATAGTAACTAAAATCAAAGATGCATTTGATGCTTGGAAACAAAAAATAAAATCAATAATTGATTTCATACAGCCATTAATAGATGCAATGATGAAAATATATGAATTTTTTGGATTAATAGAGGGTAAACAAAAGCAATCTTCATTAGGTGGTGCAGGCGCTTCATTTATTCCCCAAGCTGGAAGAGGCAATACCAGAACAACAAACAATAATGTTAATACAACAGTTATGAGTTCAGGACCAATCAAAGAACAAGATGCACCAAGAATTGCTGATTTGATATCGTCTTCAATGCTCAGAGGAGCAAGGAGTGGATAAATATGGTTGAATATATATTAACATATAATGATGGCGACCAAGATATTGAATATGTGTTATACTTAGTCCAATCTCTTGATTATAGTGCACCTCAAGCAATAATTAAAAAAGAAAGTGTTGGCAGTGATGGAGGATTAGTTGTTAATACAGGCAGATTGTTAAAAACTATTGCTATTAGTGGAAAATTAATACACAAAAAAATACAATATGGAACACGTGTGCTTATAATGAAAGATTATAATGAAATAAAAGATGAAATTGAAGATATAAAAGAAAGCGGTTATGTATTAACATTAAGAAGTCCTATGTCAACAAGTGATGCTGGTAAATATATAATTGAAAATTTCAGTTGTGCATTGCTAACAGGTGTCGGTAGTTATTTATCTTTCACTTTAAAGTTGGTTGAATATAGACAAGCAAATACTAAAATTTCATTGGTCAATTTAGTTGCTGTTGGACCAAGAGATGAATTTTTATCACGATATATAAATGTAAGTTTACAGGGTGCATAATGTTTATAAAAACTATTTTACAATTTCAATTAGGATCTTTAATTATTGAAACAAGAGAAGGTGATAATTTTCAAGGTAAAATAGATATGGATTCATTATATGGCACATTAACATTTACATTGCCTTATCAAGCATTAGATAATTTAACAGTTGCAACATCTGAAGGTCAGCAATCAACTATAATTTCAAGTTTAAGATTAAGGAAAAATATGTTAGTTAGATTGTATTTCAAAGAATTGCAAACTAATCAAGATGTTAATATAGAAGATATGGATTTAATTTTCAATGGTAAAATAAATAAAGTGCCTGTCAGAAAAGAAAAAACTAATATAGATTATACAATTGAATGTGAGGGAACTTTAGCTTTTAGTCATAATTCAAAACCTACAGTCAATGTTAATGAAACAGAAATAACAAGTATTCCTTATGTGATTTTACAAAGAGGCAATTTACAAGCAGGACCAGATAATGAGTTTGCATTATCAAATCCAAATCAAGTTCAAAATTTAATTCCTATTGCAGATGTTAAGAATTATTTGGGATTTATGAATGGGATAACAGCAAAAGTAAATGCTGCAAATACAACTGCTGATGTAATTAAAAGTTTTAGAGATAGATATGGCATTATTTTCATTCAACAATTAAGTGGTGAAGTATATGTTTATGCAATGACTGGCTTATTATTACAATCTCAAACAGAAGCATGGGAATTTGATACTAACAAAAATATTTTCAATATTGAATATACAGATACAACAAGTGATATTGATGCAGTGATTGTTTATGGTCGTGGTGGTGCTATTGGTGAAGCTTTAGATATTTTAAAGATACAATCTAAAGGAATTACTCCAGATATTAATGGAAATTATAATGTTAGAACATTAAGATTAGAAAGAAGAGATATATTTGATGAAGAAGCCTTACAAAAAATCGCAAGAGAAAAATTATTAGAAATTAATAAAAATAATTTAGTAACTTTTAGTACAAAATTCGACCCAGATTTTAAAATTGGAGATTTGTTCACAATTAATGACTATGACTTTTTTAGTGGCTCAGAAGTCTTTTTCATTAAAAGCATAGAATGGTCATTAGCGAAAACTGAATATGATTGCACAATAACAGGCTTTGCTAATAGTTTGGCATATTTGCCAGAAAATATAATTGATTCAAGTAGTTCAGTTGGATTAGCTGATGTTGATACATTAGGAATTACTACTAAAGTTGCTGGAGGAAGCTGGATAAGTTTTGCATAAAATGGTGGAGAATAAAAATTTTTATACGATTTTGAAAGATACTATACTACAAACTATAAAAGATAATGAAAATTTCAGACTTGGCATTTATGAAATAACAGATATTCCAAATAAAGATGCTAATGGCAAAATAACTAAATATACTGCTAATATTAAACACTTAAATACTAAAACACAATATGATAATGTGCCAATAATGACAATAGGTGCTGGCAATTTAAAAGGAATATTAACAGTGCCAAGTCCTGGAGATTTTGCATTTGTTGCTTTCATAGACAAAGACCCTGTAATATTGGGAACATTATTTGATGTTTATACTCAAGCTCAAGATAATATTCCTGCAATAAAACCAGGAGAAATGATTATTGTTGCAAAAGAAGCAGGGTCATATATTTATTTTGATGAAGATGGAAAAATAACAATTGCAGGAACTGCGATTAATTTTAAGGCATTATAAAATGGTATTAATAACAACTGCGGATGGTTCGTGTTTACATACAGGAACTGATTGTGGATTACCTGTTGCTGGCACGCTAACAAGCATTGGTCAATCATTTGTAACAATAGAAAATCAATTAATAATAATTAATGGTGACCAATTAGATGTGCCAATACATAATAACCCACCATGTGTGCCACCAAACAATATACCGCATACATATAATATAGATACAGTTGCTCAATCATGGGTAACTATTAATAGCATACCAATATGTTTAGTTGGTGATTCATTTGCTGGAGATTTAACAGAAATTGATACAGCAGGAACAAATACATTTGTAACAATATAGGTGATAAATAATGATAGAACTTTCACAAGCATTAGCAAACCCAAAAGAGTTTTTGGGACGTGACATTAAATTAATTAATAATGATATTAAATTTAGTGGCAGTAATGATTTTGATTTTGCTATCTATGAAACTAATTTAGGACAAGCTATAAAAATGAAATTATTAACAACGCTTGGAGAATTAACTTTACATCCTAATTATGGAACTAGATTATCTGATTTATTAGCAAGAGGGTATAGTGATAATATAGTAATAAAAATCAAAGAAGAAATAAGAGCAGGACTAATGCAAGAGCCGCGAGTTGAAAAAATTAAACAATTAAAAATAAATAGAATCAATAATGTATATCAAGTTGATATAGTAGTTAAACCAATTAATAGTAAAAAAACATACAATCTAATATTTGATTTATTTGAATAGGAGGAAAACTAAATGTCATTTACAACAAAAACAACAACAAATATTATTAATGATATGATTATAAATATAGTTACTAATGTAGACCAAGTTTCAGATGTTAATCCAGGAAGTGTATTAAGACAATTAACAGAAGCATTATCATCTGAAGTATCTAATTTGTATGATGAATTAGAAAATGTCTATGAAGGCACTAGAATATTAACAGCAACTGAAGATGATTTAGAAAATTTAGGTGCTATTGTTGGGATTACGAGAACTGCTGGGTCTGAGTCTCAAGGAACTATTACGTTCATAAGAGAAACAGTTGCAACTGGTGATTTTACAATCCCTTCTGGTTCAATTATTTCTACAAATCCAGCTTTAGGGACTCAATATAAATTTACTTTAGATGCTGATACATTATTTGATTCTAATATAGCAGCAGAAAGTATAACATATACTGATGGTGTTTATTTATATCCATTATCACAAAAATGGATTGGTAGCATAACAGCAATGACAGGAACTGCAGCTGCTGCCCCTTATGTATTTATAGAAGCAACAGATTTTGACCAAACAGAAATAGACGGTGAATATATACCAGATGTAACGTCACTTGTAGAGGTTGATACTTGTGAAGCAACAGCAACATGGGTGGCAAGTGCAGATGCAACAGCTATTGCAACAGATGCTGTTAATTTTAAACAGGGAAGTAACTCACTAAAATTAGGTAAAAATGGCGGTGCAAGTGATGGTGTTAGTTATTACAAACCATTAGCTGCAACAGTTGATGTTACAGATAAGAGATTATTTATTTGGATTAGAATAGTAGATGCTGCTGCATTAGCTAAAATAACAAGTATCACATTAAGATTATCATCAAATACTGTACCAACAAATAATTATTATGAATTTACATTAAGTGATTTAGAAGTAGGCTGGAAATTATACAATATTGGATATACAGATACAGATACAACTCAAACAGGTTATCCTAATACAGATTCAATTGCTAGCATAAGAATAGATATAACAGTAGATGCAGCTGCAACTCTTCTTGATTCTGGGGATGTTAATATAGATTATTGGCATTCAACAACTGCTGATGAAACTTATTATGGTGAGGTTATCGAATTTGACCAGACGGGAACTTTGCCAGATGATGCAACTGCATTTTTAACAACTTGGAAACCATTAAGCGTTGATGGATTAGCTACTGCTCAAGCAATTGGTATTAATTATAATGTTGCTGCTAATTCAATAGTTTACAAAGTAAGTGCTATTGCAAATATTTCAAGTTTAACTAATTATCATAGTTTAACAGGCGGAACTGCTGAAGAAGACGATGACGCATTAAGGACTAGAATTCAAAGTGCGGCAGAAGCAGCAGCAAAAGCAACTGTTACTGCGATTGAACAAAATTTATTGGCAGTGTCTGGAATACAAAGTATTACTGTTGATGATTTACCATTATTAGAAATTTATGGACCAACTGGTGGAGTTAGAACACAAGAATCTTATATTATGAATACTGCTGTTGGTAGAGATAAAATCAAATTTGAAGTTGTGTATTTGGATGATACAACTGCACCAACTAATATTATTGTTGCAAACGCTTATGATGATATTGTTGCTGATTATGTATATGGAACAGCTAGTGATTATTATATAGATTCAGACACGAACGAAATTGTTTGGGACACTTCCAATCCAGGAGTATCTTGTCCTGCTAATGCAGCAACTTATTATGTCGGTTATCAAGCAAATTGGTTAGGTCACGTTCAAGTCTATGCTGCTGGTTATGCTTCTCCATTATCATCTGCAATTTCAACAGCAGTAGATGCGGCTATACTTGCAGTCAAAGCCGCAGGAATAGATGTGGATTGGGAAGAAGCAACACCTAATTATATAAATATCGAATGTACAGTTACTATTGATACTGCAGGAGGATATAGTGCAAGTGAAGTTAAAACAAATGTTCAAACTGCATTAATTAATTGGCTAAATGACAAAGATATTGGCGATGATGTATTAATTGCTGAATTTTATGAAGTTGTAATGAATATAGATGGAGCTACAAATGTAGAAATAACAGATTGGGATGGAGATGTTGTTGCTCCATTCTCTGATGTTAGTATAGGAACTAATGAAGTTGCAAGACCAGAAGATGGAGGAATTATTGTTAATTAAATATATTTAAATATATATTATGACAATAGAATAATATGACAGAAACTTCATCACAAATTAACGAAAGAATCCTAACAACTTATTTCCCTAGTTGGTGGGATAAATCTAATAATTTATCAAATTTATTTTTATCTTACTCTGAAGAGTTTGAAGAATTATATACAAATTTTACTGGGCTAAGAACTGAAATAGATTTAGATACAATGTCAGGTAGTTTCTTAGATGCTTTTGCTAAATTGTTTAAATTGGCAAGAGGAGATGGAGAAACTGATGCAAGTTTAAGAAGTAAAGTTAAAGCTTATTGGCAAGCAATCACTGGTGGTGCAACCCCAGCTGGAATCATCAATGCGATTGGATTATTAATTGGAATCGATACTTCATTGATTGATGTTGATGAACAAAATTCTTATTATTCAACTTTTGTATTAGACCCTTGTGAAGAAAATGGAGATGGTCGATTTACTGCAACAGATGATGCTAATAATTTAACAGTTGATGCTGTTACATATTATGAAGGTGCAGCTTGTATTAATTTTGATGCTAATGCTGGTACTGATATTACATTAACTAGAACTCCTGTAGCAGCTGACGATTTTAGCGATTATGAAACTGGCTATTATTTAGGATTTAAAATGTACATTCCTAATATATTAGGATTAACACATATTCAAGTTGTATTAACAGATGGTGCTGGTGCAACAAAAACATACTTAGATTATAGTGTTGTTGAATCAGGATGGCAAAAGATTCATATTGAACTAGAAAATCCAAACTCAGAAGTTGGCACTTTTGATTGGACTGATGTTGTTTCAATTGATATTAGTGCTATATATAATGGTGCTGTTGCATATACAGATTTTCGAGTTGATGAATATGCTTTTGAAACTTATGATTATAATATGAGAATAAAAATAGATGTTACTTATGATGGCAGTTTTGATTTAAGTTTATTGAATAATGTATCAACTATAGTGGATTCATCAAAAGCAGCTGGAATATATTATGGTGGAGATGGCGACGTTAATATTTATTCAGAAGATGATATTTTTTTAGTTAATTTAAGCGAATACAATGAAGATGATGAAATTTTATAAGGAGGCATAAAAAAATGGCAATGAATTTTCCAGGAGATACAACAAGTAGAG
>Ga0265595_1002520_pt1 | contig 12262 bp, 16 predicted proteins | sample saktaG_15_FD_190148 | JGI IMG/M metagenome (GOLD analysis project Ga0265595, IMG submission 190148) | Saline water microbial communities from Sakinaw Lake, British Columbia, Canada - sak_2013_06_06_50m | ecosystem: Environmental > Aquatic > Non-marine Saline and Alkaline > Saline ... | reverse complement strand
AAACATCACCGGTCGCTATCGTCAGTTGCGCGAGACTCTACGAACCGCCGGATGCAATAAAGCACGTCCGGTGGTGTGAGAGGGGGCGACTGCAAAGTCGCCCCCTACTCGATTCAGGGTCAAGCGTCGACATCCGCGGTTGCCAGGCTCGGGCAGCGCTGTCCGATGCCGCTGATTATCCGGTAGATGTCGCTGGTCGTCGCCGTGAGAGCCGGTAGAGTATCAGGCGGACAGGAACGAAGGTCGGCGCAACGGCAGTCTGACGCAGTTGTTGAATTCGGACCGATGATGGGGAGTAACACGGACCGCTCCAATGCTGGGGCTGGCTGCGTGGGAACCAGACAATTGCTTGTTGCGCCGACCTTGTCCCGACACTCTCTTTGAGCCGACATGACGAAATGTCCCTGCGAAACTGGAAGGACGCTCCACATTCATGCGCGTACCGACACCGAGGCATGCTGCAGCCTTCCTTCGAGTCGGAGAGGCAGGACCGGTCGATTGCTGCAGCGACCGCGCGCGGTTGAGGAGAATGCTGGAGACCATATTCGTCGGCAGATGCTGTGCAGAATGTGTGCCACGTGATGTATTCGGGCCACTCGCGTAAGTTCTTCGTTGCCAATGGCTAACGACAAGCGACTCTAACGAAGCTTTCGCGGCCCGAAGGCGCACTGCAGGCCCATCGCGGTAAGTCTTCAGTCTGCGTATCTTAGCAGGTGTGACAACTCGGGGTGTCGCATGCCCGGCGCTTGGCTCTGCAAAGCGGTTTCCGGCGACTTTGTCCGATACTGCCAGACTGCGGTTTGACAGCGTCCCTGGCGGGGCTATCATTTCATGCTATGTTATCTTCATTTCGGGGATGCCGCGCCAGGCCGGTTCTGCTACTGGTGGCTTTGCTGCCCGTGGCGGCGCTGGCTGCAAACGTCTGCGTCTGGAACTACGATTCGCTCGACCGCTGGTTTGACCCGGCGGCCGGCGAATCGGTCGACTGCGCGTACAACGTCAGGCAGGCGCTTACCGCACAGGGCCATACCGTAACCGTGGCCGACCAGTACCTGCCGGCCGACCTCTCCGGGTTCGACGTTGTCCTGGGCCTGATGGGTTGGTTTCGGTGCTGAGGGGACAACAACACCGTCGGTCCGACGGAACGCGCACAACTCATCAGCTTCCTGGACTCGGGTAAGGCAGCATATCTCGAAGGCTGCGACATCGGCCGTGACAATCGTACTAACGAAATCTGGCCCCGTTTCGGCGCCGAATTTCTCGACGACGGCTTGCCCGCCTCGACCGGGAACGTCCAAAGCCTGACCGGCGTACCGGGAACGTTCGCCGAGGGCCTTCACCCCGGCTACCTGTACCGGGAATCGCCCGACGAATATGTGGACGAGTTCGGCGCGGGCACGGGTACGCTGCTCGTGAAGGACCAGGCCGGCAAAGGCCGCGTTGTCTTCAACGAGGCCTCCGGATACCGCACGATGGTCTCCGGGGTTATTGTCGGGGCAATGCAGGGCCCGGCCCGCGACCAGTTGCTGGCTAAGTACGTCGGCTTCCTGCTGCACGGCAGCGGAACGGCTGAGCAGCGCGAACCGGCCCGGGTCTCCCAATTCTCGCTCAGCCCGAACCCGGCAAGGCAGGACGGGATCATCCGGTTCGCGGTCCCGCCGGGCCGCGCCGGACTCCTGACAATCGTGGACGCATTCGGCCGGACCGTGAAGACTGCGCCCGTTGCTGGCGCGCGCGCCGAGGTCCATCTCGACGTTCCGGCCGGCGCGTACTTCGCGCGCCTCGTTACGCCCGCCGGCTCGCAAACGCTGCCGTTTGTTGTGGTGCGCTGACTCTACTCAGGACGGCTGCTCGACGACCCGCGCCCGGGAACGTGCTCGGCCGGTAGCGCGCGGCTTGACCGCCGCCACCGACCTCGTATACTCAGTCCATGAAGGGAATCCGCCTCGAACCAGCCCGCGGCCTCTTGGAGAATTTCACCCACACGGAGCTGTCGCGCATGGTCACACGCGGCAAGCTGGACATTGTCGTGCCCCGCTCCCGTGCCGCGCTGGCCGACGCGATTACCCGGCACTTGAGCCTGGACGAAATCATCGAGGAAATCCATCACCTATTCCCGCCCCGGCGCGGCACGAAACAGCCGGCCGGTAGCGTCCGCATCGATCAGCTTCCCCCGCTCCACGGCAGCGCCACGGTCCAAGTCTATTCCAAGGCCAGGCCGCAACTCGGCCGGGTCCTGCTCGGGCGCAGCGCGGATTGCGTGACGCTCAGTTTCAACAGCGCGCCGCTCTTCCTTGAAAATCGCTGGCCGGTGCTGGTGCATGATGGCGGTACCGTGCCGCGCTCGCGGCTCTACGCGGCCTTCATCCGTCCCGGCCGGATCCATCCTGCAGCCGAGGCCACGCCGCCCCGGAGCAGACCCTACATGCTCGACGAAGGTGAGTACCAGCTCCGCAACGGCCGCCTCCGGTTCGAATTCGCCCACGCCGGCCCGATATCGTTCCAGGTGACGTTCCTTCGAGGGCGGCCACCGACCGGCCGGCCCGAGTACCTGTTCGAACCCATCGTCTAGGGAGTTAGCGGTTAGTAAGTTAGGAGTTAGGAGACTGCCAACTCCTAGCTGCTCACTCCTAACTGCTAACTCCTAACTGCTAACTGCTGATGCTCGGACTACTCGTTCTCGCCATCGCTCCCGCCGTCGCGCTCTTTCTCTTCTTCTACGCCCGCGACAAGTACCGGAAAGAACCTATCGGCGTGATGCTTGTGACCTTCGGGCTCGGTGCCGTTTCGCTCGTGCCCGCGGCGATCACGTCACTGTCGCTTCAGAAGCTGACCGGCTGGCACTCCGATACGCCCAGCATGCTCCACGCCTTTCTGGGCGCGATGCTCATCGTCGGCCTGGTCGAGGAAGGAGCGAAGTTCACGGTCGTGCGGTTCTACGCCTATCACCGGCCCGAATTCGACGAACCATACGACGGAATTATGTACTCGGTCATGGCCGCGCTCGGCTTCGCCACGGTCGAGAACATCCTCTACGTCTTCTCCAACGGCGCGGGCGCCGGCGTCCTGCGCGCGTTGCTCTCGATGCCGAGCCACGCCTTTGACGGCGTGCTGATGGGCTATTTCCTCGGCGAGGCCAAGTTCGCCCGCAACGACCGGGCCGGCAACTGGCTGTCCGCGCTTGGTTTTGGACTGGCGGTCACGGCCCACGGGCTATACGACTTCATCGTCTTCTCGCTCGACAAAGCGCCGCTGATGGTCGTGAGCCTGATTACCATGGTGATTCTCTTCTGGGTTATCTTCTTCAAAGCGACCCGGAAGCTATCCGAGCAGTCGCCCTACAAGCGCCCGCCGCTTGCTCAACTCCACCGCGACTCAGCCGAAGAAGCCAAGAACGCAGAGCAGAATCAAGAAGGGCCGGCTAACCACCAAGACACCAAGACACAAAGCTGACCGGGCTTCCGGTCCGAAGTCCTGACTTCTGCAGTCTAGCTTCTGACTTCTGAATTCGCCTGGGTAGCGGCGCGCGAAAACTCCTCGATAGCCGCGTCCGACAGCGCGTGGTTGCCGAGGCTCAGCAGGATGTCCATCGGTAACGTCAGGTGGTTCGCGCCGGCCAGCACGGCCTGTGCTGCCTCCTCGGCCGTCTTGATGCTCGCGGCCAGAATCTCCGCCCGCTTCCCAGTCGCTTTCACAACTGCCGCCATCTCGGCCACGAGCTTGCACCCATCGCCCAGCAGCCGCGTCGCCCGGTTCACGTACGGTATCACGTAGCGCGCGCCCGCCTCGCAGGCCACGAGCGTCTGGTGTCCGCTGTACACCGCGGTCGCGGCGCAGGGAATTTCCCCTGATAGTCTGACCATGAGGGCCATGTTCTCGGTTGTGGCGGGAATCTTCAGCACGACTTTCTCTGGGCTGATACTGAAGAACTCACGTCCCTCGCGCTCCCGTTCCGCGGCCGTCTTCGCGGTCACCTGGTAAAACACCGGTCCGGGCGCAATCGCGCATATCTGCCGGATGACTTCCCTCGGCTCGCCCTTGACCTTTGCCATGATGCTCGGGTTCGTGGTCACACCGGCCAGGAACCCGAGCTCGACCGCCTGCCTTACTTCCTCAATCTTCGCGCTGTCCAGGAAGAGCCCCATGTCATTTCCTTTCCTCGGTCGTACCGGCCTCAATGCGGTAGACCGAAATGCTGTCCCTGCCGTAGAACACCAGGGCGTTACCGGCAACCTTCATCGGCGGATGCGGATGCGACGGACCAACGCCGTCCCACGTCCGCATCTGCCCATCCAGTCCAACCATGACGACGCGGTACGGTTCGTCCGATGCCTGAGTTCGGCGCGGCATGTGCAGAACGCCCGCTTCAGTGTTTTCCAGTGCCCGTGCGACCATCCAGACGTTTCCTTCAACGAACCCGACGCCCATCACCATGCCGGTGCGCAGGGCGAGTGTGGTACAGGCCGCGGCTCCATCGGGGGTGAAGACGTCAAGCAGGACGGAGTCGTGCGCCATGGCGTGAAATCGGGCAACGGCGACGTAGCGGTCGTCCGGCGATATCGCGACCTTGGGCCCGAGGAATTTCCCCAGCCCGCCTTTGTGCAGCGGGCAGGCGACAGTCTTGCCCGCCGGTATGTCGCGGATAATCAGCGAGTCCCAGGTTGCCGCGGCCACGAATCGGCCGTCATCGGAAACCGCGACGTCGGCAGCCGTCGCGGACCCGAGCCCGCCCTGCCAGAGTGTCTTGCCTCCCTTGTCCACAACCATGACCTGGCCCACCGTGTCCGAGATGCACAGCGCGTGGACCTTGTCGCAAGACCAGACGTGCGCATAGACGCTGGGCCCCAAAGGCCCGCGAATCGTGTTCGCCACTGCCCCGCGCGAATCGAGCACCTCGATAGCGTCCCGGCACACGCACCCTTCCTCGTCCAGGAACTGCCTGAGGTATAACCCGCCGTCTCCCTGGATGTCGCCCGCGGTTGAAGTGAATACGCTGTCGCCGGACCGGTCGTACGCTATCGTGAGCCCCGCCTCCGGACTGACGAACAGCGCGTCGCCGCTGCCCGGAGTGTAGGCATAGTACGACTGGACGTGCCCGTTTACGGGTCGCGGGTCACGCACCCCTGTGAACGTGCGCTTGCGGACAACCGCGCCGGTATCATCGAGGAAACTGACCCAGTACGAATATGTCCGGTGTGCACTCTTTGCCTCGCTATCAATCTGGACGTATATCGGCGAGAGCCCCGGGTACTCCTTCGCGTTCTGGTAGAGCCACTTGTCATACGCGGACGCGCCGTGTCCGCTGAAGGCCAGCGTGACCGACGCGGAGTCGGCAGCCACGGCAATCGTTGCCGCCGCGACAACCAGAATCAACAGTAATCTCATTTCATACCTTCACTCCCGCCCTCTCCCTTCAGAAGAGAGGGAATCAGTAGCCAGAAGACCTTCAACCGCATCGAGCCTCGGCATTGACGGCTCCGCGCCCATGACTGTGCAGGCGAGAGCGCCGCAGGCGTTGGCGAACCGGACCGCGTCGTCGAGTGGCTTGCCTTGTGCCAGCATCACGGCCAACCCGGCCCGGAACGCGTCCCCAGCGCCGGTTGTGTCAACCACATTCACCCTGTGCGCCGGAAACTCGCGTAGGCTGTCCCGGTCCACAACCATCGCGCCCCTATCGCCGAGCGACATCACGACCGCCTTCTTCACCTGCTCCATCAGCTTCCTGCCCCACTCCTCTGGCCGACCTCCGCAGTTCTGCATTCTGCACTCTGCATTCTGACTTCTGACTTCGGCCGCTCCCGCGGCAAGCATATGGGCTTCTATCTCGTTCGGCACGATGTAGTCGATAGAGAAGTGGTCAAGGGGTCTAGTGGCCCAGTGGTCCAGTGTGTCGGAACTCTGCACTCTAGCTTCTGTGCTCTGGCATCTGACTTCGACTGGCCCGCCGTGTCTGACCGGCGCCGGGTCAAGCAGCACCAGCGTATCGTGCTTGCGCGCAATCTCGGCGGCCCGCCGTGACGTTGCGACCGGTATCTCAAACTGGAGCATCAGAACGTCGGCTGCCGCAATAGCGTCCGTCGCGGCCTCGACGTCGGCTGTGGTCACACGCATGTTGGCCCGCGGCGCGGCGATGATGCTGTTCTCCCCGCCCGCGTCTATCACCGGCGAGGCAATCGCGGTTCCCGCCTCCGCGTCGCGCCTCACGCGGCTTGAGTCAATCCCCTCCTGCTCCAGCTTCTCCGTGAACATGTCCCCGAACCGGTCCTTGCCGACCCGGCCGACCATGCTCACGTCCGCGCCCAGCCTGCGTGCCGCGACCGCCTGGTTGAACCCCTTGCCGCCGAGGAACATCCCAAAGTCGCGAGCCAGCATCGTCTCGCCCGGCCCGGGCCGGCGGTCCACCTTGAACACGAGGTCCATCACGAAGCTGCCGACCACGCAGACGCGCGGCTTGCTGCCTTTCATACAATCGAGAGGATACCCGGAATCAGCCGACTATCAACCGCTGGAGGCCTATTCTCCCTTGTCCTTGAACAACGCCGACATGATGACCGTGGCGATGCTGACGATGAGCGCGCCCCAGAACGCGGCCCAGAACCCGCGCACGTAAAAGCCGACGTGAAACCAATGGACCGCAATGGATGAAGAGAGCCACAGCGTCAGGCCGTTGATGACCAGCGTGAAAAGGCCGAGCGTCAAGATGATGAGCCCGCAGGAAAGCAGTTTCAACACCGGCCTTACGAGCGCGTTCACGAGGCCGAGGATGACGGCCATCACCGCGTAAATCCACCACGCATTGGGCGCGACCTCGATGCCTCGTACAATCCAAACGGCAAGGAACAGGGCCAGCGCCGAAATCAGCCACCGGATGATAAGTCTCACGCTTCCTCCTTCAGTCAGCTCCGCCCAGCGCCCGGCAACGCGGCCAGGCTGCCGGCACCGCCGGCGCGGGACGCAGAACCTTCCATATCGTCACAAGGATACCAACAATCAGCCCGCTATCAACCGCCGGCAAACCGGGCGCGCCGAAGTCGTCCGCAGATTACGCAGATATGAGAACCGCCAAGTCCGGGCCGGACTTCACCACCAAGACACCAAGACACGAAGTCCCGGACTGCCTTGCTGCCTGACGCCGCCTGTATGGTGTAACCGAGGCTTCTTGACAACCGACCGATACCAGGGAAAGGCATCATTCTGAGCGCAGCGAAGAGTCTTTGACTCCGGAGACTCCCCACCTCGTTCAGAGCTTGCTCTGCTCGTTTCTACGGTGGCGAAGCCACACCCTGTCGAAGGGGTGACATGAATTGGGTTTCTCAGCCGCCCCGGTGTCCCGACTTCCGCACGACGCTGTTCGCCGCTGGCTGTCTGCTATCTTCCCCGGCCGCGGCACGGCCGACGCGACTTCAGCCCTTCCCAGAACTGGCGAGGCGACGCGACCCGCATGCCCTCGACCGTCCCCAGCTCCACCAGCTCCCGGTCGCCCGTGACGAACACCTCGGCCCGGGCCGCGACCGCGGCCCCCAGTATCGGCAGGTCGTCACGGTCACTCAACTCGATTCCGGGAAGTCGGGCGGGCGGCGCGACCTCGGCCTCCTGCTCGAGCAGCCGGATGAAGTCGGCAACCGCGCCCGGGCTCGTGCCCAGCTTCATCCGAAGGACGCGCCTGACCTCATCCAATACCTGCTGCGAAACCACCAGGTCGTGCGAAGCGAGAATCGTGCGCAGGACGTCAGCGCACAGGCCGCGCGTTGCAACGGCGGCGACCAGCACGTTGGTGTCGACGAAGACCTTCACGAAACGTCGGCGAACACATCCTCGTCGGTCAGGTAGCCGCGCGCCTCGGCAAAAGGCATCACCCGCTGGCGCAGCCGCTCGAACTGGCTGATGCGGAGCTGGCGGCGCAGGGCTTCCCGTGCGACCTGGCTGCGGTTCCTGCCGGACCGGCGGCTGGCCTTGGTCAGCAGCCGGTCGAGGTCCGGATCCAGCCGGATGGTGAGAGTGCTTGATTTCATATGTAATACAATGTAAGACAGGCCGGCCTCCCTGTCAACCCTGACCTCGCGCCGCCAGTCGTCCGCCGCTCTCCGCCTCTCGCAACTCGTAGCCCGCAACCCGCAACAGCTTTCCACAAAGCTCGATGGAAAGCTCGCTGCAAAGCTCGCCGGAAAGCTCAGGCCAAAGCTCATTCAAGAGCTTCTCAAAAAGCTCATTTGAAAGCTCACTTCAAAGCACTTTTCAAAGCTCGATTAAAAGCTCACTTCAAAGCTCTTCGCAAAGCTCATTTCAAAGCTCGCGGAAAAGCTCAGCCAAAAGCTCGTTTGAAAGCTCAATTCAAAGCACGACTCAAAGCTCGGCCAAAAGCTCGGTTCAAAGCTCGTTCAAAAGCTCGCTTGAAAGCAGCCGGGGGGGCGGTCTCCAGTCCGTACCCCCTACGGGGAAACTGTGGTTCCGCTCGTCATCGGGCACTACATATAGACCACCCCGACCCCTGTCCTTGAATTCCCCGAGACCCGACAGAGCCTAACCTCCAGGAAGGGAGAACGTTACGTCGGTGGTCGCCTTCCACTGACCTGTCAGGTCTAGGAATGATAAGAATCTGTATCAAGCCCAGCCGACACTGCGCTGACCCCGGTCTTCCTGTAACTGCTGCGTTATTCTCCACTTACTCCCTCTGCTCCCTCATCCCTCTTTCCCTTCATCCCTTCCTCTTTGGCCGTCCTCCGGGTAGTTCGGGGAAGCCTTTCCCTCTATGCAGCCCTTGTCCCAGCGTCCGTAACATCACCCGGCCTTCGTCTCGCAACAGCCTTCGCTCCAGCCCTTGTCCCGGCACCCGTAACAGCACCCGGCCCTCGTCTCGCAACAGCCACCGCTCCAGCCCTTGCTCCAGCGCCTGCAACAGCCCCCGGCCTTCCTCTCGTAACAGCCATCGCTCCAGCCCTCGTCCCAGCACCCGCAACAGCACCCGGCCCTCGTCTCGTAACAGCCATCGTTCCAGCCCTTGTCCCAGCGCCTGCAACAGCACCCGGCCTTCGTCTCGTAACAGCCATCGCTCCAGCCCCTGCAACAGCCCTCAGTCCTGCGCCTGTGCCTTTCTTTAACGTTGCTTATGACCCATGCATCGCATGCTTGACTATGGACGGCGCAAGACTAACATTCTGACGCATGTCGCTACACCTTGTTGGAGGCCTGCCATGGCAGTGAACGCGGCGGCCAAGGCGGACAAGAGCCAGGAGCGTTTCTATGACGCCCTGACCGACCTGTTCGTCGGCGCGAAGGTTGAGGGCCAGCCGGGTTTCATCAACCTGATGCGGATCAATTCGCGGTACTACACCGACGGTGTATTCCCGAAGCTCCAGAAGGACATCTACCAGGCGCTCAAGCCCTTCCCCGGCTTCCGGCAGGAGCTGTTCGACAAGCTCTACGACTTCTTCCACCGCTATTTCAGTCCGAGCGGGTCAATCTACTTCCAGCACACCCCGGCCCACAAGAACATCTACGAGAAGGTATACACCGACGACCGAGACGTTGTGCTCTTCTGGAAGACCCACATGCTCTACTACGTCAAGACCGACCGGCTGTCCAACAGCGCATTATGATGAGAACTGAAACTCTCTTCCCGACCGAGCCGCATGAGGCGCACCGCGTCCTCTCCAAGGGGAGTTCGACAGAACGATTGCAGCGTCTGGATGTCCACGGGGATTTGCAGAAGACGTTGGCACCGCTTTGTCGGCTCAAGAACGGCGAGGTCTGGCGAGACGACGTGACTGGGCACAAAGTCGGAGTCCTTGACGCTACCAAGGCCGACGATATTCGATTGCTGCTTGGCGACGAGCGGGCGCGGCTGGTCGTCAACGACCCGCCCTACAACATTGTCGTTGGCAACGCAAACACTCCGCGCCTGCCGAAGGTTGACCTGTGTGACTACATGAGCTTCTCCGAGAAGTGGGTCCGAAACGCGCGCACGATAATGGACCGCGATTCTCATCTCTACATCTGGATGGGAGCGGACTACCGGGATGGCTTCCAGCCTCTGCCTGACTTTATGTTGTTGATGCGTCACTTTGCCGACCTCGACCCGAGGAACGTCATCACACTGCGAAACCAGCGGGGGTATGGAACTCAACGCAACTGGATGTGGGTCCGTCAGGAGCTTCTTTACTACACTCGCGGCCAGCCAGGGTTCAACGTAGAAGCCGAATACACGGACATTCCGAGAATTCTGCGCGGGTACTACAAGACCGTCAATGGCAAGACAACCGAAAACGGCGAGCGCAGCAAATCGCAGTTCATCCGGGCCGGAAACGTCTGGGTTGACGTCCAGCAAGTGTTCTATCGCCTAGAGGAAAACGTCCCTGGCTGCTATGCGCAGAAACCGCTGAAAGCAACTGAGCGAATCGTGCAGGCGAGCACCAACGCCGGCGAATTGGTCGCCGACTTCTTCGCTCACTCGGGAACGACGTTACTGGCCGGAGAACGCTTGGGACGACGGGTCTACACGATGGACATAGATCCGATCTTCGCTGAGATTACGATTCGGCGCTTGGAGCGCTACCGCGCGACCGGCAAGACCGGTTGGCAGTGGCACAGTCCGTTCCCGGAACTCGAATCACCCGGAGGAACTGCAAGGTGGATCTGAACCAGTTGAAAGGCAAGATCGAGAAGTTGGCAGAGTCCTTGAACGGAGAGCAGAAGCGTATCCTGACAGCTCGACTCTCCGGGCTGGCCTCGGCTTTCCCGTTCAGCGAGTACGAGTACATGCTGATGTTCCTGCTCGATAAGCAGGTCATCAAGTTCGAGACGTACGAGAAACTGCGTGCCGACTATGTCGCTACCAATCGCTACCTTGAGCTATTTGGTTTGTCGCCTCGCGTATTCGGGGAAATCTGGGCGCATGGACATATCCGGGACCTCGACTCGCGATTTCGAAAACCGGACAAGTCGCTTGACCCGACTTACAGCGGGGAGTACGATCTCAGACTGGACGAAGTCAAAGTCGAGATCAAAGCAGCAAGAGCGATCAACACAAGGATACGCGGGAGCCTGTCGTCTAAGGCCTTGTCGGTGAGTTCAGTAGAACCCTTCTGGATGAACTTCCAGCAGATCAAGCCCGATGCGGCACAGGTTTTCGTCTTCATCGGCGTTTGGGTTGACAGCATTGTCTATTGGGCGCTATCGCGCGCGGAAATCAGAGAGAACCCCTATCTCAGTCACCAACACCGCGGCGGAATCGAGTATCAAATCGGCGTCACTGAGAAGAACATCAGTCAGTTCGACAAGTTCCGCGTCGAACCGGCGCGACTTGCGCAGGCGGTCATCGCCAAGGCGTCCAAACTTGAGAAGTGATAGTCTGTGTCCGTTGTGGCGAACCGGGCAGCAGGCCTAAGCCCCGAAGAAGCTGCTCGACGCGGTCAAGGTCAATACCAAGAAGAACAAGGTAGTAGTTGACCTTTCGCGGCTGTACAAGGGTATCGACGTGCCCGAGACGCTCTCGAACCTGACCGGCAAGCGCATCCGGCGCATCAAACCCGACTCGGTTGAGTTCGAGGACGGCACAGTCATCGATTTGACCAAACAAGACTTCGAGTTCTTCAAGCTGATCAAGCCGATGGTGTGGTGGTAGTGTTGTCATTCGTTCAGCACGTACACAAGGACAACGCCCCTGCCAAAACGCCGCGTCGGTTCTGGACCATCTAGTAGTCCAATGCGAATCGGCGGCTTGGCTCGGTTCATCATCGCAGCCTTGGCAATCGTCCTGCTCGCGCCACCAATCACAGGCTACTTGCTCAACTTGAGGGTAGTTGCGACAGATCCGTCGAGGTTCATTGAGGAATACCTGAAGTTCTTGGGTAGCGTTACATCCGTGGTGCTTGGTTTCTTCCTCGTGCACGTGCTCACTGTGCGGATACAGCAGGAACGGCGGGTTCGATTCCTGAGGATTCAGTTCAGATCGCACTTGGAGGCCGTGGTGAGCTTGGCAAGGAACTTCGGCCGTTGTGTGGTAGGAGACCGGTCAGTAGACCAGCAGATTCGGCTTAACGTACAGCGCATCGAAAAGGCCGTCAGCATGATCGAAGCTCTAGCCCTTCAAAACATGGATCCCGAACTTGACCCTCAGTTCTCGACTGCGATCTCGGCCCCGAATCCCGACATAGGATCGTAGATTCGATGTGAAAGCGGCATTGACGCGAGTGCAAGTCGGAGTTGTGGTTTGGTTGCGGACCGGTCTCAGCCTGGACCGGCGGTGCGGCACGCTTGAAGTGGT
>Ga0265595_1002517_pt1 | contig 12271 bp, 14 predicted proteins | sample saktaG_15_FD_190148 | JGI IMG/M metagenome (GOLD analysis project Ga0265595, IMG submission 190148) | Saline water microbial communities from Sakinaw Lake, British Columbia, Canada - sak_2013_06_06_50m | ecosystem: Environmental > Aquatic > Non-marine Saline and Alkaline > Saline ... | reverse complement strand
GCGGCTTTGAGGAGGAAGGAGCAAACGAGGGCGGGATAGGGGTCAGGGGTCAGGGGTCGGGGGTCGGGGGTCGGGGGATTGCAGATTGCAGATTGCAGGTTGGCGGAACCGGAGGACTGCAAACTGCAAACTGGGTCCTGCAGACTTTCCAGAGTGGTGAGGTAGTTGAGGAGGAGCTGGTAGAGTTGGGGGCTGGGGTCGAGGGGCTGGATTACGCGCAGGACGAATTCGGACATCTGTTCGGCGGCAAGGAAGCGCTCGGGCTCGGTCGCAAGGCCGGAAAAGGAGCGAACGAGTTCGGCGTCGGAGAGCGTGAGAAGGGTACGGGTTTCGTGCGAGTAATAGATGATGCGCGACTGGGCGAAGAGGTCGAGTGCCGCGCCGAACTTGCTCCTGAGCCGGCGCGCGCCCTTGGCGAGGCAGCTTACTTTGCCGTGTTCGAGCGTGAAGAACGTGACGAGCTTTGATGACTCGTGGTAGTCCTGGACACGGAGACAGATGGCCTCGGACCTAACGATTCGGCGCATAGGAGAAGTGGTCCAGTGGCCTTGTGGTCGAGTGGTCTAGTGCAAATTCCGTCACTTGAGCACTAGATCACTAGAACACTTGACCACTCTTGCTCACCCTTCGCTTCTGATTTCCCCGACGAGTTCTTCGAGCAGGTCTTCGAGCGAGACGATACCGGTGACCGCGTGGTTTGCGTCCTCGACGACCGCGAGGTGCTCGCCGCGGCGCTGCATCAGGCGCAGGACTTCCATGGCGCGGTCGGTCTCGTTGACGCGCGGTATCTTGCGAACGCGCCAGGTCGGGGCCGCGAGTAGGTCTTTGGCGACGATAACGCCGGTGATGTGGGCAAGGTCGCCCTGATAAACCGGGATGCGCGAGAAGCCGTATTCGTTGATGACCGCGAGCACGCCATTCAGGCCTGCGTCGTGGGGCACGGCTTTGACCTGCGAAAGCGGGATGCAGACCTCCGAAACCTTCATGCCCGAGAAGCGGAAGAGCCGGGAGACCATTTCAGTGACGAGCCGGGCCGAGCCGGATTCGGCGTCGCGCTTCCGCAGGGCGGCGAGGAAATCCTGCCGGGTGAGCGTGAACCGCTGGCCGGAGCGGGCGAACGGGCCGACAAGGAGGCGGGCGATGCCGGAGAGGACGAGGACAGCGGGCGCGAACACGACGCGGCTGACGGACAACGGCAGCACGGTCTGCCGGAGCCAGCGGTCGGGAAACGCCTGGGCGATCGCTTTGGGTACGTAGTCGCCGAGGATGATGGTGAGGACTACGACGAGGACGACGGCAACCGTGGCGTACGCCGGTCCGTAGCGCGCCGCGAAGAAGCGCGAGAAGAGCACGGCGGCGAAGACGTTGCAGAGATTGGCGCCGACCAGCGTAACGACGACCGTGGTCTCGCGACGGTCGAGAAGCTGAAGCGCCGATTTCGCGCCGGGGATGTTGTGGCTTGCCCAGTTGGTCAGGCGAATCCAGTTGGAGCGATAGACCGCAGTCTCGGAGCCGGAGAAGAAGCCGCTGGCGAGAATCAGGAAGAAACCGAAGAGGAGTTCCATCAGCCGGTAGTGGTCCAGTGGTCCAGTGATCCAGTGACCCAGCGCAGGATGCAGGCAAGCCGGCTCCGGCACTCGACCACTCGACCACTAGACCGCTTGACCACCATCCTCACTTCTTCTTCCGGATCAGTACTTTCTCGAGCTTGGGGCCGGCGGTTTCCTTCACCGTGATTTCGAGGGCGCGATGAATAATGGTGTCGCCCTCGATGGGGAGCCGTCCGAGTTTGTCCTGGACAAAGGAGGAGAGGCGTTCGTGTCCGAGCCCGGTGAACGCGCGGCGGAACAGCCGGTTGAGCGTGGCGAGGTCAATCTCGCCGTCAACCAGGTAGCTGTGTTCGTCGAGCTTGGAGTAGGGCAGTTCCTCGGCGACGTCATGTTCATCAACGATCTCGCCGAACACGGCTTCGAGCAGGTCTTCGAGCGTGACGAGTCCTGATGTCTGGCCGAATTCATCAACCACGACCGCGATGTGCGAGCCTTTGCGGCGGAGTTCGTCAAGTAGTGGTGGCAGGTGCTTGACCTCGGGCACGAAGAAAGCCGGCCGGCAAAGAGAGCAGACCGGCGCGTTCGGGTCCGCGGCGCTAAGCAGGTCTTTGGCATAGACAGTGCCGACGACATGGTCGATTGCGTCGTGGTAGACCGGGACCCGGGAGAAGCCGGCATTGCGAAAGGCGGCAATCGCTTCGCGAATGGTCATGTTCTCGGGCACGGCGACGATGTCTATCCGCGGGGTCATCACTTCGGACACGGTTCGTTTCTCGAGCCCGACGAGGTTGGCCAGGATTTCTTCTTCGGACCCGAATATTACGCCGCGCTGCTTGCCGACCTCGATCATTGTGTGGAGCTCGTCGTCGGACAGCTCGGCCGGTTCGTGCTGCTTCGGGGTGAACCGGCGGCTGGCCCTCATCAGCAGCGCCGTGAACGGCCGCAGCACCAGCCGTGCTGCCTGGACCGGTCCGGCGACAAGCGGCACAAAGGCGCCGGGATTGCGGCTGGCCAGTATCTTGGGCGTGACTTCGCAGAAGATGAGCAGGACCACGGTCATCACGATGCCGCCGGCGCCGAGCAGCAGGGCTTCGCTCGTGCCGCTCCGCCGGGCCAGGGCGAGGAGCGCGACTGTGAAGATGCTGGAGGCAGCGGTGTTGACGATCAGGTTGCCGAGCAGGAGCGTGCCGAGCAGGCGGCCGGGGTCGAAAAGCAGGCCTTCTACGCGACGGAATGCGCTGGGGCGGCCGGTCTTCAGCTCTTCACGCTTACCCGGGGTGAGTGAGAAGAGGGCGGTCTCCGAGCCGGAGAAGAAGGCGGAGCCGGCCAGTAGGACGATGATGGAGAGGAGATACCAGAGCATGGCTAGGGGATGGAATTCCTAATTCCTAATTCCCAATTCCTAATCAATACCCAATTGAGGAAAGGCCCGAAGGAACGTTGGTTACTGGGCATTGGGTATTGACTGGTCATTGGAAACTGGTCACTGGTCATTTGTCCCTCGGCAGGTACTTGCCGTAGTACGGTTCCATCTGCCGGTGGGTGAGGCCGAGCAGGTGGAGCAGTCCGTGGAGGGCGAGGCGGCGGAGTTCGGATGCGTAGGTGACGCTGTATTCACGCGCCTGCTCTCGTGCCCGGTCGCGGGAGATGTAGACTTCGCCCAGCAGACAGGGCTCGCCGGGGAGTTGCGGTTCGTTGCAGTTGAAGGAGATGACGTTGGTCGGCCGGTCGCGGTGCAGGTACCGGCGGTTGAGCGCGTGAATCTGCCGGTCGGTGACAAAGATGAAGTTGACGACGGACGCGGCCGGCTTGAATTCACGCGTGGCCTGCCGGCAGAGGCGCTGGATGTCGGCACGCAGGTGTTCGTCCCGCGCCCCGAAGATGCTGGGCGTCAACGCAGAGACGCCCAGTTAGGAGTTAGCAGGTAGCAGTTAGGAGTTAGGAGATTTCTGATCATTGTTCCTCGATAGATAGGCGATCACGCCGTTGAGCAGCCTGCTGACCTCATCCAATTCCGCCTGCAGGTTGGCTGACTCGTCCAGTGTGAGGTAGCCCAATTGGCCGGCTATCTCGACCTGTGTGTCAAGTTCGCTCAACGAACCCCGCGCCGTGTAGATGAACTGGAGATACTCCTTGCGCGCAGCCCCTTCGGCGACGTTGCTTGGTATGGACACTGCGGCTCGCTGCATCTGCGCAGCGAGGCCGAACCGCTCACAGGCTGGAAAGCGTCGAGTCACTCCGTAGACACTCCCCACGAGGTGAACAGCTTTGTGCCACAGGACGAGTTTCTTGTGCGCTTTCTCCGCCATTTCAACTCCTAACTGCTAACTCCTAACTACTAACTGCCGTCCGACGGCCGGTTCTCGTACGCCCGGATGATGCGCGAAACGAGCGGCGGCCGGACCACATCGGCGTCGGTGAGGTGGACGATACTGATGCCCGCGACGCCGTTCAGCTTCTCTACTGCCTCAATCAGGCCGGAGGAGCTGGCTGCGGCAAGGTCAATCTGGGTGATGTCGCCGGTGACAATCGCCTTGGAGTTCCAGCCGAGCCGGGTGAGGAACATCCGCATCTGGGTCGAGGTGGTGTTCTGCGCCTCGTCGAGGATGATGTAGGCGTCGGAGAGAGTCCGGCCACGCATGAACGCGAGCGGTGCGACCTCGATAACTTCCTGCTCAATCAGGCGCTGGACGCGCTCCATCGGCATCATGTCGAACAAGGCGTCGTAGAGCGGGCGCAGGTAAGGGTCAACTTTCTCCTTGAACGTCCCGGGCAGGTAGCCCAGCGATTCGCCGGCCTCGACCGCGGGCCGGGTGAGGACGATCCGGCTGGAGTGGCCGGCCACGAGCGATTCGAGCGCAGCAGCGACCGCGAGATAGGTCTTGCCGGTGCCGGCCGGGCCGACCGCCAGGATGATATCGTTGCGCTGAATCGCCTGCAGGTACGCGCGCTGGTTGCGGGTTTTGGCGAAGATGGCTTTGCGCGGAGTGCGGATGGCGAGTACTTCCGGTTCACCTTCGCCGGCGCCGGGCTGGCGGCTGCGGCGGAGCCGGTCCACCTCGGCGTTAATCATCTCCGGGCTCAGCGGTTCGCCCTGGCGAACCCGGGCAAGCAGTCGGTCAAGCAGTCCCATCAGTTCCGATTCCTCGGCTTTGGGTCCGGAGAGCATGATGCGGCCGTCGCGCACGACAATCGCGGTCCGGTAGTGCTTGCAGAGGGTTGTCAGGTTCACATCGGCCGGGCCCAGCAGGGCGAGCGGGTCGATGTCCTCAACCGAAATCGAATGACTACAGTTACTGTCCTGCTTCATGAATCTCCGTTCGGGGGCTTGATGGTGTTATCCAACTGGCAGGCTATTGTAGGTGCACACTCCGGCACAGTCAAGGATTCAGCCTAGAAGCCGGGTTGAGCCGTCGGAGAAGACTATCCACAGATTTCGCAGATTACACAGATCCAGATTTCCAGGCTTGGGACTTCCAGGGCGCGGCTTGACCCGGGGCCGGGTTTGCGGTTAACTTGCGGGCAACATTATGCACAAGACAAACGTCGCGAAGCCGGCCCGACGCTGCCCGTGGCCGGAGGGCAACGAACAGATGCTCCGTTACCACGACACCGAATGGGGCGTGCCGCTGCACGATGACCGGAAGCTGTTCGAGTTCCTCGTGCTGGATGCGTTCCAGGCCGGTTTGAGCTGGGCGATTGTGCTGAAGAAACGGGAGGGGTTCAGAAAGGCGTTCAGCAACTTCGACCCGCGCAAGGTGGCGAAGTACGACGGCCGAAAAGTGAAGGCGCTGCTCGCGGACGCAGGTATCATCCGTAACCGGATGAAGATTGAAGCCACGATTACGAACGCGCGGGCTTTCCTGATAGTGCAACGCGAGTTCGGCAGCTTCGACCGCTACATCTGGCAGTTCACCGGTGGCAAGACGAAGAAGAACCGATGGCGCACACTCCAGCAGCTTCCCGCGCGCAGCGCGGAGGCGGATGCGATGAGCAAGGACCTCAAGGAACGCGGTTTCCGCTTTGTCGGCTCGACCATCTGCTACGCCTTCATGCAGGCGGCAGGAATGGTGAATGACCATCTGGTTGGGTGCTTCCGCTACCGCGCGGCCGGTCTCTCGCGTCGGACACGACCATGAGTCTGAGCGAACTGGTACCCGGCTTCGCTGTGTTGCACAGCCGCGCGATGGCATACAATGCCGGTGTGCTGGTCAGGGGTAACGATGCGGTCCTGATTGACGCTGGCTTGTTCGCCGATGAGGTGGACCAGTTGCGTTCCCACATCTACGCGCAGGCGGCCGCGCCGACGCGAATCGTGCTGACGCACAGCCATTGGGACCATGTTCTCGGGCCGGAGTACTTCCCGGGCGTGCCAGTCGTCCAGCAGGCGGAAAGCACGGACGTGCTGCACGGGTTCAGGCACGAGATTGAGCGACAGGTAACCGAATGGGAGCGGCAGAACAGGGTCGAGCGGGAGTTACCCTTTGTCATGCCGGAGCCGGATCAGACCTTTGCCGAAGAGTTGACGTTAGGTGATCTGCGGCTGATGCACGCGCCGGGTCATGCGCCGGAGGCGTTGGTCGTTTGGAGCCAAGAGGATGGCGTCCTTTGGGCCGGGGATATGCTGAGCGACATCGAGATACCGTTTGTGATGCAGAGCCTAAAGGCTTACCAGACGACGCTCGAACGTCTGGGCCGGCTCGATATCCGCGTCCTGGTTCCGGGGCACGGTGCGGCGACTAAGGACTTAGCCGAGATACGGCAGCGGTTCGCCTTGGACCAGGCTTACCTTACGGAACTCGAGCAGCGGGTCGCGCGGGCGGTTGAGCAGAGCTGGTCCGCGCGCGAAACCCTGGCTGTATGCGCCGACATGGAGTTCCGTCAGGCTGAGTCCAACGCCCGGCCGCACCGGCTGAACGTGGAAACCGCTTTCCTCGAACTCGGCGGCGCGTTGGAACCCGGACATGAAGGTTGGGACCGGCTTCAGTAAATGAGATTCATCGGCACGCTGATTAACGTCGGAGCGGTGATTGCCGGTAGCCTCGTCGGCCTCTTCTTTCACACCCGCCTGCCGAAGCGGTTCACAACGGTCGCGTTCCAGGGCATAGGTCTGTTCACGCTCTTCATCGGGTTCACGATGGCCGCGAGGACGAAGAGCCTGCTCGTGCTCGTCTTCTCAATTGTACTTGGAGCAATCACCGGCGAGCTGCTCGACATCGACAAGTGGCTCAACCGCTTCGGCGAATGGCTGAGGAAGAAGCTGGAGAGGAAGCGGGAGTCGAGAGTAGTGAACGGGGAATTGACTCCCGACTCCCCACTCCCGATTCCCGAACCGAGCCGGTTTGCCGAAGGGTTGGTCACTGCCTTCCTGCTATTCTGCATGGGCTCGATGACGGTGCTCGGCGCAATCGAGGAAGGCCTGGGCGGCAAGCCGAACCTGCTCGCGGCCAAGTCGGTGCTCGACGGATTCGCTTCGCTGGCGCTGGCCGCGTCGCTCGGAATCGGCGTGCTCTTCTCGGTCATCCCGCTGCTCATCTACCAGGGCGGGCTGACTTTGCTTGCCGGTTCGCTGCACGCGGTCATGTCGGAAGTGGTGGTAAACGAAGTCTCCGCGGCGGGAGGCTTGATTCTTATCGGGCTTGGCATTACCATTCTGGAGATCAAGCGGCTTAAGGTACTGAACATGCTCCCCGCGCTCGTGTTCGCGGGCGTGCTGGCGGCGGTCTTCCTGAGGAGTTAGCAGGTAGGAGTTAGCAGTTAGGAGAAGGAGACGGAAATAATGAACAGAGCGATTCTGTTGGCGGTGATGGTGCTGGCGGTGGTGGCGGTTGCGGCGCCGGTGAGGTTTGCCATAATCGGTGACCGGACCGGCGACCATCAGGACAGCGTTTACGAGAAGATTGTGGCCGAGGTCGCGAAGCAGAAGCCGCAATTCGTATTCACGGTCGGCGACCAGATTGAAGGTTACACCGAGGACACGACCGTACTGAATCAGGAATGGCAGGAGTACAAGGCAATCGTCGCGCCGTTCAAAATGCCGCTCCACCTCACGCCCGGCAACCACGACATCACGACCAACGGCCAGCTCGGTTCTTACGTGGAGCACGCCGGCCAGCCTTACTACAGCATTGACCTTCAGGGCATCCACTTCATCGTACTCGACGCGAGCCGCTGGGAGTCGAGCGCCAAGCTGCCCGGCGAACAGCTCGACTGGCTGGCAACGGACCTTCAGCAGGCGGCCAAGGCACAGTACACGATTGTCTTTCTCCACAAGCCGTTCTGGGACGGCACGGTGACCGAGGGCAAACCGGACACGCTGCACAAGCTGTTTGTGAAGTACGGCGTGGACGCGGTTTTCGCCGGGCACTACCACCAGTACTTCAGCGGGACCTACGACGGCGTCAAGTACACAGTGCTCGGCAGCTCGGGCGGCGAGACCGAGTCGGGGCCGACCGGCATTCTGTACCACTGGACGCTGGTGACCGCTGACAACAAGAAGGGCATCACCATCGAGCCGGTGTTGCTCGGCGGGCAGAAGCGTGTATGGGACGACGTAACCGTTGCCGACATGCGTTCGGTTGACCGGAACGCGCTGGCCGGGCTTCGGTTCCGCAAACCGGCGCTCGTGGGTGAGGATCTGGTAGTCGCGGACACCGTGACGCTGGTCGTGAGGAGCCAGCCGCTCGAAACGTCACTTGAGGACACGCTCCGCTGGGATGTGCCGTCAGGCTGGAGCGTATCGCCCAAGACAGTCGCGGTGAGCGTCGCTGCCGGGGCCGAAGCCGAGTACCGGTTCGGCGTGGGCTGCGCGGGCCGGCCGTTTCCAGCGCCGACCGTGTCCCTGCGCATGCCTTATGCGACGGGCAAGGCCAGCGCGGTCAAGCGGACGCTGCGCGTGGCGCGTACCGCGAGCGCGACGACGACCCGCAAGCCGCCGGTCATCGACGGCGACCTGAAAGAGAAGTGCTGGCAGAACCCGGAGCGGCGGTTCTTCGACTACGAAGGCGAGCCCGCCAAGACCGACTCGGCGCGGTTCTACTTCGCCGCCGACAGCGCGAACCTCTACCTCGCCGCGGCCTGCTTCGACCCGGCGGTGAATACGGTCAAGGCTCAGGCGACCGAGCAGGACGGGGCGGTGTACAACGACGATTGCGTTGGGTACTTCCTGCAGCCGGACACGGCCAAAGGCGAGATATACCAGGTTTACTTCAACCCGGGCGGCATCGCATTCGACCAGAAGATCACGATCAGCGACAAGGGCGAAATGAACGCCGACCCGAAGTGGAACGGAACCTACGAAGTGAAGGCCCGTCTGGACAAAGACCAGTGGCGAATCGAGGCGAAGATACCGCTGGCCCAGTTCGGCGCGACCGCGAAGCCGGGCCAGGCCTGGGGCCTGAACTTCCGGCGCAAGCAACCGGGTAAGAAAGCCAACGCCGACTGGCAGCCCATCAGCTACGACCCCAGCGCGTTCGGCCTGCTGCTCATCAAATAGACCCGTCTCCTAGCCGTCCTCGATCACTCCGCGTGAGATAATCTGGGGACGCTAACCCTATTTCCGACACGGCAGGACCAACTGCTTCAGAATCAACCGGGGACTCGGATGTGCCAGCTTCCCTGAGGCCCTCTTGGTACGACGCCGGCTCCGCGTTCAAGTCAAGGACAGAGGTTTGTCCTCCCCTGAGTACGGGAATGACAAGAATCAGGTTAGCGTCCCTAGATTAACCCAATCCGGCTTCAGCCGGGTTCTCGGGGCTGGCTATGAGCCGGAGCCGAGTTGCAGGGTCAGCGGCCGGTCGGCCGCAACCGGCATGTCGCTGTACTCGCGGCCGTTGAGCTTGCGACCGTTCTCGTGCTTGCGGGTCCCGCCCCACTGCTTGAAGTAGAACGCCGCGCCTGCCTTCTCGCATTGTTGCTTGATGGAGACCACCCACTGCTTCTCCATCTTTCGCGCTCCCGGCCCGGATTCCCCGCCGACAATGACCCAGTCGATTCCATCAAGTGGCAGTCGCGGGATTTCCTCAAGCAGCGGCTCGACTGAGAGGAACTTGACCTTGGCGGGGGTTGCCACAAGGTCAGCTATGCGGCTCACGTTCCGCGTATCCTCGACCGTCACGCCCATCCAGACATTTTCCGGCCATGGCAGCGTGTGCGCGAGCTGCCGGAGTCGCCGGCTGCGTTTGGTCAGGACCTGAAACCGGTGCTGGCGGCAAGACTTCATCACATCGAATACGCGCTCGATGAACTCAGACGGCACCTTCTCGTGGAACAGGTCGCCCATCGAGCACAGGAATACGTCGTGCGGCTTGCGCCAGCCCTGCGGCGTCAGCAGTTCCTTCTCGTGGGTCGTCACCTCAAACCCATTCCTATACTTCGGTATGCCGGCCGCCTGCAGCCGCAGGGCAAACCGCTCGGCGTAACAGTGCGCGCAGCCCGCGCTGATGTGCGTGCAACCCGTCACCGGGTTCCACGTCGCATGAGTCCATTCGATGGAAGAGAAGGAGGACATGGGGTACAGGGCTAGGGAAACAACTGCATAACGGCGGGGAGCCCGAGGTGCTCTATCAGGAGCGTCGGCCCAGTGCTGCCGGCGAGGACCTCGGCCAGGATCGAACGGTGGCACTGGGCCGGGTCGCGCTCAAAGCAGAGCAGGGCGCAGCCGCCCTGTGCCGCGAGTTCGCGCAGCTCCTCGATGGTCGGTCCCTGCGAGGCCAGGTAGGCAAGATAGTCACGCCTCAACTGCGCGAAGTCGCCGCTCTTCTTGTACCGGTCGCGCATGGCCGGGGGCGTGCCGAGCTTCGGGAAGCCCACGTACTCGATGCCGTTCGCGCTCAGAGTTGCAGCCAGCTCGGTCTTCGAGAAGCCCTTCTTCCGACTGAGCGGCAACTGTCGTACGTCGGCAACGCGCTGCACTCCGCTCTTGCGAAGCAGCGAGCAGAGTTCCGAAGGGACAAAGCCCTGATAGCCGATGGTCATGAGCCTTATCCTGGGCGTCGCCATCATGTTTCGAGCTTAGCCCTTACGTACGGCTTGTCAAGCGCGCAGACAATCACCCGGTCAAGTCGCGCCTTGAAATCGGCTGAGAAGATGGAGATGTCCCTCGCAGTCCGTTGCGGGTACTATGACGGGCTCGTGCGCGCCTGGCTACCTCTTCGGCGCGTCGAATACGTCCCTCCGAATCCTGGCCAGGACTTCCGAGGTTGCAGGCACGCGCGCTCCGGTCGAGTGAGGCCGTCATGGCCGCCGGGAGTTACCCGCGGATACGAATTCGGTGGGGCGCGACTACGAACAGCTTGCCGCGGTAGTGCTGAGGCTCAGGATGGAGTGAAATGTAGGCGGAAAGGCGGCTGAGAATCACCGGTATGACCTCGGGATGGTCGTGGACTTCCAGCGCCACAATACCCCCGAACCGTGATGGCGGATACGTGACGATGTCCGCGAAGTCCCCGTTGAGCGAGAGGAGTACCGCGTCCGTCTCCTGCGCCCGGGCAATGACCACCCGGTCAGGCGATTCGGGGTCAATGTGGTCGCGCAGGCGCAAGACCTCGTGGCCCTGCAGGCTCAGGTGTTCGATGATGGCGTTCGAGACGCAGTGGTCCGCGAAGAACCGCAGACTCATACCGCGGCGACTTCGAACTCAGACAGGTCGCGCGCGTAGCTGAGACAGGCGGCAATCTGCGAGGGAGTGAGGTCCGGGAACTCGCGCCTGATATCCTCAACCGTCCTGCCCGCCGCGAGGTAGCCGAGAATCAGGCTCACCGGAATCCGAGTCCCCTTGACCCGGGGTTTCCCGCGCAGCACGTCGGGAGTGCTGACGACCTCGTCACGCCAGTCGGCTTCGGTGTTCATCTCGTCTCAGTCTACGCCCGCAAGGTTGCGAGTCAAGCGCGCGCCCGCCGGGCTACTTCTTCGGCTCGTCGATGTTGAAGACCTCCTTGCGGACTGTGGCAAGGACTTTCGGGTCGCAGCCCCGCGCCGCCCACTTGTCCAGGAGGACCTGGGCAGCCATCGCGAAGCTCTCGCCCGAGACGTTCTGCTGCCCGGGTCAGACCGGCTTCCAGACGGATTGGTCTGAGCAGAGCCCCTACTTCCTTCGGAAGTAGGGCGGCGTCAGAGGAGGCCCGTTTGACACTTGCGCCCAAGCTGCGAGTTTAGCCACAGGATACAGCTCCATCAGGCCCGCCCGCACCCTAACTTCTGGATTATCAATTCACTATTGGGTCCTTCCGAAAGTCCCCCCCGCCATTCCCCTCGCGGCTGTACCTGTTGCGCTCCTAGTTGCTCTGTCCGTTGCTCTCCGCGTCGCTCAGACCGTTGCGGTCTGAGTTGCTGTCCCAGTTGCCATCCCCTTCGCTTTACTGGTTGCTCTCCTCGTCGCCATGCCTGCAGCTCTCTCCGCTGCTCCACCCGTTGCCTTGCCGGTCGCTCTGGCCGTCGCGGTCTGAGTCGCTGTCCTCGTTGCTTTCCTCGTAGCTCTGTCCGTTGCTGTCCAGATTGCCGGTAGAGTAGCTTCCTGAGTTCCCCTCCAAGTTGCTCTGTCTATTGCTTGCCCGGTTGCAGAACCCGCAACACCTCCGGCCAGACGTTCGAAGGAACCTAGTGCCTAATTGCATAAATTAGCGATGGTATTTCTCAGTTGAGCTCCCCTGACTTCACGCTTGCGCCAGATGAAGGGTTTCGCGGTCGGGCCATAGGCGGCGATGAATGCCTCGATCGCTTCA
>Ga0265595_1002516_pt1 | contig 12272 bp, 17 predicted proteins | sample saktaG_15_FD_190148 | JGI IMG/M metagenome (GOLD analysis project Ga0265595, IMG submission 190148) | Saline water microbial communities from Sakinaw Lake, British Columbia, Canada - sak_2013_06_06_50m | ecosystem: Environmental > Aquatic > Non-marine Saline and Alkaline > Saline ... | reverse complement strand
TATCAAAGAAGGCGAAAATATAATCTTAGCCATAAAGTCTCAAAAGTTTATAGATATGATGGAATCTTGCAAGTGGTCTGGATTTTCAATCGAACCAGAAGTGTTTGAGCTTTTGAAGAAAGATTTCTGGAAAGAATTTATAAAGTAGGGGATTTGCTAAAGACAGATTATCTGTTATGGCAAAAACAAGAACATAAGGGATTATTTAATGAATATAATAGAAGAGATAGATACGCTAAAAATGAATTCGTCAATTAAGGAAAACCTAAAAAGGATATTGCCTAATTTCAATCCTTTATCTCAACAAAAAATACTAAAAAAATTAATTTCACTAATAAATAGCAAAGAAAAAGAATCTCATAAAAAAAATATTCAGGGAATAAATTTTATAAATGAGTTGTCGATAGTAAAATATTTCATTAATCAAGAAAAATTGAGTCCCGAATATGAAAAAGATATATGCGGGTTGACTCCAGATTTTGTTGATGAAAATACAAAAACTATTATAGAATGTTTTACTGTAAATTTGGATAATGAAACCGACAAGAAAATCCACAATACAAAGCCTTTAGATAAAAATTCTGTGGCGAATGGCAATATAGATGAAAGTGTCTATTGTTATAGCCCCAATTCCCCATCCCTTGTTCAAAAGATGCTAGATGGAATATGCTCTAAGATAAAAAAATATCAAAATATAAATGGATATCGGCTTATAATTGTCCCACATGCTTCTTTTACGTCTTCCCTAGAATTAGAGGATTTATCTCCTGATACATATCACATATATCATTCAAATAGTGGATTTGAGGGAATAGGCGTAACTCAAGGAGAAGACTTTCAAAATGTAATCAAGAAGAGATTAGACGATGAAAAATTACGCTCATCGAAATTACAAATATACTTTTTTGATTGCAATAAAAAGTGCAATTCTATTTATAATGAAATATAAAGCCATGAACAACGAGAATCAATCAATAGAACAGAAAAGAGATAAAAGGCGTAAGCAATCAGCCGAATGCTTTACTCCCTCTTCTCTAGCCAACCAAATGCTTGATAAGATGGAAAAATATTCTCCCGATATATTCACCAATCCAGAGAAGACTATAATTGACCCTGCTTGTGGTAATGGTCAACTTTTAATTCCCGCTTTAATTAGAAAACTAAAACATACCAATCCTGTCCAAGCAATTTCTACAATATACGGGTGTGATATTTTCAGGGACAATGTTAATGAATGCAGATTAAGACTTCTAAAAGTAATTATAGAACATAAAACCGAAAAAATCACTAGGAAAGAATACATAGAAATCATTAAACAACTTGCAAAAAATATTGTTCATGTACCGTTAACTCAATTCCCTAATGGGTCACTTGACTATCTAAAACAACCTAAAAGCAAAACATTCAATAATTATTTGTCGGAAAAAAGATGTGAAGAAACTTTAGATAAGATTAAGAATAAAAGACTCTTGGATGGACTAAAAATAGAATAAAGTTTGGTTACTTTCCGACAGAAGGTAACAAAAAAGGAGAATAAATGAAGTATAAAAGGTATACAGGCAGGATGAGAAGTAATGAGTTGGTTAGCCAGAAGCGTCAACACCACATAGACGGGCTTAAGAACCTAATCGGCTTTGCATGGTGGCATATTACGCTGAAATGTTTTGCATGACTTAACGACAGAAGGTAACAATAAATGAAAACAATAGGCATTATAGGTTCACGAAGAAGAGATTCTCATATTGATTTTAAAGCCTGTGAAAAGGTCTTTCTTTCTATTTTTGAAGATGGCGATGAGCTAGTTTCAGGAGGATGCCCAAAAGGTGGAGATAGATTCTGCGAAATACTAGCCAAGAAATATCAAGCTACTATTAAGATATATTATGCTCAATGGAATAAGCTTGGTAAAGGGGCTGGCTTTGCACGTAATTCTTATATAGCCAGAGATTCGGACATCTTAATATCTGTTTGTTCGGAAGATAGGACAGGGGGAGCAGAAGATACGGTTAAAAAGTTCCTAAAGAAGAATGGCGAAGATAAACTCTATTTAGTCCCCATTCAACCCCAAGAGAACGATGAAGATTTTGATCCTCTTAATCTATAATCTATTTTTAGCTGTATAATATAGATATGTACGATATTGATAAAATTTATATATTAGCTGCCCAAATTGCCCTTAAGTATGGTGGACAAGTTAGTTCTATTTATACAGAGAAACGAGTTAGAGAGTTATGGCAGGGTGATAAATATCCATCTCCAAGTTATGTTATGTTTGTGGCAAAGATCCCCCGCATTAAATGGTATATCCGAAACAAGCTAACATGCACAGAAGAACCTTGGAATTCAGATTTTTTACATGGGTTGGTAACTGCGGGTAAGGTTAATTGGAAGGTTAAAACATTTCCAACATTAGTGTGGTATGGCAATAATAGGCTGACAGAGCTATTAAAAGATTGTCCTTTTGGGGGAAGACTAAATGTCCCATCCTTAGAGAGAAAGATAGGACTAAGAAGGCGATGGGTGTCTGTTCCTTCACTTTATTTACCTTATGACTCTAAAGCTATTTCTTACATGGCTGGGGTGATGGCTACAGGTGAAAAGGTTGAAATTGAAGGGGCTACGTGTATTAAATACAATATGCGTCAATTACCTCATTTTGAACGATGGGGGATACCTATTGAATATAAAAAGCAATTTTGTTTTTTCATTTCTCCTATATGGCCATCCTTATTGTCCCCTTATATGCCTGATGGATGTAAGTCATACTTTATCACTCCAGAGGCTTATAGGGCTTCTCTTTATGCTCCTATTCTATGGAGGGCGTATTTAAACAAAGAATTCGTTTCAAAAGGAATACCATATCTCAAGTCTAGAAGGCAAATATACTATGACCATAATTGTGAAGAGGGAGTTTCCAGAAGGCTAGAGATGTTAAGAATTAGGCTTGGTCTTTTTTCTTTAGATGATCGGATTAAAAATGCTGTTAAAAAATGGGCTAATATTGTATAATATAGAAAAGGAGAATTCAATGAATAAATATCTAATTGTGGATGGCAATAATATGTCCTGCCGTATGGCTTTTGCTCAAGAGGGACTAACCAGTAATGGCAATTCCACCAGTGTGCATTTCGGGGTAATGTCGAGTCTTATCACTTTAAAGAAAAAATTTAATGACCATGTTTTTTTGATTGTTTGGGATGGAAAAAGCAAAAGGCGTATGCAAGAGTCGGAAGAAGCGGTTAAGGAGGGGGTCGTAAAATCAGCATATAAGGCAAACCGGAAAAGAGACGAAGTGCCTCAAGAGTTACTACATATGTATGAACAGTTGCCTTTTTTACACCGGGCCATCCACGAATTAGGTATTTCACAAATTAGATTAGATGATTTTGAAGCAGATGATTTAGTGGCAGCCTATTGTAAAAAAAATAAAGATGAAGCCAAAGAGATTGTTTGCGTAACTTCAGACCATGACTATTACCAATTATTAGACGAAAATGTTTTTGTTTATGATGGCATGAAAGATAAATTGTTTACGAAAGCGACGTTTATTAAAGAAAATGGAATTGAACCTAAACAACATGTAGATTGTGGAGCTATTTCAGGTGATAGTGGGGATAATATCCACGGCATACCCGGATGGGGCGAGGTTGGGGCATTAAAGGCAATTCAAAAACATGGATCTTGGGAAAATTTTTATAAGGCTTTACATGCTGAATATGATGTTTTCAGGGTTCAGTATCCAGATTTAAATGAGGCTGATTTTGATAAGTTAGCAAATATCAGGTCAGAGAAAGAGGAAATTAAATTCAAAAACGGGGAGCCATCAAAAGGCAAGTATCCTGAGATAACCAAAGACATGCCTTTTTCTGGAGTGGCATTTGCTTTTGAAAATAAAACATGGAAGCCTAAAAAGACAGCAGGCGTAAAAGCTGATATAATGGCTCTGATGTTCGAAAAACGAGTGGCACTAGCCTTCAGTTTAAAAAAGATGGACGATGATATAGCAGATCTTCCACCGATAACAAAGGGTGAATTTAATGAAAGTAGGATCATGGAATATTTGAGTTATTATGAAATGGATTCGTTAAAAGAGGATATTAAGGTATTAAAGTGAACAGGAGTTATACATTTGAAGAGGTTTTTGACTTAGATGATACTTTATATAAATTGGCTTTGTATGAGGTTAATAACGGTAAAATGAGTATTCTAACATCTCATGAAGAATTAATGGATGTTCATTTAGAGTGTGCTGAGAAATTCAATTATTTTAAGGATTTAATTCAAAGCGGAGAATGCACTTTGGAATATTTAAAGGATACTGTCTTATTCAAAAACGGACCTTATCACCAATACGATCTTATAGATACTCCAGAAAAATTAGTAGACAGGCTTGATAGTGAAGATGCTAATAGGTTGGAAGAGGGTGAAGATATCAATTCTTTTTATAATAAAATAGGGGCAGTTATTCAATCTATGTCAAGGGCTTATGAAGAACAAGAGAAAATAGGAGATGAGTTACAAATTACCGATATTACTAATACTACTGACATTGCCGATGCTACTACAACCCCAAAACCCAAGACAAAGGCAAAGACAAAGACAAAGGCAAAGAGACCTAAGAAGAAAAAGGAAGAATAATGTCAACGCCAAAGATAACGATAAAAAATAAAATTATACAAAACAAAATAAACAGAGTTAAGACATTACTTAATGACATCAGTAAAGCAATTAGTAATATTGAAGTAGGAGCTGAGTTTCATTTTGCTATTAATGAGATATTAAAATGCGAAGGTAAGGTTGTAACAACTGGAATGGGTAAGGCGGGAATAGCTATGAGAAAGTTTACGTCCACCCTATGTTCATTAGGATTTCCATCTGTCTATTTACATCCCGGCGAAGCTTCTCATGGTGATTTGGGTGTATTACAGGAAGGTGACATACTGTTTGTGGCTAGTACATCAGGAAAAACAAGAGAGGTATTAGAAACGATTGAGTTAGCTAGGGCAATAGGAACAAAATGTGTTATCGGTATTACTTCTCATCCTGACAGCCCCATAAGAGCCAAGGCTGATTATGTTTTAGATATGGGGGAAATAGAGGAAGCTGGAGAATTAGGATTAGCGCCTACAACATCAATTCTTGTAACGCTTGCTATAACTGATTGTTTAGCTTTAGTTGCTTCAGAAGAAAAGGGTTTAACTAAAGAAGAGTATGCAAAGTATCATCATTCGGGGTATTTAGGGCAAAAAGCAAGAGGAGATAAATAAATGAATAAGAAGAGTGGAATGTTTATAGTAATATTGATAGTAGCGGCAATAGTAGGAAGTGGATGTGCATCACCGGGACGTTTCGCTTTATTAGATTTAGATTTGAGAACCCCCGAACAAATAGAAGCATATAAGACCGAAGCTCAAGTTCCATATGGTGTTAATGAAGCGGCGACTCAGGAAGTTGTTTCTCCTAAAGTTGTTTCCGTATGGTCATTTCTAGCCCCTATCATTCAAGTTTTTAAAGGCAGGATTAAGGTTTTATCTTTTGAGTGGAAAGGAAATCAACAAAATTAATAGAAGGATTAAGAAAGAATTATTATGCGAATTATAGATATGTTAAAATTGTTGTTTGGGATGGATAAGAAAACTACCACCTCAACGACATCAACTACATCTACACAAATAGGAGATACAAAAAATATGAAAAGAGCATTACATATTGGGATAAACGATTATGCTGGAACTCAAAATGACTTAAGGGGTTGTGTTAATGATGCAAACAAATGGAAAGATACAGCGACTCGTAGATCTTTCACTTCTTTTGTAACTCTTTTAGATAGTAAGGCGACACGAAGCAATGTTAAGAAAGAAATACAAAAAATTATCAGTGATTCTAAAGCCGGTGATACCCTTCTTATTACTTATTCGGGGCATGGTTCAAAGGTTCAAGATCTTGACGGTGATGAACTAGATAATGTTGAGGAGACTTTATATCTTTATGATGGAAATTTAATAGATGATGAGATAAGAGAGATGCTTTCTAAGATTGCAGAGGGAGTAAAGGCGGTTATTATTTCGGACTCTTGCCATTCTGGGACCGTTACTCGTGCGCTTTTCTCAACCCTTTCTTCTGAGGATTATATTAAGCCCAGATATATGCCTCCTAAGGATATGATAGATTGCGCTGCTATGGGGGCTTTGGAATCGGCTAAACCATTTGCATTTCCTGAAGAAGGTATGAATCATATTCTTATCTCAGGAGCAGCATCCACAGAATACAGTTATGATGCTCAGTTTGATAAGCCTATGGGGGCATTAACTTATTATGCTACTCAAATTATAGATTCTAATCCTCATATTACTTATAATGAGTTTTATACATTGCTAAGACAACAGCTTCCGTCAAACAAATATCCTCAGACACCACAACTAGAAGGTCCGGATAGCCTTAAGAACAGTAAAATATTCTAAAGATTAACATGAACAAAGTAGCATTTACATCGGATCAACATTATTGGCACAGTAACATAATAAGTGAAAGATTATGTAATCGTCCATTTAAAGATATTATTGAAAACAATGAAACAATAATCTCCAACCATAATTGTGTAGCCTATGATGACACTTGGGAGGTATACATGTTGGGAGATATCGCTTATAAGTGTGATGCTAATCGGGTTTTTGAGGTCTTAAAACGATTAAACGGTAAAATGAATATTTTATTGGGCAATCATGATAAACCCCTACGTCAAGCATGGGAGCGTGGTTTATTAGATAAAATGATTAAGTCTGGCAAAATAAAAATTATAGGAACTCAAGACAGAACCGATATTGTTGCTAAATTGTTAAAAATAGATAATAGAACATTAATTCTATCTCATTACGCTTACAGAACATGGCCTAGTGCATTTAGGGGGACTATTCATCTATATGGACATTCTCATAGTAATTTGCCTTCTCTCTATAAGTCATTTGATGTTGGGGTTGATGCTAATAATTTCTTTCCTGTAACTCTTGAAGAAGTTTTTAAACGGGCTGATGCAGTAACGGCAGATTTTAGCGAAAGGGAAGTTTGAATGATTGAGTTTATCTCAGGATTAATAATAGGGGCTTTGGTCGGGTGGTTTGGGTGTATCGTATGTTTGGCACAGGCTTTCCATAAGTCTCGTAATAAACCAACAGTCAACCAAGCAGAACAAATAGGAGAGAACCATGGATAAGAAAGATATAGCGGAAAAGATATTTGACAGGCTGAATGAGAAGAAGGCATTACGTCAATCACTACCTATGCACTTAGATGCAGACAAATTTAAATTCATGGTCTGTGATGATATTATTCAGGCGCTTGAGTCCTGCGAGAAACCCTACTGTGAAGATTGCCACGGCACAGGAGAGACGGGCATTTATAGTCTTGGCAGAGGGTGGCGTAATGTGCCTTGTGAATCTTGCATGCAACCGACAGTTAACGATGCGAAAGGAGAATAGGGATGAGTGAACTATTTTGTGACAAGTGCAATCGGATATACAGACTGCCCGAAAAGAGGGATTACACCGAGGAGCTTGAGCACTCGCTTCAGTTCATAGACAAGATGCTCCAGCAGGCAGGCGATACGGACTTCTTTGTTTGCGAGGCGGCGGCGGTGGCTGAGAAGTATCGGGTGAAACCGACAGATTTTAGCGAAAAAAATAATGAAAAATAACTTGATTATTTGAGCAAATTTCTTATCCTATCTATGGTTTAAGGAGAAATCAAAATGTGGCAAATAATTTTATTTATAGTTTTATCTATTGTCTTTATTGTAATGTTTTTATTGGGTTTAGCCATATTGAAGACTAAAGCAGAAGAAGCTGAGCCTGATCAACATCCTTCAACCGATAGGGCAACTAGGGCGGAGAGAGCAAGCAGGCATGTAGGCTCTAGATGGGATATGACACCTGAAGAAAGAAGGTTAGTACAACAAAGTGATGTCTTTACTGGGGTTACTTCTAGGGATTATTCAGCTAGTTTATCAGACATTCAGCAAATAATGAATTCTACTCCCCCCCCCGAAAGCGCAATTAGAAGTTCAAATGATTTTTGGTCTGGTTATACTAGAGGGGCAGTAACGCCAACTCCTCAACCAGAGCCAAAACCCATTTCTAAGCCAGAGCCTGAAGAAGTCATACCTAAAAGAGAATCTATTAATGCTATTGATGATTTAGACCTGTCCTAAATAATAGCAAATTAAATCTTGACATTTTCTCCTACTTATAGTATTCTATTCTCATGATCAAATTAAGGAATCGGAAATATAAAGGAGCGGCGTTGCTATGAGTGAAAGCTACAAGCATTATTCAAGTGTAGTTTTAAAGGCTATGGAAGATGCCCAAAAGAACATGGACATTAATGAAGTTATAAATTTCTTTTGGGAGGTTAGTAAAAAAGCTGAGCGAATTTCAAAGGAAACTATTGAAACTAAGTATAGCGAAAATACTTTAAAATAATTATTGACATATTTATTAATTCATGATACATTTATTTTATTGAAGTAAAGAAGTAACAACCAAAGGAAAATATAGATGATAACTGAAGATAGCATGCAGAAGTATTTTAAAGTAGCAGATTCTTATGAATTGCTAAGCTTTGAAAGAGAAAAAGAACTATCTAGCATAATTAGGGGGTTTAAAGAGGGTAAGCAGAAACAAGCAGCCAGAGAAGAGTTGATGAATCACAATCTTAAGCTTGTTATCAAAATGGCATATCAATTCTATAATAACGAACACAATCAGAAGCGAGGTGAATTAACTCTAATGGATTTTGTAAGCGCAGGTAACGTAGGCTTAATGAAGGCAGTTGACCTATACAATCCCTTAAAGTTCAAGACTCGTTTTACTACTTATGCTACCGCTTGGATTAAACAGGGAATACTTTCTTTAATACATTCCTATAGTACATTGGTTCACATTCCTATGCATATTGTTGACAATTCTAGAAAGTATAAAAATATTACTCAAAAGGATAAAGATAGTAAATTAAAGGATAAGGACGTAATGGGGCTTTTAGATGTTACTGAGGCTGGTTTGCGTAATATCAAGAATTCCAAGGTATTTACTTTCTCTATGGACGCTCCTCCCCCATCTAAAAGTTATGATGAGGAAGAGGGAACATATAAAGATTTCATTCGTGATACAAAACAAGTCTCTCCTTATGAAGAAACAGTCAAGAGTGATATTTCGGATGTTATCGAAAAAGCGCTGGCATTACTTGATCCTGTCAGCAGAGATATCATTCAGGGTCAGTTTTTGGAACCTAATAAAGTTAGGCTTTCTGATTTGGGTAAAAAATATAAGATGACTGGCGAGAGGGTTAGACAGATTAAAGTAATAGCTCTTAATAAGTTGAAGTGGAAGCTTAAGGGTAATTCTTTAACTCAGATATAAACGATTCTTAGGGTAGAGGGGGTTAATGTGGAAAATAGACGCATACTTGAAATGTATCTTAAGGATATTAAAAGTTTGCCAAGGATATCTGAGGAGAGAGAAATAGAGTTATCAAAAATCATTATTCATAGCGACGATAACGGGGCAGTGGAAAAAGCTATGAAAGAAATGGTAGAGGGTAATGTTAGGTTAGCTGTAAAGTATGCCTTTCAATACCACCGCAGATATTCAACTTCTCTTTCTGAAATGGACTTGATAGCAGAAGCAAACTTGGGGTTAATGAAGGCCGCAAGTAAATATGATGCAAAAATGGGTTTCCGTTTCAGCACATATGCAGGCGCCTCTATTTGCAGTCATATGGATAGGGCTATTCAAAATGATAGAACTATTAGAATCCCCCTCAATCATTTTAAATATTTGAGCGGTTTTAAGAAGTTACAGGAAAAATATGGGGAAGATGTTTCAGATGATTTAGTGATGAAAAAATTAGGTATTTCAGAATACATTCTTAAAACACTAAAAGATGACTCTAATAATAAAGTTATTGATTTAGACAATAATGAAGCGTTGAGCCTTGTTTTAAGTTGTGACGAAAAGCACCCCGGATATGAAATTGAACTTAGCGAATTAAGAGAAGACCTTATGGATGTTATAGAAGAGTTAACTTCCTCTGAAAAAGAAATAGTAATGACTAAGCATTTTTCAGGGGAGGACGTTACCTATGAAGAGATAGCATCAAAACATGGGGTTACTAGGCAAAGGATAGCACAGATTTATTGTGGTGCTCTCAAAAAACTAAAGAAAAAAATGAAAAACAAAAGAAGAAGGGAAGGGTAATAAAATGGAAAAGAAAATAACAGTAGAAGGTTCTATGAGGTTAACAAATATAATTGTAGGAAAGAAGAGACCCAAGCATAAGCCCGTTAATAAGCCATTTAAACGGATTAAGTTTGAAATATCTTCCCAAGACAATGTATTTATTTCCTTTAAATGCGGAGGATGTTCTAATACGTTTGGAGTGACAAAAGAGTTTACAGATATGGTAGGAGAGGTTAATTTCCGTTATTCCTGCCCATATTGTCGCTCTGAAGGCTCTGTAAAGTAATTTAATATAACTTGACAGATCTTATAGCCTATGATAATATAAGGCATAGTAAAGATAGGGAGAGTTAAAATGAATGCAAATACAAAACCTAGAATAGAGTTAATATCGGGTCAGGATAATGCACCTGTTAATGCCGTAAATTTTAAAACGGCATTAATAGGACAGCCTGAAGTAGTTAAGAAACTTGAGTTCTATGTTGCTTCTCATAGCCCTGAAACCCCTATTCCTACAATGCTTTTTACGGGGTCAGAGGGACTTGGTAAGACATTAACTGCTCATTTGCTTGCTGATGCGTTGGGTAGAAGAATTGTTGAAATTAATTGTGGCGGTATTGATGATAGAGAGCGCCTATTTAATGACATATTCTTAACGCAGGTTCATGGTAATAGTCCCGTAACATTGCTTTTGGATGAAGCTCATAAAATGCCTAGCGATGTGGCAACTGAGCTTTTGACAATAACAGCCCCTAATAATGATTTTATTAATGTTATTGACTATAAGATAACTAGTATTGAATTTGATATGAGAAAGTTCAATATCATTCTTGCTACAACTGATGCTAATAGGCTTCTCCGCCCATTAGTAAATAGATGCGAAGAGATATATTTTAACCTCTATTCTCATTCTGATTTGATGAAGATTCTTAAACTGTATCTTGGGGATTGTGACATTAAAGTTCCTGAATCGGTTGAGAAGAATATTGGTTATGCATGTAGGGGTAGGGCTAGGACAGCTTTTCTCTTGGCGCAGAATGTTAAGAGATATTGTGCTATAAATAATACTAAGTGTCTTTCGGCTGATGGATGGAATGCTCTTTCAGATGTCTTTGGTATTCACCCTCTTGGATTGAATACCAAAGAGATCAAGCTTATGACCACCTTGAGGCGTTATGATTATCTGTCTTGTGCTAACCTTGCAATTAAGATGGGTGTTACAGAGGACAATATCAAAGACGAGTGGGAACAGAGACCTAAGGAGCTTGGATTGATTCAAAGTACATCTAAGGGAAGAGGCTTGACTGTTGATGGGCTTCAGTATCTTGAAGAAAATACTTGAATGTAGAAAATACTTTAAAAGGGAAATTCATTTTCATTCAGTATTTCATGTCTAAAGAAAGCCTTCAATACGTTCAAAAACACATGAAATAAAATAATTAAATAATACTTGATTTATATTTTAAATTTAATATACTGTTTGTAGTTAAATGAAATTGGTAGTAAACATAGTAAACAAAACAAGGAGATAGAAAATGAAGATACATGCATTAATAATTGATCCACAGGTTGATTTTTGTGACCCTACTAATGGGACATTGTTTGTTCCCGGCGCAGATAGGGATTCGGTAAGACTCGCCAATCTCATTACTCGCCTCAAACGTAAAATTGATGATATCCACGTTACATTGGATAGTCACCACTTGCTTGACGTTGCTCACCCCTTGTTTTGGATTGACAGCAACGGGAATCAGCCTAATCCATTTACTATTATATCTAAGGATGATGTCATTAATGGTGTTTGGAATACAAGAAATCCGGGATGGAGAGAACGGGCGATAGAGTATGTTACAGCCTTAGAGACAAATGGGCGTTATCCCTTGTGTATTTGGCCGGTCCATTGCCTCATAAGCACACCCGGATCTTGTGTTGTTCCTTGTGTATCAAATGCGTTGCTCGAATGGTGCGGAGAGTTTGCGAAAATAGACTTTGTTACTAAGGGCAGCAATATATTCACCGAGCATTACAGTGCTCTTAAGGCTG
>Ga0265595_1002515_pt1 | contig 12276 bp, 7 predicted proteins | sample saktaG_15_FD_190148 | JGI IMG/M metagenome (GOLD analysis project Ga0265595, IMG submission 190148) | Saline water microbial communities from Sakinaw Lake, British Columbia, Canada - sak_2013_06_06_50m | ecosystem: Environmental > Aquatic > Non-marine Saline and Alkaline > Saline ... | reverse complement strand
CAGAATAAAAAATCAAAACAAGGAGGTATGATCATTTCCGGCTCACTGAAAAAGTGTATTTCTGTTTACCGAACCCTATGCACTTTTACTTACCGGCACTAGTGTAAAAGTCCTTGCCTTTTACAAACTATCTGATCGCGCTTCTTCCCAAGCTGGAAGTCGGCGGCTGCTATACCACTCACAACATGTCGTCAAGGAGGAGGGGGCTACGGGGTGGAGGCCGCAGCGGCAGCTATCTTGATTATCTGTACAGCCTTCCCAACCTGAAAACCACTGTCGACGACCGGGGTGCCGGCCTTTCGATCAGCTATAAAAAAAGCCAATAGACTTTCTCATAAAAATCAGAGCTTTCATCGGAATATACTCTTACTCTAAATTCAGAAATCATTCAGTTGGCTTTGTGCAAAGAGAATACTATATTGTTGTTGTTTGGTACACAACGACAGAGCAGGAGCGCTCGGGTACCTGAAAAAAATGGCGAACACGAAGGACCTGATCCTTTGTCCTCAATGTGGTGGCAGAATGAAAATCATCTCATTTATAGAAGATCATAAAGTCATAGACAAGATAATCAACCACCTCAAACTGACCTTTAAGGCAGAAAGACCACCTCCTCCCCAAGCTCAGCCTCAGCTAAATATGGCAGCTGAGGAAAGGCTAGAATATATATGAAAATTAAGAGTTCTTGATAATCCCTTCAGGGCAAAGTCTATCCAATAAAGGCTTTTTACAGGTGAATTCTAAAAGATTCTTACTTTCCTGCGGATTTCTTGTTGAAGTATATGTTTTTCCTAGGTATTATTGTTAATGTAGTTGCTTAGTAGGTGAAAGTTTGATGAAATTGAGGGAATATCATCATCAACATAAAAAGCAAATTCTTATAGTTTCATAATGCTGTCAAAGTGCACGGTATCACAACTGAAACGGCTAATAGTGAAGGGGTGTTTTTGAATTCAGCCCTGCTTGAGTTTTCAAAAGCAATAAACCAGTCAGATTTGATAATCGCTCATAATATTGACTTTGATAAAAAAATAGTAGGGGCAGAATTCTTTCGAAAAAACATTTCGAGTCTTCTTTTTGAAAAGCCACAATGTTGCACGATGAAATCATCAGTAGCTTACTGTAAAATTCCAAGCAATTATGGTTATAAGTGGCCTACCTTAGAAGAACTTTACTCGAAACTTTTTGGGAGAACGCTTGAGGGAGTTCATAATGCATTAACTGATGCAAAAGCATGTGCTGCTTGTTACTTTGAATTAAAAAAACGAAGAATTGTAGATTGACGATGCTGTATTTAAATATCGTTACTGGGAACCTTAAATTTTACTGACGTAAACTTAATCTAAGGAAAGTGTACAAATGAGAAGTTTGAATGATTTTTTGGAAACTTATTTAGCTTATTTTAAAGGCCGTGATGATTATTTTGCCTGTCAAGGTAGAGATTATTACTATCCAGTAAAAGGAAGTTTGAATGAAAATTATTTACAAAAACATTTAAACCATTTCACAACCTTCGGAGTATATGTTTTAACTTCTGATAGTAAATGTAATTTTATCTGTATAGATATAGATATACCCAAAAACGAGATTGAAAATATTGATTTCAAGAATCCCTCGAGGAAAATTCGTTATTTAAGAAATAAGTTGTTACATATCTTAGAAGTTTTTAAAAAAGAATTTCATATACCTGATAATTCAATATTGCTTGAAGATACAGGAGGCAGGGGATATCACATCTGGCTCTTCTTCTCGAGTCCCTTGCAAGGAGGCAATGCTGTTAAATTTTATCAGGTTTGTAAAAGTTTTATAGATTTCGATTTTGAATTTTTCCCAAAGCAACCCAATATTAATGAAAAAAGAAGATTTGGTAATTTAATAAAACTGCCATTAGGAACTCATCAAAAATATGATTCGAAAAGCCTGTTTTTTCAATTGTTAAATGGGGAAATCAAATTTATCAATTCTTTAGATGATAATTTGCATTATTTGACTAAAATAAAAAAAATGGATCCAGAAATAATTGATCGAATAATAGACAAATATTCAGAAAGATTCAATGACAACGAGATTGAAAAAATAGGTGCCGGGAAATTTGAACTAAAAGAAAGAATTCTTTACAGGAAAGATTTACCGTTTTTATTTGATAATTGCAAGATGTTAAATGAATTAACAATTAAAGCAGAAAAAGGAATTCCCTTCTCAAAAAAAGAAGCTTTTCACTTTACCAATTTATTACTCTCTGTGGAAGATGGGAAAGATTTTATCATTGAAAAGATAAAAGAGTCATATGGTTCGAGATTTAACCGAGATATTACCCAAAGAGAAATTGAAAACATAAAGCCACTTCTCCCAACTTCATGTGACAGACTAATTAGCCAAGGGCTTTGTGAAGGATTTTGTAATAAGGAAATTGAAAGGATAAATTTGGATTTGCTATTGACAAAAACTAATCCTGTTTCATTCTGGCTGCAACGATCAATGAAGAAAACATTTGTTCAACAAGAAGAAATTTTGGATCGGATATCTGAACCTGAAAACATTATTAATGCATACTGGAAACTTAAAAAATACCATAGATATGAAGATGTTGGTTTCTATGATGATTTTGATTTTGAATATTTTGAGGAAAATTTAGAAGTTAACGCGCAATGTATAAGTAGGGCATTAAAAAACAAAGAGGATATTCCGTTTATAGGCTATCTTAAAGTACAATTACCCAAGAAAGTTGGTGAAAATTACGAAATGCAGTTTAGACAAATGGTCTATTCTTCTATATTCGATCAAGTTGTAATCCAAGCAATTTTAAATATTGTTGCGCAATTCATCGAACAAGATTTTCAGGATTATTCATATGGCTACAGATTTGATGCTCAAAATCTAAAGTCAGATAATATATTTTATGATTGGCGAGAATATTATCCAAAATTTAAGAATAAAGTATTGGATTACCTCCGGCAACCAAACATAAAATATTACATATGCTGTGACATAAAAGGATTTTACGACAACATACGCCACGATATTTTACTTGAACAGCTCCGGAATTATGTTAGCCCCTCTTATGTCTCAGATATTATAAAAAAAGTAGTTCAAATGTATGAGTTTAAGGAGGGTAGTTGTGTTGGAGTTCCACAAGGGCCAGCTTATGCAAGAATACTAGCAAACTTATATTTAAATGACTTTGATAAAAATATAAAAAGATATTCATCCGGGTTTTTTCGATATGTAGATGATTTTTTCATTTTCTATGAAAGTAAAGAAGACGCTAAAGAAGGGCTTAAAAAAGTTCATGAACTTTTGAACGAAATTGGTTTGACCCTTTCCTCAGATGAAAAGAAAAAACCGGAAATTCTCGAATCGTCCAATGAAGAAAAAATAACGTCTAAACTTGACAGCATACAATATGGCATCTTTGAAGAATATAAGTTTATAGATCATTTGGATATTGAACAGATAGGCAATTTTTATAGTGCTATAGAAAGACATAAGGCCTCACCTACTAACGCAGATGAAGTTCTCGATATAAATAATAAGTTACCATCAATAATTTATCTCCTTTCAAGCGATTGGCTGTCTGATCATTCAATAAAGGGGAAAATACCAGCCATTATCAACTTCTTAATTGACCAAAATTTATTTTATCCGAAACGTTTGAAATATATTTTTTATAAAATAATAGATTTGATGATTGAATCCGGTCATGATATTTTCTATTTGTTCGGTAAATTAAATAATGTTCACAAAATATATTTTTTATTGAGTTTGTATAAAAAGTATAAAGATAATCACAAACTTAAAGATATATTATCAAGTATAATCAAACACAGCTTAAATGAAGAAGACTATTTTATCAGAGGATTCGCAATCCAGATAAGTAGTGAATTGGGCGAAGAATATATGTCAGTAATGATGGGCAACGATTATTTAACAGAAGTATTGGATTATTCTTCGTACTTCCCAAGACTGAAATTACTGAATGTTATTGATTACTTTCGACTAACTCCTGAAAAAAAAGCTATTATTAGAAACAAAATGTCAGATGATAGTTTATACTTAGAGAAAAAATGTCTTCTTTCTCATTCCGATCATATAAATCATGAATATCTTGATAGTTTGTTTATCGAAAGATTATTAAAAACCAATACATACCTTCTAATACCGGAATGCTGCTCATTATTTTGTTCAATAATTGATAATACCCAATTATTTAATAAACTAATACAATTTATTTCTGGGCAAGTAAATTACAAGGACATTTCCATATCTTATTTATGTACCTTAATATTTAAAAAATATAAGAATGCTATCTCTCCTGAGATTGAGAATCTGCTGGAGCTTTATAAGGGAATAGAAGATGACGAAACTAGAAGAGAGTTAATTAATGTCCTAAAAAGAATTCAGAATTCATCCTTTCTATCTGAAAATGATTTTTCAAAAAACCATTGCCTCATGGATAGATACAATCAATGCTATTTATATAAGAATAACAAAGAAAAAGATGCTTCTTACGACTTTATAGAGATAATACCTATAATAAAATTATCGGAATATGAATACACCGTGGATAAATTAAAAAATTTGGTCGCTGATGCATCGTTTAATGGTATATTGCCAAATTCAACTTACCAATTAGATAGCATAAAAAATGAAGTGTCGATTAAATATCAATTAGGAGTTGAATTTAAAGAACTTACCGAACTGCGCTTCTCTTTAAGTGAGAAAGATATACTTCTCGTTTTAGAACTGATGGAGAACCTCTATAAGAAATCAGAATACTTATGCCGGACTTTTGAAAGAATTCCTTCACTAACTGCTAATAATCTTTTTGTTGATATTGTTAAAAAGGAAATCCTGTTTAAAAATGTAGGCTCGATGCTTTGTCCTTTTCTCGTTATTTCTGAACAAAAAGTGAGAAATGATAATGTAAGTGAAATCCCAATGATGATTTCCTTACTTTTGGAAAGTTTGTTTTTTCAAGATGATTCAATAAAAATAAAAGATTTTCATAATAAACCGTTCAATTCAGGGCCGGAATTATTGCTGTCTCATTTTATAAAGAGGATGTCATCAAAAGACCATTCATTAAGATATTCCCATCGTAGATTTTACTATATCATTAACGGATTAAAGGACTTAACTTTTGGCGCTAATTACGAAATAATCGATTTTTACTTTCAAGAAAGATTAAAATCCAGATTAAACGAGAAAAACCATGAAAATATTAATTGGCTATTTGTTTGTAATGCCCTCAACGATTTTTATAGCGAGTTAGCAAAGGTATATGATTTTATAAACTTCAATGACGTAAAATTCGATAATAAGACATTCTTAAATTTTATCTTACCTCAAAATCTTCATTACTTATCATCGTCTCTCTTAAATCTATGCCTTAATATTGACTGTTTATTAGAAGATAAAATGTCAAGAACAGCATGTGTTAATTTGTTCGAGTTTCTTAATTACTTCGCAATATTCTGTATTGAACTGATTAGTTTCTTCAAAATTGGAATAGGCGCACCCCAAAAAACGTCTTATGATCTTTCTTTGGATGAGCATCAAGAAAATATAACTTTGACTGCGGGAAAATACACCCATAAATATAACGCAGGAGATATAAAGTCAGTTCAGACTTTAATAAATAAGGATATAATCGACCAATCCATATTCGATCGTTCTACCAACTTTACCCTTAAACAAATTTCGCTATTTTATCTGCTTAGAAATTTTGCTTTCGAAGTTAAAGACAATAATGTATTGGTCAAAAACAAAAACACGTTAAAAAATGATGATTTTGATACGTTGGTATTCGATCTATTGGTGAGAGTGCCAAAAATTGAAGAAGAAGTTCACAATCAAGTACATAATTTGATTAAGGCTTTGGAAACTAACCGGGATTTTTATCTCCCCGAAGAAGATCTAAAGCTTAAAGATGATATTTTGATCCTATGTAAAGATATTAACAAAATTCGAAAAAAGATGAAGTATAAAAGATACTGTGGACAAATTGTGAAAATTGATAAATTGCCTTTGGACATATATTGCAGAAGATACATTAGAAGAGAATATCAAACTTCCCAAAAATCATTATTCAAAATACCTTTATCAAATTTATTTCCCTCTTCAAAATCCAAGTGTTCGTGGGATATGGATAATAATGAAATCTATAATCTTGTAATACCAAATGAAAGAATTAGCAAATTGATATCTAAGTTAACAAAAGGAAAGATTTTTGGTTACAATTTTAAGTATATATATTCAAAAAAAGCGAAATTGATATGGGACATAGTTTTAATAGTAATATTATCACTGCTCTTTAACTCTGATGGTGGGTTTATAAAATTAGTTTGTGGGGCAGGGGTTTTATTCTTTCTCGGAAAGATTTTCATTAGAGACATCAAATATTGGAGCATCAATATCAATCAAGTCATCGAATATTTTAGAAAATAGAAGGGCATATATCAATATAATCGGATAAATCAAAGACAGGCTCGCATTTATGCTTGGCGCTATAAAAAGTATAGAAGATAACAGCATAAAAGGAGAAATAATCCCATGATGACATATTTATCAAGCAGTATATGGGCATCGCCAACGCCTACCTGCAGCAGGCAGACGTGGGTCAATATGGTTAGTGTATATTTTTCTTCAGGATAGTCTTTAAGAATAGGGTTAAGAATAGGGTCAGACCTATGCAAGTCACTGATATATTTTAAATTAATTCTTATTTCCCTCCTTTTTTATGCCTTAATCGGCTAATTTTAGGGTCGAAATCGTTCCAGTTAGTATATATTTCTTCCTTTCTCTTTGCGGAATATTCTGGAGTTCATGGTAACCGCTACATTCCCATTTTGATGGATGCTTGACAATCCCTGCCTGAACCAGTTTCCTTCTTTCTTAATTGGACGTTTTGGGGGCCAAAATTCTCAATTAAGGCCATATTTCCGGGAAAATAAGTAGTGATCTCATTTGTTTAGAGTCGGCTGCGCAGGTCTGACCCTATTTAAATAAAAAATCAGAGCTTTCATCGGAATATACTCTTACTCTAAATTCAGAAATCATTCAGTTGGCTTTGTGCAAAGAGAATACTATATTGTTGTTGTTTGGTACACAACGACAGAGCAGGAGCGCTCGGGTACCTGAAAAAAATGGCGGACACGAAGGACCTGATCCTTCAGGATGCTGCTTCCCAAGCTCAGCTTAATATGGCATATTAGGAAAGATCAGAATATGTATGAAAGTCCGAAGTCCTAGATCAGCGATTAAGGGGTGATCTCTACTCTTAATACGCTTTATACAGGCCAATTCTATGAAATTCTCTGTTTCCTGCGGACTTCTCGTTGACTTGATATGTTTGTTCTGTGTAGTATTGTTAATGAAGCAGCTCAGAGAGTGAAAACTTGATGAAATTTAGAGAAAATCGTCATGAACAAAAAAAGAAATTTCTATCTCTTCAACACGCCAACAGAAACCTGCATTGTATATTTTTTACAGCTCTACTCGTCCTATCCATCACCCATGTTTGGGGTTCAAATTCTTATAACAAATCGAAAACCAATTCAACTATGCTGATAAATCAGGATGGCAAGAGAGCCATGCCTGCAGTCCCGATTGAGGAGAAGGTAGTGATCGACGGCCGTCTGGATGATGCTGTATGGCAAACAGCCGCATTCCAGGGAGATTTCAAACAGCGTGAACCCGACGAAGGAGAACCGGCCAGTGAAAGGACCGAAGTAGCTGTGCTCTATGATAAAAAATATCTCTACTTTGGAATCAAATGCTTCGATAAAGAACCCGATAAAATCATCGCCCGGGAGATGCGGCGTGATGCCATTGTAGATGATGACGACTACTTTGAAATGATACTGGACACCTATCACGATAAGCGCAGCGGCTATTACTTTATCACCAATGCCTACGGTTCCAAAAGGGAGGCCGTACTGGCCAATGAAGGGCGTGACTATAATCCTGCATGGGACGGTGTATGGAAATGTAAAGCCCGTGTAACCGAAGAGGGATGGTTTCTCGAAATTGCCATCCCCTGGAAAACCCTGCGGTTCAAAGAGCAGGATCTGTCGGTATGGGGCATTAACTTCGCGCGCATGATCCGCCGGAAGAATGAACATGTCTTCTGGCAGCTGATTCCCCGGGATCTGGGACGCACCGGATTATTCCGCCTCTCCGAAGCAGGGACGCTGGAGAATCTGACCAACCTGAAAATGGGCGGAAATCTGGAACTCAGGCCCTATTTCCTGGGGGGTCTGGAAAATGACGCTGGTACTGATTTTAAAACCGACGGACTGATTGACCTCGGCCTGGATACCAAAATCGCCATTACACCCAACCTAGCTCTGGATCTCACGGTGAACACCGATTTCGCCCAGGTGGAGGCCGACCAGGAACAGGTCAATTTAACCCGGTTCTCTCTGTACTATCCTGAAAAGCGGGATTTCTTCCTTGAAGGTGCGGAAACTTTTGCATTCGGAGGAGGAGGAGGAGGAGGAGGATACTGGCATGGCGGCAGTTCGGATATGAATCTCTTTTACAGCCGCCGGCTGGGCCTGGTCGACGGTCATGAGGCACGTATACTCGGCGGAGCCAAGATGGTGGGCAAGATCGGCCAGTACCGCATCGGTCTGATGCATATTTATACGGATGAGGTCTCCTACGAGGATGAAGAGGATACACTCCATGTCAATCCGATCCATTTTACTGTTTTCCGGCTCAGCAGAGACATCCTTTCACGGGGCAGTATCGGATTAATGCTGTTGAACAAGGAAGAAACCAAATCGGACCACTATAATCGTTCCGTGGGGTTGGACAGTTTGTTCCCGTTGAGTGATTATTTTACCGTTTCCGGCTATCTCGCCGGTACCTTCGGACTAAGGCAGGAGAAGGATGGCCAGATTCTGAATATGAACCAACAGAACCTCGCCGGCAAACTCAGCCTGGACTACAACAGCGATCTGTGGCAGTTTTCAACCTCCCACCAGGATGTAGGTGTATTATTCAATCCAGAGATGGGATTTAACCGCCGTACGGACTACCGTCTCACCAATGCCTCTCTGGAATATTCCCCCCGGCCGGCTCAACCATCGGCTATCCGGAAGTTCGGGTATCAGATATCGGGTGATTACCGTTCCGATCATCACAGCAGAATGCTGGACAGTAAAATCGGGGCATCCTTTTCCATTGAATTTCAGAGCAGTGCCCGATACAGTTTCGATGTCAACAAAAACAATGAGTTTATTGATTACAACTGGGAAGTTCGGGATGGATTTCTCATCCCTGCTGGAACCTACTCGGGGTACGACTATTCCATGAGCATAGAAAGTGACAAGAGCCGTTCCATTGCCGGGGGAATCAATGTAAATTACGGGAATTACTACACGGGCCACAACATGAGTCTTGGTGTAGACGGCACCATCACCAAGATCCGTCGGCTCAGGATGGAGATTGACTACTCACACAATTATGTCAATCTTCCCGGGGGAACGTTTCATACCAATACCCTGGGACTCCGCACATTTTATTTCTTTTCCACGGAGCTCTATCTGAAAGCCTATATACAGTTGAACGACGACAAATACTACAATGAAGGAAGAGAGAAGATTATCAGCAACATTCTATTAAGATGGATTTATTCACCTGAAAGCAATCTCTATTTTGTATACAACGAAGGCCGTCTCATCGGCCCCGGGAACAATGTAATTACCAACAGGACCTTCATGGTCAAAGCGACCTTCTTCTGGCGCAAGTAATATAATAAAGATGGAACTTATCCAAGAGATGACCGGGAAATACTGGTCGATCGGAGCAATTTATGTTCCTCTCGAGAGATTGGAGAAAAAAGGACTCCTGACTTCACATAACAGCAATTTACATCTTCTAACTTCTGCCTAAAGCCTAGCTTAGCTGCTTACAGGGGAATACAAGGCAGCTAACCCTTTTGGCGTGTTTCTTGAATCACAATCCCTGCCATGGGCAGGGTATATCTTCAGCGTCATCCGGAGAGAACGGTTATGCTGGACAGACCTCACGGCCAGGTGGTATTTACTATACCCAAGATGCTGCGGATATTCTTCAAGTATAAACGCCCGCTTCTCTCTTCACTTTGTCTCTGCAGCAAAGAGGCGCTTGTGAAATACTTCAAGGCGACTACACGCACAGAGATCGCACCAGGCATTATTGCTGTGATACAGTCATTTGGGAGCCGAATGAATTTTCATCCACATCTTCATTTTATGGTTACAGAGGGCGGGACTGATAAACAAGGCCGGTTCCATAAGGTCACAAGCTTCAATGATTCACTGCTCTGCCGGTTTTTCTCACGCGAGGTCTTCTTGCTGCTCCTTTGCAAACAGTTGATCAACCGGGATCTTGTACAAAGGATATTGCACTGGCGGTATACTGGTTTTAATGTGCATAGTAAAGTCAGGGCTGAAATTAAAGAAGATGCCGAGCGAGTGGGAAAGTATATGATAACCACCTCCTCCCCAAGCTCAGCCTCAGCTAAATATGGCAGCTGAGGAAAGATCAGAATATGTATGAAAGTCCGAAGTCCTAGATCAGCAATTAATGGCGAACTCTACTCTGTATGCGCTTTTTACAAACCAATTCTATGAAATTCTCTCTTTCCTGAGGATTTTTATTGACTGGATGTGTATTTTCCCGGTATTATCGTGAATGAAGCAGCTCAGAGGGTGAAAAATTGATGAAATTTAGAGAAAATCGTCATGAACAAAAAAGCAAATTCCTTCTATGATAATGTGATGCAAGTATTTTCTTTAGAACCTCCTTTATTTTTCTCTTTTTTGTTCCTTCAACTCTCGGTTTTTTAAACCATCATTCTATCCGTGCCCTTAACAAGAATGTTAAGTCCGCACACACTCTAACATTGGGCAATAGTAACATCAATGCTTAATTCATCCAGAAGATCTACCATGGTATAGCTCGAGCGGCCGGCTCCAATAACTGCTTTAACATCACCGCTTCTATCAAGAAACCTCTCCAGCTCTGAGCGTATTTGATCAAGTAACAACAGTTGCCTGAGGAAGCACCTACTTGTTTGGAAATCGAAAGGTTTATTTCTGCTTTTTCTTCTTGAGGTTCGCGCAGCAGCATGTATTGTAGAAAAGACTCATGATAGCCAGGAGGGCACCAGCAGCGACAATAATCCATTTTGCCCAGGATTCAGGCCAGAAGAAAACAACTAATACGACAATGCCCAAAGCAAGGATAAAGCGACAGAAACATAATTTCATGATGTTTATCTCCTTCATAAAAAAATTGTTCTTATTCTATAAAAAAAATTAAAAATATTCAAGTATTAAATCGATCAGGATAAAAATCACATCATGTCTTTCTGTCATTGCAGGAGCTTTTGCTGGATGTCCCTCATTGTCAGGTCGTCTTTGTCATTCCAAAAATGCTGCGCATATTCTTTAAGTACAAGCGCCGGCTTCTGGGCCAACTCTGCCAGGCAGCCGTGCGGATCCTCCTGCTGTACTTCCAGGCAGCCACCGATACTGAGCTTGTTTCCGGAGTAGTGGCCCTCATCGGCTTTGTTGCATGAATCCGAAAACCTGGGCACCTCTCCATTTGACAAGCAATTCTATCCAACCGAGTACGACAAAGGCCTACACATTTCGAACATCCGATTCAGGATAGCGCAACCAAACCGCAATGGATTTGTGCACCAAAGCCACTTGACTACCTGGTAAACATAAGGGATATCCAGCCGTTCTTTGAAATAGCATACTGAAGGCGAGGGGCTTAACTCATTTAATTTAGATTCCACACAAAACCAGGGGGCATCATTGACCGTTGACAGTGACTAAAAAATAGAACCGTCCCCATAAAAATAGTCGGCAACCTTTAATATCTTTTTTGCGTCTATATACTGAAGGAAGTATTATATTGAAGCAACTGAAAGGTCAGGTGCTATGCTTGTACATAGTACTGGTTTCAGATCCTGAAATTCATTCCGGTTTCTATCAAGAATGTGATTTATTGGAGTCTGGAGATGTTTAAAAACTATCTGAAGATTGCTTTGAGGAACATTAAAAGACATAAAGGATATTCCTTTATTAACATTGTCGGCCTGGCCATCGGCATGGCATGCTGCATCATGATTCTTTTATGGGTGCAGGGGCTTTGGTGCACGAATCCATCGCGGTCTTGACATTGCATAGGTGGGTAATCACATTATAAGCATGTAAAATCCGTAAATCCAATGGAGGTCAGCATGGCCGAAGCCCACAAGAGATCGTATAGACA
>Ga0265595_1002513_pt1 | contig 12286 bp, 12 predicted proteins | sample saktaG_15_FD_190148 | JGI IMG/M metagenome (GOLD analysis project Ga0265595, IMG submission 190148) | Saline water microbial communities from Sakinaw Lake, British Columbia, Canada - sak_2013_06_06_50m | ecosystem: Environmental > Aquatic > Non-marine Saline and Alkaline > Saline ... | reverse complement strand
CCTCTGTCAATTGGGTCCCAAGGCGAACAATTTCACGGTCCCTGAAATTGGCGCGCACACTGGCATCTTCAATGTCGTTTTTAAACCTCCGCACATAATAATCCTCAATGTCAGCCTTGCAATATTCACCACTTCTCGGAATGGCGGTGGACTCAATCATCCGGATGATATTTGCAAAGGATTCCTTTCGTCCATTATGGGGAGTAGCAGAAGTGAGCACCAGTGCATCGCATTGCTGGGAAAGAAACTGTGCCAGGTCACCACGCTGGCTTTCTTCGTTGGCCACCGTGTGGCATTCATCAATGACAATAATATCCCAATGTGATTTTTCAATATAATGCCTGAACTTGGCATTGTTCTTCAGAGTATCTATGGAGATGATGGTTTTATCGTAATACTCAAACGGATTCTTGTTGGTGGGAAGCTTTGTTTTAATCCTCGAAATTCCCTCACTGTCCAGGCGCACCAGTGGAATGGCAAAACGGTTCCACATCTCCTGCTGGAACTGGGCAAGGATCGACTTAAGCGCCAACACCATGATCCGCTTGCCCTTGCCACGTTTCATCATCTCGACCAGGAATATCCCTGCTTCAATAGTTTTTCCAAGTCCTACACCATCAGCTATCAGTATACGGGGCCGTGGTAGTTTCAGTGCTTTAAGTGTTGGAGTGAGCTGATATTCAGCCAGATTGAACGCTGCCTTTGGAGCGATGGTGATTTTTTCTGAATAAATAAAAGAGTTTCGGACCTGTGTTTCAATGAATAGCTTTGTTTTCCGGTAACCACTGTCAATATCAGGGATCAGTCTGGTTCGTGTGGGATCAACCGTCGATATTTCTTTATCGATGTTAGTATCAAAAACGAATGATTTTCCCTTCACCAGTTCACTGATTCCCTGCGCATGAAGCAGGAAGGACCCATCATAATTGGTTTCGACTTTGGATATGAGAAAATCTTCGCCACGGGCTGAGATCTTTTGACCTTCGGAGAATGCGTTTGTGAACAAATAGAGTGGATTTAATTGATTATTAATTAAGGTATTGTATATTAATTCAGATTCTAAGGTTTAGGAGCTTTAAAGGAAGAAACAATTCTGTTAAAATGGATACATCTTTCATAAAAGTCATGTAGCTTGTTGCCATATTTTATATCAACATTCTTGATTAATGATATGATCTCTTCCCAGTGGATTACTGAGATTTCCATATTCTCAATTACAGGCAAGAACTTTTCGTTATACCAGGAAACTTTATCCTGACTATCATATTCAGAAACACGTTTCAAAACGATTTCCTTTATATGTTCTTTTGAAACAAAAAGGTTAAAAGTCGGTTCATTTTCTACCTTTTCTTTTGGAGTCAATACATAGAATCCAAGTTTTTTGAAAGATTTTGGGTCAATCCCAGCTCTATTGAGAACCTCTGCGATGCAAGCGACATTTCTGGCTGCCTGGTTATAATAACTTGCATTTGTTACATGCGGAGTCAATTTACTGAACATTTTCGCTTCGGTCACAACAAACACTTTTGGATCCTTGGATAATTTCAGATCACCCTTTGATGCCTCCCCAATTACAAAATCTCCATAAACTCCATCTGCATGTGTCCATGACTCTGCTAGTTTATCATTCCGATGGTGAGCATAAAACTGTGTGGGTAATAAGGCTTCTGAGAACCATTTATTCGTTCCGCAAAAAGATAAAGGATAATCCGGAACGTTATGGATTGCAAAAAAATTAAGAACCAACCTGAGCATCCAACCTTCATTATACAATAAAGTAGGAGGTATATGCGAATCTTTTGAATCGGAATTTGATAGTATTTTAGTGATTTGGTCAAACATTTGGCGTGTTTTTAGTTGTTATTAATTTTACTCTGCTACTCTGTTACACATTTTAATAGTACATCCGCTTTCTTTTTCATTGCCTTAGGAGTTTTTTCTGATATAATAATATCATTAAGACAAGAACGGGCAATTTTATCAGTAATATATCTGAATAGCCCAGTGCCCCAAGCAATATGGTCTGGAGAGTTAGCATTGAAATAATAATTCCAAAATTTCGGGTAATTATCCTTGCTGAACTTAATGGCAGTGCCCTGATCGCAATAAAATGTTTCTTCCTGGCTGGTGATTGCATTGGTAGCTTTAATTACTTTAATCTGGCCAATAGCGAAGATAAAACGTTCATTCTCTGGTTCTCCAGGCTCAAGTGAAGTAAAGATGGCAAGTTTCCTAACTTTCGCATTAAGACAGCGACGTGGAGTATCTGTTTTTACAGGCCCATGGTTAATCCCAGGTGAGAAGAATAGGTTTTTCAAAGCGATCGCATCATAGCATGGTATAGAATCTAACTTAGGATCATCCATATTTTTATAGATTTTTGATCTGCAGTTTGTTTTAAACTGCGATTGTATCCCACACCAGACTCGTTTGTTTATATTGTAGTTATAAACTCTGTCTGAACAGACACCGCTCCAGTTCTTATCTGTAAAAGTTACCTTAAAGGCAATATTACCATCAGGTTTTGTTTTAGTTGATAAAGGCTCGGATATGATTCTTTTTGGAATGGTAATTTTTTGAATTTCTTCTTTTTTTACACTCTTGTTTGAAATGCCTTTCAAGAGTTTTTCAATCAATTGAATATCAAATTCAATGTATTCAATCCCGTAATGATCGAAAGCCTTCTTAATTGAAGATGAAAAAATGGGAGCAGCGAGGATTACTCTCGAATTTTCTATCATACCAGCATACTGGAGGGTTTGTCCCACATCTTCACGTGTAATTGCATCCTTCTTTATTTCAAGAATAACAATTTTCTTTTGTTGATCTGTGAAAACCAGGTCAACTCGAAGTCCGTTGTCCAATTTTACTTGTCTCCCTGTGAATTTGAATCCTTTCCCGAGAAGCTGCTCATGAAAAGTTGTAAATACATCTTCAATTTGTTTTTCACTTATTGCCATAAGAGTAATATTATTTTAAAAATTAATTGTATACCGTTTGTGAAGTTGTGACTCGTCAACATTAATAATTTCTCCTTCGACAGGAATCCCATTGAAATAACAATACTGAAGGATGTTCTTCTTGAACTTACCAGTATTCTCGTCAATGTTAAACTTGCCAGGGATCAAATTGGTTGTGGAGCAATAGCATTTGCCATCACTCGATAAATACTCCCTACGCTTCTTCAGTTTACCTTGGTTCCCCATGGGAGTATGCTGCGGATTGAGAAATATATTCGTCTTATTTATTAAAGAAAGATACTCCCTGTCAAGACGAGCGTCGTTAGTCCGAACGCTAACTTTGTTATTATTGGCTTGCTCGTTCTTAAGGAAATTCAATTCGCCGCAAATAAGCAATAGAATATCTTTTTTCCGTAATCTGATTTGTCTTTCCTTATTCAAGACATTAATGAATCCGGCCATAAGAGATTTATTCGAATTTACTTCTTTTGAATCAACAAATTGTTGTGTTAAACTGTTCTTCAGGAATTTGCTGTTAGAGATAATGGAATAATACCTATCTTGATACCTTGGTGTGCCATCACCAATTTCCAATAGTACAAGGGAGTGTCTGTTCTTCCACTTTTTCAGTATTTTTTTGAATTCTATTGATGAGTACAAAGTATATCCTGGGAAGAGAATGATATCTGCTGAAGAGTTATTTATAATTTCAATTGAATGATCTGTTCGCTCGATAACCGAATAGGGATCATCATACAATGCGAATGAAACCAGATCAATAGTCATAACTTGTTATTTGGCTATAATTGCTTTGGCCAGATTTAAACTAGCTTCCTTAATGTGAATTTTAAAACTTAACATATTGTTTGAGCTAATTTAATTTACCCTATCAAAGATAGATACATATTTTTCAAGTGACAGGGAATATATGTAATTTAGAGCCATTCTTTAATATTGAATAAATAAACACCATCGCTTCATGATACTCTTGCCAAGCATTGCTTCCTTAATAGAATTATAATGCTTTTTACTTAAAATTTGAACCATTTTACGAAACCGTATGTTCTCATAACATGCGATATATGCAATACACTTATATTATTTCAATTATCCTTACCATAGCCAATGTATCCAGCTTACAGTAAGCCAGCAGATCTCCCCTAATTTGTTGGATTATGGCAGAATCTTTCTCATGATAGAGTTGTTCATATGCCATACTGGCTGAACCTCCTGCCTGGATTTCTAGTTCAGAATAAGAGAGCTCCGGCACTAAAGCAGGAAGAACAGCTTTCAACGAATAAGAATCATTCATCTCAGGCATATAGAGATGCTTTTTACGAAAAGGGATCATAAGGTCAACAATCCTTGCAAATAAAGGTTCAATTTTTGAAGCATACTCCGAAAAATCGCGTGAGATCTCTTTTAACCTTGTCTTCTCAAATGCCTGGTTCCACACGATGATGCTGCCACTATCGCCAAGCCGGGCCAGCAATTCTTCAATGAAAGCAGACCTGGGATCCGCCGGAGGGGTTCCAAGGAATTCGTAATGTTCCAAAGGTCCATGCTCTGATCGCTGCACATGCAGAGAAAACTGAAAAGGGATCTGCTGGTATGGGCGACTTTCATCATGGATTGGTATTGCCGGGAAGATCGTTTCGAAATCCATGAAAAAGAGGGGAAATCCCAATTCCTCTTTGAATTCATCCAGCGCTTCCTGGTTGCGGTTTGCTGGATGTGACTCTGAGGCCCCTGGTTCTACAGGCAGTCCCTGTCTGCAGAACTCAATAAAATCACAATTGTAAGGATGTGTACATTGATACCCCATTTCAACATGAGGTACAAGGCCTGAAGTCAGCATTTCCTGTAATGATTTTAACTGACCCGGGATATCAACCTGCTTTGGAAGAATCGTCCCGGTCATGAACACCTTTGTAAAGAGTTGCTCCACATCAATTACTCCATGGCGGATATATTGGTTATTGATATGGACCATGTAAATATCGGTAAGAGGAAGCCCCGACCTGGTGATCACATAATACTGGAAAGCAACATCCATCACATGGTAATCTTTCACACCCGTGGACGCTTTTACCTCGTAAGATCGCCATTCGCTATTTTCCTTTACGAGAATATCCATGTAACAAAGGGTTTCCCCGTCACTAAAGGCTGCTTCATAGATAACTTTCTGTCCGTTGTTGATCAATTCCTGGGTATAGGAGAGTGCTTCGTTAACTTTCTCATGCGCTCCTCTGCTGGCGTCGATGCCACCAGGGAAAAGTTGTTGTGCCAGGAATCCCACGTTGTGCCCCATGTCAAATATCTGTTGTTGTGACTCACTGATCTCATCCTGTTCTTCAGGCTGGAAAAAATGAAGATAAAGGGACTTCGGGCATTTGGTGCCCCTAATGAAGGAGGATTTGGAGATGGTTGGAATATTCATTTTTAGGCGATAATAATGTAGAACGGAAACAAAGCAAGATAAAAAGAATGCAGCCTATCTGCGAACTCTTTCATTTATTTTAAATCTCTCCCTTCAGTATAGATCGCTCATCTCGGCAATGATAGATATTACCCTTTCCCTTAATCCCTCCGGCTCCACCACCTCCACCTCAGTCCCCCATCCCAGGATCCTGGAAATCAGTTCGTAGGTTGGGCTTACAAACAGGCTCACCAGTACGTGGGTCTCCGTCTCTTCCACGATCTCCTGGCTTTCGTGTATGGGCTGGGTGATGACATACTTCGATTGGAATTTAGTAAATTTGAGAATGATCTTCTCAGGCTCCTGGTAGGTGCCGCTGATGCCGATCGTGTACCTGAAATAGTCCTCCGGGTCAAAGCCTGATTCCCGGTATTGAATTTCCAGGTTCATGGAGATCTTTGATATCCTGTCAAGGCCATAGGTTCGGATCTCCTGCAAATCGTTATGCAGCCCGATCAGGTACCACCGGTACCGGTACTCCTTCAGCAGGTAGGGATGCACGATGTGACGGTACGATTTGTCCGAGTCAAACCTCCTGTGCCTGAACTCAAGGACATGTTTATCCCTGATCGCTTCAATAATCTCTATCAGGTATTCACTCCCTTTCATCTCGGGCACGCTATCGAACTGGATGAATGGGTAAGAGGACTCTGACTTAAGCATCCGCCTGATGTTCACTGCATCTACGATCTTCTGCACAGCCCCGGTGAAGGTAGTGAAAAGGTCAATGTGCTTGTACTGCTCAAGCATGGTGGAGGCAAAGGACAGCGCTTCCAGCTCCTCTTCGTTCAAGGGGATGTTGTCAATGGAGTAGTCAGGATCCTCATAGTAATACCCATTCTTCTCCCGGCTGTGCTTGATCGGAGCGTGGAACCCCAGCCGCGTATCCTCCCGCATGTCATGTATGTCCTGGTCAATAGTCCTTTCTCCTATCGGTGCAATATCCAGTGCCTCCTCGCACGCCCTGATTAGCTTCGCCTTCGATACATACTTCGAATCCACCAGGCACCGGTTAATCACCCGATACCGGATAAGTGCTTCCTTATTAAGTGGCATAACTGTTCAATTACGAATTAATGACGAATGACGAATTAAAAGTACAACAATATTTCTCTCTTCGTATGCCGAAGCTTTAGCGAAGGCATATTTCGTATTTCGTATTTCCGTATTTCCGTATTTCTGAATTTTTTCTCCCATTGCAGATCCACTGCACCCCTCTTTCCCAATTTTGCAGCAAAACAGAGAAAGATATGGAGACCAACATCCCAACCACAGAGAACACAAACCATGTTCTGAACAGTATTGAAAAGATCGCCACATTGGCAAGCGAATCCAAATTCAGCCCGGCCTTTCTAAAAAAATGTGCCCCGGCTGCACAGATCGTGTCCGGCCACCTCGAATGCAGTCCGATCCAGGCGATCCTCTTTTCCATCGTCTGCAACCTCAACTTCAACCGGGCATCTGTCGATGTGGAAGACATGTCCCGTTACCTCGCCTGCCCGCCCATCAAGGTAATGAAGTACATTGGTGAGTTTGAGGGGTTGTGCAATGCAAAGATCCTTCGGCGCGATTACGAGGTGCGCATAAACCGGGGAAGGCGTATCAGCAACCTCAGTCAGATCCAGTATTTTGTCAACAGAGACCTTCTGGACGCAATCCTGATGAATGAAAAGTTTACCGCCCGAAAGAACGAGAAGCTTGACAGGTATGGTTTCCTGGAAGCCGTGAAAGAGCTGGTTGACGAACGGGAGAATGGGAAATCTACTTACGATGAGATGATAGGCGAGATCAACAGGCTGATGACGGACAACAATCACCAGCAGTGGATTGCCGAGCTGATACGGATGGACTTGGGCGATGCCAATAATGTCATCTATCTGTATATGTGCCACGCATTCACGATCGATAATACCGAAGTAGACCTCAACGACATGCTGAACGCAATCCTTCCAAACCTCCGGAGCCAGATCACGGCACGGAAGCAATTTGTAGAGGGCGATACCCTCTTGGTCAAAAAAGATCTGGTTGAGCTCGAAGACGGCACCTTCCGCAGCGACAGAAATGCTTGCCTCACCGAAACGGGGATCAACCTCTTCCTGAAAGAGGATCGAAAGGTATTCACGCAGGCGAAGAAGAGGAACAGGACAGGTGTGATCCCGGCTTCAGAGATCGTGCCGAAGAAATTATTTTTCAATCGCACGGAGGAGGAGAAGCTGAAGTTCCTCACGAGTACGCTGATGCCCTCCAACCATGCCCGGCTTTCAGCACGTATGCGGCAGGCTGGGATGAAGGAGGGGGTGGCAGTACTTCTTTACGGGCCTCCGGGGACAGGGAAGACAGAATCGGCGTACCAGCTGGCTCGCAGGACTGGCCGCGACGTAAAGCAGGTGATCATCAGCGAGACCAAGAGCATGTGGTTCGGACAGTCGGAGAAGCTGATCAAGGGGATCTTTGACAACTACCGCAAACTGGTGGAGAATTCAAAGGTCGCCCCGATCCTGCTTTTCAATGAGGCCGATGCCATTTTCAGCTCCCGCAAGCAGGTTGGCAACTCGTCGGTGGATCAGACAGAGAATGCGATCCAGAATATCATCCTTCAGGAGATGGAAGACCTGAAGGGGATTCTCATCGCCACGACAAACCTCACACAGAACCTCGACAAGGCGTTTGAACGCCGGTTTCTCTACAAGATCCTGTTTGAGAAGCCTTCAGAGGAGTCTATGGCGTATATCTGGCGGGATAGGATCCCCGGGTTATCGCGAAGGGATACCGACCGGTTGGCGCACCAGTTTCCCCTGTCGGGCGGACAAATCGACAATGTGGCCCGCAAGTGCCTGATGAGCCAGGTGCTCCATGGCAGGATGCCCTCTGTTGATGAGATCATCTCCCTGTGCGACGGGGAGATCATGGAGAAGCAGCAGTTCGGCAGAATTGGCTTCCAGTTTCAGAATCAATAAATTATACAATCATGGAAAACACAGAATCAATGGAACAGCTGATCGTGGAAAACTTCTACGAGTATATCCGTACTAAGGCAATATCCTATATCCGCATCGGGTATGAGAAATACCGGAAACAGGATGCCTTGAAGAAACCCGATTGCAGGATGACAAAAGAGATACAGGATCTGTTGATCTCAGGCTGCAACCAGGTGATCGGATACAAAGGAATGACGCCCGAAACCCCCTTCGAAGGACTTGGAATCCCAGGCTTTTACTTATTGATGGAGATGTTTCACTTCAAAGTGGTCCGGCAACGGATTGCAAAGATCGAAAACGGTTTCTTCATTGATGAGATGCATATGAAGCATATAGTCACTGGCCAGCTGATGATACTATTTAACAAAGTCAAAAGTCAAACGTGATATGGGAAAAAGCAAAAAGATCAATACAGATAAGGGATTATTCGTTGAGTTTTACATTGACTATACCGACGACACCTCCACAGTGGTTAAGTTCAGTTATCCTTTTGCGAAAAGCGAACAGCGAATAGCGAGTTTCCAGGAACTCTTCAACTCCCTTTATGACAAAGTCATCATCAATTCCCTCGAACAAACCGGTAATTCCCCTGAAATGATCAAGGATATCGGGATAACCATCGTGCAGCCATGAACCTGATACAATACGATTTTCGATTCAGAATAGAATGGAAAAACGGAGGCACCTCCATAGGGAGTTGGGACTATTTCACGGAAGACCTGAAAGAGATCTTTGACGATCTGTACAAGGAAGTCCTTATTGAGTCACTGAAGGATCCGGTGGAAGATGAGATCACCGAACCACCGGAAAACATCAGCCGGATCCACATCACCATCCATAATTTGGAGGATTTCGGATAATACTTTACTATCTTTATCCCACAAATGAGTTACATGAAAAAGTTGACACTGTTATGTGTTCTTGTTGCATTTGCCTCTCTTCTGGGCAATGCACAGAAAGTGTTTGTCACAAAGTACAAGTCCGACGCCGATGTAGTCGTCTACATCACCAAATACAAATCTGACGCCGACCTTATTGTGTACGAAACAACTTACAAATCCGATGCAAAAAGCTGCTCCGGAATCTGGTACTTTACCGAATACAAGTCCGAAGCCGACGTGAAGATCTGGTATACCCAATACAAGTCCGAAGCCAACTGGGTGATCTGGAAAACGGACTACAAGTCGGAAGCAGGTTGGAGAAAGAAGTAGCCCTGATCCTTTGATATTTACCTAAGCTGCGTGCTGAACTCGCATGAATGAAAAAGAAAAGTGATATGAATATGGATAATTTTTCCCATTCAGCACTCCCCGGCCAGGTTCGTTCGGCTCTCTTTGGCCTTGCCGTTGGGGATGCCCTCGGTGTCCCGGTTGAATTTATGAGCCGGTCAGCCCTGAAGCGCGATCCTGTCACAGATATGAATGGGTTTGGCACATACGGACTACCTGCCGGGACCTGGTCTGACGACAGCTCACTTGCGTTCTGTCTTGCAGAAGTCCTGACAGAAGGCTTCGATATGGGCAAGATTGCCCGGAACTTTGTGAACTGGAAGGACAAATCGTACTGGACACCCCGCGGCAGCGTGTTTGGTATCGGCATGGCAACGAACAAAGCGATCAACCGGCTGAAACGGGGGATCAAACCGGAACTGGCCGGCGGCAGTACGGAGGACTCGAACGGAAACGGGTCGTTGATGCGGATCCTGCCGCTACTGTTCCACATCAAAGACAAACCGCTGAACGAGAGATTTGAGCTGACGCGCCTGGTATCATCCATTACCCATGCGCATATTCATTCCATTATCGCATGCTTCTATTACCTGGAGTTTGCGCGGCTCCTGATTCATCCTGTAGATAAATTTGAGGTTTACAAAACCCTCAAGGAAGAGTTTATTGGTAACCTGGAAAGCTTTGGCGTTAATCCGGAAACCCTTGTACCATTAAACAAACTGCTGATTGACGACATCTTTACATTCAATGAAGAGGATATCGGGAGCAGCGGATATGTGATTGAAACACTGGAAGCATCCACCTGGTGCCTGATGACAACAGATTCTTATGATTCTTCCGTCCTGAAAGCGGTCAACCTTGGTGGCGACACTGACACTACCGCTGCCGTTACCGGCGGACTGGCAGGATTATTATACGGTTATGAACAGATACCAAAGCATTGGATTGATGCACTGGCTAGGAAAGATGACATTGAGGACCTATGCAGACGGCTGACCACGGTGTTCTAACTCAATTGCTTTTCGTTTGCAACAGTACACAAGCCGGAATATCTGATCACCATATCTGCCTGTTTTAATAAATCTAAACTACCCAATTCCGATAGGACTGGAGTCGTCAACACCGTCGGCCTATCCACAACCTCCAGCATCTCAAATCTCAAATTTCAAATCACGTATTTCGCATCCCGTGTCCCGTATCCCGTATCCGGTATCCGGCATCTGGCATCTGACATCTGACATCCTTTTCCCCCCACCCTAACATCCCCTCCAAAATCCCTCGCCCCTAAAAAAGTTATCAACAATTTTCTTCCTCCATTTACTTCCATTTTAAAACGCTGGTACTCGTTTGCCTTCGATTTCTACACGTATCAACATGTAGTACAGATTGTTAGGTTGACAAACATCTATTTTGTATTGTACTTTTGTTCGAGTACCGGGGAAAAATCCGGAACTGTATTTCAATTGAATGCAATTCATTAAATGCCTGATCAACATGCTGCAAAACATAATAACAAATACAAAGCGATGGAAAAAATAGATAACAAAGGGATCTCTGTAATTGAGATTTTGAATATCAATAATGCCGGTGGCTGGATAAAAATAGTTAGAGACATCAGAAACCATTGGATCTGGCAGGACCCAAAACGGCTTCAGTGGTGGATCGACCTGCTTTTTATGGCAAGTTTCGAAGATTCGAAAATACTCATCAATGGACAGTTAGTTGAAATCCACCGCGGTCAGTTGATCTGGTCTCAGCGCTCTCTTGCCAAAAAATGGATGACTACTCCAAAAACGGTTAGAAAGTTCCTCAGGCTACTTGAAAGTGAACAAATGTTGGACATAAAACTCATCGAAAATGGCCGCCATCGGAATGCTCCGAGGTGTCCCCGCCTAACGATCTGTAATTATGACAAATACCAGAGAGTGGTCCCCGTAGATGGCCTCGTCGGTGACCCCCTAAATGACCAACAAAGAAGAATTAAAGAACTTAAGAAAAAGAATACTATGGGGTTTTTAACCCATTCTGAAGGAAAAAAACAGGTAAATGGATACGAATCTTTTATCGATCAATTTAACTCAGTAAAAAAATCCAAGTTCGCTTACAAAGATTCAAAATCCCGGCGTCAATTCCATTCGCTGATCCATGCAGGGTATTCCTCCGATCAAATGATCAAAGCCCTGCAAAACTTCATGAGAGACCAGTACCATATCGATACTGGCTTTAAACACCTCACACCCGAATTCATTACCCGCTCTGATAAGATCGAAAAAGGCCTCAATATGGCATGTGGCTCGACAAATGGAACCGTCGCCTTTTTTTAACCTTAACATCGTACAGCCGCAATTCATTGCGGCTCACCCGAAACCCAAAACCCGAAACCCGAAACCTGAAACATGAAACACACGAAACAGGAAACATCGCTCGAACTGGGTCGGGTCCCTCCCCAAGCCCTCGACCTGGAAGAAGCAGTATTGGGTGCGCTGATGTTGTTTGGGGATATCGTGGATGGTGTGCTTACCAGGTTGAAACCAGAGGTATTCTACAAAAAAGCGCACCAGCTGATCTTCAAAGCAATCATTACGTTGAATTTTCGGGGCGAAAATATTGATGAACTCACGGTGGTCTCTGAACTACGAA
>Ga0265595_1002509_pt1 | contig 12308 bp, 12 predicted proteins | sample saktaG_15_FD_190148 | JGI IMG/M metagenome (GOLD analysis project Ga0265595, IMG submission 190148) | Saline water microbial communities from Sakinaw Lake, British Columbia, Canada - sak_2013_06_06_50m | ecosystem: Environmental > Aquatic > Non-marine Saline and Alkaline > Saline ... | reverse complement strand
TACAGCTATATTAAATCCTTCTGTAAATGCTGGCACTGCAGAAATTACGGTTTCTTCTGGCACTTTAACCTCTGGAACGGTAGAGGTTGTATTTTATGTTGACGCAGACCATATCGATTTAGTCGCCGTCCCTCCAAATATACCAACAAAAGGTGGAGAAGATGGAACTTGTACTATAACTGCAACCATAATGGATGAATCTGGTGTTATAGTAACTGGATATTCAGGAACAGTTGAATTTTCTATGGAACCGGGAAATCTAGCTGATCTTAGAGGAACAAATCCAGCACCAGTAGTAGAATGGGAAGGGGTAACCACGATACAATTAGAATCAAGAAATAAAGCTGGAATAGTAACAATAGAAGCTACCTCTTCATTTACTAATAGCGAGGGTGGTACAACGGAAATCGAAGGATATTTAGATATCGAAATTCAATAATAATCATAACAAAATAATTTATTTAAAAAAAAAGAGAAAAATATATAATGAAAATAATTATTTATAAAAATAACCAAAAAGGTTTTAGCTTAATTGAAATGATGGTGGTAGTGGTTATCCTGGGATTAATCGTTTTGGGATTGGTAACTTTTTTTACCGGTGGAACAAAATCCTGGGTAGCGGGGCAATATCAGCTTACAGCTCAAAGAAATGCTCGTCAGGCAATGGATAGAATGGTAAGAGAGATAAGAAAAGCATCTGATATAATTGCTAATTCTACTACCTCTAAAGAGATTAATTTTAATACTCCCTGGAACTCTAATTTAAATTATTCATGGTCGGGAAAAAAGTGGGATCCGGTTTTTGAAGATATTAATTCTCTGATTAACCACGTTCAAATTTTAACTTTTCAATACTTTGATATCTTAGATGTGGAGGTCGCTCTTCCCTTAACTGAGGAAACTGCAGTTAAAATATCTAAAGTTCACGTTAATTTGAAGGTAGATGTTGATAAAGACAATAATCCTGATGTAACATTGAATACAGAAGTTAAACTGAGGAATTTTGGTGTATATGAATATACCTTAAATTAGTTAATAGCTTAATAGTTATGTGACCTGGCTAATTGAAAGTGAAAGTGGTGATAATTCTGATAAAAAAGAATATCAAAAATGATAAAACCAAGAACTTATTATCAAATCAAAAAGGTATGGCTCTTTTGACAACTTTAATATTTGTGTTTATCCTGGTAACTTTTGGCGTAGCTCTACTTACAATGACCGGTAATGATATAAAGTCATCTGCTTTACAGCGAGATTCAACGGAGGCTTTTTATATAACTGAAGCAGGTATTGATAAAGCTTTATGGTATCTGAATACTCCAGAAGATAATGGAGGAGAGGGTTTAGACTGGCGAACTGATAATACTGAATTATATCCTGAAGGATATTTTCAGGAACCATATCCTGCTGTATCAACCAATTACTATCAATTAACAGTAGAAGATACTGCTGAGCAAGATATAATTAAAATTACTTCAAGAGGAGTAGTTTCCGATGGTAACAAAGTATACGGAAGTCGTAAAATAGAAGTAGAAGCCAAAAAAGCGATATCTCCCTCCCCTGGCTTAGTTTATAATTATACCATTACCACCGAAGGAAATCTTACTTTAAAAGGAATTATAGTGAATGGCGATGTTCACTCCAACGGAAATATATCCGTAATTGTTGCGAAAAGTGTAATTATAAATGGAGTGGCTACTGCTTCCGGGGGAACAAATGAGTTGGGAAGCGTAAATTGTGCGACACAAATGTATCCCAAGATAGATTTTGAATACTATAAAGGATTAGTTACAGATCCGGACAATCCAGATAATGCCTATGATGGGAGCGGAAACGGGAAATATTATGGTAAAGATATCTCGGTAGTTTTTGATACCCCTACTGAATTAGTTGGTATCAATTTTATAGAGGGAAATGTGTCTATTAAGGCTGACGGTAATTTAACCATTATTAATGGTGGTGCAATTTTTGCTACTGGTGAAATCACGGTTATCGCAAAACCAACTATAAACCGAACTCAAACTGTTGGATATGACAATCCTTTAGCGATAATAGCTAAAGGTGATATTACTCTTGGTGGATATTTAGATGTTGAAGGAGTAATTCAGACTGAAGGTACACTTAAGATTTCAAGTTCTGATAGTTCTTTTAATGGAGCAGTAATTGCAGATATAGGAATTTTAAATGGTGGGAGCCCCGGAATAGACATTTCCTATGACCCTAATCTGTCGGTTGAAAATATAATTGGCACAGGCATAGAGATATATAAAATAATCTCCTGGCAAGAGATAGATTAAATAATTTTTAATTATTTTTCATAAAAAAAAGGATTTTTCAAAGTTTTGGAGAATATAGAGTTATAAAAATAAGGAGTAGATATGTTTGCAATTGATTTTGGAGCACGCTCTATTAAAGTAGCAAAACTACATAAAATAAGTAAGGGCTATGAACTTGATAATTACGGAGCTAAATTTAGCCCTAAGGAAAGTATAGCCAATGGGGAGATTCTTAACCCCATTGCGGTTGCAGATGTTTTAATAGAACTATTAAGAGAGAGCGGCATAAAGGATAATAGAGCAATTATTGCCATAACCGGCCAGAAAGTTATAATTAGAGAGATTATTCTTCCCGTAATGGAAGATAAAGAATTAATGGCGGGAGTAATGTGGGAAGCTCCTAAATATGTCCCTTATGATTTGGATGAATCTATTATTGATGCTGAGAAGGTTGGGGAGTTTGAGGAAAAAGATGGCAATAAAATGATGAGAGTTCTTTTAGTAGCTACCCCTAAAAATATCGTTAATCCCTATATGGAAGTTTTAAAAAAAGCCAGGATAATACCCAAAGTAGTAGATGTAGTATCTTCTGCTAATATTAGAGCTTTTGATCATTATCTCTCTGATAAAGAAGAAGATGAAGATAGATCAATTGTTGATATAATATTATCTATTGGGGCAAGTGGCACAATTCTTACTTTAGTTGAGAAAAAGAGTTTGAAATTTACCAGAAATATTTTAATAGGAGGAAATGATATTACCAAAGAAATTGCCAAGACTTTGAATATTACTTTTGAAGAAGCAGAAAAAATTAAAAGGGATACAGGGATAGTATTAGGTCCTGAGACTGAGGAAAAAAAGAAAAGCGAAAGTGAAAAGATTGTTCTAAAAATACTGAACCAAATAGCTAAAGAAGTGCGTCAGTCATTAAGTTATTATAAAACACAAAGTCAAAAGGTTAGATATAATAAAATTATATTAACTGGTGGCAGTGCTAATATAAAGAATATTGACAAATCTTTAAGTGAACAGTTTGAAATACCCATAATAATTGGAGATCCCCTGGAAGGGATAAAGATTGATGAAAGAGTAATCGATGTGGAAAGAATAAAGAAATTAAAAGAAACCTTAGTCACAGTAATTGGATTAGCTAAGAGAGAAAGGTAAATGTGGAATGGCAAATATTAATCTTCTGCCAGTTGAATATAAAGAAAAAGAAAAATTTAATTTAAAGCGATTATTTATCATTTTGTTTGTTGTTATTTTGGCTGCTGGCTCTGCTTATTTATATTTTTCTTTGGAATTACAAATAGATTACAAAGAACAACAGCTTAAAGTAATGAAAACTGAATTGGCAGTAATTGAAAAAATAATAAAAGAGGTTAAGAATCTGGAAGAAGATAAGAAAACAATAGAAGAGCGTATCAAAATAATTCAGGGGCTGATTAATAATCAATCCCATCTATCCAGGATATTGGGCGAATTTAGCTCTTCCATTATTGATGATGTCTGGGTGGATAATCTTTCTTTAAGTGCAAATCAAACTTTCGATTTTACTGCCAATACTTTCAATAATTATTTAATTGCTAAATATATGCTGGTCTTGAAGGATGATCCCACTTTTGATAATATTGAATTGAGTTATGTTCGGAAGAGCAAAATTGAGGAAGAGGATGGAGAAGTAGATATTGTAAACTTTAAATTATCAGGAATATTTATCCCCAAGAAGGTAGAGTAAGATGAAATTATCTAAAGGCATGACAACACTTATAATATTTATAATTTTTGTAGTATTTGCTTGTGTTAATTATTTTTATGTCTATCAGCCGAGGATACAAAAGGTCGAGCAACTGGATAGAGATATTGAACTTACTGCCAAAAAGATTACAGAAGGTAAAAGAATTGCTGCAAAGCTTGGTCCTTTGAAAGAAGAATATATTGCTTCGATAGAGAAGTTAGAATTCTTAGAAGTTATGTTACCTAAAGAAAAAGAAATCCCTGATTTATTAGTAATGATTCAAGATACTCTTTATGAGTTTAACGTCGATTTCTCAACTTTTACTCCTCAGAATGTTTCCTGGGAGAAAGATAGAATTTACGGAAAAATGCCTATAGCTATGAATTTATCAGCAACCTATTTTGATTTAATTGCATATTTAGACCGAATAGAGAACCTACCTCGAATAATTGATGTTAAAATATTAAGTTTGAGTAAAGCAGGGGAAGAAGATGAAAAATTAAATATTTCTATAAATATGTTTACTTATGTCTTAAAAAAAGAGGGTTCTAAATAGAGTGGTAAAGGAAATCTCAATTAGAAATTTGTTTAAAAAATCAGATCCTGGAAGGTTTAGACTATTAGTTATTATTTTAATTATTGCAGTAGCAGCAGGCATGATTTATTGGGGATATCCAATTTTATTTCCTAATAGTTCAGTAAAATCAACTGCTACGCCCACAATTGTAACTAAACCTACCCCAACTACAGTAATTACAAAATCAGAAGTTGAACTTGTAGAAAAGAAGAAGACTGAATTTGAAATTGAGATGGAAGAGAGAGCGCAAGGGTATAAAGATAGGATTTTTGTTTATGAACCTTATGAAGCGCCAAGTAATCGAAATCCTTTCCAGAAGGTAAGAGCTTCTGACTTTTTAGAAGAACCAATTGAGAAAGAAGAAGGAGAAGAGGAAGAGGAGAAAAAGGTTTTAAGATTTCCTAAACCAGAATTACCTTCGGGGACAAAACTATCGGGAATAATTGATTCAAAAGATAAGAAGATAGCTATTATTGAGATGGGCGGAGAAACTTATATTGCTAATTTATATGATATAATATCAGAAAGATATATTATTAAAGAAATCAAGAAGGATGAAGTAATTATTGATTTTAACGGAACCCTTTTTTCACTAAAAATAGGAGGTGAGGATTCTTCAGATGAATTATAAAAGTAGAAAAGCAAATTTATTATGTTTTATTTTGACTTTATTTTTAATAACTTCATTTTTGGCAAGTGCCAATTCTCAAAATATAAGTATAACCAATATCTGGTACAAAAAATTACCTAATTGTACTCATCTTACTATTAAGGCAAGTGGAGAAATTTTAGAATATGAAGTCTCATATTTAGAAGAACCAGAGAGAATAGTAATTGATGTTAAGAATGCTAACTACAGTATTGACGAATTAGTCAAAAACATTTTACGTTTATATATGGGTTCTGTAAAACAGGTAAAATGTAGCCAATTTGAAAGTGAACCAATCCCTATAACTAGATTTGTAGTTGATTTATTCCAAAAATCCGATTATGAAGTAAAATTATCATCTGATAGCAGATTATTATATATTGATATTTATGATTATGTTGAATTTAAAAAACCGGAAGAACAAATTTTTACAGTTACACCGGTGAAAAGTGAAGCAGTAAAAATTGAAAAGGAAGAAGAACCAAAGATTTCTCTAATAGATACTGCAGACAAAGCAATTGAGCCTTTTAATATTACTTTTAGAAAAGACGCAGATATTAGTGATGTTATCAATGGATTATTTGCAACTGCAGAAATAAATGTTGTAACACATGAATCAGTAACAGGTACAATCACCTTAAATTTTCCTAAAAAAGTTACTTTTAAACAAGCATTAAATACAATTTTAATGTCTAAAGGATTGGATTATATAGAATTAGAAAATACAGTTTTTATCGCTACGAAAGAAGTAATAGAATCACACAAAAAACCTATTACCAGAATATTTGAGTTGAAGAATGCGAGCGCTGAGGCGGCAAAAGTAATATTGGACGGTTATAAGGCTGAGGGGTCAAAAGTCAATATTGTTGCCGATGCGAGAATGAATACTCTAATTATTACCGGGACAAACGAAGAGATAGAAAAGTTGGAAGGAATTATCAGCACCATAGATGAGGAGCTGCTAACCAGAACCTTTAAGATAGATAATGCAGTAGATAAAGGTGAAATTGAAGAAATACAAAATATGTTAAGTATACTTGTTCCGGAAGAAGGAAGAATAGATATAGACACTAGACAAAGTGAAATTATTGTAAAGGGTACAAAAGAGGAGTTGGATAATGTAGAAACGATGATTGCTGGACTGGATAAACGTGCACCTCAAATAATGATACAAGCAAAGATTATTGAAATTACTTTAGACGGCGAAAAAGATTTAGGGATTACCTGGACAAGTGGAGGGAAAGAAGGCCAAATTAGTATTGGAGAAATAACCTTGGGAGGTTCATTTGAAAGGAGTGGCTTAATTGAGGCTAATTTAAATGCTCTTATAAGCGAAGGGAAAGCGAATATTTTATCTAATCCCAAAGTACTTACTTTAGATGGCAAAGAAGCTATTATAGACACCGGGGAACAAATTCCCATTGCAGAAGAAATTGTCGATGATACAGGACAAGTAAGAACAACTATAACTTGGCTAGACGTTGGAATTAAATTAATAATTACTCCAAGGTTAAGTGCAGATGGACTTATTAATATGAACGTATTTACAGAAGTTAGATCTCGTGGTTCGGAAAAAATTATAAATTATCCCATACTCAACAATCGTTCTGAAACAGCAATAATAAGAGCTAAATTAGACGAAACTACAGTAATAGGTGGATTAATTAGTTCAGAAGAGATGGAAACTATTCGTAAAATACCATTTTTGTCAGAAATTCCTATATTTGGAAAATTATTTCAATTTACTCATTCCACGAGTAAGAAAACAGAAATAATTATTTTGATTACTGCTCATTTATTAGATTATTAACCATATCCCTCTCCCTTGAGGGGAGAGGGCAGGGTGAGGGTGAAACGACTATCGACTATTTAATCGGTAGATTAAATGAAAAAGGGAGGACAAGACTGTGCAAAATAAAAATAAAAAGAATTTATATAAAATAATATTTATAACAATATTATTAGGTTTTATAATATCTTTAGTTGGTTGTGATTGGTTTTCTCTGGGCCTTTTAAATATTTTTGATCCTCAGGCACAGATAAGAGTAAATTATACCGAAATTGACCTTACTGAAGGTGTTATTACTCTTGAAATACATTCTATAAATGAGGTAGAATTTATCGGCACAGGCTTTGAATATGATTATTATAATGGTACCACTAAAATTTCCAGCTTATCAAAAATTGTGGGAGAAACATTTTATGTAGCGCCATCAGATACACCTGGTTTACCCGGTGAAATTACAACAATTAACTTGCTTCTTTACTATCAAGAAGCTCAAGATTACATGATAGCGAACCCCTCTATTACTGAACTTACTTGTACTATTACTTTAATAGGAACTGATGGATCAGGTCATGATATTACCATACCAATTACCGTTGACCTTCCGGCTCTTCCGCCTGGTGTAGATACAACTCCGCCGGTGGCAAATATAGCAACTACGCCTTCTCCGGCAACTGGAGTTATACCATTTACAGTTGGATTTGATGCCTCTGGTTCTACGGTTGCAAGTCTCCCAATTGTCAGTTATGTGTGGGCGTTTACCGGGGGTGACCCTCTTACTGCAACAGGGGTTACTGCTGTTAGTACATTCATTGGTGAAGGTACATGGCTCGCAAAACTAACAGTAACTGATTCTGCTGCAAATGTATATGTTGCATTTGTAACTGTTACTGCAAATCCTTAACCCGTAATTAATTGAAGTAAATATTGTTCTAAAAAATTATTATTTAAATAGGGACACATCCCATTTTCTTCTTTGGTATGTGATTTGGAAGAAATAAATAATTATTGACTTACATGGAGGTGCATATGAATAATTTATATACTGCTGTTACAAAAAAAGATGGAAATTAGTGGATTAGAAAGTTTAAAAATTACTTTAAAAGAGGCTTTAGAATTCAATAGACATAAGGTAGAAATCATTCTTGGTGGCATAATCCTACATTGAATAAGAGATCAGCAGTTCCAAGACATAATGAGATTAGAGATATTTTAGCAACAAAGATTTGCAAAGACCTTGGCATACCCAGGATAAAATAATACATATTCCCCCTCACCCTCTCCCTCCGAAGGGAGAGGGAACGAGATATTTAAAAATGGAAAAAGAAAAAATGAAAGAAAAAAAACAAGATAAAATTTTAGAATTATTTAAACCATATGTTCCTAAGGCAGTAACTTCCAGAATATTAGAAGGAAAGTCCAGCTTACCCAGTGAAAGAAGAGAAGTTACAGTAATATTTATTGATATAAAAGAATTTACTAAACTTGCTGATAAACTGGACCCAGAGAAGGCTACAGAAATAATAAATAATATATTTAAACCAATAGTTGGCATAGTAGATAAGCATGGTGGTTGTATAAATAAATTTTTGGGTGATGGATTAATGGCTATATTCGGAGCACCTTTTAGTCATAAAGATGACCCTGAAAGAGCAGCAGGGGCAAGTTTGGAAATAATGAAGTCTATAGAAAAAAATGGAAAGCTAAAAATAGGCAATAAAACAAAAAGTCTAAAGGCAAGAATTGGAATTAATACCGGATTATGCATATCCGGCGAGATTGGTTCAGCTTCAAGGAAAGAATTCACAGTTATAGGAGATGCGGTAAATTTAGCTTCAAGATTACAGGTTATTGCCCCCACGGGGAAAATTGTGGTTGGTGAAAGAACCTATCAAAAGATTAAGGAAAAATTCATATGTGATCTTCCTCGTAAATTAAAAATAAAAGGCAAGAAAGATTTAGTAACTGCTTATAAATTAAAAGGTATAAGAAAATAAAGAATAAAAAAATAAAATAGAAAAAGAATACCCCAAAATAAATAACTCCGGAAGAGATTCCGGAGTTATTTATTTTTTATGGTCGATGCAATTAATTGACGCTCATCTGGCAGCTATGTTAAAATCAGTAAGAAAATTAATATAACATTTGTCTCACTTGGGATTGCCGCGCACCGAAAACGGTGCTCGCAATGACAGAAGGAAACAATATAACATTTGTTTTAGTTGAGATTGCCGCGCGCCCGTTGGTCGCTCGCAATGACATAGGGAAGGATAGCATAAAAGTATGGAGAATTAGTTAAATGCCAGATAATAAAGATCCTTATAGTAAATTAAAAAAGCAGATGTATTTAGCCAGAATAATATTTCATATACCTAATTTTATAAAATTGTCCTTAAGATTGCTTAAAGATAAGAGAGTGCCTTTTTATTTGAAATTATTGGTATACGGAGCAATTGCCTATCTATTATCCCCTTATGATTTAATACCGGATTTTTTGGTCCCATTTTTAGGATTTTTTGAAGATATTATTATCGGAATTTTATGTTTGATCGGTTTAGTTGAATTAAGCCCACCTGAGGTGGTGGCGGGACACGTAAAAGCGATAGATGCGGAGAATAAACAGAAATACAGATTTTTTCGTTAATAGAGAGGATAATTATATAATATGCAAATTGGCATTAAATCTTTAGGATGTCCGAAAAATTTAGTTGATACTGAAGTTATTTGTGGGAAGTTAAGAGAAAAGGGATACCAAATAAGTGAGAAGATCGATAATTCAGATATTGTGATTATAAATACTTGCAGTTTCATAAGAGATGCCGTGGAAGAATCCATTGAAGAAATTCTTAATTTGGTGAAGTTAAAAAAAGAAGGAAAGATAAAACATATAATAGTAACCGGATGCCTTCCCCAGAGATATAAAGATGATAATCTTTATCAGGAATTTCCTGAAGTTGATGCCTTTTTGGGAGTAGGAGATTTATTAGAGATTGATAAAGTAATAAAAAATATTTTGCAAGGCGAACAAATCTATAAAGTATCCTCTGAACCTGAATTTCTTTATAACCATAATACCCCTCGAACTATTTTAACTCCCAAACATTACGTCTACATTAAAATATCTGAAGGCTGTCAAAATAGTTGTTCCTATTGCCTGATACCTCAAATTAGAGGAAATCATCGCAGTAGAAAGATGGAAGATATAATTGAAGAAGTAAAATTGCTTTCCGAAAAACAAAATCTTTCCGAGATAATTTTAATTGGTCAGGATACAACTTTATACGGAATCGACCTCTATGGGGAATATAAATTAGCTGAATTGTTAAAAAAACTTTCTCTTCTCGAATTAAATAATTTAAAATGGATAAGACTTTTATATACCCATCCTGCTCATTATAATGATGAGTTAATTGAAGTAATAGCCAGTTATCCTAAAATATGTTCTTATTTGGATTTACCTTTACAGCATATAAGTGATAAAATACTAAAAAGAATGAATAGACCGATAAAAAAAAGTAATGTTATTTCATTAATTAATAAATTAAGAGATAGGATTTCGAATTTAACTTTGCGCACTACTTTTATAGTGGGATTTCCTGGCGAAACCGATCAAGATTTTGAAGAATTGTTGGATTTTGTGAAAGAATTTCGATTTGAAAGATTGGGTGCTTTTATTTTTTCCAGGGAAGAAGGAACTCCGGCTTATGACTTCCCTCAACAAATTTCTATGCGAATTAAGAAGGAGCGCTTAAAAAAATTAATGTTAACCCAGCAGTCGATTTCAAAAGAAATTAATAATGCTTACATAGGAAAAGAAATAGATGTGCTGGTTGATGAAATAAAACCGGGAAAGCCGAAAATTGCCATTGGACGAACTAAAGGAGATGCCCCGGAGATAGATGGAAAAGTTGTAATAAGGGGAGATAAGACTCAAGTTGGAAAATTCATAAAAGTGAAAGTTACAGAAGCTTCCGAATATGATTTAGCCGGAGTGATTAGAAAATATTGAAAAGTATGGAAAGGGAGGGATTGATTTTGATTAAAGAAAGATTGAAAATATTTAGAGATAAAATAGAAAAAGAAAACAAAGAAATCGAAGGGTTCTTAGTTACTAACCTAAAAAACTTAAATTATTTAACCGGATTTGATGGAGAAGGGTTTGCTCTGATTGGGGCTGGCGGTAAAAATTATTTGCTAACTGATTCACGTTATACAGAACAGGCCGAAAAAGAAAGCCCTGATTTTAAAATTGTAACTGATGAACTGAAGAAAAAAAACGCACGTATATTAGCATTGAAAAAGATAATAGAGAAAAACAAGATAAAAAAAATTGCCTTTGAAAGCAATAATTTAAACTATGCTGACTTTAAGAAATATTCTGAAAGTTTTGAATCTATAGAATTTCTTCCTACAGAAAACATTATCGAACAGATAAGAATGATAAAAGATAAAGAGGAAATTATTAAAATAAAGAAAGCTGCTCAGATAACTACAGAAAGTTTAAAGGATGTATTTGAAATAATAGAACCAGGCGTGCGGGAGCTTGATATTGCCTCTGAGTTAGCTTATACTATGAGAAAAAAAGGCGCCCAGAAAGAATCTTTTGATATAATTGTAGTATCGGGTGAAAGGTCATCTTTGGTTCATGGAAAACCTTCTGAAAAAAAGATTGACGAAGGAGAACTTATAATTATTGATGTGGGAGCGAATTATCAGAATTATAATTCTGATATAACTCGTACTGTAATTATGGGTAAAGAAAACGAAAAACAAAAAGAGATATTTTCTATTGTCGCGGAAGCACAAAAGAAAGCCCTCGAATTTTTAAAGCCGGGCGTAAAGTGCAAAGAAGTGGATTCGGTAGCCAGGGATATAATAGCAAAGAAAGGCTACGGAGAATATTTCGGTCATGGTTTGGGTCATGGAGTAGGGTTGGATATTCACGAATTGCCTCGAGTTTCTTTCAGTGATGATACGATTTTGCTGCCCGGAATGGTAGTTACCATAGAACCCGGCATATATCTGCCTGAAGTTGGCGGAGTTAGGATTGAAGATTCGGTGCTGATAACTGAGGAAGGTTATGAAATATTAACCTGGTTCCCAAAAATATTAAATCTTTAAAGATGTAAATAATAAAAATTAAAAGGAGAAAATGTATGAGTAATTTAAAGAAAGTAGATCCGGAAATATTCGAGGCCATAAAAAATGAGGAGAATCGTCAAAAATACACCATAGAATTAATTGCTTCAGAGAATTTTGTTTCTCCGGAAGTATTAGAAGCC
>Ga0265595_1002504_pt1 | contig 12323 bp, 16 predicted proteins | sample saktaG_15_FD_190148 | JGI IMG/M metagenome (GOLD analysis project Ga0265595, IMG submission 190148) | Saline water microbial communities from Sakinaw Lake, British Columbia, Canada - sak_2013_06_06_50m | ecosystem: Environmental > Aquatic > Non-marine Saline and Alkaline > Saline ... | reverse complement strand
CTCATAAAAAACTTTTAGCTCGAGAAATGTTTAGAAAAAGAATTGAAAATGGAGAAGATATTTATGAACACGAACTCATTTACCCGATTTTACAAGGTTATGATTCAGTTGTTTTAGAGTCGGATTTGACCATTATTGGAACAGATCAGCTTTATAATGAAATGATGGGAAAATTTTTCCAGGAAAAATTCAATCAACTTCCCCAAGTGATTATTACCACTAAAATAACACCAGGTATTGATGGCGGAGAAAAGCAAAGCAAAAGTTTAGGTAATTTTGTCGGTTTAGCCCATTCGCCAAGAGAAAAATTCGGGCGGATTATGAGCATGGCGGATAATTTGATTATTGAATATTTCAAAGTTTATACTGATGTTCCTTTAAAAGAAATAAGCGAAATGGAAAAAGATTTATTAAATCATCCCATGGAATATAAGTTGGCTTTGGCAAAAGAAATTGTTAAACGTTATCACGGAGACGCGATTGCTCAAGATGAATTGGATTGGTTTAAAAATACTTTTAGTGAAAAAAACATCCCGGAAGATATGTTAAAAATTTATTTTGAGAAAGAAACGGAAAATATTTTAGAGATATTGAAAAATTGCTTTGAATCCAAAAAATCGAACAGCGATTTAAGACGGTTAATTCAGCAAGGAGCAGTTAAAGCAAATGAAGAAAAAATAAGTGATGAAAAACAGGAAATAAAAATCGGTGAACAAGGAGTAAATATAAAAGTGGGGAAAAGAAGTTGGTTCAAAATTTTGAAGAAATAAGTTATTTCTTATTTTGTGAATTTTAATTTGGGAGATCGTCTAATGGCAGGACGTCAGGTTCTGGCCCTGATAATCCAGGTTCGAGCCCTGGTCTCCCAGCCAAGTTTCGGGAATAATTTTTATAAATTAAAAAAAGTATGGACAAAGACAAGAAAATAAAAAGTTTTATTTTCAATGAAAAAGGTTCTTTTGAGGAACCTAATCAATCCGGCGAAGATGATTTTTTTGATGATTGTCCGATTTGTCAAGCAATGAAACAAGCTAAAGAACAAGGGAAAGAACTTAGCGAAAAAGAAATGAAAGAAGCTTTTAAAAAGGCAAAAGATGCTGGTGGCATTGTAGGTGGTGAATGGTTTAAAGATTAAGAAATTGGAGAGTTAATCAGATAAAAGGTGCCAGGTATCTTTTATCGAGGTTAATTGAGTTATCCACAGTTAAGATAATTGACGTCATTAATATTTCTGTTAATATATGTAATATAAATTGTTACAGATTATTACAATTAATAAATAATTATATGCGCGACATCGTCAACATTTCTTTACCAAAACAATTGGTAAAGATAATAAAAAAAGAAGTTGAAGTAGAAGGATATGCTTCTGTTAGCGAATTCATTCGTTATCTTATTCGTGAATGGAATAACAATAAGTTAGCAGAGGAATTTAAAAAAGATCGTTTAAATTTTGAAGCGGGTAAAGGAAAGGTATTAAAATCTTTAAAAGATTTGCGATAAAGGAATTCATGGAAATATTCTATTTGTCTAAATTCGAAAAGCAATACAAAAAATTGCCATTAAAAGTTAAAGATTTGGCTGAAGAGAAAGAAAAAATTTTTCGTAAAAATCCATTTAATTTGATATTAGAAACGCACAAACTTCACGGCAAACTGAGTGATTTTTTGGCATTTTCTATAAATTATGAATATAGAATTATTTTTGATTTTTTAGATAAAAAGAAAAACATAGTTAGATTTTATTCTATTGGCAAACACGATATTTATTAACAACACAATAAAGTTTTAGTTTTAGATTAATATTTATCTTTTTTAAACAGAAGAGATAAAAGGTACCAGGTATCTTTTATTCTTTTAAAACCCGCTTTGAGAGTGGGTTTGTGAAGTGATAAAAAAGGGGCCAGTCCCCACAAAAATAAATATGGATTTTGAATTGATTGAAAAAAGAATGGCGAATGAGCCAAAGTATAGGATAAAGCAAATTAGAAAACTGATTTTTCAGGATTTTATTGAAAACTGGGAAAGGGCAACAACTTTACCATTAATGCTTCGAAAAGAATTAGAAGATAATTGTTCTTTAGAAATAAAACATAAAATAATTGAATCAAGCGATAAAAATACTTTAAAGGTTTTAATGGAATTATCAGACAATCTTATGATAGAGACGGTTTTAATGAAACATAGTGAAGATAGAGCGACTGTTTGCGTTTCTTCTCAAGTCGGTTGCGCTTTGGGGTGTTCTTTTTGCGCTACCGGAACAATGGGTTTTAAAAGGAATTTAGACGTTAAAGAAATTATTGAACAGGGGTTGTTGTTTTCTAGATATTTGGCAAAGCAAGGAAAAAAAGTCACTAACATTGTTTTTATGGGAATGGGGGAGCCGTTTCTTAATTACGACAATGTTTTAAAAGCGATTAAAATATTAAATAGCCAAGAGTATTTTAATATTGGGGCGCGGAAAATTTCTATTTCTACTTCGGGAGTAATACCGGGAATTAGGAAGCTAACTAAGGAAAAAATTCAAGTTAATTTATCAGTTTCCTTACATGCGCCAAATAATGCGTTAAGGAATAAATTAATGCCGATAAACAAGCAATATTCCTTGGAAAAACTTTTAAACGCGGTAAATCAGTATATTAAAAAAACAAACAGAAAAGTAATGTTTGAATATTTAATGATTAAAGGAGTAAACGATTCTCTCAAATGCGCTGAAGAATTGGCGGTTTTAATGAAAAGGCCGTTGAATATGGTTAATTTGATAGTTTATAATCAGACTGGCAAATTTGAGGCATCAGATAGAAAAACAATTAAAAAGTTCAAGGAATATTTAGAAAATGAAGGAATTTTTACCACTCAAAGATATGAATTCGGCCGGAAAATTAAGGCGGCTTGCGGTCAATTGGTCGCCAATGATGTTTTTAAAATTTAGCCTTAATAAGATAAATAATAAAAATGAATAGTTTAATTTGGATTATTGTTTCAACTTTTTCCATCAGTTTAATGGCTTGGGTCGGAGGGCTTTTACCATTATTTTTAAACGAGAAGACATTAAAAAAGATTATTCTTCCTTTAGTTGCTTTATCAGCGGGTTCTTTAATGGGTGGCGCCTTTTTACATTTAATTCCCGAGGCCATAGCAAGTAATAATTCGGAATTAGGCGTTTTTATTTGGGTCCTAATCGGTTTTTCCGTTTTTTTTACTATTAGAACAATTTATGCATTGGCATCATTGCCATGATATTCCTTGCGAGCATAAAAAATCGGTTATTTATTTAGTCTTATTATCAGACTCGGTTCATAATTTTATTGGCGGGATGGCAATCGGTGGCGCTTTTTTAGTTGATATTAGATTAGGGATAATTACTTGGCTCGTTTCTGCGGCTCATGAAATACCCCAAGAAATGGGGGAGTTTGGAATATTGCTCCATGGCGGGTGGAATAAATCAAAAGCTCTTTTTATTAATTTTTTAACTGCTTTGACAATTATTCCGGGAGGAATTTTAGTTTATTTTTTTTCTAAAGGGTTTAACCTTACTTTTTTATTGGCTTTTGCCACCGGCAATTTCATTTATATTGCGGCCTCAGATTTAATTCCTGATATAAAAATCGAAGATACTCTTAAAAAGAGTTTACTCCACTTTTTTTCTTTCAGTCTTGGAATTTTAATTATTTTAATCTTAAAAATCGCATTTAAAGAATAATTTCAAGAAAACCAAGATTAGTTATTTCCCAATAAATTCAGCCTTGCTATTATAAATTATATTTGTTATTTTATGAGGGTAGAAACAAATTCTAATTAAATAAAAAATATGGAAAATTTTCTTGAAAAAAAAATTATAAAATTAGATTTTGAAAAAAGTTTAGAAAAATTAGCTAATCTGTTTAAAGAAATGCATAACGATATTATGGAACAAAGAATTAATAGTCGGGAAGAACTAATTGCCGCTTATGAAGAAAAAATGAAAGAAGCAATTAGTTGGTTTGCTGACCCGAGCTACGAAAAAGTCAAATCGTTTTTTGATAGATATAATTTGATTTTGGAAAAATTTGACGAATATAGAGAAAAAAACGGCGACATCTAATAATTCGTGATTTAATAATTTTTATTATTTGTTATTTTTATTTTATGGAAAAACAAAAGAGACAAAAAATATATCGTTCCCAAGATGATAAAATAATTGGTGGAGTTTGTGGCGGGATTGGAGAATATTTTAATATTGACCCGATAATTGTGCGGGTTATTTTTGTCCTTTCCGTTCTTTTTAGCGGGTCCGGATTAATTCTTTATTTAATTTTATGGTTAGTTTTTCCCAATAAATCAAATATTTCATTAAGATTTAATAAAGAAGGAGTAAAAGAATCTGTCCCAGAAACAGAGGATATTTCCTATAAGGCGGAAGAAAAATTTAAGTCAGATATAGAAACAGATAGGGAAGATAAAAGAAGAAGCCGTTTTTTCGGTTGGTTTTTGTTTTTTTTAGGGATTTTTCTTTTGACCGGCACTTTATTTCCTTATTCTTTGCACTTAATCCGTTATTGGCCATTTTTATTGGTTTTACTCGGTTTATTTTTACTTTTTAAAAAAGAAGAATAGTATTTTAGAAAAAAGCTATTTATATGAAAAAGATTTTAGTTTTTGTTTTAATTCCGGTTATGATTATTATTTTAGCCGGATTATTTTTTATAAAACAATTTAATTTAAAAAAACAAGAAATGGAGTTTGAGAAATATGAAGCGATTGAGGTTTTAGATCAAATTTGCCAAATAGATACAGATTGCGAGACACCTTTTGATTATTTAGTGAAATCAGATTGTCCTTATGAAGTAAAGTGTTATAAAAGAAAATGCGTGGTTGTCTGCCCTGATGCTTTCTTTTATCCAGAATAATGAAATTATTAGTAATTTATTTTATAAAGTATTTAAGTTCTTACTTGGGAGCCGAGCTCCCAAGTTTTTTAAGGGATTGACAAAAAGGATTTTTTTTGCTTTAATTATATCTATAGATTGATGTTTCTAAAATAGATTTTACAAAAAAAATAATAATCATAGAAATAATCATAGAAGGGAGGTTTACTATGATTATGGTAAACCAAGAAAGTTTTTTAAATGTTCTTTCGATCGATAAGTCGATCGAGGAACAAAGAAGAATCATTGATATCGCTTTTAGGGAACTGAAAGCGATTATCAAGAGGGGTTATGAGCTCGCCAAAGGGCCGCAACTCCTCAAACCGGAGAAAATTCGGCCGTCCTAACCGGGGCGGCTTTTTCTTGACCAAGTTTTATTAAAGGACTATAATTATAATAATATAAGTATTTAATCAAATTTATTAATAAAATATGGCTGATAAAAAAATTGCAAAAAAGAAAAGTAAAAAGGAAAAAGTGTTTTTTACTTTTTTAATTCTTTTAATTGTTATTGTTTTAATTTTCCTTTTTTTAAAAAGTGAAGATTCTTGGATTTGTCAAAACGGCTTATGGATCCAACACGGTCAGCCGAGTGAACCAAAACCAATAGGCCTTTGTGGAGCAATGAAAAATATAATTCGGGTTGATGAAATCAAATCAGGAGACAAAGTTTCCACCCCTTTAGAAATGAGCGGTTTAGCAAGGGGTTATTGGTTTTTTGAGGGCTCTTTTCCAATAGAAATTTTAGATGAAAATCGACAAATTATCAGTCAGGGCATTGCCGAAGCGCAAAAAGAATGGATGACTGAGGATTTTGTTCCTTTTAAAATAGTTTTGGATTTTTTAGTAGAAAAAGAACAAGAGGGTTTTTTGATTCTAAAAAGAGATAATCCTTCAGATTTAAGAGAAAATGACGCCCAAATTGAGATTCTGGTTATTTTAAAAATACCAGAAGAAATGGTGGTTAATGTATATTTTAATAATAGTAATTTTGACCCGGAATATTCTTGCAATTTAGTTTTTCCAATAAAAAGAAATATCATTAAAACCAAGGCGGCAGCAAAAGCAACTTTAATGGAATTGTTGAAAGGGGTCACTGAAGAGGAAAAAACCCAGGGTTATTTTTCAAATATTAATCCAGGAGTAGAAATTAATGAGCTAAGCATTGATAGTGGGGTAGCCAAAGTGGACTTCAATGGACAATTGGAATATCAAATAGGAGGGTCTTGCCGGGTAATTGCGATTCGTTCCCAAATAACAGAGACTTTAAAGCAATTCCCCACAATTGATGAAGTAATTATTTCAGTTGATGGAAGAATTGAAGACGCGCTTCAGCCTTAGTTGAAAAAATCAGAAAGCAAATAGTTTTTAATTCCATTGATTTATGGAGTTTTTATTTTTTAAAAAAGAGTTAGAATGAAATAAATAGAGCGTTTAAATGGTACTATATAAATAGGGAGCAGATCTATTTTATTATGCAAATAAACGAATTAACTGACGAGAAGTTAGTAAAAAAAATAAGAGAAGAGAATATTGATTTTTACGGTTTAATTATTGAGCGTTATCAACAAAAACTTTCTCATTATCTTAGAAAATTTACCAATGATCCGGATGAACGGGAAGATATTCTTCAAATTGTTTTTATTAAAGTGTACCGCAATTTACACAGTTTTAATATTAAAAAGAAGTTTTCTTCTTGGATTTATCGCGTGGCCCACAATCAAGGTATAGATTTTTTAAAAAAACACGCCCACCAAGAAATATCATTAGAAAGTGTGGAATATAAGGTAATAGATGAAAACATTGATTTAAGCAGGGATTTTGATAAATCAATATTGGAAGAAAAAATTCGAACTGCTTTTAATGAAATAAAATTAAAATATAGAGAGCCCTTAGTTTTATTCTTTTTTGAAGAAAAATCATATGAAGAAATCAGCGATATTTTGAGAATACCTCAAAATACGGTTGGAACTTTAATTTCCCGTGGAAAAAAGGAAATTAAAAATATTTTAGAACAAAAACTAATAAGGTAATTATATGTCAGAAGAAAAAAAATTGGAAAAGAAAATTATGCAAAAAATTAAAAACGGACATATAAAGCTCCGCTCCAAGTATGTTTTTTTTGCAGAAAAATTAGGATTAAATGGCGCTTTAGCTTTAACAATAATTTTAGCGATTTTATTTTTTAATCTATTTTTATTCTATTTTAAAACAGCCGGCCATTTGGTTTATTTAAGTTTTGGCAAAGACGGGATATTGGCCTTTTTAGAAACATTCCCATATCTTTTAGTAATTGTTTTTCTTTTATTTTTGCTTTTGGCCAGCTATTTAAGCAGAAAAAATGAAAATTTTTATAAAAAATCTTTTAGCCATTTAGTTTTAGCCTTAATTATTTTAGTGATTTTTTTGGGCAGTTTTTTGACTTATTTAGGCATAGATAAGAGAATTGAGAGAGAACTTTATAGCTCCCGACCGACTGGCCGTGTTCTTAAACCATTTTTTAACCGATGTTTAGGCGATTGTCAAAAGGGGATGGCCGGATTAGTTTCCGAAGTTTATCAAGATTATTTAATTATAAAGACTCCTCGCGGTTTGCAAAAAGTTATTTTTAAATTAAAAATGCCCTGTTTTGAAAAAATTGAAGTAGGAAATTTTATTATTGCCACTGGAGAAAAAAAAGGGAACGACTTTTTTGCTTATCGGATTAAATTAATTGATAAAAGAGAAATTCCATTAATTGAACGGGGGATTCATCAAAGATTTTTATTTGAAAAAGAAAAAATTTCTTTGCCGCCAGAGTTTCCTTGTGAGATAAACCATACTTGTCCTATAAATTCGTTGGAAAATATTTCTAAATAAAAAGCCAAGATTTGTTAAAAGATTTTAAAGATTAATTTAACTTATTTTTTTAATTAAAATTCAAATGGCAAGATTTTTTATTTTTCTAAAAAGGAAAAAGCTAATTTCAGTTATTTTTTTATTAGTGGTTATTATTTTGTTATGTTTTTTCTTTTTTATATTTAGAAAAAAAGAAAAAAATCTTAACTATTCTACCCTTCCGGTAAAAAGAGGTAATATTAGTGTTATCGTCTCTGGTTCCGGCCAAGTGATTAATTTGGAAAGTTTGGAAATTAAACCGAAAATTTCAGGTGAAGTTGCTAAAATCAATATAAAAAATGAGCAGATAGTAAAAACAGGTGATTTAATTGTTCAATTAGACACGCAGGACGCTCTCAGGACTTTAAGAGAGGTGGAAACCGATTTAGAAATCGGCAGATTGGAGTTAGACGACCTATTAGCGCCGGTGGATGATTATACCCTTTTACAGTATAAAAATTCTTTAGTCGGAATGGAAGATGATTTAACTAAATTAAAATTAAGCCAAGAATTCGAGCAAAAAAGAGTTTTAGAAGAACAGGAAAATATTGAAGAAAGTTTGACCACCGCTTATGAAGACGCATTTACTTATATTTCCAACGCTTTTTTAGATTTGCCAACCACGATTACTGTTTTAGATAATATTCTCCACGGTTATGAAATATATGAAAGTGAAATAACCGTTTCTCAAAATCCCAATGATACGGTTTTAAAAAATTCTTTTTTGTCCAGCGATTCAAAAACTAGGGATGATTTTATAAATTTAATTGATAAAGCGGAAGAAAATTATCAAACTATTAGAAAAAAATATGATGATAATTTTAACGATTATCAAAAAATGGATCGTTATGTTGAAAAGGAGATAATTGAAAACATTTTAGAAAAGACCATAGAAACTAGCCGAGGAATTTCCGACACAATAAAAAGCCAGAATAATATGCTTGATTATTGGGTAGATTATCGTTCTAATAAAAATCTGAAGATATACGACCAAATTATTCAATATCAATCCGATTTAAACAGTTATATGTCAAAAGTTAATAGTCATTTGTCGTCTTTATTATCAGTAAGAAGCACGATTAAAACAAAAAAAGAAGATAAATTGAATACGGAAAGAGACATTTTAGAAATAGAACAGAATCATCCGCTTGATTTAGCGGCGGCAAAAAGAAAAATCCAAGAACAAGAAGAAAAAATAAACGATTTAATTTCCGGCGCAACGGAAATAGAAACTAAGAATAAAAAATTATCGATTCAGCAGAAAGAAAACAAATTATTAGAAGCGCAACAGAATTTAAACGACCATTTTATCAAGGCCCCCTTTGACGGGTTAATTACTAATTTAGATGCTAAAAAGGGAGATGATATTTCTTCTAGTACGGTCTTGGCATCTTTAATTTCAAAACAACAAATCGCGGAAATAACCCTTAATGAAATTGAAGCGGCTAAAATTAAAATCGGCCAGCAAGTTGATTTAAATTTCGATGCTTTAGATGGCTTGTTGGTGCGTGGTGAAGTGATGGAAGTAGATAGTTTAGGAACAGTGACCCAGGGTGTTGTTAGTTATAATGTTAGAATTTCTTTTAAGAGCGATGATGAAAGAATTAAACCGGGGATGAGTATTAATGCGTCAATTATTATTGATTCTAAAGAAAATGTTTTATTGATACCAGCTTCAGTTTTAAAATCACAAGGAGATTTTAATTTTATAGAAATATTAGTTGATAATAAGCCACAAAGGAAAAAAGTAGTTGTTGGATTAAATAATGATATAATGGTGGAGATTATTGAGGGTTTAAATGAAAATGATTTGGTAATATCTTCTTTATTAAATGATCTAGGCGATTTAAATAATCAAAATATAATAAATTATCCCAGCGGTTCTATGCAGGGAGTAATGAGAATAATGCATTAATTTATATGATTAAGTGCCAGAATATTAGTAAAATTTATAAAAATGGAGAAAGCGAATTCGCCGCTTTGGAAAACATTTCTTTTGAAATAGAAAATGGCGAATTAGTGGCGATTGTTGGTCACTCTGGCTCCGGCAAGTCAACCCTAATGCATATTTTAGGAGCTTTAGACAGACCAAGCGCCGGAGATTATTTTTTAGATAACCAGAATATTTTTGGAATGTCTGACGACCAATTGGCTAAAATTCGTTCCCAAAAAATAGGATTTGTTTTTCAATCTTTTAATTTATTGCCCCGAGCAGATGTTTTTAGAAATGTTCTTTTGCCTTTAATTTATGACCCGAATACTGCCAAAATTGATCGTTTTGAGAAAGTTAAAAAATCTCTCATAGCAGTGGGTTTGGAAAAAGAAAGGTGGAATTATTTAGCTAATAATCTTTCTGGCGGGCAAAAACAAAGAGTAGCGATTGCCAGAGCTTTAGTTAATAATCCAGATATAATTTTAGCTGATGAGCCAACGGGTAATTTGGATTCCAAGACTGGAGAAATTGTTCTAAATACATTTAAAAAATTGAATCGGGAAACAGGTCATACAGTTATTTTAATTACTCATGAAAAATATGTAGCGGAGCACGCTGACCGAGTGATTGAAATAAAAGACGGAAAAATTATCGCCGATTTTAAAAATAAAGTTTTTTCCAAAGATTCTATTTTAAAATAACAATTTAAAATTTTTTATGATATTTTCGGATTTAATTAAAGAAACATATTTATCACTTTTGTCAAACAAATCTCGTTCTTTTTTGACCATTCTTGGGATTGTTATTGGAATTGCTTCCGTAATTGTTATGATTTCTATTGGTCACGGCGCGTCTAAAAATATAGAAGAAAATATTCAGTCTTTAGGAACGAATTTATTAGTTGTGATGCCGGGTTCTCAATCAGGTCCCGGTAATATAGTGCGGGGAGGTATGGGGTCTTCCAGCACTCTAACCATTCAAGACGCGGAATATATTAAGGAGCAGATTTTAAATATCAATAATGTAGCCCCTGAAGTTTCCACGAGAAAACAAATAATTTTTAAACAAAATAACACAAATACCAGCGTTTATGGAGTAAATATCGAATATCAGGCGATTAAAAAAATTGAAATGGAATCAGGAACCTTTTTAAAAAATGAGCAAATAACAAAATTTTCCAAAGTAGCGGTGTTGGGGTCGCAAATTCGCGATGATTTATTTGGGGAGAATATTCAAGTAATAGGGCAAAAAATAAAAATTGACAAACAAGAATTTACAATTATTGGCGTTACTAAAACCAAAGGAGGAACAGGGATGGGGAGTTTAGACGACCGCATTTATGTTCCTATTAGCACGGCTCAACATTATTTGACTGGCGGAGATTCAATTAGCGCTATTAATCTTGAAGTTTCCAAAGAAGAATTAATGGAACAAGTTCAAAATGAAGTAACCGGCCTTTTATTGGTCCGCCATAAAATAAAAAACAATCAACCGGATTTCAGTATTATTAATCAAGCGGATATCATGGATACCATGTCATCAATTAGTGATACTTTAACCCTATTATTGGGTTCAATTGCGGGGATATCTTTATTAGTGGGTGGGATTGGCATTATGAATATGATGCTTACTATTGTCGCGGAAAGAACGAAGGAAATCGGTTTAAGAAAATCATTAGGCGCAAGAAACAAAGAAATTAACAGTCAATTTTTATCTGAGTCAATCGCTTTAACGTTTTTCGGGGGTATTATCGGCATTATTTTGGGCTATTTGGTCGCAGTTGTAATTGGTAAATTTAGCCAAACGGCTACTGTAATTACTCTTTCTTCCATTATTCTAGCATTTAGTGTTTCCGCTATTATCGGCATTATTTTCGGTTATTATCCAGCTCGCCGAGCTGCCAAGCTTAACCCGATTGATGCGTTACGATATGAATAATTATTTAAGTGAAATAAATTTCTTTTTCATTCGTATTAATTAGTGAAAAGGATATCCTTAAAATTTAATTGGTATCAAATAAAATAAATATTAAAAATATGGAACAAAAGAATAAAAAAATATTGGGAGTATCTTTCCTAGCCTTAGCTTTATTTCTTGTTTTGACGATCGGAATTAGTTCTGCTTCAGCTCAAGTTTTAAATGGTAAGAAAAATAACAGTGAAATGAGACAGGTCTGGAATGAGGGTCGCGTAGCAATGGATTCCATTTTTGAAAATAATGATTATATTGGTTGGCAGAATTTAATGGAAGAAAAAGTTAAAGCGATGGAACAAAGAATTCAGGAATTAAAAAACAACATCAATCAAGAAAATTTTTCTAAAATGGTTGAAATGCGCAAGTTAATGCAAAATGGAGAATATGAAAAAGCAAAAGAAATAAGGAGTGAATTAGGGGCAACCCCAACAATGGGTTTTGATTTTGGAATGAGAAGCTTTAAAATTAATGGTTTAAAAAGGGGGTTTGCCCCTTTGTAAAATAATCTATTATTATTTAAATAATAGAATTTCCTCACTAAAACTTCCTTGCGGGCTTGTCCCGCAAGGAAGTTTTTATATGGGAATATAAATTAACAAAATGTTTTATTTGTGTTATAATAAAAATAGATGT
>Ga0265595_1002503_pt1 | contig 12330 bp, 19 predicted proteins | sample saktaG_15_FD_190148 | JGI IMG/M metagenome (GOLD analysis project Ga0265595, IMG submission 190148) | Saline water microbial communities from Sakinaw Lake, British Columbia, Canada - sak_2013_06_06_50m | ecosystem: Environmental > Aquatic > Non-marine Saline and Alkaline > Saline ... | reverse complement strand
TCAATGCGAATACATATATCCATACACCAATTTGTATTGTTAATATTTTTAAGCGGCGACAAACAAAAGATAATACACTTGAATGTATCAATAAGTATTCAATGTTGAGATTGGTAGATCCTTCAAAAAAATAGCCATTACTTTTAAAATATAGCTTTTTTAGTAATTTTTTATATTTTCAATTTTTATATAGAAATTATATATTTATAAAGTTATATTTTTGTTTGGAGGAAAGCGAGTGAAACCAGTCAAATACTACATCAAATATCAGATCAAATACTCGTTAATTCTAGAGATCCTTCAAAAGCTCAGTAAAAAACGAATTAATTTTTTTATTGACTTACAAAGTATTGCGAAAGGCTTCTATAATAAAGACGTCATTTTAGTTGAAATTGGAAGATACGCATCTGAAGGCAAAGTGAGTGAGATTTTAATTGAAGAACTGCGGGATTTTTTAAACGGTCTATTTGTTCAATTTAAGATGTATGATCCATTTTTTGTATTAGCCTATGATGACGGTTATTGTCAACAACAAAAACTAATTGATACCTCATATAAATCTGGAAGATCAACACTAAATTTAATAATTGACAATGATAACGATATTGAATTATTTAGGCAGATCAAAAAATATTACTATCAAAAAATTGAACAAATGTTCACTAAAAAAGATCTTTCAAAAGTTTATTATCTTAGAGAATATGAAGCTGATTTAATTCCGGAATATTGTATAGTAAATGGTCTATTTGATTCTGATCAAAATGATGTTCTAAATGTCATTTTATCTGTAGATAAAGATCTACTACAAATCTGTAGATTTACGAATACAATACAATGTGTCACCTCTTTTAAACCAAGTGAAGATAGAAATAGAGGTGGTTATCAGATACAATTCGATGCTTATGATAATGAGAATGCAATTAGTTATATAAGCAAAAAATTCAAAAGAGGAATTCTTACAGCTGAGTATATTCCTATGATTTTAGCAATTGGAGGAGACAAAGCAGATGGTGTTGCTGGAATACGTGGCATTGGACCAGTTAAATCAATAGAGTTGATTATTAACCATTCGATTCCACCTTCAGCAGATCAACTTAAATGGAAACTTGGTAGCATGCCTGATATTATTAAAAATAATTTTGAAATGATTCAAAGAAACTACAAGTTAATATCATTCGAAGAACAATTGAAACGTATACCAAAACAAGTATTTATAAGATAAAAACAAAACCAATGTGGAGGCGAAATGAAAGTAGAGAATATCAATGGAGCTTTACGAGAATTATTTATTGAACTAGTAAATGATGGAGCCAAGAAGAGACATGTTTGTGGATTGACCTTGGGAGCACAGAATGAACCACAGTTTGATGGTTTTTTGAAAGGTACAGACTTTGGTCTTAAACCTCTCCAGAGACTAATCCAGAACATGGGCTATAATTTTAACATAATTATTATTCCACAAGAAAATGGAGAAGAGATTACAAAATTTGTTGAGGAAACAAATCAAGAATTCTTAGCAACTTGTAAAGGTTATCTGGTTGAAAAATTGGGAGACGAAGGAGCAATTAAGTCAGCGTCTGTTGCAAAAACAGGACTTATCGCAGACGTCTCTAGCGAATTATTTGACGCTATTGTAAGCTAACTAAAGTGGGTAGATGGCCGAGTGGTTGAAGGCGACTGACTGTAGATCAGTTCCGAGAGGCACGGTGGTTCGAATCCATCTCTGCCCACCAATCTTTGTACGAGGGTGATAGCGCGTACTTCTTGCAGGAAGCCCAGATCTGCAAGACCTGGACACGGCAGGAACGACGAGGTGGACGCCGAGTTACCAAGCGAGCCCGTGGAACTTTCCGATATACTGGATGACTGGCGACAGAATTCTGGTTCGTCGAGTTAAAAGGCGTGACAGCTGGAGAGACAGCACTAAAATTATATAATATTTGTATAATTTGATAAGGAGATTTTATTATGACAGATGCTCAACCAGCACAGCACTGGAACAATATTCTAAGTTACATCAAAATTAACTTAGGTGTTCCAGTTAATCTATTAGAGATATCAGATGATGAATTAATATTAAATTTAAGAGAACATGTGCTTTCTGCATTTTCACAATATGCACCAGCTAAAGCATACGCTTTTATAACTGGGGCAAATCAGATATATGGTGGAGCAGGTTCTCCACAATATATGTATAGGATTCCAGTTCCCGCTGGAACATACATAATTGATGTTTTAGAAGCGATGCCAACAAAAGAAATTTCTATTGTCGATATGTATGGTGGTGCTCTTATTAATGCTCAAGCCGCCATGGATCTTGTAATTTCAAACACATATATTGATGCTGTTAGATCATTACAAACCAGAAACACTTGGGAGTTTATTCCACCAGACATTATGATATTCGATAAAGATACAACATCAAGCGTTGTTATTTATAATACGCCACATGTAGTTCTTAATACAATTAGACCAGATCTTTATCATAGAGCTTTCAAACCTATGTGTTTAGGTAATACTAAACTATGGGTAGCGTCAATGAGATCAAAATTTGAAAATCTAGCAACTCCTTTTGGAGCTCTAAATTTGAATTATGATAAGTTACAAACAGAAGGACAAACTTTGATAGACAATGCTCAAGCGGTCTTAGATACAATCCCACCGGACATTTTAATTGAAGTGAGCTAGCTATGATAGATCCTGTTAGAGAACGAATGGAAGCATATACACATTTTGTAAATATGTTTCGAATCGGAGAAGATGTTCTTTATAATGATAAAATATATCATATTCAAGATGTAAATCTTCTAAGTAGTATTGCAAAAATTGGTATTCCAGACGAAAACAATATATGTTGGGAAACAATCTGGGTAGAATTTAATAAACTGACAAAAGTTAAACATGGAGGCAGTCAATAAATGGCACAAGAACAAAGCAAGTTGGAAAATATTTTTTCGTATTCATTTCCGGCAAATCATCTTTTACAGGTATCAATTGTAAGACAACAGTCGGAACAAAGCTATAAAAAGGAATTCTTCTGCTTTATCACTCTTGCTCCTGGAGTTCAGAGTCAACAGGGTGGAAGATCATTTGATTTCAATAACAGAATTACTATGAAAGTTGACGGTCACCAAGTTACTGCTCTTGCACATGCTGTTAGAGCAAGTGTTAGAGGACAGGAAGCGATGATTGGTCAGTTTTCAATTTATGTTGATACAAGCAAATCTGCTTACGGTGGACAAGGTGGTGGTGGAAAATCCATGATGGTTCGAAGAGGTGAAACTCAGAAAAAAGAACCAGCTATCACATTCTTCTTTAAGCAGGGACAAGGACAGGCTCTTGGATTTTCAATGCCTCCTGCGACAGCTCTTGCTGCTGCAGATATCTTTGAATTCATTGGTAGAAAATGTCTTGAACTTGAATATGCAAGAGGTCCTGTTGGAGCACAAACTGGCGCTTATGAAAACCCAGCTCCTGCTGGATTTGCAGAAGCTCCTCCGTCGACAGGTCCTGCTCCGTTTGGACAACCTCATTCCGCGGCTCCTGGAGCAGCTGGTGTGGCAACTAATTTTGCCGGAGCATTTGGAGCTTTTCCAGATACCGATACACCCTTTTAATTAGTAAAGCTAACCAAGATTCTTATTATAGAATCTTGGTTAGCTTATATTTTTTGTGGAGGACGTATGGATAACTTAATAATAAATGAGCAAAAGTTTTTTACTGACGAAACCACAGATGAAGTCTTAACCGAAGCTATAAAGAAGCTTATTCCAAATGAAACAAAAGCTAAACTATCTAGCAAAAAGAATCGTCAGCTTATGCTAGAAAAATATGGTAAAGACGCTTTTCTATTGCCGAATCTGTTAAAGTTTCCAGTAGTAGATCCTGATACAGGAAAACCAAATTGTGCATTGATTTATGCTGCTAGAATTAGGGCAAAACAATATGCTGGAACAAAACCTGGATATAGAGAACTTGCAGCTAAAGCAGAACGGATGTATAAATCAAACAAATGTGATATAAAATTAAATGTTCAAATTCATGATGGAGCAGACCCTGTCTTCGATATGGATCTTGCCGAACTAGTGGAGATCTTATACTAATGAAAGTAAGAATATGGTATGGAGAAGGACACTTATCAGATATTGTGGTTCCTTCAGATAAAGAATCAGAATTGTTATTTGATCATATTACAAGAAGTGGTCATGGATTACCAGTTACACCTGGAAGCTTTACATATTTAAGAAAGATGGCAAAACTTCATGGTGAGAATTTAGAAATTACAGAACCAAGAGGAACTAAACGAGAATCAGCTATTGATTATTCTAAGATGAGTATTGAAGAAGAACAACCACCATCTGGAACATTAACAAATCCAAAAGTAGCTAAGATGGCTTTTGCCGCCGCATATGGTGATAAACTTACAAAAGAGCAAATTGACAAACTCAATAATGTAAATGAGGTAGAAAATGATAAGATTACAGATCCAGGATAAAGATGGTAAAGTAGTTCAAGATGATGAATTAGTAGTTGAGAATGGAGACATATTATTGTGTCAAATTAATAATACATTATCAAAAGAAACAATGACACAAATATCAAAACAAATTGCGGAAGGATTTAGACAAGCTTCTAAAAAGGCTAATAATGGTCAAATAGTACCACTTTTATATGATTCAGCAATAAACTTTAAGATTTTGAAAATTCAACAGGAAAATAATATACCAAATAAAGATATTAAACCACCGAAATATGACATTGTAAGTGAGTTTGGATAAGGAGTAATATTATGGGAATGTTTGATAATTTGAAATGTAGTTATCCATTACCAACTAATAGAGATTTAAAAGAAGAAACATTTCAAACAAAACATACACCAGCTCAATTGTCAGATCTTTATGAAATTAGAGAAGATGGAACATTATGGCATGAATTATATGATATAGAAGATCATAGTGATCCAACTAAAGAAGGATTTGCAAGATTTTTTGGGTGTATGACAAAAGTAAACAAACGATGGTTACCAGTAACAGATTTTATTGGTGAAATTCGATTTTATACAACTCTGGATAATAATACAAAATGGATCGAATTTTCTGCATATTTTGTTGATGGAAAAATGAAAGAACTTCATTCACTTGGAGAAAAAGAATTACCTAAAAGAGAAGAACAGGAGTTATAAATGTTTCAATATGTGCACACAACTGGAGATGTAATAGAACCAAACCAGCTTAAATTAATTGATAGATATGTTAATAATTACCTGTTTAGCCTAATCAAAGGAATGCGACAGGGAAATTTTGGCTTTGATACTCTCCATCGTGTGACTGAAGAAATTAAACAATACCGGCAAGTGCTGGATAAAGGTCGTAAATTCTTCGTCGATTCCGGTGGCTATAGTATTATAGCAGGAGAAGTATCTCCTAGAGATGTTAATAAATTCACAGAATGTTATAATATGTTTCTTGAAAGAGATGCAGCCGATAATTGTGATTATATATTCTCTTTGGATATTCCAATCTTTTTGAAATATCCAGAGCAGAATAATATCAAAACAATTTATGAGGCCAATTCAAGATCTATTTCATCTTCACTTAAAATTTTGGAAAAGAATCCGATATTATTTGATAAGTATTTATTCGTTTGGCAGTTCAAACTTCTGAAACAATATAATATCTGGAAAAGAATATATGAAGAGAATCTTGCCGGTAACAACAATATTAAAAACTTTGCTGTTGGTGGTCTTGTTTCTCTTAGAGGGATAACAGGAATCAAATTTAGTCCATTTATTGCAATGGCTTATAAGAACTTAAAAATAATTCATGATAAGAATCTCGATTACACAAGTATTCTCCATATTTTGGGAGTATATCATTTACATGATCGAACTATCATGCCATTCTTACACAAGCTATTTAATAGATACTATTTAAAAGATAGAAATTGTAAAATTCAAGTTACATATGACACAGTCAATTATGCTCTTAGTGGCTTATATAAATTGAAAGAACAAATCATGTTTGTTCCAGAAGAAAATGGAACATATACTTGTGGATATGCACATGATTTGATAGATAAGATGCATTTGGTTGTTGATGATAAAGAAGTCTTGGAGACGATCTGTCGTGATTTAAATTTAGTTGTAGCCGGCAAGAACGTCGAAGAGACTAGAATGGCAAGTCTTTTGAACGTCATAACACAATCTACTATTGATAAAATTATAGATGATGAAATTGATAAGAATAATATTGTTGAATTATTTCTTGAAACAAGTAACTTTAATAGTTTTAAGAATAAGATCACACCGATACTAATGAATTTAGAGAAGAAGTATCCGTTAATATTCGGTAATAGAACAAAAAAGAATCTTATCAATTTTCAATACTGCTACGTTTTTCACGAAGCTTATATGAACTATAATAGTGAAAAATTTGAACTTTTAATGGAGAAATTCATTGAGCGGATTGGGTTCCCTTTTGACTTATCCGAATAAGAATTTATTGGAGGTTATGTGAGACATTTTATATATCAAGAAGAGGAAGATAAAATTCTCGAATTATTTAAAACTAAGAAATATACCCTAACTCAAATTTCGGAAACTTTATTAATTCCAAAAGTAACCATAACAAAGTTTCTTATTACTAAAAATCTTTTTCCGCTCTATTTCTTTAAAAATATAGATTGTGAGGAAAAAGCATATTGGTTAGGATTTATTGAAGCTGATGGTTGTATAAATGAACAAAACAATTCAAGGAAACTTGTTATTTCTTTAAGTAAAAATGATAAAGATCATTTACAAAAATTTGCAGATTTATTCTATGCAGATGTTATGCCTACTAAAGAACAAGTTTGTGTTCAAATTAGTAGCAAAAGAATATATAATGATCTTATAAAACATGGAATAGAGCCACAAAAATCATCAAAAGCAAACAAATTTCAACTTTTAAACATTCAAGAAGATCTAATTAATCACGTCATACGTGGAATATTTGATGGTGATGGTTGGATAAGTCACATTCCTTCCGAGAATCATTCTGTTTTCGGAATAGCAGGAAATGAAGAATTATTAAATCAAATTCAAGAGTATTTTGTTAAAAACAATATAGTAGAGAGAAAAACAAAACTCTTAAAAGATAACAATTCTGACTCTCTTTATTTTAAAAAATTACAATATGGTGGTCAAATCCAAGCAGTTAAAATTGCTACATTTTTATATCAAAATGCAACTATTTATTTAGACAGAAAGTATAAGATTTTCGAAAATATATATCATAATGTTCGAGCAGTTAATAATAGATCTTTTTCTCAATTTAGAGGAGTTTCTTATCATTCTCGAGATAGAAGATGGCGAACAACAATCACATCAAATAAGAAACAAAAAACATTCTATTTTAAAAATGAACTTGAGGCTGCTCAAAAATATGATATAGAACAAGTTAGACTTTTTGGAGAAACAGCAAAGATATATATAAATTTTCCAGAAAAGTTTGACGAAATTCAAAGTTGGATAAATGAAGGCAACTAAAGGAGATATATGGACAATCTTGGAATCAAAAAAGAAGTAGATGTGCTTCGAAAAGCATTAAAAGAAGACGAAGGTTATTATATTAGTTGGCAAGCCAATATTGCTATGCAATTCAAGGACGAATATGGTAGAAAAATGGAAGAGCTAGGCACACAATACAATTCAGATATTATTCATGAAGTTGCAAATACTGCAGCTAAAAACTTCTTAGATCTTTTGATTAGAGATTAGTAAATGGATAAAATTCAAATCGGAGATATTAGATTTTCAACTTATTGCTCTAAAATTATAAGAGCATTTTTAAATGTTGAAACTAATGAAGCAGCCAAAACAATTCTCGAAAATAGAGAATATCAGATTCGACCATATATTCGACAAGAAATCAAAGTCTATGGAGAAACTGATTATGCAATTTCAATTAATCCATATGGTTACATACAAGAGTGGGACCACATATTTAAAATGTGGAAAAATTGGATTCCTCTCTATTGTGATCCAAATGAAAATAATACATGTTTCGAGATACTAGAGGAGGCAACTTGTTAGATAAAGAAATAATTAGATTAGAGTATTTAAGCGATCAGATTAGAAAGGGAATCCCTGTAGACTTTAGTGAAGCTATAGAAGTGATTGAATACCAAGAGAGCTTAAAAGAAAAAAGAAAATCGTCAGGTTGGAATAAGTTACTGAATTGGCTAAGGAGGCAACTTGTTGGACAAGGAAACAGTTCTAAAGGATGTATTCGGATTTGAATCTTTTAGAGATCCTCAGGGAGAAGTAATAGATTCAATATTTGATGATAATATTAAAGGAATTTTAGTCGTGATGCCAACAGGAGGAGGGAAGAGTCTTTTATATCAGATCCCTTCCCTTCTCATGGATGGCTTATCGATAGTGATCTCGCCGCTAATCAGCTTAATGAAAGATCAAGTTGATTATTTAAAATCAAAAGGAGTTTCTGCAGAATTTTACAACTCAAGCTTACTAGATTCTGAAAAGAAAGTAATTCATACAAAGCTTATGAGACAAGAGGTAAAACTTCTATATGTTGCTCCTGAAAGATTTGGTGATCAGAGATTTACACAAGCTTTAAAAATGACGAATAAAATTGAACTATTTGCCGTTGATGAAGCTCATTGTATTTCTACTTGGGGACATGATTTCCGCCCAAGTTATCGATTAATCAAAGAAGCAATTACATTCTTAGAGCCCAGACAAACAATAGCTTTAACAGCTACTGCAACTAAAAGAGTTCAGAATGATATTTGTAAACAATTAGATATTCCAAAAGCTACAAGATTCATTAAAGGTTTTTATCGGCCAGATCTAAAACTCGCAGTCAAAACCTGCAACGCAGCCTCTAAGATTGATCGCATAGTTAAAGAGACAACATTATATGTTAACTCTGGAGTACAGACTGGAATAATTTATTCACCTACAAGAAAACTCGCTGAAATAATTTGTGATAAGTTGAAACAAGAAAAGATAAATGCTATTCTCTATCATGCTGGATTAACAGACAATGTAAGAGAAACAACACAAACAAACTGGTTCAAAAATGGTGGAATTGTAGTTGCTACAGTTGCATTTGGTATGGGTATTGATAAATCTGATGTTAGATTTGTTATCCATGCAGGAATGCCAGCTAGTATTGAAAATTATTATCAGGAGATTGGTCGAGCTTCTCGAGATGGAAAAGGAGCAGAATGCACAGTATATTTTGATCCTTTAAAAGATATTGACTTACAAAAATTCTTTATTGAAATGTCATATCCTCCCGGAGAAACAATTGTCCAGTTCTGGAATTGGTGTTGTGCTGTCGCAGACGGCAATAACATGATTATGATGACTCAAAAAGAAATGGGAGAAGCCTGCAAACCTTTTGGGTTAAAAGATTTCCATATCTCAGGATGTATATCAAAATTGAGAGAGAACAGATTTATTGAAACTGTTGCTAATGGAAAATATAAAATAGAAAAAGATAAAAGAATTAGTCCAGTGACCTTCGATTTCAAAGGACTTGAAGAAAAACGAAGAGCTAAATTTGACACTCTTAGTGAAATGTCAGACTTTGTGACTAATTATCAGAATTGTAGAATGTTACAAATTCTTGATTATTTTAATGATTATTCAAGAACAGAATCTTGTGTAAAATGTGATATTTGTATTCATAAAATGTTAAAAACAAGACCTGTAATAAATTCTGTAATAACTAATAAAAGTAATTGGAAAAGAGCAGTTGCTTTAGCAGAAAGTAGATATGGAGAAGTATGATAACAAATCATGACTTTAGATATGAACACACTTTAAGAATAAATTTTGATGTTCCAGTTGGAATAGGAAGTTATGGAATTGAAACTCAGAAAGATCTATTAGACTTCTACAATGAATTCTCTGACGAAACTTACTCACTTGAACTATACCAACAATGTTTAAAATTAGAAGAAAAAATTAATGCAATTCTTACTGAATCACTTAAATTTTGTAATAATGGACATTTTGAATTAGATTGGAGAGATGATTTTGAAATAGAGATTCATGGAATAGATCAAAATAAATTTAATGAAAGTGTAATACAAGAAATTAATTTAAAACTAAATGAATTACTTGAAAAGGGAGGCAAATGAATAAGACAATTATTACACAAATCATACCAACAGTTCAAGGAGAAGGACCTTCAGTGGGCACTCCGGTTCTGTTGATTAGAATGGGCAATTGTAATCTTGAATGTGAATGGTGTGATACCAAATGGTCTAACACACTGAAACTTAAAGATATCAAATCTATTCATACTAAAAAGACACATGTTTTGAATACAAAATTACCAGTTATAATCGATGAAACAAGTATAGATGATTTTATAAATTATCTCAATACTGAATTCTTAAGTAAATTTGCAATCACTACAATTCTTTTGACTGGTGGAGAACCACTGATGAATAAAGAATTTATTGCGAGCTTAATTTATAATAGTAAAAGCGCTTTAAACCATATTACAAAAATTGAAATTGAAACCAATGGAACTTTGTTGAATGATAAGACCGATAAAATGCTCTTTTATCATTGGGACAAAACCATACAAATTAATATATCACCGAAGCTAGATCCTAGTTATTATAGGTCTGATAAAATTAAAACACTTGATGATATTATTGATTTATTTAATAACAATAATGAGATATCATATCAGAAAATTCTTAGCGAAACACCAACTACAATTACTTGGAAATTCGTTTATTCTAAAGCCGGCAAAGAATCAATTGAGAAATTTATTAGAGGTGTAGGTAATGTCAGTAACATTAGTATGATGCCTCTAACTCCAGATTATACAAAATATAAAAAGGAAATTGATTTCTTGGAAGCTTTTAGATTATCTAGTTACGATACAATTGAGTATTGTATGGAAACTGGATATATATTCAGTCCGAGAGCACATGTATGGGTATTCAACAACTTTAAACATCGAGATGAGTATATAGATGTGAGAAAGAAATGAAAAGAAACATAAGAAAATTATTAGACGAAGATGTTGGTTTTCCAATTGTTGATCATTCATATCATAAAAAAGAAGCTGAAAAAATATATTTATATCCATATCCATGTGGCAAAGAAAGATACCAACAATTAATAAATTTTTGTAACGAACACAATTTAGATTTTACTATTGGTGCAGATCACACATACAATCCCACTGGTAGTACAGTAGAAATAAAAATCTTTGATGAAAAATCATAAAAATATCAGCGAGATCTAATAAAGGTCTCGCTGATATAAATCTTTTTGGAGGCATAAACGTGTCAGAACAGCTTACAAAATCCTTGATCAGAAAAATGTTTGAGAAACAAGACGAACTCAATATTCATACAAATGGAACAGATTGGAAGACAAATAAGAACCTTAAATGGTATCGAGCAATTTGGACTGAAACTGCAGAACTTATTGATTATACAAATTGGAAATGGTGGAAACAACAAGATTCAAGCTTAAAAGATATTGAAATGGAAGTGATTGATATTTGGCATTTTGGTTTATCCGATATGATGGTTCATTATGATATTGATAAATGTATAGATAATGTCTTTTATGCTTTTAAAAGTAAATTTGAATACCCAACACGATTTGGTTTTGTTGAAGTTCAAGATTGTGCAGAATTATTCGCTTACAAAACATTAAATGATCACAAATTTCATTTAGAACCATTTATCGATTTATGTTCAACATTAAATATGAATATTGATCAGATATATAAATTGTATATGGGGAAAAATATTCTCAATAGATTCAGACAAGATAACGGTTATAAAGAAAAGAAATATAATAAGAACTGGAATGGTTGTGAAGACAATATTTATCTTATGAAATTCTTACAAGAAACAGAAATAACAGAAATTGATTTCGATGATATTATTTATAAAAGGTTAGATGTTGCTTATTCGACATTTAAAATTGTTTAAGGAGTTAATAAATGTTACTTAAAGATATACCGACTTGGTTTACAACTGGACCAATTTATTGGTATGCACAAATTGATGAAGCCACAGAAGTAGAAGAAGATAGAGTTACTCTAAAGGCTTCATTTGATGGTTTATTTGAATCTTTAATATCATCATATAATGATTATAAATCGAACAGTCTTTCATCTCAATTAGTTAGCAGATTGAGAGTTATGGTTTCCTACATTTTATTGACAACTGGGACTTCGACAGTCCCAGAATGTCCTCCAGTTTCGAATCCTGGAATGCCAGCTGATCCGGATTTAAGATTATTATACGAAGCTTGGGTTATAACAACTGCACCAGCAGACT
>Ga0265595_1002501_pt1 | contig 12337 bp, 10 predicted proteins | sample saktaG_15_FD_190148 | JGI IMG/M metagenome (GOLD analysis project Ga0265595, IMG submission 190148) | Saline water microbial communities from Sakinaw Lake, British Columbia, Canada - sak_2013_06_06_50m | ecosystem: Environmental > Aquatic > Non-marine Saline and Alkaline > Saline ... | reverse complement strand
GCAACAAATCCACAGTGCTTGTCTTATTATACCGCAGATAGCTAATCCTGCAAATATAACAATCTGAGAAAAGGAGAAAAATAATCTAATTACCCCCTTTATGAAGATAAATAGATTATACGTGAAAGATGTCTTTATTTAGCTTTAAAACAAAAGAATATGATAAAGCTCAAGTTCCAAAGCATATTGCTATTATTATGGATGGTAATGGAAGATGGGCTAAAAATCGTGGTCTTCCACGGAGTGCAGGACATATAAAGGGAGCCCAAAACTTTAAAAAAATTGTCCGACATTGTGAAAAATTAGGTATTAAATATATTACGGTGTATGCTTTTTCTATAGAAAATTGGAAACGACCGCAAGAAGAAGTGTCTGCACTTATGAAACTTTTTGATGATTATTTAGAGGAAGCATTTAAGGATTTTGTAAAAGAAAATACAAGACTTAGATTTATAGGTAGAAAAACTAATTTACCTGAGAATATTATAGAAAAAATGAATAAAGCTGAGAAACTAACCGAAAATGCAACGGGAACAAATCTTAATATTGCACTTAATTATGGTGGAAGACAAGAGATTTTAGATGCTGTTCATAGTATAGTTGACTTGTGTATTCAAAATAAAATAAAGCCACAGGATATTGATGAAAACCTATTTTCAAGCTATTTGTATACTAAAGACCAACCTGAGCCTGATTTAGTTATTAGGCCAAGTGGAGAAAAAAGGCTTTCTAATTTTTTGTTGTGGCAAACTGCTTATTCAGAATTATGGTTTGACAGTATTTTATGGCCAGATTTTAATGAAAAGCATTTAGATAGAGCAGTTGAAGATTATATTAATAGAAATAGAAGGTTTGGTGGTGTTTAGATGTTTTTAAAGAGGTTAATTACTACATTAGTTATATTTGTTACATTTGTTCCACTATTATGGTTTTCTCACATTCCGTATATATTAAATACTGCTGTTGCATTATTGGCGGCAGGGGCTGTATACGAGGCATTAATTGCCACAAAATATATTGAGGGAAAATCTCTGATGGTAATTAGCATAGTTTTTGCAGTTTGTATGCCGTTTTTACCTGAACTAAGCAGAAAAAATATGACTGTCGCATTCTTTGCTTTTACTTTAGTATTATTTTTAACATTGCTATTTACTTATGGACATTTTACATTTGAGCATATTAGCGTTGTTTTTTTAATATCAATTATTATATCCTATTTTTTCTCCACTTTAATATATGTTCGACAAATGCAAATGGGAAATTTTTATATTTATCTTGTTTTTGTTGGTGCGTGGATTACTGATATAGGGGCATATTTGGTTGGTAGGTGGTTAGGGAAGCATCAACTAATTAAAAGAATTAGCCCTAAAAAGACTGTTGAGGGTGCAATTGGCGGTATATTATTAACCTCTCTTGCCTTTTTTGTTTGTGGAATAATGGATATATATATATTTAATGCAAGTGTAGATTTAATTGGAATTACTATAGTTGGTGCTTTAGCATCAATTGTAGCCCAAATTGGTGATTTATCCGCTTCAATAATAAAAAGAACATTTGGAGTTAAGGATTTTGGTTCAATTATGCCGGGACACGGAGGAATATTAGATAGATTTGATAGTGTGATATTTGTATCGCCTTTTATTTTTATAGTGTTTAGCTATTTTCCAATGATTAAATAGTTAATAATGAAATATAGAAAGGGATGATTTATGATGACTGGTTTAGTTAGTGTAAAAGAAGCGAGCAAATGGGCTTCTGAATATTCTGAAAAAAACATAACAGAATCAAATATATCTTATCTTATTCAATATGGTAGAATTAATAGATATAATCAAGAAGGAAATACTTTGGTTGAAATTGCTGATGTTAAGCAGTATTATAATTCGTTAAAAGGTCAAAAAGAATTAGATTGGAAAGAAAAACTTGGTGCTGACTTAAATTGGACATTATCATTTGATAGTTATAAAGAATCAGAAACAACAAAACATATCCATAGGCTCCATCCTTATAAAGGAAAGTTCATTCCTCAGCTTGCGGAATATTTTTTAGATAATCATACTGATAGTTTTAAAAAGGAGATATATTTTCAAGAGGGTGATATTATACTTGACCCTTTTTGTGGTAGCGGTACTACATTGGTTCAAGCATGTGAATTAGGTATGAATGCAATAGGGGTGGACATTTCAAAATTTAATGCAATGATTTCAAATAGTAAAGTTGAAAATTATGATATTTTATCTTTGCAAAAAACACTTAATGAATTAAATAAAAATTTTAATAAATTTGAAAATGAAGTTGATGTTGTTGCCTTTGAAAATGAATTACTTTCAGAACTATATAAATTTAATTCAAAATATTTTCCAACACCGGAATTTAAAAAATGCGTGAATAATAAAACTATTAATGAAAAAGAATATTCAACTCAAAAAGAAAAAGAGTTTTTGCCGATTTTTCATTCAGTAGCAAAAAAACATAATATTGAAATAGATGGTCAAACAAACGATTCTTTTATGAATAAATGGTATTTTAGTACAACAAAAAAGGAGACATACTATATAAGTGAGTTAATAGATAAAATCAGTGATGAGCCAATAAAGAGGATAATGCAAATAATTTTATCTCGCACTATTCGTTCCTGTAGAGCAACAACTCATTCGGATTTAGCGACACTGGTTGTGCCAATCTATACTACTTATTATTGTAGGAAACACAAAAAAATCTGCAAACCATTATTTAGTATAAAAAAATGGTGGGATACATATTCAAAGGATACAATTGAAAGAATAAAACTATTTCAAAAATACAAAACAAAAACAAATCAATATTGTTTTACAGGGGATTCAAGAAATTTAAATATTGAAAAAGCCATTGAGAAACAATTTCAAGTGCTTTTGCCAATTTATAAAGGTAAAAAAATCAAAGGTATTTTTAGCAGTCCACCATATGTTGGTTTGATTGATTATCATGAGCAACATGCGTATTCCTACGAATTGTTTTCGCTAAAACGAAATGATAATTTAGAGATAGGTCCTTTGTTTAATGGTGGTGGCATAGGGGCAAGAAATTCTTATGTTGAAGGCATTTCACAAGTCTTGATTAACTGCAAAAAATATTTATGTAATGATTATGAGGTTTTTTTAGTAGCAAATGACAAGCATAATTTATACCCTCAAATTGCTGAAAAGGCTTCAATGAAAATTATTGATGTTTTCAAAAGACCAGTTCTTAATAGAACGGAAAAGGACAAAGGGGCTTATTCAGAATTTATTTTTAGAATGAAGGAGAAATAATTTGATGACAGAAATAAAAAAGCAAGAAATAATTAACACTATTATTTGTTCTATACGAGGAAAATTTGAAAAATACTCTCCTGAAACAACTTCTATGCCTTTTCATACACGACTACTTGGGAAGGATAGAATGGCTTTATTTTCTTTTTTGCAATCCCTAAATACAACTTTTGGAACAACAATTTATGAGCCGGTTGCTCTTGCACTTGCAAGTGAACATTTTATTATTAAAGAGCGTCAAAAAGCACCTAATAATATTATTTGTGATGAAGCACATCGTTGTATTCAACAAATTATGGATGAACTAATTACAGGGACGACATTATCAAATAAGGAATTAGAAATAGAAAAATTGCGTAAAGTTTGCCAAAAGGGAAAACCTCACACAGTAAAATTAACAAAAATTGATGTGTGTTTAAAAAGTGCAGATACTGTTTATATGTTTGATGTGAAAACGGGTAAGCCAAATATTGGTGGTTTTAAAGAATTTAAGCGGACTTTGCTTGAATGGGTGGCATCTGAATTATATGTAAATCCTCAAGCTAATATTGTAACAGGTGTGGCAATCCCATATAATCCATACGAACCAAAACCATATGAGAGATGGACTATGCAAGGAATGTTTGATTTGCCTAAAGAAGTGCTTGTTGCTGATGAATGGTGGAATTTTCTTGCTGATGATATAATATTTGCTGATTTGCTGGGTTGTTTTGAAAAAGCTGGTATAGAGCTAAGAGAAGAAATTGATAACTATTTTATGCGATTTGTTCAGCGGTGATGACTTATGAATAAAGAAAATAAGATTTTGTCAATTTTAGGCTCAACCGGCTCTATTGGAACACAAAGCATTGAGGTTGCAAGGCAATTGGGTTATAAGATAAGTAGCTTATCTACTAATTCAAATATTTCAGTTTTAGAAAATCAAATTAGGGAATTTAAGCCCAAAGTTGCCTGTGTATATGATGATAAAAAGGCAAAAGAGCTAAAATTAAAAGTTGCTGACACCAATACAAAAATTGTATCAGGCGTTGATGGGTTATGTGAAGTGGCTACGCAGCAAGAAAGCGATATAGTGCTTACCAGTGTTGTTGGAATGATAGGGTTAGTCCCCACTATAGAGGCAATAAAAGCAAAAAAAACCATTGCTCTTGCCAACAAGGAAACTTTAGTTACAGCAGGAGAAATAGTAACTAAGTTAGCTAAGCAAAACAATGTAAAAATTATTCCTGTAGATAGTGAACATAGTGCAATATTTCAGTGTTTACAGGGAATTAATAAAAAAGTGGAATTAAAAAAAATTATTTTAACTGCCTCTGGAGGTCCTTTTTTTGGGAAAAGTTACGAGCAATTAAAAGCAGTAACATTAGAAAATGCATTAAAACATCCTAATTGGACTATGGGGGCGAAAATTTCAATAGATAGTGCCACTCTTATGAATAAAGGGCTTGAATTAATTGAGGCTTTTTGGCTTTTTGATGTTTTGCCAAACCAAATAAAGGTAATAATACATAGAGAAAGCATTATTCATTCAATGATAGAACTTGTGGATAATTCAGTTATAGCACAGTTAAGCGAACCTGATATGAAATTGGCAATACAATATGCACTTACCTATCCTAATCGTTTTCCTTCTGACATAAAAAATCTTGACCTAATAAAATATGGAAGTCTAACCTTTAATAAGCCGGATATTGAAACATTTAAATGCTTGAAGATTTGTATGTCTGCTATAAAAAAAGGTGGAACTTTGCCTTGTGCAATTAATGTGGCAAACGAAGAGGCGGTTACACTTTTCTTGAATAAAAAAATTACCTTTGTAGATATTTTTTCAATTGTAGAGGAAATATATAAATCACATAAAACAATAATTAATCCAACTTTAAACGATATTTTGCAAACAGAACTTATTACAAGAGAAAAGGTAAGAAAGCTTATAATATAACATAGAAATAAGATGTAGTAGATTTTGATTTTTGACATCTGATTTCTGACAACTGACTACTGATAGGGGGTTTTACTATGGATATTTTATATTTTATAATCATTCTTGGTGTATTAATATTAATACACGAAGGTGGTCATTTCTTTTTTGCCAAGCTATTTAAGGTAAAGGTCAACGAATTTGCTTTAGGTATGGGACCGGTTATTTGGAAAAAGCAAAAGGGTGATACTCAGTATTCATTGAGGGCTTTTCCCATTGGTGGCTATGTAAAAATGGAGGGCGAGGACGAACAGAGCGAAGAAGATGGAGCATTTAACAAAAAAAAGGTTTATCAAAAAATATTAATTGTTATAGCAGGAGCTATAATGAATATAGTGTTGGGATTTATTATTTTAGTTTTTATTATCTCATTAACAAGTGGAGATTTTAATACTTCAAAGGTGGACAAACCTTTACCTGAACAAACGGCTCTTGTTGCAGGAGATATTGTTACTGAAATTGATAATAATAGAATAATCAGCTCTTTGGACATTCCTTTCTTAATTATGCGTTTAAATAATGATACTACAACTGTTAAAGTAATTAGAAATAATAAAGAAATAACTATTTCTGATTTTAAATTAGTAGATGAAGATGGAACTTATATTTTAGGTTTTTCTCCTGTTGTTGAGGGTAAAAATGTTATAACTGTGCTTTCAAATTCGGGTAAGCTTACTATTTCAATTGTGAGAATGGTGGGACTTTCGCTTTTGGATTTAGTAACAGGGAGAATAGGTTTAGAGCAAGCAAGTGGTCCAGTTGGAATGACTAAGGCGGTAGGAGATGCGGCAAATAGCGGAGTAGTGGCATTGTTTTCTCTGATAGCTTTCATTACTATAAATTTAGGGGTGTTTAATTTATTACCTTTACCAGCACTTGATGGTGGAAGATTAATATTTTTATTAATTGAGGCAGTGCGAGGAAAACCAGTAAAGGCTGAATACGAAGGTTATGTCCACTTTGCAGGCTTTATTTTGCTAATGCTATTGATGGTTTTGGTAACTTTTAATGATATAAAGCATTTGTTTATTAAGTAATAGGGGGAAATAATATGTTAAATAATAATTCAAGTATTCAACTTTCTTCATTTCCAGTTGATTACTCATGGTCATTTTCTGATAAAACTATTAAGGACACTGCTTATATTACACACGGATATTATACATATCCTGCAAAATTTATACCGCAACTTGCTTCAAGATTAATTTTAGAATATAGTAATGAAAATGATATAATTATTGACCCATTTATGGGTAGTGGAACAACTATTGTTGAATCAATTGTTAATAATCGTATTGGAATTGGAACTGATATAAATGATTTTGCATATTTGCTTTCAAAAGTAAAAACTACCCCTTTAGAACAAAAAGAATTGTTAAACGAATTTTCCGCTATTGAATATGATTTAAATAATAGATTAAACGGAAAATATGAAAGTTTTCTTATTAAAGCACAATCTATATTCATACTTAATGAAAGAATTGATTATTGGTTCAAACCTTATCAAAAAGAAAAATTATTGATTATACTTGCGAGAATTGAAGAAATAGAGAACAAAGAAATTAAAGATTTTTTTAGAGTTTCATTTGCGCAAATATTGAAATCATCTTCAATTTGGTTGCAAAAAAGTGTTAAGCCAACGAGAGACAAAAATAAAAAAGATTATGACCCCCAAATACTTTTTATTAATCAATCTAAAAAAATGATTAAAAGGCATATTGAATTATTAGAAATTTTAAATAGAGATATCATATATAATATTGATAAGTTTAGATATGTTGAGTGTGGAGATTCAAGAAGGACTCCTTGTGAAAATGAAAAAGCAAAATTAATTGTAACAAGCCCTCCTTATGTAACTTCTTATGAATATGCAGACCTCCATCAGTTGCCTTCTTTATGGTTGGGTTACTTGGATGATTTTTCTTCTTTTAGAAAAAAATTTATTGGTAGTGCATATAATGAAAGGAGAGAAACTGATTTAAAAAGTAATTTAGCTGAAAAAATTATATGTCAACTTGGAAACAACAAAAAAAACAGAGAAGTAAAAAACTATTTTTGTGATATGTTAGAAAGTTTTATAGAAATGAAAAGAGTTTTAAAAAAAGGTGGGAAAGCATGTGTAGTAATAGGAAACACTAAATTTAATGGAGTTGATATTTTAAATGCTGAAGTTTTTCAAGAACAATTTGAAAATATTGGATTTTCAACAAATCATATTATTCATAGAGAAATACCTTCAAAAATGTTACCCTCAACAAGAAACTCTGAAACAGGTCAATTTACAAAAAATAATGATAAAAATCTTAAACTGGCTTATCCTACAGAATATATATTAATTATGGAAAAAATCTAATATTTTAAATGAGATGTTTTTTTTATGACTATTAATGATATTATTGAACTGTACGAAATGAAAAAGCAGAAATACGGAAACGAAGCATTTAAACATATATCAGAAGTTTTTATTGAAGCAAAAGAGAAACACAAAAAAGATTTTTATGGTACAGACCATGAGCAATCATGGAGAGCTTTTAAAGGAAAAAATCTTGAAAAGTTAATTGAATATATAATAACTGATGAAGTGAGAGATTTAGGGCTTGAGGTTGTAAATGGTAACAAATTAGAAAGAACCAATGGTGCTAATTTAAGTGAAATACTTGGGAAAGTAAAAAGGAATTTGTTAGTTGACTATGGAGAGTATGGTTCGCATTTACCTGATGTTGATATAGTTATTTTTAATCCAAAAAATTGCGAAGTAGTTGCTGTTTTATCAATAAAGGTTACTTTGCGTGAGAGAATTGCACAAACAGGTTATTGGAAAATAAAACTTTCTTCAGATAAAGTAACTCAGCATATAAAAGTATATTTTATAACACCTGATGAAGATGGAACATTAACAACGAAATTACCTATAAAAAAAGGAAGAGCAATAGTAGAAGCAGATTTAGATGGCAGTTATATTTTAAGCGAAAGTTCTATACAAGAAAGTATTAAAGTGAAAACATTTGATAAATTTATTGATGATTTAAAAAATAATTTGCTATAGGATATTAATCATTATGAAAATAAAAAAGGAAGTACAAATTGAGTCAACAACACTTTGGGACTTTCCTACTCAAAATTATGGAAATGTTCCACATGGGAACAACAAGTATAAAGGAGTTACTCCTGCATTTGTAGTATGGAACTTACTTATGAGATATACAAATGAAGGAGATTTAGTTGTAGACCCTATGTGCGGTAGTGGAACGACAATTGATGTCGCAAAAGAATTAAATCGCAAAGTTATTGGTTATGATATTAATTCTATTCGTGATGATACAATAAAAAACGATGCAAGAAATATCCCTTTAGATAATGAAAGCGTTGACTTTGTTTTTATTGATTCTCCTTATTCAGATAATATTAATTATTCTGAAAACATAGAATGTATTGGAAAAATATCTTGCGAAAATGAAGAATTTTATACTGAATTAGAAAAAGTAGCAATTGAAATTAGCAGAATTTTAAAAGCAAAAAAAGTTATGGCTTGGGTTATAGGTGACCAATGGAAAAATAAAAAGTTTGTCCCTACTGGTTTTTTGTTATATAGCCGACTTATTAAATATTTTGAGACAATAGATATAATTTGCTTGACACGACATAATCAAACATCAAATACTGGATTATGGCATAACCTCGCAAGACAACATAATTTTTATTTAAGAGGATTTAAATATTTGTTTATAATGAGAAAAAACTGAAATTTATTAGTTTTCACTTTGGGTGGGCTAAGTCTGTGCCAGTTATTCCCTTTGTTTTAGAAATTCAAAGAGGTATATAGTAATAGTTGCATTAGCATGACCTGCCATAGATACTAACCCGCAAAAGTGGAGTGAGGATATTTATTATGATTATCCGTAAAAAAACCAAAGAAATAAAAATTGGAAATATTAAAATTGGCAATGGAAATTCTATTGCCATTCAATCAATGTGCAATACTAAGACAAGTGATGTTGTAAATACTGTAAAGCAAATTAAAGAGTTGCAAGACGCAGGCTGTAATATTATTCGTGTTGCTGTTCCTGATATGCAAGTTGTTAAGGCTTTATATGAAATAAAAAAAGAGATAAAAATTCCCTTAGTGGCCGATATTCATTTTGATTATAAATTGGCTATTGAAGCTTGTAATGCCGGGGCTGATAAAATCCGTATAAATCCGGGGAATATAGGAGAGCAAAGCAAAATTAAAGAAGTTGTTAATGCTTGCAAATTAAAAAACATACCAATTAGGATTGGTGTTAATAGTGGCTCTTTGGAAAAACATATTTTGAAAAAGTATTTTCATCCCACTCCTCAAGCAATGGTTGAAAGTGCAAAATACCATATTTCGCTTTTAGAAAAGTTTGATTTTAATAATATTGTAGTATCAATAAAATCTTCAAATGTTGTTGATATGATAAATGCTTATACTTTATTATCCGAACAAAGTGAATACCCTTTGCATTTAGGGGTAACCGAGGCAGGAACACAAAGGTCAGGTCTTATAAAAAGTGCAATTGGCATTGGCACACTTTTGCAAAAAGGAATTGGGGATACTATTAGAGTGTCTTTAACGGCACAGCCAATAAATGAAATATTTGCAGGGTATGATATTTTAAGAGCGGTGGGGCTTTATAACGGAGGGGTTGAAATTATTTCTTGCCCTACATGCGGAAGAACTGAAATTGATTTAATTAGTTTGGCAAATAAAGTTGAAGCCCTTTTGCAAAAATCCAATAAAAATATAAAAGTTGCTATTATGGGGTGCGTTGTAAACGGTCCCGGTGAGGCAAAAGAAGCCGACATTGGAATTGCAGGAGGCAAAGGCGAAGGGCTTATTTTTAAAAAAGGCGAAATAATAAAGAAGGTAAAAGAGGATAAACTTTTAGAGGAGTTATTAAAAGAGATAGAAAAACTTTAACAATTACGATATTCTTTATATAAAATAGAAGGGAATTATAAAGTGGAAGGGAAAAAGACTTTTATAGAAATGTTTAATAAGTATATAAGTGAAGAAACCGATGAAAAAATCATTTCATCGGCTTTTATAGATGGTATGAAGTTTAAAAGCGAGGCAAGAGAATTTGAATTCAATATTATTCTTTCATCTATTGCAGAACTAAATATTATTGAAAAAATAAGCGAAAAGTTAAAAGAAGCATATAACTTAAATAAAGTTTGCATAACACCAAAATATTCAGACAACGCATTAAATACTCAAGAGGTGTATTCATATATTTTAAGTGTTGCAAAAAAACAAATTCCTATGGTAAATGGTTTTTTAAATGGGAGTGAGGCTTTATTTGAAGATAATAAGTTAATTATTAAACTTAAAAATAAAAGTAGTGATTTATTGTTGCAAAGCAATTTAAACTCAAAACTTGAAACATTGATATTTGAGCAATTTTCAAAAAAAATATCAGTAGTATTTATTGACCCTAATAATGATGAATTTTTAGAGGCATATAAAGAAAATCAACAAAAGCAAATAAAAAACATAAGCGAAAAGTTACCAAAGTCAAATAGTAAAACTAATGGGAAAGGAAAAAATGATATTATTTTAGGCAAGTTAGTTAAAGAAAAACCTTGTGAAATTGGTCAAATAGATGAATACTCTGGTAGAGTAGTTGTAAGTGGCGAAGTTTTTAATATATTTAAAAAAACAACAAGAAACGATAAATGTATTCTTACCTTTAATATAACTGATACAACAGGCTCAATTACAGTTAAAATATTTGATGATAGAAAGAAAACAGAGCCAATTTTTGAAAAAATTTCTAATGGAATGAATGTTTTAGTTCGTGGAGACGCATATATTGACAGATTTGAAAATGATACAGTTATTACTCCTTTTGATATAGTCCGATTAGAGAAAACGATTGAACTTGATAATGCCGAAATTAAAAGGGTTGAACTACATACTCATAGCAATATGTCGTCTATGGATGCTGTTACTCCGGTAGCAAAAATAATTGAAAAAGCGGCAAAATGGGGACATAGTGCAATAGCAATAACCGACCATGGAGTAGCACAAGCTTTTCCAGATGCAATGAATGCTGCTAAAAAGCATAATATTAAAGTGCTTTATGGAATAGAAAGTTACTTTGTAAATGACACTAATCCAATTGTTTATGGTAATTTAGAAACTGACTTTAACGGAGAATTTATTGTATTTGATATTGAAACTACAGGACTTTTTGCAAATACCGAAGAAATTACCGAAATTGGTGCAGTTTTAGTTAAAGACGGTCAAATAATAGATAGTTTTAATACCTTTGTTAATCCTTTAAAGCCAATACCTGAAAAAATTACGCAACTAACAGGAATTACAGATAACGATGTTAAGGATGCACCAAAACTAAGCGAGGCATTGGATATGTTTTATGAATTTGTTGGAAATAGAGCATTAGTAGCACATAACGCACCATTTGATATTTCCTTTATAAAAGAGGGGGCTAAAAAAACAAATAAGAAATTTAATTTTACATATATTGATACTGTTCCTATTTGTCGCTTTTGTTTTCCCGAAATGAAAAGTGTTAAATTAAACTTAGTGGCAGAGCATATAAAACTACCTAAGTTTAATCATCACAGAGCAACTGATGATGCAGTAGTTTTAGCAAAAATCTTATTTAATTTGTTTAATGTTTTAAAGGAAAAAAGCATCCAAAATATTTCGCAAATAAATGAATTAATTGGCAATGAGGGTTCAAAAAAAGATAAATCCTATCACCAAATTATTTTAGTAAAAAATTTAATAGGACTTAAAAATTTATATAATTTAATTTCGAGTTCACATTTAAAGTATTTTTACAAGAAGCCAAGAATTATGAAAAGTCAACTTATGCAGTTTAGAGAGGGGCTAATTTTAGGTTCTGCTTGCGAAGCAGGAGAACTTTATAGTGCTATTAAAGAAAATAAGCCTTGGGGAGAATTGTGCGATATTGCAAAATTTTATGATTATCTTGAAATTCAGCCTTTGGCTAATAATAATTTTTTAATTGAAAGTAATGTAGTAGAAAGCCAAGAAAATTTAAAGGAATTT
>Ga0265595_1002499_pt1 | contig 12344 bp, 18 predicted proteins | sample saktaG_15_FD_190148 | JGI IMG/M metagenome (GOLD analysis project Ga0265595, IMG submission 190148) | Saline water microbial communities from Sakinaw Lake, British Columbia, Canada - sak_2013_06_06_50m | ecosystem: Environmental > Aquatic > Non-marine Saline and Alkaline > Saline ... | reverse complement strand
CCATAGTCCGTTGTAACATTATCTGGCTTGAACCAAGCCTCCATAGTAAAAGGTGCAGTTGTTATGTCTATGTTCTCGTTTATGTAAGCATAGTCTGTATTAGTATCCACAAAGTCATAACAAGCTCCTATTTTGCCGTTTGAATTAGTGTCTGCCCCAACATTTGTAAGATGATGAGCATTTGCGGTGCTATCATTCATATCCGTCATATGATAAACACCTTTATAATTGGCATCCCACACATTAGTAGGGTCTGCTCCGTCTGCTGTATCGGCTGTCCTATAGTAAATATAAATATCAGTACCTGCAGTGCTTAGGTCGGTCTTCACCCAGAAGATTCCAGTAGCTGTTCCTGTAGCTATTGCAAAAGATTGTCTCTCATACTTTAAGAGAGTCGTTCCATCAGATGCTGTAAAGCGTATATCAAAGCCGTCTGCATTAGATATTGCTCCTATGTCTGTATCTGCAAATTTTATAAGTATAGGAAAATCAGTCTGGTTGGCATCCAGGTTAGTAGTCTGTATCGTTATCTCCTTACGGTTGTCGTAGCTTAAACTATCAACTGTCCAAGACATTTTATATTGTTAGTCTTTTTTTAGCTTCAGCTTCTACTTTAAGCTCTAATAATTTAGCTTTAACTTGTTGCTCAAAAACTTCTTCTTCTTTTTGTATCACTGGTTCTACTGGCTTTTGACCTGGTAGCCAAAATGCTTCTTCTGTTTCTTCTTTTTCGTTTCTCACATAAAAAGATTTAGTATTAAAATTACCTATGCCAGCTTTATCTGCCCAATAGATAACCTTATACCATTTCGTGTCTTGTTCATCTTTTACTTGGGTTTCTTTTATCGTACCAAGTTTTTCTATTTCTGTTATAATGTCTTGCTTTGTCATTTGTTTTGTAGGGGGGGCTACCCCAGACAGGTAGCCCCGAAATTAATTAACCTTGGGCTAATGTTGCGATAAGAGTTGTAGAAGTTGGTACTGTTACCTGTGTTGCTGTCGCTGGAATATCTGATGTGAAATCAATAAACATTATCGCAATGTCGTTGGCGTCTGTTCCGTCTACATACTGATAAAGTAAAACTCCTTGTGCGTCTCTTGTTGCATCTCCGCCCAATCCTGAGAATACAATGTCAGTTGCTGTATCAAAATCAGCTGTATCAGTTGAGTCATTGACCGCTATTGTTTCTGTATCCAATGCTACGTCAGCGTATGAAGTAGCATCGCACACATCTATTGCGCTGTAATCTACAAGATTATCTATTGCATCTATTTCGGTGTCGCAAGTTGTGTTTGTCATCACCAGTCTTGCCCTGATGTCTTTGCCACTCATATATGCGAGAAACATCACATATAAGAATGAATTTGGTATCATTGATGCCATATTATTTTAATGTAGATTCGACAAACCAGAAGTTCTTGCCATTTTGTTCTACCAAATACTGAAAAGGTCTTCCTGGAATTAGCGTATATTCAGTTGCACCAGGTAGCTTTTGAGTTGGGCCGATGGCGAGAATTTCCAGTTCTACTCCGAATCTATTGGTTACTTTATCTCCTACTTTGAATTTTGGTTTTTTTTCTTTTGCCATAAATTTGTTTATTTAATAATACTGTTACGACCTTTGGTTTTATTGTTTTCAGGTCTCCCCTCACCGAATTATCCAGTTAGGGTGGCTGGTTCTTCGGTGAAGGGATTACCTTTAATAGTAATCCTTACTATCACTAAATCTTAAAGTAAATGGCTATCAGAAAGCCCAGTCCGATTATTCCTCCTACAATCTTTATTATCTGTATTAAATTTAATTCTTCGGTTATGAATTTCATTATTTTATTCTACTTCCCAAATTATACCTGCGCCGGCAGATGCATCACTAGCGTCTCTTGTCCAAGCCAAAGTAATGTTCGTTGCATCCATCGTTATCGTCGCGTGAGCTATTAAAGAACCTTGCGTCTGTATATGGATTATATTCGTTGTTGACGAGCCAGAATTACTGGCATTGGTATATGTAATTCCTCCAAAAACGCACTTTGTGACAACACCATCATATATTCCATATGATTCAGCATACCAAGCATTAGGGCTTTTACTGGCAGTAACCCTTATGCGCACTATTTTGGGAATTCTACCCAATCCGTGCGCTATTACTTCGTTATTAGTTACAGCATCTAGTACTCTACTAGTCAGTCCTATTTTATAACTTACAGGGTTGTTGTTATATTTATCTAAATTACCCCGTAAATCTTTATAAATATACCCATTGACAGTGTCGTCGTCATCTTCAATACTGGTAGCCGATTTTCTCATATAAATAGAACAGATTGGTACTTCTCCTGCTGGAATTGCTGGTGCTGTTGGGCTATCGGCTTCTACTCCTGCTGTTCTCGTAATGCTGTTGTTTGATTTAAAAGATAAAACATCTATTCTTGAACTTGCTGTTGTATCAACTATTTCGGGTGAATATCCACCTGCAAACTCAACCATAGTACCTCCAAAATAGGCATTGCCTTCGTTGATTAAGACTTTCAATGTCGTAGTAGAACTATCTGCATACGCCATTAAATAAGATGAGAGACCAGCCTCTCGCCTTAAATCATTATATTGGTCTATTCTTCCGACTTGATCTGCTACAACATCGGCTGTTTTTCTTGTCATATTATGAATTTGTTAATGTTATTGTATATTCCACGCGCACATCTTGGCTCGTAGATTTTGTAAATGTTGGTGTGATTATTGACCTTGCAAAGAGTCTATCTCCACAGAATATCCCGAATTCTTTATAGTCTTGGTTTAACATTTCAGCATCCGCGATAAAGAAAGCAATCATTACTTGACCCACGGCTACCTCTGTTCTATCGGCCCATAAAATATTATCTACAACAGTGCTTACCAAATCAGTATCGGCATCTGCTGGTGCGGTATCATCATCTCCCATCTTGGCTTTTGTAATCTCTAAAGGATAAGTGGTAGTTCCCAATAATTGCTTAGCAAAAAGGTTTAATCCAGAATTAGTATTCAATACAATAAGATTATGAATCCAATCAGTCGTTCTGATTAGTTCGTCTGTGCCTGCTTTATAGACTTTAAATCTGTATTTACCTGTTATTTTTACTTTGTTTTCTATTTTCATATTTTTATGCTACATCTGACCATTTAAAAAAATTCCATTTCATTTCAGGCGTTTCTGCTCCGTCTCCCGATACAGGCCACCAGTAATATGGCGAGCTTGTTATTACCCAAGAAGTTGAAGCCAATAGCGCATCTGTAGCTGACATTTCGTCTGATGACTGTATAAGTTCTAGTAAGTTATCCGGGTCAAATTCTCTTATCTCGCGAAAGGCGATTAAATCTTGTAATACCTGAAGAATCCCCATCGTCCTCATTGTTGCCAGACTTACTCTCCACTCACCTTTATCTTCAGCCACCACCCTGAATTCAACTGATTGTATTAAAAATGTTTCATTGACTCCCAATAGTGTAGAATTTATCAAAAGTATCTGGCCTGACTTCAATCCTGACTGATCTGTTGTGAATCCGCCTTCAACTACTCCATCTTTGTATGCTGTTAATTGCGCTTGAGCATAATTTATTGCCTCTTCTCTTGATTTTATTGATTTATCTTCTTTAAAAAATTCATACGTTCCATATTCAGCCACTGAAGCACCATCTAAGACTTTTACTATAATCGGGAATAATGGCTCTCCGGTAATGGCGACAACTTCTGTACTTGCTGGCATTGTGGTGGCCTTAAATCTTACGTATTTTTCAGCATAGCTCCAGAAACAATCAGCATCGTCTTCTGCGGTTAAAAAATCAATTCCTACTGACGAAGTTGAACCATTTACCACGACTACTGGCATTTCTGGATACTTGTTAGCCAGATTAAATTGAACTTGTGTCCCATCTGCTACATATTCTTCTGTCCTTTCTGACGCTCTTTCTTCTGAACCTCTGATAATTATGGTGTTTCTTAATTGGGACAAGTCGTCTTTAACTGAAAGTGTGTTTTGGATGTAGTTTCCATTAATGTCTGTTATTGTAAAAGGTGCTGCATTTTGATTCTTAGGAAAGAAGTGAATATCTTTGTCGTAATCTACATACCAGGAATATCCCACTGTTTTAGCCAACTTATCAATACAAGCTGAAACTGTTAATCTGTTAAACGACATCGTCTTTATCTCAGTGGCGCAGTTTACATTTGTGTCTGTAAATCCTGTAGCGTATGTGGTAAGAATATCATCAATAATATATGCCACCGTTTTGTCATCATATCTTTCTAAGACCAATTTCCTATCTAATGTATAAGTATAATCTAAGCAGACAACATCGTACTGAACTATCTGGCTTGACTGGATTGATTTTTTAACTTCCACTATTACTCCAGCAAACTCTACCTCTGCATCAATTTGAAGTTCTACTTCTTGATTTATTTCTGGCGTGAATCCTTCATCGGCATATTTTAAAACTCTAAACTTTAATGAATCTTTTTCTTGATTGATAATGTCATTCTTTAGAATACTATCTACCAGTATGTCTTCCGTCCTATCTACTGAATTGACTGTTAGTGCTATTATCATATCTTGATTACGCGTTTCAATTTGTCTATGATTTTATTCCCGATATCTTCAGCTACATTTTCTGATAAGTAATATCCGCCGTTTATATTCACCGTTATATTCCCCGCTCCAGCTAAAGCGCCGGGAGTCTTGGTGGCTATTAAATAATCAGCTGGGTCTGTTTGTATGACTTTTCCTTGTGGTGTTATTACAGCATCTTGAACTTGTAAAAATGGGACATCTAATGCTTTTCCAACATTGTTTAGTCCTGATTGTATTCCTCCACCAATGGACGATAATCCATCCATAACTTTTTGTATCAAACTGACTAATGGGTTTAGCATATCTACTATGGCAGTAACATATTCCATAAAAATACCTTTCAATGCTTCCCAGAAAGCTTTAAAAAAGTTAATAAGATTATTAAATGTTTCAGTTATGTTATCCGCTACTCCTTTCCACGTTTTAGCCAACATTTCTTTTAACTGAATCGTCATTTTTACCATCGTATCTGTAAGCCACCCCCAGTTAGTAATCAACAAATAAATAATAGCTATTAATGCGGCCACGCCTGCTGTTATGAGTAAAACAATCCCTACTGTCGGCCAAGCCACTGCCTGAAAAGCAATAATAGCGAGTCCAAGCGCCCCAATAACGAATACCAAGGCAGAAAGCCCAGCGGTAATCAAAATTATACCCTTAGACAATTCGGGATGTAATTCTATCCACTGGGATATCTTGCTAACTAGAGGAAGAATCTTTTTTAAAACATCGTCAACGACTGGAAGGAATATTTTACCAATGATTTCTTTTGTTTCTTTTATGGTGGCGTTTAATTCTTGCTGGCGCCTTATAAATGAATCATTATTAGCTTCAAATCCAGCGATGGCATCTGAAGAATTATCTACAATCTGAGCCAATAATGCTTGCGCCCTGATTTGATTCTTTACATCAACATCCAAATCTTTAAATCCTTGCCCGGCATCCAATAAACCCATCTCCATAGCTCTAACCTCAAGAGATGTTTCTAGTGCATTAACACCAAACCTTCTTAATGGTTCAGAACTTCCTGCGAGAGCTGACCCTATCGCGTTTATAACTTCGGTGGGGTCAACATCGTTGAATGCAGCAATTTGGTTTGACACTTCAAGAAAGCCCTTGGTCATGTCTGTGGCCAATTCACGACTCAATCCCAATGGAACAAGTAAGTCTTGTAAATCTGCCGCCAACCTTACTATCTCATGAGTGGCGGCCGGCATCCTGGTTCTTATATCATCTACAAACTTCAACATATCGTCTTTGTATTCTCCGAAAACAGTGTTGAATTTGTTATAAGAACCTTCAGCTTTCGCGGCTTCTTGAATAGATACGGCGAAAGCCGCAGTTATTGCTCCCAATGCAATGCCACCAGCTAAAGCCATCTTCTGGAAGGTAGGCTTCATAGACTCTACCTTTTTTTGCATACTGGAAATGCCGATCTCTACTTGTTTAAAAGCAGAAGCTGACCTATCCTGCGCATTGATGATGAAATTTAGTTGTTGGTCGGCCATTGTTATTTTTTGGGCATTTTACTTCTTGATTTTTGCCCGTCTACTTTGAATTTGATGTTTATCAAACCAATAAACCACTGGGGAGCATTCATATACTGGTCATAATCCCAGCCCATCTCCTGACAAATACTGACCACAGCCATATCCGGAGTCAGTCTTCCTACTGTATACCATCGTCTGGCTTCTTGGAGACGGGCTTGATAAAATCCCCTCCTACCACCTTGTCAACTTCTTTTAGCACGAATTCAAAGTCCTGTTTGTGCATATCCAAAACCAAATCCAAGACATTTTCTGTTTTTCCATCTACTGAAAGCACCACCTTTTGAACAGCTATATTTTTGGATTGCTCTGTTGCTTCTCCAACATTAATTTCTCCGGAGCCTTCCCCTTTAGACCCAAGTTGGAATTTCACAGCCATTATAGGTCTCTGAATATCCCTCTCATCTCTGCCAGAAATCCACTCCCTGAGTTCTACTTTAACTTTATTGACTGGTGTTATTATTTGCATTTTATGTGTAGTAGCTATCTACTGCGTTAGTTATTTCTACTGTTATTGTATCTGAACCATCATACTCTGCCACGAATTCAGCGGTCTGCTCGTTTATATCATCAATAGGAGTTGATATTGGAGCAGATTGTAATCTAAATTGTGGGATGGTTATTGTTATTTTGCCTGTATCTGAGCCTTCAAATGTAACCGCTAATGCTTGTTTGGTTAAATCTGTGTAGGCATCTTTTTGCGTTTCGCTTTCAAACAATACTGTGAAACTTCCAGACACTTCAAAATTCTTAGACACGATTCTGTCAACATCATTGTCGTTCGGAGCGTAAACCATTTCGGCATTATTCTTAATACTTAGATTAAATGTTTTTACTTTAAGCTCAGAAGTGGTTACTCCATTAGTAAGCTCAATATAAGCATTCTTGAAAGTATAAAGCTCAAGAGTTTCAATGACAGCTGTGTCTGTCCATCCTTCAATTGGATATCTAGACATTACATTCGCCACCAAACTTGCTACATCGTCAGCAAAGTTTAATTCTAAGCTATCTACTACTGCATATGGGAATGCAACTTGGTCTACTGACCTGTCTCTCCATATTGTAGCAGTTCTTGGTACTGAATCTTCTTTCTTTGTTATTGTGTGAACATATACGTCTGCAACTAGTGTAGATGATATATTTCCCAACGCCAATCCAAAGAAATATGGCGAATGGGTGGCGTTTAAGACCACTGAAATTGAACCTTCGCCGTGCTTTTTTCCTTCCATTGAAGCCGAACCCTCTGAATCTCTTACTCCTTTAGCTGAGTTGTCTGCTATTGGTTCGTGTATTTCGCCCAACGAGCATTCTATAAAAGGAATAAAATGTTGTAGGGCTGTTGTTGTTCCTGGTGTAGCCTCAATAACCATTCCTAATGACCCTCGCCTTCCTATGTAAACTGTCATTTCTTTGAAACTTTGTCAACCCTCATCTCCCTTGTCTTGTATGTGGAAGATTCTCTAACAAAGTTTATGTTATTTAATAATTTTTCTGCTACGACTTCTTCTACTTCATAGACTTCCCCAGACGACCACTTCTTTTTGGGGTCTATGGTATAGCAGTTTGTTTTTGATTTTATTCTGACCATTTGTTACCCTAATTAAGTTGATATTGTTTCTACTGTTTCTATTTCAAGCGTTATTGTAAGTTGAATTCGCGTTGCGCCTTCTACATAAGTCTTTTCCGTCTTTATAGGTCTCACTCTTATTACTCCCGCTGTATCCATACTGTCTGCCGACCTTAATGTTTCAGCTATTTCTTCGGCTCTATCCATCGCTGTAGCTTCTGCATCGGCTCTGCCCTTTAAATCTTCCGTTTTTTCTTGAATCAACACGACTTCAAATGTATATGTAACTCTTTCTTCTGTATTCGTCAGTTCTATAGATTCATCGCCTTTGTATAAAACATACGCGTAAGGATATCCGGTTGGCTTTGATTCTGCATAGTTATAAACCACCACTATCTTCCTTGTTCCGTCATCTTGGACAATCGCTTCCAGTTTTGTTTTAATAGCGTCTCTTAGTGTTACAATCATGATGCTACTCTTTTTAATGCTTCTACAAAATACCAGTTAATTTTTGCCGTAAGACTTCTTACAGCTTTCGTCATAAAATATCTACCACCAAAATACTTCGTTCCATACTCCTGATGGATGGCGTAATGAACTCCTGCCGCCACTTCTCCTTCTAAGTTTCTTTGGGTTCTATGGATTGATGTTCTCAATGTTCCTGTCCTTACCGGAGCATTCTTTTTAGTCCCCCTTTCTACGTCTGCTATTGAGAACTGGACTGCTCGGTTTAACTGTTTTTTCATTTCAGCTGGTCTTTTCCGGACCCATTCTTTTACTCCCTCTATTGTGCTGGAGTCTATTTTAATCTCTATTGGCATTGGCGTAATTTCACTTCCATTATTGAATAGATAGTCACTGTATATGACCTAACTCCTGTTATCAGATACTCATCTGTTCCGTCTATCACTTTATCTCCGACCTTCATATCACAAATGTCTGTATAAAGCACACAATCTTTCCCATAAGAACCAGCTAAGTCTTCGCTGAACGAATCATCTCCCACTTGAAGCGAGCATTTAATGCCAGACAGATTATCTTGCCAATCTTGATTGTCTGTGTCTGTCACATCTGTCAGCCTTTTGGTGTTTATTGTTTTTATGAAAAGAAACTTTCTCATATACCTATTCTTTTATAGCTATCTAATATTCTTATCGCTCGTTGGTAGTCGTCTACGGCTTTGCTATCCTTAAAAGTTAAATTATATGCACCCATCGCCACCGACTTTACGTCTCCTTCGCTTGACATTGAGCTTGATACAACCCCTGCTGTTAAAACAAGACAAGCGAATGCTATGTCTGACGGACAGCTTACCGAATATCCCCACTTTGCCGTTACATCAATGTTCTGCTCGCCTTTTGTAAACACAAGCCCTGAAGCATCTGTTAGTTTAATTCTTGTCTTGCATTCTGCATTCGCCGGATAAAGCAAATAATCGTCTGTATCAATGGTGTCGTCATCAATAACCAGTGCAGTAACATCAACCGCATCGTCTATCTGTAAATCAACGACAGACCCTGTATATTTTCCTATATCGTCTGTTTCGTTTAGTACTATTTGGTAAATTTTAGTGGTTGCTTCGGTGTCCGCAATAAACACCCTACCTGTATATAACTCAATGTATTTGGTTATCTGTTCTATCCATTCAGTAACCTGTGTATCAAAAGATGTGTCAATATCTATTAACAAATAATTCTCTATTGCTGTTTGGTCTGTGTATTGATTTGCCATTATTGTCCCCAGTTAAATTTTACTTTTGTTTTTGCGTGAAATAAATCATTTTCATCCATTTCCAACTTGTCTAAGTCAAGCTCCACCAAAAATGCTACTAATACTTTCAATAGTTTTGGCTTAAACCTCATTAAGAATAGGTATTTTGAAAGCATTTCCCATTTTTGCTTCATGCCCTCATGTTCTTCTCTGTCTGATAGAAGCTTAATAAGTCTTTTTAGTTCCTTTATAGGATTCTTTTTTAAATTAAATTTGTCTAACTCTTTTATTATAATTTGAAATCTAAATTTGTAAGCATCGTCTCCCTCAGCTGTTATACAAACATCGTCTCTCAGCATTTCCCACACTTCTTTCTCATTTTCATTCAGGTCCTTACCCATTATCTCAAACACTCTGTATAATTCACGCACTACCTGGCAATATCTCACAGTCTTAAATCGGTATTTTTTTATGTACTCCCAATAGGATATTATTATGTTTTCTGCTATTTGATTTGCTATTGGCAAGATAAGTAGAAACTTTATCTTCGGCATTTTATAGAAGCCCCAAAGCATTCGCATCGCCATCTTCTTTGCTTCGTCCACTCGCTCTACTGTTTCTCCATCAGGATATCCTCTCATTGGCGGATTGCCTTCAAAATGAGTTAATACTCCACCAGTATCAGGAAATTCTACTTTTTGAACTATCAATTTCCCGACCATCTTTTCCTCTGCATCTTCGTTTGATGAAGCAGTCTCAAACATTCCGTGGTCATTCAATCTTATCTTCTTTAAAATGAAGTTTATCTTTTGAAGATACTCAAATGTAAGTGCTTTTGCTTCTTGTTCTTTTCTGTTCATTGTTTCCTTTGTCCTCCCCACCTGGCTATTCAGGTGGGGAAGGATATTAAGGTTTATTTTTTCGTCTTCTTTGGCTTTACCACCGGCACTTCTACCGGCACTTCTACTTCTTTAGGAGTAGAAACTACATCCTCGCATTGTCTTATTTTACTCATCGTAATTAAGCAACGTTAGATGGTTTAAATCTCTCTTTGTAGACGATAGCTACAACTGCACAATCATTATAGACAGATGTAATAACGTCTGTTTCAGATAATGTAATTGTTGCCCGAATATACCTCTTTGAAGGGGTTAAATCCACAACTTCTGCTCCAGTATCACCCATTGATATTGAGCCTCCTGTGATAGTTGTAAAAGTTGAATCGTCTGATGATTCCTCAATGGTGATAACTGCTGTCGCCGTTGCTGTTGCGCCAACTGAAACCACTACCATTAATTTTTGCCCTTCTCCTGCTAAGTCTACTGATGTTCCACTAACAGCAAGAGTGGTGTCGTCACCCCTCCTTAGCGCGGCCAACAGAACAGCTTGGGTTGATTCTTTTTCAAGGTTTTCCATGAGAATTATAGTCCCAATACAACGAATGCCTGCGGTAAGGCTGGTTGGCCATCGTGCCTTTTAACCAATCTAAACACAGTTTCGTCATATCTGAACCTATCGTGAATTGAAGACGCGACCTGGATTGCTCCTCTATCTCCAATATAATATCTTGAAAGGTCTGCCAAGATGATATCTCCTTTGCTGCCCAATGCTGGAAGCTTATCAGTTACAAGAACTGGCTTTCCGAGCAATGTTCCTGGTTGACCTGACCTTAAACTCTCTTGGAATACAAGCTTTGTGGTTGTATCGGTATTTCCGATTAACCTTATTTGCTCAATTCCGGCTTTTGTGGTTAGAAATACTGCATTTCTATCTGCCCAAGCAGGTAGTTCCTTATCCAAGCCCAAAATGTCCTCAAGAACAATTTTGGATGATGTTTGTCTTGCGACTGAACCAATACCGGTTGTATTGATAATACCAAGAGGTTCTCCTAATCCTGACCCATTCAAGAATTTGTAGTCCTCAAGATATGCCAATCCTTCACCAAACAAGGCCACTAAATAGTTTGCCAAGTTTACAGCTGAATCTTCTAACAATTCATCTGTGGCTGAAGTAAGACCAATAAGTTTCTTGGCTGTCAAGAGAATCCTGCCAAATCTTGGTTCAGATTCTACTTTCAACCCACTCTCTCCAGGATAATAGAAAGCAATACCTGCGAAATTGGTGCTTCCTGTATTGCCAGAATCCGTTGTGGTATTCTGGTCCAATTTTGGAGCTGACCATTTATCGCGAGTCATATTCCATACCCTAGCTCTTGGTCTAACAATAGCTGTTTCTGTTTCGTACCTGACGACTTCAGAATTAAACTCTTCAGGTACAGTATATCCCCCTGCAGTTGGGTCGCCTTCGTTTAAGGCGGTCTTTGCTACGGTTTCTCCTCTCGCGATTGCTTTAACATTGGAGATAAAAGTCTCCATTGTTGGTGACAATTTAACGAAAGGTCGTACTCTCCTCAAATAGATGTCGGATTCCATGACAGACCTTGTCAATGTAACCTCTTCTTTGAAGTTTGTAGATTTTTTGACTGGATTTTCTTTGATTCCCTTAAGAATCTTAGCAATCCTTTTTTCTATGGATTTTGCTTCATCAGCATCCACTTTTTCAGCGTCCACTTTGTCAGCATCTACTTCTTCGTCTACTTCATCATCTACATCTTCGTCGTCTACTTTTTCGTCCTCTATGTCTTTTTTAATCATTTTATTTTACCCTAAGTTTTTCTTTTTTTATTGCCTCCTCAATAGCCTTATAAGCAAGGCGTAACTGGCGTAATTCAGGGCTAACCCTCCTTTTCGCCGTGTTAGGAGCTTGCGACCTTTTCTCAGGTTCAGGAGCAATGCTCTTTCCAGCTTCTGCTTCTGAAAGCAGACTCTCTAAAGCACTAATAGCGTCCTCCATAGCTGATTGTGATTTCTTAATTAATGATATTGTCTTGGCTGACAATACTTTACCCTCCTTTTCTTCTACTG
>Ga0265595_1002492_pt1 | contig 12384 bp, 11 predicted proteins | sample saktaG_15_FD_190148 | JGI IMG/M metagenome (GOLD analysis project Ga0265595, IMG submission 190148) | Saline water microbial communities from Sakinaw Lake, British Columbia, Canada - sak_2013_06_06_50m | ecosystem: Environmental > Aquatic > Non-marine Saline and Alkaline > Saline ... | reverse complement strand
ATTAGTGGAAGATGACCCTTTTTTGTTGAGCATGTATAACACAAAGTTTGAGCTGGAAAAATTTAAAGTAGTAACGGCTGAAGACGGAGAAAAAGGGCTAAAATTGGCTCTGAAAGAACTCCCGGATGTAATTTTGCTGGACATAATGCTTCCCCGGATGGATGGTTTTGAAGTTTTGAAAGCCTTAAAAGCGGATAAAAAAACCAGCCGCATTCCCGTGATTTTACTGACTAATTTAAGCCAGAAAGAAAAAGTGAAGGAGGGGCTTTCTTTGGGGGCGAATGATTATCTTATCAAAGCCCATTTTATGCCTTCAGAAGTGGTTGAAAAAATAAGGAAACTGATAAATAAGTAAAAAGTTTATAAATTTTAACTTTGTAATTTTCACATGGAAGTGCCATCTATTTTTTTGAATAGAATATTAGCGGAAGTAGCCAAAAAGGGAGCTTCCAGCCTTCATTTTTCCGTTGGCAGCCAGCCCGTAGCCAGAATTGATGACAAATTAATCCCGATGGAGAAAGAAGGTATTCTGACTTCGGAATTGTTAGGAAAAATTATTGACTCTTTTATCAGCGAAGAGGAAGTGAAGAAATTTAAAGAGGAAAAAGAAATAGTGGTGGTAAAGACTTTTGCCGGCGATTTCCGTTTCCGGGTAAATATTTTTTATCAAAAAGATCTGCCGGCCCTTTCTTTTAATTATGTCTCGGCTGTTATCAGGGGCCTAGAAGACTTAAAGCTTCCTGCCGCCTTTAAGGAAAAAATTAATTTGAATTCCGGATTATTGATTGTGGCCGGGCCTAATGATTCAGGAAAAACTTCAACTGCTGCCGCTTTTATAGAAGACATCAATAAAAGGGGAAAAAGATACATTATTACCTTAGAAGACCCAATTGAATATCTGTTTATTAACAAAAAAAGCATCATTGAGCAGAGGCAAATCGGCCGGGATGTAATATCCTATGTAGCCGGCTTAAAGCATTGTCTGGATGAGGATGTGGATTTAGTCTTTATTGACGAAATAAAAAAAGAGTTTATCGCGGCCATTCCTTTTATTCTGCAGCTGGCCGCCGGCAATTCCTTAGTGGTTCTGGAGATGAATGCGGCTAATTCAATAAGGGTCATAGAAAAAATTTTAGATGCGGCCAAAACAACAATCTCTCCGGAAGCGGCCCGTTTCAGTTTAGCTGATATTTTAGTCGGCATTATTACCCAGAAGCTTATTCCCCGCTTGGGCGGAGGCTTGGCTTTGGCCAGTGAAATTTTAATTGTTAACTCAGCCGTTAAATCTTTAATCAGGGAAGGTAAGATTTATCAGATAGAAAGCATTATCCAGACTTCTCGGGAAGAAGGCATGATTAGTCTGGAAAAAGCCGTTGAGGAACTGGCAAAGAAGGGAGAAATTTCTGCTGAAGAAGCAAGGAAAATAAAACTAAACATTTAATAAGCTTATGGCGATTTTTAAATATAAAGCCCTAGACGAGGGCAAGAAGATATCTGAAGGGTTGATAGAGGCGGTTAATGAAAAAATGGCCGCGGAAATTTTGCAGGGAAGAGGTCTTTCCATTGTCTCCATAAAGAAGCATTTGGAAAGTAAAAGAGGGATAAAATTTTTAGCTAGTTTAAGCGGAGTTAAGAGCAAGGATTTAGTAATTTTTTCCCGTCAGTTTTCCGTTATGATCTCGGCTAACATTGCCTTAGTGCAGGCCTTAAGAATTTTAGTTGAACAGACGGAAAATATTACCCTGAAGATGATTGTTTCCAAAATAGCTGATGAGGTAGACGGCGGGTTGCACCTTTCTGACGCTTTAGCCAAAAGACCGAAAGTTTTTTCCGATTTTTATATCAACGTTATCAGATCAGGCGAGACTTCAGGAAAATTAGATGAAGTTTTGAACTATTTAGCGGATGAGATGGAAAAAGATTATGATATGATGAGTAAGATAAAAGGGGCAATGATTTATCCGGTCTTTGTCTTTGTCGGCTTAGGGGTAGTCGGAGTGGTAATGATGATGTTTGTGGTGCCGAAACTGACTAGTATCTTTACAGAAACCGGAGCGGCTCTGCCGCTGCCGACAAGAATTTTAGTTGGCACTTCTGATTTTTTATCCGCTTATTGGTGGCTTCTTCTGGTTATTTTAGCGGGGTTGGTTGTCGGCTTAAAATTTTATATAAAGGCGCCGGCGGGCAAAAGACAATTTGATTTTTTAAAGTTAAGAGTGCCGATTTTTGGCAAGCTATGGCAGAGAATTTACTTGGTCCGTTTTACCCGTTCAATGAATACTCTGATTATGGGCGGAGTGACAATCATCAAGAGTTTGGAAATAGCTTCAGAGGTGGTGGACAATGAGATTTACAAGAGTTTAATAAAGGAGACCTCGCGGGCGGTTGAGGACGGAAGTTCTATTTCCAGCGTTTTCGTGGACAGTAAGGAAATACCGAAAATGGTTTCCCAGATGATGACTATCGGGGAGAAAACCGGAAAGCTGGACGTAATTTTAGGTCGGATAACCGATTTTTATTCCCGGGAAATAAACAATATTGTGGTAAACCTCATGACTTTAATGGAGCCGATAGTTATAGTGATTTTAGGTATAGCGGTCGGAATTATGGTGGCGGCCATAATTTTACCGATGTATAATTTAGCCAGCCAGTTTTAAACATTCTACAAATTATCCGCCAAAGGCGGATCAGCCTCCCTCGGCCCGCCTACTGGCGGAGCCTCGCCTTTGGCCACCGCATTTTGCGGGGTCACGCCAAAGGCGACGACGGGGCGTGCTGGCTGACAAATCCCATACAAATTTACGAAAATAGACGGGCTTTACTCCGTTAAATACTCACAGAGCGAATTTTATGGTATAATGCGGATAAGTGGTTCAGACTTCTTTTTTAGGTAATTTAGGTAAACCCCGTGGGTAAATTTAAATATTTAATTTTTAAAATTAAATTATTCTCCCAATCGCTAACTTAATTCCTGGGATTAAGTTAATGATTCAAGGGAAGTAAGAAAGGGGGATAAAATATGAAAAAACAAAGAGGTTTTACTTTAATTGAATTGTTGGTCGTTATTGCTATTATCGGTCTATTGTCAACTTTGGCTGTAGTAGCGCTAAATAACGCCAGGCAAAAATCAAGGGATGCCAGACGGGTATCTGATATAAAGCAGATTCAGACCGCCCTGGAGCTGAATTATAATGATGCTAATTCATACCCGGCGTCATTAACTTTCGGCACCGGCGCAATCGCTTTCGGCGGTACCACCTATATGGCGATTATACCGAACAATCCTACACCTGCAGATGGGAGTTGCGGCAGTAGTGTATATGTTTATGCCACCACAGACGCTAATAGCACTTACACTATTACTTATTGTCTCGGCGCAGCAACCGGCGGCTTAGCCGCTAATACGCACTGGGCCACCCCGGCTGGCATAGCTAACCCATAATGATTCGGAATTAAGCCCTTGAAAGTCTAAATAAAAATTCCCACCTTTAAAAAGGGAGAGTTTTGCGGGTCGCTTCATTTTATGGTATAGTATGGATAAGTGGTTCAGCAGACTTCTTTTCTAGGTAATTAGGTAATTTAGGTAAACCCCGTGGGTAAATTTAAATATTTAATTTTTAAAATTAAATTATTCTCCCAATCGCTAACTTAATTTCTGGGATTAAGTTAATGACTCAAGGGAAGTAAGGAGAGGGGATAAAATATGAGAAAACAAAGAGGTTTTACTTTAATTGAATTGTTAGTCGTTATTTCTATTATCGGTCTATTGTCAACTTTGGCTGTAGTAGCGCTAAATAACGCCAGGCAAAAATCAAGGGATGCCAAACGGGTGGCTGATATAAGGCAAACTCAGACCGCCCTGGAGCTGAATTACAATGATGCTAATTCTTACCCCGCAACATTAACTATGGGCACCGACCCAATTGTTTTCGGCACCGTTACCTATATGGCGATTACACCGAGCAATCCTTCACCCAGGAATGACGGCGGTTGCCCCAATATTGAATATGCTTATCTCATAAAAGACAGCGGCGCTTCTTACGCTATTACTTATTGTTTGGGCGCAGCAACCGGTGGCTTAAGCGCTGGTACGCGCGTCGCCACCCCGGCTGGCATGGCTAACCCATAATGATCCGGAATTAAGCCCTTGAAAGTCTAAATAAAAACTCTCACCTTTAAAAAGGGAGAGTTTTTTAGAGAGAAAAATAGTGCTATACTAATTATTAGTAGAATTTACACCTACGAATTATGAATCAGTACGAATATAATGGAAAGAGTTTATTCGGTATTCGTAAATTCGTCCCGCCACTTATATAAAATTATTTGAGGGCGGGATCCCGCCAAGGCGGTGATAAGATATTCGTAATTAGTAGACTATTAAATTCATGGTTAATAAAATTATAAAAATTTGCGATTATCTGCAGGAAATTATTTTGCTGGGCATAATTTTTTTTATTCCTATTTATTTTGCTCTTGCCCAGGAGAATTATAATGTCTTTGAACTTAATAAAGTAGTGATTTTTAGGATTCTTTTAACAATCGCTTTTTTGGCTTTTGCGGCCAAAGTCTTTATTGGGGGGATTAGCCATTGGCCTTTTCCTCGGAAATTGTTTATATTACTGGCTTTGTTTGGCTTATCAGTTTTTCTTTCCACTTATTTTTCGATTCATCCCGGTTTTAGCTTCTGGGGGAGTTATAGCCGACAACAGGGCTTTTATACGGTTATTCATTATTTGATATTTTTTGCTTTGTTAGTTTTAAATTTGAGAACTTGGCCGCAGATAAAAAGAGTTATAATAACTGTTGTTTTTTCCTCAATTTTTGTCTGCCTTTACGGCTTGCTCCAGTATTTTAACCTCGATCCCCTGGATTGGAAAGAAAAGATCACTTATACCGGCAGAATTTTTTCCACTTTAGGCCAACCCAATTTTTTAGGCCAGTATTTAATGCTGGTAATACCTTTTACCGTTTTTAGCCTGTTTTTTATTAGTAAGCGTTTAGTCAATCGTTTTCTTATATTTATTTTAATAGGTCTGCAAATAACCTGCTTGATTTTTACCTATAGCCGGTCCGCCTGGTTGGGATTACTGGCTATTTTTTTCTTATTTGTTGTCTTATCTCTGTTCGCGAAAAGAAAGAGAAAAATAGCCTGGAGTTTAGTCGGCTTAGGATTGGTTGGAATTATGGTCATTATTTCCTTTAGCTTTTTCTATTCAAAGAGAAATGTCTTATCGGAGCCGGGAGAGATTAACTTTTTGAATAGAGCAGAAAGTATTTTTGATATCAGGGCCGGTTCCAACAAAATCAGACTTTATTATTGGCAGGCGGCCTGGCAGGAATTTAAGCAGGCCAGTCGATCTAGAAAATTAATCGGCTACGGGCCGGAAACGCTGGCTGATATTTTTGTTAAATATTACCGGCCGGAATGGGGGGTGTATGAAAAAATAAATACTTTTCCGGATCGCTCCCATAATGCTTTCTTTGACATGGTTTTGCAGTTTGGCTTAGCCGGATTAGTTTTCTTCGCTTTGTTCTTGGGCTATATTTTTATGGCGGCATTTAGATATTTAAAAAAATCAACTCCCACCAAAGAGTTTTGGCTGGTCATTTTTCTTTTAGCCGCCCTAGCCGGTTATTTCACCAATAACTTATTAAGCTTTTCTCTGACGGTCGGTTATGTTTATTTTTATCTCATGCTGGCTCTCTTGGCGGTTATTATTTTTCCCGCGTTTCCCCATAGCCGCCCCGGGGGAAAGGCAAGAGAATTTTTCCGGCCGGTTTCTTTGGTTTTAATCTGGCTGTCCCTGCTTTTTTTGGGCATGATTTTAGTTTATTATTATAATGTTAATGCCTGGCGGGCCGATTATTATTATATGAAAGCGAAAAAAGCTGAAGTGAAAAAAGATTGCCTTGGCATTTTAGACAATATGGAGAAAGCGGCTGATTTAAATCCAGTGAGTATTTTTTACAAAGAGCATTATATTTTTCATAATTTAAATTGTTCTGAGGGCGCAGAATCAAAAGAGAGCCAGCTTGATTTATATCATAATATCGTGGGTATGGCTAATTCTGTCGGCCCCCGCGAGCATGGATTTTATACCTTAACCCATATCGCTCATGTCAAATCCCTGTTTGGCTATTATATTGACCCAGCTTATTATCAGGCAGCCGAAGAAGATTATGAGCGCTTAATTAAAATAAACCCTTTTATTACTACTACCTATCAGGATTTAGGCAGAATGAAACTTTGGCAGAAAGATTATCAGGCGGCGATAGTTAATTTTAAAAAGGCCATAAATTCCATGCCGCCCATAAACAGCCCTTATCTTAACGGGGAGCATAAAGAGGAAATAGAAACAGGGTTGGTCCGTCTATTGGAAATGATGGGTCTAACTTATAGCTATAAAGAAGACTGGAGCGAGGCTTTAGATTATTATCAGCAAGCCCTGGAACTTAATCCCTACTATTTGCGGCTTTATAAAAAAATAGCCGATGTTCATTATAAGCAAGGAGATTTAGACAGCGCTATTTTTTATAATGAGAGGGGATATAGGCTAAATCCTGAAGATTATGCCTGGCCGTTAGCAATATCTATACTTTATAAGGAAAAGGGCAATAAAACCGAGGCGCTAAAATATGCCGAAGAGGCATCAAAATTGATGCCAGAGAATGAAGACATAAAAAATATTATTAATGATTTAGACTAAGCAGAAGATATGCAAGGGGAAGAAAAATTTTTGGCAATTATTATTTTTATTTTTTAGGAATATTTTTTAGCTCTTAAAAAAGAAGATAAATAAAGAATCAAAGTTTATGTATAGGAAACCGAATTTTGAATATAATTTTCCCGATAATGATGTTGCTTGGTATCTTAATCCGGTTGATTTAAAGAATTTTTTGAAGAGCAATAATTGCGAAATGGTTTGTTATCAGAATTTAAATCATATTAAAAATGGAAAAAGCGAATTAATTTTATTTATAGCAAAAATATTTCCTGAAGTGATGGGAATAACTAGAATCATCGCTAAAAAATTATAGCCAATATGGGTAATAAAATTTCAGCGTGCCTGGTAGTTTATAATGAAGAAAAATGCATAGAAAGATGTTTGGATAGCATCAAAAACGTTGTTGATGAAATTATTATTGTCCATGACGGAGAGTGCAAAGATAAAACATTGGAAATATGCGGCAAGTACACAAACAATATTTTTGTTCGCGAGCATGTTGGCGTAGCCGAGCCGCATCGCCCTTTTAGCTATGAAAAAGCAAGCGGGGATTGGATTTTACAGGTTGACGCTGATGAATTCTTGTCTGGGGAGCTTAAAGGGAAAATCAGATCTTTAACGGAAGATGAAAGTATTGCGGCTTATGAATTTTTATGGCCATTATGGGATGGAGAGAAAAAAATCACCGGCAAATGGCCATATAAGGTATGCTTAGCCAGAAAAAATAAAATGAGATTCGCGGGAATTCCTAATTTTGTTTTTGACGTGGATGGTAAAAAAGAAAGAGTTAATTTGACCTTAGCCCATCAGCCAGATTACAATAATTTTTCCTGGAGTACTTTTAAAAAAAAATGGATTAAGTGGGCAAGGTTGCAAGCTGGAGCTTATTTGACCGAGTTTGGGAAAATAGAAAAATATAACTATCACGCCAACGATTGGCCTCTGAAAATAAAATTGAGGATTAAATTTCCTTTAATTTTGATGCCTTTGGAATTTTTAATAACCTTTTATAGAAATATGTCTGAAGGCGCGTATAAAGAAGGTTTGATCGGATATAAGGTTGCGATGATGATTAGTGTTTATAGAGTAATGGTAAATTATTATATTTATAAGAATAAATAAATTATGTATCCTAACTGCGAATATTGCTTAAAAAATAATTACAAAAAAGATGATTACTGTTTTGCAGGGCAAAAGTTTAGTGTTATTAAATGTGCAAATTGCGGTCTGGCGAGAACTTGGCCCATACCGGTTGAAAGTGGTGAGGTTGAGAAATTTTATGAAGAATTTGACGATTATAATTTACTATATAAAAATTTGAATCTAAGGAAAATTTATTGTAAAAAAATATTAAAAATTATAAATATATATAAAAAGCGAGGGAAACTTCTCGATGTTGGCTGTAATATTGGAGTTATGGTAAAAGAATCTATGAATAAGGGCTATTCGGCCGCAGGAATTGACATATCAAACAGCGCCATAGAATTTGGAAAAAAATATTTGAGCCTTAGCGGCCATCTCTTCCATGGCATATTAAGTGAGAATCTGTTTTTAAATAAAAAATTTGATATAATAACTTATGTTCATGTGTTAGAGCATATAACGGATTTGAATGCCGAATTTGAAAAAATTAAGAAAATTTTAAAACAGGATGGAATATTATTAATTTCAGCCCCAAACTATAATAGCTTGTGGAGGGTTTTATTAAGAAATAAGTGGTATGGTTTTTCTCCGAAACAGCACATTTGGCAATTTAGCAGAGAATCTCTGGAAAAGATATTGAAAAAAAGTAATTTCTCAATATTGAAAACGTATACTCGCCATAGCCTTGATCATGAAATTAATTTCAGCCCAAAGGGTTTTATAAAATTAATTATACTGGTTTGCGCGTTTATTTTTGGATATGGCGATAATCTTATATTAATCGCCAAAAAGACATAGTCATTTTAAATATTAAAAGTTTTGAGAAAAATATCTATGAAAAAGCTATGTTTTCACTTATTATTGTGAGTTTCAATACAAAGGAAATATTAAAAAACGCCCTCTCATCAATTTTCGCTTATTGTCCAAGGGAGATGTTTGAGGTTATTGTTATTGACAATAATTCCGGAGATGGAAGCGCGGAAATGCTGAATAATTTTTTCGGCGATAAGATAAAGCTGATAATCAACAAACATAACGCCGGTTTTGGTGCGGCTAACAATTTGGGCGCGAAAATCGCCCGGGGCGAATATCTTTTCTTTTTGAATAGCGATATAATAGCGAAAGAGGACATTCTTTCCGGCCTGGCAAAAATATTTGAATCGCGCCCGGAAATTGGGATCCTCGCGCCCCGCTTGATTCTTCCGGACGGTTCGGAGCAAAAATTTGCCTCTGGTAATTTTCCTTCATTAGCCGATTTAATCCTGGGGAAAATTAAAAAAGACGCGGCGGAAAAGAAATACATCAAAATCGACTGGGTAAGCGGTGCGGCTTTGGCGATAAGAAAAAATTTGTTTGATCAAGCCGGCGGATTTGACGAAAATTTTTTTATGTATTTTGAAGATATTGATCTGTGCAAACGGGTTAAAGACATCAGTTATCAAGTAGCGGTTCTGCCATCGATCACGGTGGTTCATTTGGGTGGAAAAAGTTTAAAAAATGATAGGCAAAGGAAAAAACATTATTATGTTTCCCAGGATTATTTTTATAAGAAGCATTATGGTAAATTGAAATTAGTTCTATTAAGATTTTTTCGTTGGCCTTATAAATTAATAATTTTGGCTAAATAATTTTATGGTTTATATTATCTTAGGGTTTATTTTTTTATTTGGTCTGGTTATCGGTTCCTTTTTAAACTGTCTGATTTGGCGCCTGCATAAAGAGGAGGGAATGTGGAACCGTTCTTATTGTCCTCTCTGCCAAAAGCAAATCGCTTGGTACGACAATATCCCGGTTTTAAGTTTTATTTTATTGGGCGGGAAATGTAGAAACTGTAAAAGAAGTATTTCCTGGCAATATCCAATTGTGGAATTAATAACAGGAGTGCTGTTTGTGTTAACCGTAATTAGTAATTTGAAATTTGTAATTTGGAGTGATTTTATTATCTTAGACCCAATTGCAAATTACAAATTACTAATTACCATTGTGCGCGATTGGTTTATTATAGCAGCGATGATTGTGATTTTTATTTATGACCTGCGTTGGAATTTAATTTTAGATAGGGTCACTTTGCCCGCCTGCCTGATAGTTTTTATTCTTAATTTAGCGCTGGGAGTAAGCTGGTTAAATTTAGTGGTTTCGGCGGCAATAGGGGGCGGTTTTTTCCTTATCCAGTTTCTTATCTCCCGGGGAAAATGGATTGGCGGAGGCGATATCAGGCTGGGATTTCTGATGGGATTTTCCCTGGGCCAGCCAAGCCATTTAATTTTGGCAATCATAGTGGCTTATTTTATCGGTTCAGTTATTGGCCTAAGCCTTATAATTTCCCAAAAAAAGAAATGGAATTCAGAAATTCCTCTTGGCGTCTTTCTCTCTAGCGCTACAGTTTTAACAGTTTTTTGGGGAGATAAAATAGTTAACTGGTATCTAGGTCTGTTTTAGTTGGCAAAAAAAGAATAATTTAGTATAATAGTAATATAATCCAAATTAATCCGAATTACATCCGAATGCTCCGAATGCTTTTATAAAAATTCGGAGTCTTCGGATAGATTCGCATTATAAACATATGAAAGAAGACATCATTGCCGGTTTAGATATAGGCTCAACCGCCGTGAGACTGGTAGTCGGGCAGAGAGTAAATAGAGGAGAGGGGGAGAAATTGCAGATAATCGGGGCGGTTTCGGTTCCGGCTGAAGGCATTAACCGAGGAATGGTCAACAGCATAGAAGACGCCACTTCTTCTGTTTCCGCCTGCTTAGAAAAGGCTGAGCGTTTGATTGGCGTGCCCTTAAATAGCGTTTGGGTGAGCATTAACGATTCTCATATTAAAGCGACTAAGAGCCAGGGCGTGGTAGCGGTGGGCAAAAGCGACGGAGAAATCAGCGAGGATGATGTAGAAAGGGCGATTGAGGCGGCCCGGGCAATGTCTGTTCCTCCTAATTATGAAATTTTACATGTTATTCCGGTTAAGTTTACCGTTGACAGCCAAGAGGATATAAAAGATCCGATAGGCATGAGCGGCATTAGACTGGAGGTGGAAACTTTAATCATCCAGGGTCTTTCCAGCCAAATAAAGAATTTAACCAAAGCCATCTACCGCACCGGTTTTGACATTGAAGATTTGGTTCTGTCGCCTCTGGCTGCGGCCGAAGCGGTCATTAATAATAAACAAAAAGAGCTGGGAGCGGCCCTAGTAAATATTGGTTCTTCTACTACCGGTTTGGCGGTTTATGAAGAGGAGGAACTTTTACATACCGCTGTTTTGCCCATTGGCTCTGAACATATCACCTCTGACGTAGCTATCGGCCTGCGCTGCCCGATAAATTTAGCGGAACGGATAAAACTAGAATACGGCAGCGCCAAATCAGACCAGTTTTCCAAAAAAGACGAGATTGACGTTTCCGAGTTGGCTAAGGAAGAAGAGGTTGATGATGAAATAGGGGTTGTTTCCAGAAAATATATCTCCGAAATTATTGAAGCCCGGGTAGAAGAAATTTTTGAGAAAGTTGATGAGGAACTGAAAAAGATCGACCGTTCCGGAATGCTCCCGGCCGGAGTTTTCTTAGTCGGCGGCGGGGCCAAGCTGGCAGATTTAGTGGAAGTCGGGAAAAGGAAATTGCGTTTGCCTGTTTGCCTGGGCAATACAAAAAATATCAGTACAGTAATTGACAAGGTTAATGATTTAGAATTCTTAACCGCTTTGGGTTTAGTGGTTTGGGGCGATCATCTTTCCGGGGGGAAGAGAGGTAAATGGCCGGGCGGGGAAACGATTGACAAGACAGTGGAGAAGATGAAGAAATGGTTTTCTTCCCTTATTCCCTAGAGTGTTTTTAATGGTTGTATGAGGTGTACAAAAAATTTGTTCAGCTTAATAGATGGCAAAGACAAGGGGGTCTTGCCATTTTTTTTGTGGTGTTATATAATAAAAGATAGTTAAAAGTTCATAAAATCTTAAAGTTCATAAAGTCTTAAAGTTTGAGGTTTTTTTGCAATTTTTTACTTTTTACTTTATAACTTTAATAACTAACTATATGGCAGAAGTAAAACCAGCAGCCGAGACGTTCGCTAAAATAAAAGTAATCGGAGTCGGCGGCGGCGGCGGCAGCGCCATCAATAGGATGGTAGAGGGGGGGATAAAGGGGGTTGATTTTGTTGCTATCAATACCGATGTCCAATCTCTTCACTATAATAAAGCCGGCCAGAAGCTTCATATAGGCAAATCGGTTACCCGCGGTTTGGGGGCTGGGATGAATCCGGAGTTGGGCAAGCAGGCGGCGGAAGAATCGCAGAATGAAATCAGGGATATTTTAAAAGATTCGGATATGGTTTTTGTTACCTGCGGATTGGGTGGCGGGACCGGTACTGGCGCTTCGCCGATTGTAGCCGAGATTGCCAGAGACTTAGGCGCTTTGACCGTAGCGGTAGTTACTAAGCCATTCCAGTTTGAGGGCGGGCAGAGAAAAAATATTGCCGAAAGAGGACTTGCCGAGCTGGCGGATAAGGTGGATACAATTATTAC
>Ga0265595_1002486_pt1 | contig 12417 bp, 13 predicted proteins | sample saktaG_15_FD_190148 | JGI IMG/M metagenome (GOLD analysis project Ga0265595, IMG submission 190148) | Saline water microbial communities from Sakinaw Lake, British Columbia, Canada - sak_2013_06_06_50m | ecosystem: Environmental > Aquatic > Non-marine Saline and Alkaline > Saline ... | reverse complement strand
TCAAAATAAAGAAAAAATAGAACTAACTGATGAGGAAATTTTTTTAGCAAAAATAAAAGAGGCCAATTTAAGCGATTCACTGGCTAAATATACCGCTAAAATTGCAGATAAACGAGTAACCGAAGGGGTGAAATCCTATGAAGCTAACAGAAATAAAAAGGATTTTACAGATTCTGAAAAGATTATAAATTTAGAAAATGAACTAAAAGAGTTAAAAGATAGTAACCTTAAAAGCAGTTTGAATAATTCGATAAAGGATAGCCTCAAAGTAGCCGGACTTTCGGAAGGATTTGCTAAATATATTAAGGTTGATAAAGAAGAAGATATTGAGTTAGCCGTAAAAGATTTAAATGATAATATTTTAGGGCAGAAACAATTAGTTATCGATAATAAATTAAAGGGGGATTTACCACCTTTAACTGGCGATAAAACCGGCACTGGATCAGGAATGGAAACAGCCGTTCGGGAATACGCAAAAAAAATTAGTCCTAAAGAATAAAAAATAAAGGAAGTGATCAATTATGGAATTTTCCATATTAAAGAGTATACTCCGGCCCAAAGTCTTGGCTGGATTCGTTGCTGAATGGCAGCCTGGTAAAAGTCCGATAGAGAAATATTTGCCATATAAAACCGTCCCGGCATTAACTTATGAGGTTGTCCTGGGTAATGAACAACGTCCTCTCGGTGATGTAGTTTCCTATAATAGTGCTTATCCAATCAAAAGCAGACCGGCACTGACAAAATTAAAAGGGGATTTACCGGCCATACGACTGCAAAGGCAAATGTCAGAAACCGACTTAAACGCTTTTATGCAGTTTAACGCTATGAAAGATCCCGACACTGAAGCATTAATTGAACTCTGCTTTGGTGATATTCAATACTGTTATAATGCTTGCCGAAATAGATTATCCTGGTTAGGTTTTCAGGCTCTTTCGCTTGGTGTAATCAGTTTAACTGCGGCTAATAATGCCGGAATAATAACGGAAGACGATATAAATTTTTCAATTACAAACAAATCCGGTGCCAGTGTGATTTGGTCCGCTGCTGCGAATACGACTAAACCTATAACCGACATTATGGCAATATGTGACAGTGCAAGAATTAACAACGGTGTGATTTTCCAAAAGATTCTAATGAGTAGAACATCCTTTTCATATCTTAGAAAGAGTGCAGAAACAATAAATTTTGTTTTTGGAAAGAGTGGATCTGGTGTTACAAAATACCCGAATTTAGCCACTATAAACGAAAATTTAATCGCTGATGGGCTACCTTGGATCGATATTATCGATGTATATCTCCAGTTTCAGGATAAAGAAAATTCTCTAACAAACTTACAGGCCTGGGATGAGGGCAAAATTGCCTTTTTACCTCAGGATGAAGTAGGGAATGTTTTAAACTGTAAAACTGCTGAAGAAGAATTTCCACCGGCGCAAGTAACACAAGAAAAAAAGGATATTGTATTAATAAGTAAATGGTCAGATGTGGCCCCAATTCGGGAATATACAGCCGGAGCGGTCAATGCGTTCCCTGCGGTTAAACTTGCGAATATGATATTTTTAATGAATAGTTTAAACGTTACAACGTGGGCCTAAAAAATAAATTAAAATATCCTCTTCTACTCCACTTGAAGAGGATTCGTCCTGAGGGTAACTTCAGGAACTATATTCAGTTAAGTGGGGATAGTTAGTAAAAGTAGAGCTTAGCTATCCCCATGTAAAAAAATATCCCTGTTTCATTCCAGGGATTTAAAAGGGGTTTTAATTCTCCCCTTGTTTATTCCATTAAACATGAAGAGGGTGCAAGAGGGCGAACTCTTCAATTTCACTCAATGGGGAAGCTATAAAAAGGCTTCCCCGGATTTATAATTTATTATTTTATTTATCGTTTCGTAAACTCAGGATCTATTTCTTTCCTTCTATCTTCTCAAAGGGGAGTTGAAAAATACTCCCCTGGATTTATACTATTATTATTTATTATAAAAAATTTAAGGGGTTGGAATGAGTAATCAGGGGGAAACTTTAACTTTTTCAGAGGCTTGCAAGATCCTAAAGAAAAGCAAGCGGACAGTTAGCCGGTATATTAAAAATGGCTGGCTAAATCCGGAGAAAATCGAAAGTAACCGGGGAACTTTGGAATATAGATTTAACCAGGCTAATTTATTAAAGTTTAAAAAGCCTGGAAGGACAGGAAAGACAGAGCAGACCAGACCCGACACTGATATAATTACATTCCTAAAGGATCAGATAAAAATTAAAGATGAAACGATCAAAGAACTCATAGAAAGAAGCCGGGAAACTAATATCTTACTTAAAGGATTACAAAATCAATTGCTATTAACAGGGGATAAAAAAGAAGAAAAGAAGGATAGAGAAGTCAGAGCAGACAAGAGAAGCCAGGGGATAAATGGCTTCTTTAAACGATTATTTAAAGGGAACTAACCGAAAAGAAATAGGATTTTTGTTATTAAAAATAAAATGGAAGTGCAACGGTTAAATTAACACTCCCATTTTTTAGAATATTGAGAAAGGCTGTTTTCATTTTTACCCTCTCTTTGTTTTAATTTTATAACAGATTTAAGAAAAATGCAAGTGGGGAGTAAAAGATAAAAATAATCAAAAAGGAAGGTTATATTTTATGAAAGTTATCGATGAGTTTGATATTACTGATAGAACTAAATTAAAGCTCCAGGTTGGAGAATACCGGGACGAGGAAAGAATCGATATAAGGCAATATATAAAAGTTGATGATGAGTTTATACCGACTAAAAAAGGAATTAATTTTAGCGTGGAATGGTTAGATAAATTTTTCTTAATGGTCGAAAAGCTAAAAGATATTTAGGGGTTGATTTTAAATAATGAATCAGGATAGAAAAAAAATAAAAAGAGAAGAAAAAAGGTTGGGATTTATTCGGGAAGCAAAGAACCGGAGAAGCGGAAAAAAATATAACTATGATATAAGATTCCCGATAATAGGAGATAAATTCGAGGGTACGGAATCAAACAATAAATTATGGGCAGTAAAATGCCCTTTTACCTGGCTGGGATAGTTAACTGGTTTGACCATCCTTTCCTCTTGATTATTCTGGCCAGGGTTTAAAGAAAGGATGGTGATTATTATCACACAAGAAACACGAAATTTTAAACTATGGGATTTTGAGGAGAAGAAAGAAATAGAAATATCCTTCAAAAAGGCAGGAGATAACCGCTGGAAAGCTCTCTGTTGCTTTCACGTGGAGAAGCACGAATCTTTATTTTACTATGAACTGACTGAATCCTATTATTGCTTTGGCTGTGGCCGGAGTGGTATTTCTTACGAAAAATATCTGCGGTATATAGAGGCCCTAAAACCTTATAATCTGACTGAAAAATTAGGAGATCCGGTTGCCTCTTATTCTTATAAAGATGAAGAAGGCAAATTACTCTATCAGAAATTCAGATTTGAAAAGAGAAATGAAAAAGGGGAGATTACAAAAACTTTCAGGATTTGGAGACCGGACAGTAAGGGCGGGATCATCAGGAATATTCAGGAAGTAAGACGGGTTATATATAACCTAGATAAAATAAATAATTCAGGAGATAAGCCTATAATCCTTTTGGAAGGTGAGAAGGACTGCGATAATCTGATGACCCGATTTGAGGGGGTCCTGGCGACTACTTCGGATATAGGAGCAGGTAAGGGATTTAAAAAATGGAGACCCGAATACTACGATTTTTTTCAGGATAGAAACATAATTATTATACCGGATAACGATAAAATAAGTAGAGTATTTTATCGGGATATCGGGAATAATTTAGTAGGGATAGCTAAGTCCATCAAGTGGGTAATCTTGCCGGGGCTTGAAGAACACGGAGATATTACCGACTGGCTAATGCAGGGCGGGACCTTAGAAGAACTTTTTAAACTAATTGAGAAGGCTCCTGAGTTTCCTCTTCCGGTGCCGGTTGAGGATAGATCGGCGGTCCTTCTATCGGAACTTTGGGAAGCTAATTTACCCAAAGAAGAAATGATAATAAACGGAATAATGGGAAAGAAAAATTATACGCTTATTGCTTCGGGAACGAAAAAAGGTAAAACTCTTTTCTCTTTGAATTTAGCTTTGAATCTTATCTCCGGAACTTCCTTCCTGGAAACTTATCCGATAAATGGGAAACAAAAAGTAATGTATGTTTATTCAGAAGCCAGTCACAAAGATATAGAGGATTTAACTAAATTACAAGTTGAAGGGTTGGCTAAACTGGGGATAGTAATTCCTAAAGAGGATATAAGCAATCTGCTAACTTATAATATCCGCAAAGAAATGCTTACCATAAATTTAAAAAATGATGACTTATCAGAATTTCAAAAAGTTGTAGATGACTTTGAGCCTGATGTAATAATAATTGATCCCATTGGAAGGATAGCTACTTTTGATATGAATAAGGATATCTCTATAACTTTATTCGCTAATTTAATGATACAAATAAGAGATTGCCATTGGGTATTGGTCCACCATACTAGGAAGGGGATAAGTGCATATAAGCCACTAAAGCCATTAATATTTGATCCTGATACTGTTTTTGATAGTATTAGGGGATCTTCCTGTTGGTCTAATTATGCTGACACTATTATAGCTTTGGTCCCATCAGGAGAGGACACTCCCTCGAATTATCTAAAAGTATTCTTCAGGGCAAAGAAAGGATTTGAGCCTATACCTTTAGAGGTTAAATGGGATACTAAAACTTTTAATTATGAGCTGATAGATATAACCGATTTGCATAAAAAGGTCAAAATGACCTATCCCGAAATGATTGAATACCTAAAAAGTAATTTTGGGGATAAGAAATATAAGCATAAAGATTTGCTTATGGCCGTCAGTCAGACGTTTAAAATTACTCCCGGAAGGGTTGGTCAATTACTCGTAGAGGCCAAAGATAAAGGGGATATGATCAAAGATGAGGGCAAATTTGGCAAATGGTATATATCAGATCAGGGTAAACTTTTTTAGAGGGTAGTGTAGAAAATAATAAATAGTTACATAATAGAAACATAATGTATATATTATAAGGATTACATAAACATAATAGAAACATAATTGTTCAATAATGACTTTTTATAGGAACGGAAGAAAGAACACTATAACCGTTGGGGTGTAAGGGTTACAGGCGTTTTAGAGTTAAATAATTAAAAACATAATTGTTACATAGCGGTTTTAGGCATTTCATTATTGAACAATTATTGAACTCATTATGTTTCTATAACCGTTGGGGTGTAAGGGTTACAGGCGTTTTAGATATAGATTTATGTATATTTATCGGTTAAGGAAAAGAAAAATAAAAAAAGAGGTGATTTAATGCTCCCGGAAAGATTAAATTTTCTGAGTGAATTTGATAATTTCTATAATAAACTGGTCCTAGATCTAAAAGAGGATAAAATAACCGAAGCAGATTTTTATATGATCATCAAAGCTAAGATTAAATCAATGGAGAGAAAAAAAAGAAACGAAGTAGAAATAAAAGTTGAATTGGTTAAATAGCGTCAAAATACAAAGGCTAAGGAAGCAAATATCTATACCGAAAAGCCCTTCTTAATTTTGGAGAACTGGGAATTTCGATTCTGGAGAACTCGGAAGCAGCTATTCGAGTGATCATTATATCGTTAAATTTATGACTTTCAGGATTAAAGCGTCAAAATACAAAAAAGGCAATTTATAAAAGTCTTTTGTTTATAAGGCTTTCAGAAATTAAGAATAAAATAATTATATGTTTCTGGCGTATTATACCCTATTCTACGACAAAACACTTGACAATATAATATTAACTCTCTATAATGATAATTAGAAGAATAAAATCATTATAAAAGGGGGCTTTCAGAATGAAAAGACAAATGAAAAGACAAAGGACTCCGGTAGTTTTGACCCGGGAAGAAATAGAAAAATTAATAGAGATAGGGGCAGGACTGGAAGAGCTTTATAAGAAGAAACTAAAAGAAGAAAAATTAAAGGATTCAAAGTATCTAAGCTATCTAAAAAACAATATCTTTTTAGCAATACGGAATCAGGCAATTATCCGGCTGTTATTCTCTACCGGAATCAGGAATAGCGAAGCCTGCAATCTAAATGATGAGGATATCTATCCTGAGGAAAACAGAATTAAGATCCGACAGGGGAAAAGGGGAAATGACGAATACCAACCACTAACCAAACCGGAAACCTGGAAAGAATTAAAGCGTTATCTCAGGGCAAGGAAAACCTTTAAGCATAATATCAGCGGTTCCTTATTTATCGGTAAAAGCGGGGAACGGATCAAACCCCGGACTATGCAAAGATTCATTAAAGAATACGGAAAGCAGGCCGGAATAACTAAAAAGGTATATCCTCATATCTTTAGACATACCTTTGCAACCGAATATCTAAGGACTACCAGGGATTTGAAATTAACTCAAGTTGCTTTGAGACACAAAAATATAAATAGCACGATTATTTATACTTATGTTTCAAAGGATGATGTGGCCAACGGCCTGAATAAAGCGAATTTATAAAAAAAGGAAACTGATCTAATAGGCCAAAGCAATTAATCGGGCTATAAAAGGCGTGAATATTGAGAGATACGCTTATGATTGTATGTCTTTAATATTTGACCCCCGTTAAAATCGATTCTGAGAAGGTTTTTTTTGGCCAGATTAACGAAAAAGAACATTTAGGCCTTATATCTTATAGCTTTTAACTGCTATTCAGGATTTAAGGCTAATTAAAAATAAAAAGGGGTTGGTATAAAGAGATATAAAAAGCAAAATAGCCTCGTTAAAAACGAAATACGAGCGGTTTTTAGGGGTATTCTGAGCAAGTTATCTAATTTGTGATCACTTATTTAAAAGCAAGGCACGGTAGAGGTAAAACATGAATAACATAATAAGCCTATCAGGCGGAAAAGATAGTACCGCAATGTTACTAATGATGTTAGAGAAGAAAATCAAAGTTGATTATATTGTATTTTTCGATACTGGTTGGGAATTTCCAGGAATGATTGAGCATATAGACAAGTTAGAAAAATATATAGGCAGGGAGATTGTAAGGTTAAAATACAAAATATCATTTGATGAAGCATTAAAAAAGTGGGGGTTTCCTTCTTTTAAAAGAAGATGGTGTACCGATAGAAAAGTAAAAACTATAAATAAATTTTGCAATAAACTTGAACTTTTTACCCAATATATTGGTTTTGCTTTTGACGAACGACAAAGGATTAAAAAGACAATAGGTTATTGCTACCCACTCGTTGATTGGAAAGTAACAGAAGAAGATGCTTTAAAATATTGCCATGAAAGGGGTTTTAATTGGGGTGGATTATATGAAAAGTTTCGACGAGTAAGTTGCTGGTGCTGTCCGCTTCAACCATTAAAAGAATTAAAAGCATTGTGGATTTATTTTCCAGAATATTGGCAGAGATTACTTGAAATGCAGGAACAAAGTAAATTTCAATTTAGATTAGATTATACATTAGACGAATTAGACGAGAGATTTAGAAGAGAAGAGAATTATTATCAATTAGAATTTTAGTTAAATTAAATTTAAGGGGGTTAAGTAATTAAAAGATTTTAAAAAAAGGAGAGGAAAGAAAAATGAAATTTCTACATATAGCCGATGTCCATTTGGGGATGGAAAATTATGGAAGGATAAATCCTTCTACCGGTATGCATACCCGATTAGAAGATTTCATAAAATGCTTTAGTTTTGCTATCGATACGGCCATAGAAGAAAAGGTCGATTTAGTGATATTCGCCGGCGATGCCTATAAAAACAGCAATCCAAACCCTACCCATCAAAGAGAATTTGCTCGTCAGATTTATAGATTAAGCGAAGCAGATATCCCGGTCGTACTAATCAATGGGAATCATGATAACCCTGTATCTTTTGGTAAGGCTACTTCTATAGATATTTTTGGGACTTTGAACGTCCCTGGATCCCGGGTAGTAAATGAACCTGAGCTATTTTCTATCGAAACCAAATCCGGACCAGTACAAGTTTTCGGTTTACCCTGGCCTACCAAAAATCTGTTTCTAACAAAAGAAGAATGTAAAGATCTTACCGATGTTGAGATTACCGAGCAGATTCAAATAAGAACAATTGGAAAGATAAAAGAATTCGCCAAACTGATTAAGCCCGATATCCCCGCAATATTCGCCGCTCATTTGGCCGTAGCAGAAGCCACTTATTCCGGGTCCGAGAGGTCGGTTCTGATAGGTTCAGATCCCGTATTCCCGGCTCAGATATTGGCTCAAAAGGAATTTAATTATGTAGCTTTAGGCCATATCCATAAATTTCAGGACCTTAATCCTGATAATGGAATTCCTGTAGTTTACCCAGGAAGCATTGAAAGAATCAACTTTGGTGAAGAAAAAGAAGACAAGGGATTCTGTATCGTTAACATAGAAAATGGGAAAGCCACTTATGAATTTATCAAGGTCCCGGCAAGAAATTTTATCACAATAGATATTAATATTAACAAGGATCAGGACCCAACCACTACCTTATTAGCCGAAATAGAAAAGCAAAATTTAGACGGATCTATTGTAAGAATTTCTTACACCATGCCGGAAGAAGCAACGAATCCGATAGATTTTGCTAAGATTAATACTGCTTTAGAAGGGGCTTTTATGACAGCAAATATCTCCGAAAAAACAAAACCTACAGAACGGGTCCAAAGAGCGGAAGTTACAGAGGATCTGGGGATGTTAGAGGCATTGGATAAATATATCGGAAGTATCCCTGAATTAGCTCCTATAGCTGAAGAGATGGAAGCTAAGGCACAGGAGTTAGAAAAAGAATTAAAGGATAGGGAGGATAAAAAATGATACCGGTAAAATTAATACCAAAGAATTTCTTAAGTTACGGCGGGGACGTCCCCGCTCTTGATTTTACGCAGTTTCATGTAGCCTGTCTATCCGGATCTAATGGCCAGGGAAAATCTGCATTGCTGGACGCTTTAACCTGGGCAATCTGGGGAGAAGGTAGAAAGGGAAGCCAGGAAAGAAAAGCAGACAGCAGCTTACTCCGGATGGGTCAAGAAGATATGCAGGTAGAATTCGTATTTGATTTAGAAGGGGATCGATACAGGATAATTAGAACCTTCTCACGATCCGGAAAAAATTCTAAATCTGGTCTGGAGTTTCAAATATATGATCCCAAGAAAAATGAATATGTTTCTCTTGCCTGTCCTTCTACCAAGGAAACCCAGGAAAAAATAATTAAGATCCTACGGTTGGATTTTCAGACTTTCATAAATTCTGCTTTTATCATGCAAGGTAGAGGGAACGAATTCAGTAAGAAAACTGCCCGAGAAAGGAAGGAAGTCTTATCTGAGATTTTGGGATTATCCCGCTATGATGACCTAGCAGACCTGGCTAAATCCTATCTTAGGGAAATTAATAATACTATAACGGCCAAAGACAGCAGACTGGAATATATAGAGCAGGAGCTAACCCAAATCGGTTTCTATGAAAATAGGATAAAGGAATTAAATGATGATCATACCAGAATCTCAAAAGAGATAACCGAGAAGGAAGCCCAGGTAGCCAAGCTAAAAGATAAATTGAACTTACTGAAAAATAAAAGCGAAAGAGCCGATGAATTAGCCAAGGCAATAGAACAGCAAAAACGGGAGATATACCAAAAGCAACAGGAAATTGAGTCAAAAAAAGAAGAGATAGCGGATTGCGAAAGAGTAATATCCCAGAAGGAAAGTATATTGGCCAGATTCGAAGATTACCAAAGGATCAACAAAGAAAATACCGACCTTATTTCAAAACTTAAGCAAGCCAGAAAAGTAGAAGAAGAGAAATATCTTATCGAAAAAAAGATAGAGAGTGAAAGATCCAATCTAGTAGTAGACCTTCGGAATAAAGAAGATAGATATAAGGATCTTAAATTCAAGGCTGATCAAGGGGAAAAGAGTAAGGCTGAATTACCTGATCTAGAGAAAAAAATTGAAGAGATAAAATCTCTCGAAAAAGAAAGTGAAGAAATACAAGAAAAAGGTAATGCTATTAATCTGGATTTGGCTAATATAAAAATTAAAATAAGCGGATTAGAGAAAGATATTGAAAATAATAAAGAAAAGATAAAACTATTAAAAGAAGATTCAGAAGGGGTATGCCCTCTATGTGAGACTAAATTAAACGCCGAAAAGAAAAGTAAAATTAAGGTTAATTTAGATAAAGAAATAGAAAATAATATTACTCTTATAGAAAAGTTAAAAAAAGAAGATAGATTAATGAATGTAGCAAGAGAAAGCTTAGTAAATTTATGGAAAGCGATTAAGGAAAAAATAAAAGATAAGGATATATGGCAACAAAGACTAAATAGGATTCTTTTAGAATGTCAAGAATCCGCCAAAGCAACAAATCTATTATATAGTATCCAGAAAGAGATCGAGGGAATTGTGGGAATTTTAAGAGAAAAAGCCTATACCCTAGAAGAACATAAAAAACTAAAAGAACTTGAAGAGCAGATTGAGAATATAGGCTATGACGAGTCCAGACACTTCCAGGTAACCAACGAAATCGAAAAACTACATAATGCCCCTATAAACAAAATTAAGCTAGAAGAAGCAGAGAAGAAATTCAGTCCCCTAAGAGAAACACTCGATAGATGGGAAGGAGAGTACCAACAGAAAAGATTCAACATCGAAGCTTCGGAGAAGAATATATACGAAATCAAAAAGGAACTCGAAAGATTGCCTTATATAGAGACTGAATTATACGGTGAAGATGAATCTCTTAAGGTAGAACTAAAGCAAAAAGAAGAAATTCTATCCGAGAGAGGGGGCTACCAAAGCAAATATAATCAGTGCCTAAAACTTAAAGAAGAAAAAAATAAGATGAAGAAGGAAATGGAAGGCACATATAAGGAGAAAAACGTCTATGAAAAATTGATAGTAGCCTTTGGTAAAAATGGTATTCAAGCCTTAATTATTGAAAACGCCCTTCCGGAGATAGAAGAAGAAGCTAATAATTTGCTAGCCAAGCTGACCAATAACGGAACTCAAGTAGCTATGGAATCCTTAAAAGATTTAAAGAGTGGAAAGTTAAAAGAGACCTTAGATATCAAAATAAGTGATGAAATGGGAGTCCGGGATTATGAATTATACAGCGGTGGTGAGGCCTTTCGGATAGATTTTTCAATAAGAATCGCTTTGTCTAAATTGTTGGCCAGAAGAGCAGGGACTAAATTGAGGACTCTTATTATCGATGAGGGATTCGGCACTCAGGATGAAGAAGGATTGGAAAATATAGTAGAAGCTATCCGGTCAATAAGTAATGACTTTGATAAGATTTTAGTGATTACTCATCTTGAGACTTTGAAGAATGCTTTTCCGGTAAAAATTGAAGTAACTAAATATCCGGAAACGGGATCGATATATAAGATTGTGAAGAATTAAAAGTACTTAAATAAAAATATAAAGGAGATAAGAAATGAATCCAGTAGATAAATTTTATCAAAGAAGAAAAGATTATAGTGGAGTGGTCTTAGAAACAGATAGGGCCCTTCCTACACATTTATCCCAGGTAACCAAAAATGCTAAGGGGAATATTGTAGTGGAGATTTATCTTTATGATGCTACTTTTAGTCATGTTAAATATGAAGAACGCGAAGAGGTGACCTGCATAATAGAAGCATATATCAAGGATCATAAGGATGAAATCACTAAGGTTATTATTAAAAGGATGAAAAAGAAGATGGAAGATGCTAGGGAGGAAGTTATAAAGGATTTTAAGTTGACTGAGTCAATCAAAGAAACTGATTAAAAATAAATAAATTTTGCCTGCCCTGAGTGGCCTCCACACAGTACTTAGGGAGTAAGTTTATATTGGCAACACGCTAATCCACGGGGCAGGCAAAAAAAATAAAGGGGTAAATAAATGCCTAAAAAACCTAAAGAATTAAAACCAGGCTACGAAAAAATAGTTAAAGATTTTGATAAATGGTTAAATGAGAATATACCTTCTTTAATGGATAAAGATAGTATAACGGTTATAAAAGAAATACATAATAAATGGATGTCTTATAAACATGAATATATAAAGGATATCCTCAAAAGATATGATGATCTTATTAAGGAATATCATATTAAAAAAAAGGGGGATAAATAATGGGCTGCTTTGAGATAGTTTATAAATGCCCGAAATGCGGTTTTGTAGATAGCATGGAAGTACAGTCATGGTATACCCATGATCCAATGCGATGCCCGGAATGCGATACGATAATGGAAGAAATAGGAAGGGGAGATGATCCGGATGAAGAACCTAATTAACTTTTTAGAGGCTATAATTATAGTCTGTATTGGTGTGATTATTATAACGCCCGAGATAGCTTATTCTATGGTACTTAGGGTAAGAGATAAGGTAGAGGAGTTGGCGGGGGAACTATAAGAAATATATAAAAGA
>Ga0265595_1002485_pt1 | contig 12426 bp, 11 predicted proteins | sample saktaG_15_FD_190148 | JGI IMG/M metagenome (GOLD analysis project Ga0265595, IMG submission 190148) | Saline water microbial communities from Sakinaw Lake, British Columbia, Canada - sak_2013_06_06_50m | ecosystem: Environmental > Aquatic > Non-marine Saline and Alkaline > Saline ... | reverse complement strand
CGTCGTAATGCCCGTAGAGCAGCAGCGTGGGCGAGTCGTCGTCGACGTGCAGCGAGGCCAGGACGTTGGGCTGCCCGCCCGTAGCAACGGCGCGGGCCTGGAGCCCACACTCGCCCAGGCGGCGGACCAGCCAGTCGGCCGCCTGACGGCAGGCCTGTGGCTCGGTGTTGGCAACGCTGGGAAAACGCAGCAGCTCGAACAACTCACCCAGGTGTCGCTCGCGATTGTCACGCAGGAATTTGGTCACGGCTTCGGGAAGCATGGTTGGCTCGTCAAGTTTTCTGTCAGGGGTTTATTCACAGTTCCGAAAGTAAGGCATCAACTCATATCTCTCAGGTCCAGGTCTAATGATACCGGTGGGTTACCACAATTTCCACCACGCCTTGTGGGCGTCGTGTTTTTCGTCGGACTGCTCGGCCTGACCGGCGTCGGCGGCGACGGGCAGCATGGCCTGGAGTTCTCGCAAGCGGGTGTGGGCGAAGTTGGCGGGGTTGTTGCGAAAGGCCGCCAGGGACTGCTCTTTGCGGAAGGCCGATTCCGGCGGCATCTCCTCGGGGCCGTAGAACTTCAGCGCCTCGGCCAGGCATTGGGTGGCGCGGCGTGCGGCTGCCCGTGATTCCGTCGGCGTTTTGGCCTTGCCGACCTGGTCGGCATAGAGGAAGTAGAGCCCTACCCACTGGGCGAGATCGACTAGCTCGCTTGGCTGGTCGGCGGCGTGCTTGATCCACTCGACGTGAAACGTCCGCTGGGCCTTGCAGCTTCGACAGTGGGTTTGGACGCAAGCAGGCAACTCGTCGGTCGGCTCCCTGCCGGCGCACCTGGCAGCGCGGACGCCCAAGGGGCCTCGCCCGCAACGGGCACAAGGCGCCACGTCCAGGAAGAACTCCAGTTCCATCGGCGAATGTACGCGGAGCGGCTCGTCCATGTTTAATACCGGAGCCTGCCTTGGCGTCCGGGCCGCCCTTGCGGGCGGCGCCAGTCGCGCGGAAATGGGATCGAATGTCCTACTCGTTGCCGCCGGCTGCGTCACCTGCCGGCGCTGTCGCGGGGGGCGAAGATCCGCCGGAAGCATCTCCCGATCCGCTTTCAGCAGCCCCGGTTTTGGGCTGGTCGGCCTCCATCGCTTCCTTGATGCGCTTCATGGCGTCGCCCACGGTCGCGGCCTTTTCCATAATCGCGGCGTCGGCGTTCTGCTCGCCGACAGCGCTCGTGGAAATTTTGTCAGCCAGGTCCGTGGCCGCCTGGGCCTGCAACTTGGCCAGTTCCGCCAGTGCCGCGTAGACTTGGACCTGCGTATCCGATAACGAGATCAGCCACTTGTCATCGCTCTTCTTGAACGTCAACTTCGCGCCGGTGCGGTCCTTGACCTCCACCGTGTTGGGGTCGAGGAGCGTCACGACCAGCGTCTCGGCCGACATCTCAGTCAGCCTGGCCAGGAATGGTCCGCCATCGGGGCCGGGCGCCAGCATTTGAGCCATTGAGGCCGGCGGTTCCTTGCCCCAATTGGTCTTGACGGCCTTTTTCAGCGTATCCTCAGCCGTCGCCCGCGCAGCCAAGGCGGTGGCGGCGTCCTTGACCGTATCGGCGTCCTTGGACGCGGCATAAGTCGCTATGGCCTGCCACTGTCCGGTCTTGGCGGCGTCGATGATCTTGGCCATGTCGGCGCGCACGACCGCGGCGCTGGGGTTTTCCGCCTCGCCGCGCGTGCCGGCGACCGGGGCGGCGGCGGGCTTCGCGCCGGACAGACTGGCCTGGTCTGCCAGCAGGTCCGGGTCGGGGTTTACCTGCAAGTTCGTCGGCGGTGCGTCAATATCCGGATTGTACGGCGTGGCATTTTCCGGCGGCTGGTTCTTCTCGCAGCCAAACATCAGCCCCGCGACAAGCAAGACGCCCAGGATCCTCATTCCCATTGCCCAGTGCTTCATATTATCCAACTCCTTCAGGCCGGTATCGGCAGGTCTATCCGTGCCACAGGCTATCATGACGCCCGCGCCGAGTCCATCACGCAACCATGAAAAGCGCTATATCTCGTCGTCGTTTGGCCGGGGCATGGCCTCGCCAGGCCGGGCTATGCCGAGGACCCCCATCGCGTCCCGCTCCACCATGCTCCGCAGGGTCTCACGTGGAACCGATGGCAGATTCGTGCCCTGAGTCACCTCGTTCATGCGGTAAACGCTCTTGATCGCCTCGGCCGCCGTGCAGTACGGGAAATCGCTCCCGAAAAGCATCTTGTCCATCACGTTGAACTGGTGAGCCAGCACCAGCGCGTTGTACGCCTGCCAAGGCCGATGAACCAGTCCGGCTATGTCCCCGAAGACGCACGGGTGCTTGCCGATAAGCGCGATACCCTCCTCGATCCAGGGATGGCCTATCGAGGAGATCACGATCACCAAGTCCGGAAACTCCCGGGCGATCTCGTCCAGAAGCGACGGACGAGCGTATTCCATCCGCCCCTGGGCGGGAAAATGCGTGCTCTGGCAGAAGAATACCGGCGCGTGGCGACTCCGCGCGAGTTCGTAAATCACCATGGCCCGGCTATCGCACGGGTGGATGTTCTGAGTGGCTGGACTTATCGTCAGCCCGCGAAACTCCGAGCGCGACAGGCACCGCTGGGCCTCGTCGACCGCGGCAGCCTCCGCAGGGTCCACCGCCGCGATGCCGATCATCTTGGCGGGGTGTCGACCGACGTAGTCTGCCACGTAATCGTTGGGCACCGAGGCGCCGAGGTCCACGCTTCTAAAACCGAAGACAAGCGATTTGTCGACGCACTCAGCCGCCCGCGCGTGCTCGGCGGCGCCGGCGGCGACGTTGTCCTGCCCGCACTGGCGCCGGATGTACTCGCCCGCGCCCTTGCCGAGTTGGTCAATGTTCGCCCAAATGTGCGTGTGGCAGTCTACTATCATGTCCTCTTCCTGGCCGGATGCGCCGAAACGCGGGCCTGGCCCGATGTGCCGGCATTCTAAGCCCCGCCCAACCAATACGCAATGGTCTTGCGAGCGGGTCTTTCGAGTGACCTGCAAGCCAGCATCGGCTACGCCCCGGCAGCGTCCTCCGCCGGTTCCTCAAGCTCGCCGGTCACTTCCAGTTGCCCGCCCTCGCCTTTGCCCAGCAATTGGATCTTCTTTTCCGCACGATCGAGGATCTGCCGGCACTGTTTGACCAACTCCACGCCCTCGGCGTACTTGTCTATGGACTGCTCCAGAGGCACTTGCCCTTCCTCGATAGCAGACACTATCTGCTCCAAACGCGCCAGTGCCTGCTCGAAAGTCAGCTTTTCGTTGTCTTTGGCGTCTTTATTCATGCTCTTGCCTCATCTAAAATGTCATTTCTCCGCACTATTTAGCCCCTCAAACAGCGTCGGGCCACTCTCCAAACGCCTCTTGGCCGCTCCCGGCCGCGCCGGGCAAGCGCCTGGCTGCGTCTTCGGACACTCATTGGCGCTCCTGGCCGCATCTTCGGCATCACTTGCCACCCGGCTGCGGAGCTTGCCATCCGCCAGTTCAGTCTCGATCATCTCCCCGGAGATCGCCGACGACGACGCGCGGAGAATCCCGCCAGCCTGCGACCGCGTCACGCTGAAGCCGCGCCGAAGTACGCTGCGGTAACTCATGGCGTCAAGTTGCCTGGCCGCCCCATCCACCTGCTGGCGAGCCAGCCTGACCCGATTGACCGGGCTGGCCGACGCCAGCCTGCCCGCGATGCCACCCAGAGCCTCGCCGGCCCGCTTGCTCCGCCCGCCCAACGCCCATCGAAGCCGGGAAAGCAAGCCGTCAACCTTTGCCGCACCGCGGTCACACTGCCGGGCCGGGTGCAGCACCGCGAGCCTGGCTGCCGCCGGCTCAGTCGCCCGCCTCGCCTGTGCCACGCGGTGCCGGACGCCGCCCCGAAGCCGGTGAGCGAACTCGTCTACACGCTGCATCTGAGTCCGCACCCGCCCCATGGGGTCCCGGAAAACGGCACTGCGGCGAATGCTCTCCAGCGCCAGCCTGGCCTCGTCCAACCGCTGCCGCATCCGGCGCGTTGCCCGCGTCGCGGCCTCAGAGAGCCAAGCATGCACGGCCGAGGCGTCAGGCACGGCAAGCTCCGCCGCCGCGGTGGGCGTCGCGGCCCGGACGTCGGCAACCAGGTCGCAGATCGTGAAATCCACCTCGTGCCCCACCCCGCTTATGATCGGCGTGCCGGCGGCGAACACCGCGCGGGCGACGGCCTCTTCGTTGAACGCCCAAAGGTCCTCCAGGCTGCCGCCGCCACGCCCGACGATGATCGTGTCGATGCCCAACGCCGCCGCCGACGCGTCCATCAACCGGATGCACTCGGCGATCTGACAGGCCGCTCCTTCGCCCTGAACCAGTGTCGGCAGAAGATACACCCTCGCCGCGGGCCAACGTCGCCGCAGCGTCCGGCTGATGTCTCTCACCGCCGCGCCCGTCTGGCTCGTAATCACGCCCACCGCCCGCGGGAAACGCGGGATGGGCTTCTTGCACGCGGCGTCGAAGAGCCCCTCGGCCTGGAGCTTTTCCTTGAGCTGCCTGAAGGCCAGCTCGAGCGAGCCTGCCCCCACCGGCGTCATCCGCTCGACATAAAGCTGGAGCTGGCCGCGGGCGTCGTAGACGTCCACACGCCCCTCAACGACCACTTCCAGCCCGTCGGCGGGCGTGAACTTGAGCTTGCCCGCCGGGCCGCGAAACATCACCGCGTCGACGGCGCACTTGGCGTCCTTCAGGCGGAAGTACACGTGCCCGGAATCGTGGCACTTGACGTTGCTTAGCTCGCCCACGACGGTCACGCTGGCCCCCATGGCGTCGGCCAGCGCCTGCTTGACACGGGCAACCAGCAGCGACACGCTCATCGGCTGGGGAGCCGGCTGGCCGGCAGGGGAGGCTTTGTCGCCGCCGGCGACAATGTCCTCCGTAACGTCCCGCCCGACGTCGGGGCCCGTCCGCGGGCCCTTGGCCCTGGAGGGATCGAAGAAGTCAAACATGTCGTCACGCTTGGCTGCCATTGCGGAGCATTCTACCGGCCCGCCCCCACACATGGAAGCACGGGCCGGGCCGACCTTCAGCAGTGAGCGGGCGCCTCTCCTATTTGGTCAGGGCGTCCGCGGAGCCTGGGGCAGGCGAAGGTCCCGGCCGCGAAGAACGGTCCGGCAGTAGCGAATGGTTGCCGGCGGCGCCACCTTCTCGACGATCTCCCGGCCAGTCATTGCCGGGTTGGCCCGGCGGGCCTGGAGCAGTTTTGTCGGCCCCATGTGGTAGCCTGCCAGGGCCAGGTGAGCATCGCCATCGAACTTGTCCAGGAGGATTCTCAGGTAGGCCGTGCCGATCTGGACGTTGTAGTCCGGGTCGAAGAGGTCGCTCTTGGCCAGGCCCCTCACGCGGCAGACCTCTTCCATCGCAATGGGCGTAATCTGCATCAGCCCCTTTGCATTCCTTGCCGACACGGCCCGCTCATCACCGCCGCTTTCGGCGCGGATAACGTCCCGGACCAGCCCGGTCGGCAGCGAGTTGGCCTGGGCGTGTTTCCAGATGATCGGCCCAAGCCGGCCAAGACGGGCCTCGATCCCTTCATCGTGCCGCCAGTGCAGATAACAGTATGTGCCGCAAGCGCCGCCCACGAGGACGGCGGCGGCAGCCAACACCCAGACCAGACGTTTCTTCACGGATCGTTTCAATGGGCTCTCGACTACTACCTACTACTTCCTACTTCATACTTCCGCCTTCCGCCTTCCGCCTTTCTTCTCAGAAGTGGTACATCCTTATCCAGGCGATCTGGGCCTTGGCGAACTCGGCGCTCTTGCCATTTGGGTACTTGGCCAGGTAGCTCTGGTAGGCGTCCAGGGCCTTGTCCCAGGTTTTCTTTTCGACGTGGCAGCGCGCGACGGCGAGCATGGCGTCCTCGACGCGGTTCTCCTTGGGGTAGTTGTAGATGAACTGCTGGTAGGCCTTGATGGCCTCATCGTAGTTGTTGTCCTTGAGGTAATAGGCCCCGACTTCGTAGAGGGCGTCTACTGCCTGGCTGGTCGCGCCGTAGTGCGCCAGCAGCTCCTGGTAGGCCTTTATGCCGTTGTCCGGGTCCTTGAGGTACTGGATGTAGATCGTGCCGATCCGCAGAAGGGCGCTGCCGGCCATGTCGCCCGTCTTGAACTCGTCGACTACCTTGCGGTATGCCTGGATCGCGCGGAAGAGGTCGGCGTTCACCCTGTCGCGCGCGGACCCGCTGGTGAGCACGCCCATGGCGTCGCCGCCCCAGATGTCCTCGGGAACCTGCGGGCCGGCCTGGGCCTGGCGGTAGTAGGTCCGCCGAAGGGCCATGTCCGCCAGCAGGCGCTGGCGCTCGACGAGGCTGCGACGCTTCAGGACGATCCGCAGGTCGTCAAGCTTGCCCAGCGCGCGGGCGGTATACTCGTACGTGTGGCCGATCCAGAACTGCGCATCGTCGGCGAGCCGGCTGTCGGGATAGCCTCGCGTGACCTGGCCGAAGACGTTCCTGGCGGCCGGGAAGTTCTCCACCTTCAGCAAAGCGGACCCGGCCGTGTATAGCCCGTCGGCCGCACGAACGTGCTTGGGATAGTTCTCGGCCACCTTCTGGAACTCGACGGCCGCCTTCGTGTAATTCTTGAACTTCTCGTACAGGATGGTGGCAAGTTGATACTGGGCCTCGGCGGCCTTGGCGTTCTGCGGGTTGCCCGTGACGAAGTCCTGGTACTGGCGGATTTCGTCGAGCATGGCGATGCGGGCCTTGCACAGTGCCACGTGCTTGTACTTGGGGAACTTCTTCATGTACAGTTCGTAGAACTCGCGGGCCTGCTTCCAGCGGCCGAGGTTCTCCAGGCACGAGGCCGACTCGATGTACGCCTCGCTGGTCATGTCACCCTTGGGGAAGTCCTCGATGACCTCGGCGTAGGCGCCCAGCGCCTCCTCAAAGAGCAGGTTGTCCCTCAGGAGCCTTGCCACGCTGATAAGGGCCTGGTTGGCGAGGCTCTTGGTCGGGAAGAGGTTGACGAACATCCGGTAGGCTTCGATGGCGTCGCGGGTCCGGCCCGCCTGTTCCAGGCCGCGGGCGATCCGGAAGATGTTGGGGTACACGAACTGCCCGCGGAGGATCCCGCCGCCGTCGCCGCCGTCAACGCTGATTTCATCGAACGTCCCCTCCACCTCCTCCAGCGTCGTCGATGTCTTGGGCCCGAGCAGCCCGTCGGGCTTGAGGTCGTTGCGTTTCTGGAAGTCCAGAAGGTTGGCGTATCCCAGGCGGCGGAGGCGCTGGCCCAGATCCATTTGCCGGTACGACAGTTCGGCGGGATACCGCGACGAGTACTCGGCGTAAACCGCCAGAGCCTGGACAGGATCGTTCAGGGACTTCTCATACAGCCTCGCCACGTCCAACAGGGCATCCCGCCCCTGGGGCAACTGGGGATAATTGCCCGCCACCTCGCGATACAACCCCGCGGCCATGTCCCATTCCTTCACGTGCTCCAGCAGGGCCGCTATGCTCGCCAGGCGACCCAGGCACTGCTCGGGATTCCCCGGCAGCATTGTCAGATAGTGGTCCTTGGCCTTGACCAGCAGCGGCAGGGCCGCAAGCGAGCCCTTCAGGGCGATGAGCTTCTGGGCCTCGACAAGGTAGCACCGTCCGCGAAGCTCGCCGGCGCGGGTGCGGTCGGCGAACCGGGCCTTCCCGGCCGAGATGGAATCCAGCAGTTTCTGCGCCTCCGCCACCAGGGCGGTCACGGCGGCGGGCTTGTCCTCGGCCACCGCCCGTGCCAGCAGGGCCTCGACCGTCAGCAGCCGGGCCTGGGCTGCCAGGGCGGCATCGTCGGTCTTGTAATCCCTCAGCACGGCAAGCAGGATGCCCAGGGCGTCGGCGTCCTGACATGTGCGGGCCACATCCGCCAACTGCTCCAGCACCGCCGACGCCTGCTCGTAAGAGGGCGAGACCTTCAGCAGCAGGCCGGTGTACTCGACCGCCCGCGGGCTCCAGGTTGGCCAATCATGCGCGCCGGCAGAGGTCAGGTCGATCAGCCGCTCAAGCACCAGCCGGCGCGCCGGGACACCCGTCGTGTCCTTCAGCAACTCCGCAAACGCGGAAATCCGCTCAGGCTCCGTCAAACCTATCGAGTCGATCGCGGTCAGATAGAACCGGGCCGTCTGCTTGACGGCCTGGTCCTGCTGCTTGTCGTTGCCCGTCACCTGCCGCAGCAGCCTGGCCGCGGAGGCAAGCTGCCCCGCCGCGGCATCGAGCCTGGCAAGGGCAATGGCGGACCGGGCCGCCCAGGGGCTATCCGGCGCGATCGCCATTGCCCCTTGGAAGTACGAACGGGCGACCGCTTCCTGATCAGCGCCGGCCGGAGACACAGTGGGGACATACGGCTGGGCATCCCCCTCGACCTTTGGCTTGTGCGTCGCCGGGCGACTCGCCCGCGAAGGGCGACTCTTCGCGGCGGACAGGGAGGCCATCTCGTTAGCGTCAATGCCATCGGCCTCGCCTTGCGATGGCGGCTCCAGCGAGGCGGTCTGGGCCGCCGTGGTGGGCCAGGGCTGCTCGGAACCTCTCAAGGCCAGCCGGCCCCGAAGGTAAAGAATCCGCGACTTCTGCGAATCCGTGGCCGCACGCTCGCCGGCCGCGTCCAGAAGCAGGCCGGTGCCCTTGAAGACACCCTTGTCGATGAGCGTGCCAATCGTCTCCAACTGGGTGTCCAGGTCCAGCGCCTGGGCGGTCAGCCGGTCGACCACCAGCTTCGCCCGCGCGTTCTCGGGCTGCTGGGCGAGAATCTCCCGCCATAGCCGAAGCGACTTCTCCAGTTGGCAATCGCGAAGAAACGCCTCGGCAAGGGCAGCCTTGGCTTCCGGCGACGCGGGATTCTGCTGAACCTGCCTTTGTAGTTCCTCAATCGACGGTCCCGCCAAGGCCGCCGAGGCGAAAAGCACCCCAACCATCACGGCCGCCGCAAGGGTGCTGAATGCGTCCTTTGCCGGCAATGTCGGCATTCCCTTTGAACATTGAGCATTCTTCATTTCGTCACCCCCGTCTTCTCGCGGAGAACCTTCAGCATGTTGTTGAGTTCGTCAATGTCCGTGGCGTCGGGAAACAGCTCAACGATCCGGCCGTAGTATGACACTGCCTGCTTGTCATCGCCGACCGCCACATACAGGGCCGCCAGTGGCCTGAGAACCTCTTCGGCAATGGGCTGCTCGGCCTCGGCCTGCTTCAGCATGGCAATCGCCTGCGGGCGTTTGCCCTGGCTCCGCAGCACCGCGGCGGCGCGGCAAAGGAAGCCCGCTGCCGCTCGCGAGTCGAACATCCCGGCCGACTTGCCCTCAACCAGCACCTTCCGGAGTGCGTCGAAATCCTTCATCGCCACCAGCAGGCCGGCCTGGAGCTGCCACGCCCGCGGGCTGGCTGGCTCCTTCTCCATCAGATCCTTCAGGTACCGCGTAGCCAACTCGTGGTCGCCGGCCGCGAACCATCCCGAGGCCGACATGAAGAGCCCGTCCGGATCCTGCTTGTTGGCCTTGAGCAGTACAAGCCCCTCATACAGAGCGCAGTACCGCGTGCATACCTTGTACTGGTTGGACGTGGCCGGTGCCTTTCCCAGCACGACGCAACCATCCACGATATCCCCCACCTTCACCGACGCCCCCAGGCGCTTGACCATCACCGGGCCGACGGTCTTTTTCTGGAGCAGGTACGCCTTGCCCAGCAGCAGGTGCAGTTCGGCGGACTCCATTTTCGCCTCCTGGGCCATCAGGAGGTACTTCTCCGCCAAGGCCCCGCTGCCGCGGTCGAGGTTGATCCGCCCGAGCAGGAAGCTGTTGGACGGGTCGCGGATATCCTCTTTGAGCGCCGCAGTCAGGGACGACTTGGCCTTGGGGATGTTGCCCAGGGCGTAATAGCACCGGCCCAGCGCGCTGGCTGCCTCCGCGTCGGGCTTCAGCCGGTATGCGTGTTCCAGATACTTCAGGGCATCCTCGTTCTTGCCCGCCTTGAGCAGCAGTTGCCCGGTCAGGCCGTTGGCCTCGGGGTTCTCCCTGTCGCTGTCCAACACGTTCTTCAGGACGGCCAGCGATTCCTCAGGCCGGCCCAGATGCAGGTATGCCCGAGCCAGGATCAGCCTGTCCTGTATGCCCGCCTTGCCTGCCCGATAGGACGGCTCGAGCATCTTCGCAGCCGAGCCGTAGTCGCCGCGAGCGTAAGTCTTGATGGCCTCGATGTTCTCCCCGACGGCCGGCATGGTGGCCGGCTGCGCGCCCGCCGGGCTCGTCGTGGGAGCAATAGGTGAGGTACTCGGCGAGGTCGGCGGCGGCGATGGGTCCGATGGACAAGTCGACGTTGTCTGCCCGACCGACCAGGCCGACAATGACAATAGAAAACCGATGACGTACAAGGAGGTGAGCCGCATAGGAATTCCCTTTCCTGTCCCAGCCAGCGTGTATGATCACCATTACCCCGCCGGCGAGCGGATGTCAACAGAAAACCCGCCCGGGCCGCGAGAAGGGCAGCCACGTGGCAATGAGCGGCAAGATAGAATGCCGGGACAAGCCTGCCTCGGCCAGGCTCGACGGCAACAGGGAGATCCAGTCCGTCGAGGTGAAGTTCGCCCTGCGGGGGAACAACCCATGAGACTCGGTGCGGCCCTGCTGAGCCTCAACCGCACGGTGCATATCTGCGTTATGGAAAGACCACGGCCACCCTTTTGGACAGTCGTGGTCTACTCGAATCGGGGCGAGAGGATTCGAACCTCCGGCCTCCTGCTCCCAAAGCAGGCGCTCTAGCCAAGCTGAGCTACGCCCCGGCGTATCGCGGGGATTATAGCAGACTACATGTCGATTGCAACGTGCGGGGGCTGGAAGAATTGGCGGCGGGCGCGTAATATCAGGGGAACGCAGTTGGCAAACGCATCTGGAGCATCGGTCAAGCAACAAGGAGATTGCGGCATGAAGGCAAAACGCAGGGTTATCGCGGGTCAGCCGTCGTGGGTACTGGCCAACAGACAGGTCGAGTTGGCGGTGACGGAGCTTGGCGGGCACATGGCGCCGGTGACGTTCCACCGCGACTCGGCCGGGCCGGTGCAGCCTTACTACATATCGCCGTGGCAGGGCGAGAAGGTCAAGCTCGACGAGCCGGTGCTGAGGCCGCTGCGGGGCGACTTCTTCTGCATGCCGTTCGGCGCTCCGGGCGCCTTGCGCGGCGTGCGGCACGTCTGCCACGGTGAGCCTGCCACAGGCAAGTGGACGATGGGCGGCGTCGCCGTCGAGGGCCGCCTGGCCCGGCTGACGATGACGATGCAGACCAGCGCCATGCCAGGCAAGGTCACCAAGCGGCTTAGCCTTATCGACGGGCATAACGTCGTCTACTGCCAGCACGTGCTGGAGGGCTTTTCGGCATCGGCGCCGCTGGGCCATCACGCGACACTGGCCGTGCCGGACTCGCCGGAAACGCTTCGCGTGGCGACCAGCCCGTTCAAGCTGGGCATGACCAACCCAACCCCGTTCGACGACCCGGCCATCGGGCATTACCAGTCGCTGGCGATCAACCGCAAGTTCACCCGCCTGGACAAGGTGCCGCTGGCGTGGAAAGACCCCGCCGTCGGGGACTGCTCGCGGCATCCCGTGCGGACGGGCTTTACCGACCTGCTGGGCCTCTGGGCGCGCAGCGCCGATGGCCCGGCCTGGACGACGGCGACGGTGCAGAGCGAGGGCTTCATGTGGTTTTCGCTGAAGGACCCGGCCATGCTGCCGGCGACGCTGCTTTGGATCTCCAATCGCGGGCGACACAGCTCGCCGTGGAACGGGCGGAACCGATGCCTGGGGCTGGAGGATGTCTGTGCGTACTTCGCCAACACCCCGGCTGAGTCGATCGGGCCGAACCAGTTGAACACCATGGGCATTGAGACGGTGGTGAGGCTTTCCAAGTCACGCCCGACGGTCGTGAACCACATCCAGGGCGTGGTGAAGGTGCCGGCGGGCTTCGAGTGCGTGCGGACGGCGAGTTTCGCGCCGGGGACGGTGATGTTCACGTCCGTCACGGGCAAGAAAGTGACCGCCCCGGTCTGCCACGAGTTTCTCGCGACGGGGCAGTTGGCGGACCACCCATAGGTCTTATAGGACTTATAGGACTCACGGGACCGATGGGACCCATAGGGAGTCAAGCTCCTCCAGCGATGCGATGACAATCTGGGGCTCGCCGCCTTGGGGGGCGGCGTTGGCGGAGTGGATCTGCTGGGGGCAGAGCAACTGCACGCTGCGCCAGCCCAGGTGATTGGGGGCGATGAAGTCCTTTGCGGGGTTGTCGGCCACGTATGCGCAGGCTTCGCCGGGCGGGCCGAGCATGGCCCGGATTGCCTCGAAGCCGTCGGGGGCGGGCTTCCAGCACTGCCTGCCCATCTCCTCGGTCATCAGTACCGCGTCGAGCAACGGGGCAAGGCCCAGG
>Ga0265595_1002483_pt1 | contig 12431 bp, 10 predicted proteins | sample saktaG_15_FD_190148 | JGI IMG/M metagenome (GOLD analysis project Ga0265595, IMG submission 190148) | Saline water microbial communities from Sakinaw Lake, British Columbia, Canada - sak_2013_06_06_50m | ecosystem: Environmental > Aquatic > Non-marine Saline and Alkaline > Saline ... | reverse complement strand
GTGAAACGAATTTGGAAGATAACTAATGGTGGTTTCCGGTATGTGGGCTCGAGTGTGTAACGAGTGTGGAACTGAGAACTGGTGATTTTTCTAAGTGTGAACTGAGTGTGAGTCGAGTGTGAGAGATTTTTTCTGAGTGTAAAACGATTGTGTCTTGATTGTGTTGCCATAGTTAAAGGTGGTATCAGGCCCGGCTACGCGAGAGTGAGGTTGATTGTGTAGTGAATGTGTAAGATTTTTCTGAGTGTAAAACGATTGTGTCTTGATTGTGTTGCCATAGTTAAAGGTGGTATCAGGCCCGGCTACGCGAGAGTGAGGTTGATTGTGTAGTGAATGTGTATGTTTTTTCTGAGTGTAAAACGATTGTGTCTTGATTGTGTTGCCATAGTGAAAGGTGGTATCAGCCCTGGTCATGCGAGAGTGAGGTTGATTGTGTTGTGAATGTGTATGTTTTTCTTTCTGATTGTGTAGCGATTGTGTAGCGAGTGTGTCGAGTGTGTCGAGTGTGAAAGATTTTCGCTACACACTCGATTTTAGGCTATTTCTAAGGTCTTTGAATCAGCGATATTCTGATCATACCAAACAAAACGATGAAATGTTACCCCCAATAGGTGAACACAGTTAGAGCTTGATGGTTAGGCTAGGTCCATAAACCTGCAAAGGGAGGTGTAGCGTCATCAAAGGAAAACTCTTACTTCTTAGAAAGTCGTCCGATCCTGGCCTTGATTGAGGGATGTGACTCATACTCACGGGACCATCGCCCCGACGGCTCCGTCTTCTCAAGCATCGATACGACGGTTCCATTACTCGTAGCTTGAGCAGCACACCTGTCTACAATATACTCGTTATTGCGACTAGTCACAAGCAAAACTACCAAAAAGGAAGCTAATGGCAATATGAATTGTACTTCAACGGGGGTATTGCGTGAGGTAAAATACACAAACGCCATTGCTAAGACCACGAATAAGAACTGAAGTTCTCGATGTCTTTTTTGTTTGTGGGCAAACTCATGGGCGGCCAATGCTAGCAATTCTTGACTATCTAATTTGTCGTATATATTATCACCTACCAATAGTTGTCCAGCATCTGTAAAACGGGCGTTATTGAAGTATTTAACTATACCCAACGGTTGGCTCGGATGGAGTTTGACCTTCATTTCCTTGCCAAGCTTATACAACTGCGGAGCAGCTACCCAGGAGACATTATTCTTTCTCTTTGAGGGACTTGATTTCATAAGGTTGGAGAATTGCATACATATAACAGGGCTCCACTCCAACAGCATTAATACAGCTCCTATATAAAACAATATTCTTGATGTCATCTGGATGCTGGGATTGTGAATGTAAGCGTAGAGATACCCAAAGACGATTGTTGCCAAACCTATAACGAGTGCAACTGAAAAAAGCCTGTGCCCTAACCTGATTTTGACTTGGCCTATTGCTTGTATGATAGCTCCCATTGCTACAACGTAATTATTTAGTCCAACCACATTCTAAACGTTGCGTGCTGCGCTGTCTACTGATGATGCTGACATTTTGGCTTTTTGTTGTGGCTTCCAAATGATAGAGATGTGGTCACGTCTTAATCTGATATAATTTGAAAGGGATACAGCAATATACCAAACAGGGATTCCAGGAACATGGTATCAGAAAAGTTCGTGAAATGGCGACAGTCGCTAGCCAGAGAACTGATAGCGGCATATAGCCACTATCACGTATGGGAGCAACTATGGCCCACAAAAAGATCTGTCGGGGTTTTGAATCGGTTCAAGGTGTTCTTTCACTACACAATTGCTGCGCACCAACAGCTGTTCTTCCTGCATGTAGCAAAAGTAACGGAAGAGAGAAAGGATTCCATCAATTTGTGGCGCCTACTTGATGAAGTTGCGAAGTATCCAAGTCTTGTTCCTCGCTTATCTAAGCTGGAAACACAACAGTTGCGGGGACTGTTAGAAGGACACAAAAATCTTCTTGCAAGAATCCGGACACATCGTAACAAAAGAATAGCGCATGTTGATGAAAGACACTCTTGGCCTGATAGCCGCATATGGCAGGACAATGTCGTGACTATTGGTGAAGCTAGGAACCTACTTCAAGATCTAGAGGAGATATTCAACAAAATCTCGGTTGCACACGATGGGCACAAGTGGACCCTGAAAACTATTGGCCTGGAAGATACAACCACCCTGTTGGAAGCACTGTATGATTGGCACGCTTCCTCTCGTCAGAAGTCTGCCAATGCCATGCGTGCATCACGCTTTAAAGGGGCCGAATAACATTCTGACGTATTGTTTTTATGAGACTATATTCGGATGTCTAGTTTTGAGGTGCGCCAGAACATCTAGTGTTATATAATTGCTTAAGTTAGGTAATTACATTGCAACAAGGAATAGCAGTGGAAAAAATCAAAGTGTTATTTCTCGCTGCCAACCCCCGTGATACGGATAAGCTTCAACTTGATGAAGAAATACGAGCAATTCATGAGAAAATTCGCGCATCCGAATATCGTGATTCACTCGAATTGGTATCAGCCTGGGCAGTAACAGCCGATGATTTACTACAAAAGTTAAACGAGCATAAACCATCTGTAGTCCATATAAGTGGACACGGAAGTATGACAAGCGAAATAGTGCTGGTTGGCGCAAACGGTAAATCAAAATTAGTGACTAAACGCGCTATTATATCTTTGTTTTCTGCACTAAAAGGCAACATCCGAGTTGTTATTTTCAATACTTGCTATTCCCAATCACTATCCCAAGCCCTTTCTGAAGTGATTGACTGTACAATCGGTATGAACACCTCAATTGGCGACAAAGCGGCGATTACATTCGCGTCATCATTCTATCGTGCCATCGGTTTTGGTTGCTCTATTCTGAATGCCTTCGAACAAGCAAAGGCTGCGTTGATGCTTGAGGGAATTCATGAAGACAAAACACCTGAGTTAATTACCAAAAAGGGAGTTGACCCCTCCCAGATAATACTTATTAAAGATAAAGCAATAGGCCCTAGTCCAAGTAAGCTTCCAAGCGAGTCGGCAGAGGTTCCGCTTGCTTATGCGAAATCCTTCTCTACTCCATGCAAATACAGTAGGGGAAAAGGTGCAGACCCATACGCTTTACTTGGAGGAGATTGCCCAGCCTGTAATGGAACTGGATGGATTACGCTTCCAGGCAGAGTAGATGATTATAAAACTTGCGGGAATTGTCAGGGCAGTGGGAAAGATCCGTACAACTTGTTGGGCTTTGGGCCATGTCACATTTGTCACGGGTCTGGATTAGTTAAAGTACAATAGCCGCATTAACAAGACCAGTTTAATTTTCTACGCAAGAGCTACAAAAACTCAAATTGTTAAACTGTTGTGAAATAAAGTGGAATGGAGCCGGAGTATCAATAGGTAGAACCAGAACCTTTGAACTGGCGTTTAGCCTATCTATCTAAAAGTAACTGCGTGCAACAAAGCAATCCTACTAAAAGGCGGAGGACGTTTACTGCTTTAAAGGCTTCGCCCGGCTTTTAGCCGTTCTTGACAGCTTAAAATCAGATAATCTCAACTCTCACCTTTCCCCTTTTTCCTTCCTCTAGCAGTCTTCTTTTTAGGTCTGTTTTGTTTCCTAATCCATTTTAACCTAAATTTTTTAACACCCGCTAATTCTTTTTCAGCCGAAGCAGCACGTTTAATGGCATCTGCACTAATTTCCTCTGCTCTCTTCCTCCTCTCTGATTCTAACTGAGCAGTTTCATTTGCTCTCTTCCTCCTCTCTGATTCTAACTGAGCGGCTTCATTTGCGATTTGTAGTGCAGCCATGGGTCGGTCTGGCAGAGCAATTCTTGCCATTATGGAATCCGGTGATTCCCCGTATTTTTCCTCTATTGCTTTTCCATATTTATCTCTCTCTTCACTAATGCTTAGACTCGCTTGGTCAATAATGCCACCAAATACTTGCCCTAGAGTCTCGTCATCAAGCAAATCGACCCCAGATTCAGCGACGCTCAGAAGAATAGCCTCGAAAGCTTTGTCAGCTTCTTCAGACTCTGTCTCTGTACATATGGTTGATGCAAAGGTGAAGAAAGACTCAGGCTGCCAAGTAATTCTGGCTTCTCCTTCGTCTACTAGATTCAATATTGATGTTTTACTTATGAACCATGCGTCAGACTTCGTACCGGGGCTGGAATGTACGTAATAATCTCCCCCTCTTTCTTTCTTGATTATAATCGAAGCTTCGCCCTCCGGTACCGCCTTTTTATGTGCCTCACTTAATATAGCCTCATCTGATTCCTCAAATTGCTCCCTGATACTTACCACAGTATCTTTAATCAATTTTATTCGCTCCTCAATGGCATGATAGTCGTCTTCAGCAAATCCAGGCCAATCTTGCAAACACACTGTCTCTATCCCAATATCTCTAAGTGAATTCTTAACAGAGTCCGTATCTAATTCCGTACTATTAATGATTCTGTAAAGATAACTTCTCCAGTCGCTTCTGTTCCCAACGTGTTGCCATCTTATAAACGCACTTAGAAACTCGTTTTGCTTCTTATATGGTGATCCTCCCCTTGCTGCTGCCATTACACGGTAAGAGCTCGCCCCATGATCTCTTACAACTCCATCAGCGTATCTCAAGTGTTGAACTGTCTCTTCCAATAGTTTGTCCGTTGTATAGAATCTAATTTCTCTTTCTTTAGACTTCAAGAAACAATCCTTCACTAAATGATTGCCAATATTTGCTAATGCCAATGCCCTAATCTGAACATTCGAATCTACAAGCCATACTGCCTCTTTTGCCTGCTTCAATCTTTCTCGTGCGACATCTCCCAAAACACCTAAAGCATGGAAAGCGTAAAAACCTCTTGATATTCTTCCGAGATATTCTCTCTCTGCATTCCCCGCTTGCTTAAAGACATCTAATGAAACTGTGGTGAAGGCCTGTCTTTTTAACCAGACTTCATACTTAGCAGCAGCTAAGTTAAGGAACGCCAGTATCGACTGTGGTATAACTTGTCTCATATTCTGTTTATCTGAAGTCAACATACTTGCTAAGGTCAAGCCTAGCTCTTTGAAATATCCGATCATGGCATTTTCCATATCAGTAGCCAGACCTTCCGCGTCAGATTCCAAAGCAGGGAACTTTCGCTTTATTCTTATTTTGACCGAATCAATAAAACGTTCTCTTAGGTGATTGAATCTCGCCCTGTTCCCTGAAGACAATCTCTCAGCATTATCTCCAATTACGAATTTTTCATTTTTTGCTTGCTTCAATAATCCCTTTTCGGTCGCATCAGTTTTTATCGCATTCTTAAGTTTTATACTGATAGATTGACCAGTCGGCCATCCAACAAGCTGTAAACCATCCTCTAACGTAAATTCTCCCATGGCTTTCATTTTCGTAACAGCAGACTGTAAGGCTGCAACCATTATTTCAGCTTGAATTAACTCCAAATCTTTTTGCTCGCAGAATGTGTTGAAAACAAAGAAACCGGCCGCCGCAGTATCTGGCTCTATCCCTTGTTGACACACTTTTCTTATCTGCTGAATCATTGGAATTGAAATGCGCGGCGGAACAAAATAATCGGTAATTGTCTCAACCATTCTGAATAGGGAATTATGCGCCTCGTCGGCGTCATACGGTATTACTCTAATTCTGTATTCCTCCAAGTATTTACTGCATTCCTTTTGCGAAACATTAGGAGCAATCCAGCATATTGGTCTTTCTACACTAGCACCCTTTTTTGCCACTGAAAGAATGTCTTGAATATTAATATCTGATAAGGAATGACCTAAGATAATTAATGGACACATTTGGAAAACCGACATCATCTTAATTCGCCAGTATGCCCACTTTTCTTCTTCCAATATTTCTTTGTACTGGTTAGATGTTAGTATTAGACCCTCATCTGAAGTCATATCCCCATGTAGTTTGATAACAGCATTTGTCAAAGTCGGATTAAGCATTCCAATGTGGTCTTTAGAATTTGACAAAACACGATATGACTCCTCGATTCGTGTCAAGTGCTCATGAATTGCGTCATCATAGTTGGTCGTCAGATATACCTTTATTGGCCACTTGGCTATCAATTCATATATTCCCCCACTTCTAGCAGGATATAGATAACCCTTTATTATCTGCCTTATTCTCTGGCCACCCGCAATTTCCCACTCTTCTTGAAAAACCCCTGGAAAGTCTTTTTTCCGTAGTGCTTCATCTGCTCTAGAGAAATCTACCCCTACGCATTCCCCCTTTAAAATACTCAGAGTTTTTTCTGCCAGTTCTTCCCAATCCGGGTAGCCTATTTCTATCGAGGGTCCACTACCAACTAATAACCACGCCTCTCCTGATTGGAGATAATCAATAAGATGGCTATCCATAACTCTTGCCTCTTTTTAATATTTCACAAGTTATTATTAATTATAACTCTTAAGTCAACTTACCCCAACTCCTGATTGCAAATTATTAGTGACTCAAACGTGACTTTAGTTCACTTTACTATTCAGAAACTCACTCACTTCCAAGACCACCGTCCGCCAGCCATCAAGAATAAAGGCTTTGCCCGGCTTTCGGGCGTCCCTTCTTTTGGGGAAAAATGGTGAGCCTTACTTGGACTCGAACTGACAATTTCACGTTTAAAGAGAAACTTCAGACGTGCGCATAGAAGGGCGGGCATACCCTCACTGGTTAATAATTAAAGTTATAAACCATTAAGGGCTACTCCCTTGGTTATCGGGTAACAACATAGCGAAAAGTAAATAATGTGTATATAATCAAAGCGAACATTAAAAATTATTATTAAATAAAGGCGAGTCAATGGAAGAGATAAAATTGTGGGTTTTGGAAAACGATAGCACTAACAAGTTAAATGCAGTCCCTGTTGGATCACTAACACAGATGGAAACTGAAAGCCAACTCGAAGAGCTATTGGTGAAAAGCCCGGATATACTTATGCCTAATCTTCGGCTTGTTGGGAGGCAGAACCCAACCATCTCCGGATTTCTTGATTTATTGGGCATAGATGAAGACGGTAACCTAGTCTTATTTGAATTGAAGCGAGGAACGCTTACAAGAGAAGCCGTTGCACAAAGCATCGATTATGCTTCGTGGCTTGCAGAGATGACGAAAGAAACGCTCGCGCAACATATTTCAGAACGTTCGGGGGCGGGTGGAATCGAGAAGATTGCCGACTTTGACAATTGGTACCAGGAAACTTATCCAAATAACCCAGGTGGCTATGTAGGGTCGCCGCGCATAGTCTTGGTTGGTTTAGGAGCCGATGAACGAACCGAGAGAATGACGAATTATCTTGCCCAGTCTAATTTAAACATATCATTGATTACCTTCTACTGCTTTAAACGAGATAACAATGTCTTGCTTGCAAAGCATGTGAATGTGAAAGCACCCGAGACAGAAGTCTCGGCGCAGGTAAAATATACGAAGACAACGAACCTTGAAGCATTGATGGAACTTGCGGCAAAATGCGGTTCAAGGCCATTATTAGAATCAGCTGCATCATTTCTTAGAGATACGCTACCGGCGTATGAATGGCCGTCGAAATCAGGTTTTAGCTATAGTTTGATGCATCGAACAGAACAGGGTGCTCCTACGTATAGAGCATACGTATCAATCTATTTAAATGACCACAAACCTGGACAATTACAGATAGTGTTTTGGCAAAGAGCGGTCGAGGTTGCTCCTCAGGCTTTTACTGATTTGAAAGCTCAGACCGGGGTTAAATTTTTAGAAAAGAACGGCAATCTCGAACTATGGATTAAATCAATTAATGAATGGGAAAATTTTAAAACATCTCTGCATCCTGTACTGGCAAGCATTGTTGAAGGGTGGAAAGCTAAAAGTAAAGAACAAAATGATCCAGTAGCGTGACTCGGCTCGATAGGACTAATCATGGTTCAGATCAATAACTATAAAACAAACCTTCAAGGGCAGGTTAGCCAATGTGTGCCATTTTGAACAATCGTCCAAATTGTTCAGCGTGTAGTTAAAAATCGCTAAACCGTGTGATATCATTAGCAAAGTCCGAAATCGTCACGATTGGAGTTAAGGAGGTGGCATAATTGAATGGCGCAACCCATCAATTCAAAATCAAGGCAGTCGACCAGATCAGCTATGCGGTGAAGGATATTGATAAGACTATTGAGTCCTGGTCAAGACTATATGGCATCGGGCCATGGACTTATCGGGAGAATGGCGGGGTTGACGCCAAAGGCCGGCCGTGGAGAATCAGAATGGCTTTTACGCATGTTGGCCCGCTGGAGATTGAACTTGTCCAGTGTACTGAGGGACGAATATTTCAGTCTCGCTTTTTAGATGCATGGGGAGAGGGATTACATCACATCGGCTTTTATGTCGATGATGTGGACACAGAGGTCAAGAAGTTAATCTCTCAGGGGGTTAAGCTCTTCGTTCATGACCCGGGCCGTTTTGCTTACCTTGACGCTGGTGGAGCCGGCGGAGCCATCTTTGAGTTGATACAGAGGCCGCAGTAGCATTCCTCTTCGACTCAGTTTATGTTTATGATTGCACATTAGCCTGCTTTGTTACCTTTTATTCCACCCTCTAAAGCATCGTTTTTGGTTAGGGTGTCTCTCCAGAAGCACATCTCAGAATGATCATGCTCTACGTGATTTACGTTGGGGCTCATGTAGTTAACCGGCTACGTTAGCGGATGCACTGTCTATGGAAGTGCATAGACGATAATTAAGTGGAAAAACTTCAGGGTGTAACCGTGACTGTGCCGGACCACCTATCGAGTTCTTTGCCGTCGTACTTTATGATGTACGTTACCGTGTTGGTGCCTGCTTTTGAATACTGGAACTGATGAGGCACTTCTATTGAACCCCCATGAGCTACTTTGACAGTTCCTTTGACCGGCTTCCTATAAAGCTCCTTCGCCAGATCGGAATCTCCGAAATAGTCAATCGTAACTTCAGCACTTTCATTATTAGTCAATACGAGAGTATGATTCATGTTTTTAAGCCCTATGCAGCCTAACGAGACGGTGTCGGGTAATACCACACGCTCGATCTTGACATCTGGCTGCAGCTGTAGCTTAGGTAGAGGTGCAGGTTCTTGATCTGACCATACCCGGAAGCAAACCCTCAGATTCGCCCCCTTTTCATCAGCATAAGAACCGATCCCCCAATTCTGAGATGGATACCAAGTGTTTTCGTACTCGCCGAGATACCATTGTCCTGGTAATGCATCCAATATCGCTTTAACGTTGCCTGCCCCGGCCTGTCCTAGCTGGTCAAGAGCAGAAAGGAAGTCTCTTTCAAAATCTCTATCTGGATTCACATCATACGCTCTGATAGAAAGCTTCAGGTAATCAGCTGCAGAATCGATGCGCAGCCCTTTAATGTTCACTTCCCATACATCGAAATCCTTCATTCGCTGGTAACCTGTGAATGGAACAGTACGTTCAATTATTGTTTTGCCGTCATTGACCACTACAACCAGTTTCACCATTGCCTGATGTGGACTCAGGGGATGGCGATTATAGGCAGATAAGATTCCTACAGAGTCAATTGCCACATTTAAAGATGGGCCGCTTTGCTGTGTTAGGGCAGGTGCCTGTGTGGTTTGTGTCTGAGGGGGACTCTGCTGGCTTGGGGTTGTTGGTGGATAGGTCGCTTGCTCGGTTTGATCCTGTTGTGGTGCTGGATAACTGACCGGCGGATAATATGACGTACATCCAACAAGCACAGCGATAAGCAGGATGATTATCGTCAGCGCACAGTTTACTTTTGCCATCACATCCCCCCAGCCAATCATTACTATTATAGCATAAAATATGCGCCTTGCGAATATTTTCAAGGCAAATATTAGCTACTATTTCACGTGTGGGAAAGAACATAGTGGGCGAGCGCGTCAAAGAAGCCAGGAAAGCAGCTAAGCCCTTGATTACCCAATCAGACCTTGTAGCCCGCCTTCAGGCGGAGGGATTAGCGATAGACCAGTCCAAGTTGTCTAAGCTAGAGAACGGGCAGCGGCCAGTTAGTGATATTGAGATTGTTGCCTTAGCTAAGGCGTTAAAGGTATCTGTAGCTTGGCTTATAGGTGAAGCCGGCCCCCACCATGCCCCGTGAACTTCACCTAATCATCCTAAGGTATATTCTTCTATCATTGTAGGCTATAATTGCGCATGATGGGAGCTAGAAAGACCCTTCTGTTATGGGGCCTAGTGGCATTAGCAGCTGGCCTACTCTTTAACTCAATATCAACGATACGCTTATTAACCTGGTTGGTGATTCCATCTGATGTCGCGCCTACATTCTGGCAGCTGCCGCTTGTGATATTGATCATATCAGTAGTATGCCTTGTAGTTGGCATTGTCTTGGTGGTATTGGCTTTGACCTCGAGAGCTAAGAGGTAGCCATAACAAACTGCCATGTTAAGAACAAAAAATGATGATTCAAAATACCTAAGGAAAGTACACAGAGGAAGAAAACTCTAATTCATAGTTTCCGATAAAACAGGGTAGGGTCAAACCTACATTATTCACTTTTCATTTTTTCCAATTCTTCAAAAACGCTGCTCAGCTCCTGTTTAGCTTTCCGAAGGGTCTCATTCATGGATTTTATTAGAGAAGCTGCCTCTTTGGCGTCACTGGCAAGCTCGTCCACTGGTGTTTCGGACCGGTCAAGCCTTTGTAATATCTCGTCAAGGCGTTTCTCCTTCTCTTCATAAGTCATCTTTTCAACTTCAGGTTCCATAGCCTACGTCCTCCATTTCCTGGACAATGCTCCATGCATTGCCATCGGCAAACTGAGTCTCGATGGTCTCACTCTTTTGTATCTGCTTAATACTCTTCAAGATATCACCCTGGATGTTTCTGGTGATAGTGTACCCCTTTCTGAGAACCCGGGCTGGCATCATCGCATTGAGACGCATTTCTTTATTAGCCAGGTTTACCTCTTTGTCGAGAAGGATGCTCACGTACCTCGGCAATTGAATACGATTAGAGTTGCTTATCAATCTCTTGTCACTTGAATCCAACAGCCCCCAACATAGATCCTGAACTCTTTGGGACTTGTTATTGACGGCTGCCTTCTGGTTGCTGAAAGATTCGCCAAATGATGCTCTTGTCTTCAAAATATTGTTAGCAGATTGGGATTGCGCGAGCTCATACTGTTTTCTGAACCCGTTCAAAGAACCTAGTATCTTTCTGTGAAGTATCTGACTGGATAATGCTATCTGACGATCCGTGATATTGCGCAAACGGCTGGCAGCGATCTCTAACCTTGCTGCTAATTCACGGAGTCTGTTTACCAAAGCCTCTGCTACCCCAGTTGGCGTCTTAAAGCTTGTATGTGCAACGACATCCAAAACGCCTGTATCGATTTCATGGCCTATACCTACCCATACGGGGATCTGGCAACTAATGATAGCACGGGCAATCTCTTCGTTATCAAACCATGCTAAATCTGTTTGTGAGCCTCCTCCCCTGACTATGCATATGACCTCGGCGCCTACATTTGAAAGAAGCTGAATTGATGAAACTACCTCTCTTTCAGTTTCCTCTCCTTGCATGGGGCAGTCTGCCAATATAACTTGAAATGAGAAACCTGAATCAAAAAGCGTTTTGATGAAATCATTATAGGCAGCCGATTCTTTGCTTGTGATTAGTCCTAGACGCATCGGGGCTAGTGGTAAATAAGCCTCTGTATTTTTCTTAAGTATGTTCTCTCTGGATAGCTTCTCGATTATCTGCCTGCGGTTTCGGATTATATGTGATTCGCCAAAAGAGGGGTCGATGTCATAAACATTGAGGCTAAGGCCATATATATCATGGTAGCGCACTGAGCAAAGAACACAGACTTCACTATTACTCTGCAGTGCATCTGGCATGCCGGCTTCACGTAGCTTTTCGTTGAGTTGGATGTAATTTTGCTTCCAGATAGTGATCCTAATCTTCGCAATCTGGTTACCCACCTCATCCACATCCACGAGCTCGCCGTAGTAATGCCCCGACCTAAGAGCCCCTCTGTCTGCAATTAGCTGTCCCTGAACCCAGAATTCGTTTTTAGATAGCTCTAGGAGGGACTCTTTAATCAGAGTTGTTATTTCAGATAAACGATATCTCCGGTTTGGTAGATCCTGGTCTGATGGTGGCTGCATAGGAGCTTCTTAACCTTTACAGAACCATTTTACCATCTTTGATGTTATGTTGTTCATGAGAGCCGGGAAACTTGCTTCTACACCTGGAAATCAATGCTCTAGAGCATCAAGAAACAGAATCTTTGATTGTATATATTATAAACTGTACATAGGTCATGGAGGGATGTTCCGTTGAACAAATGACCAGATTGTGCAATTCGAAAATCAGTCACTCACGGCTCCGATGCCTCAAATGCTGAGAGATTAAGTATTCTTCTCGCTAATAAAAGCCTCTGGTACAACAACGCCGGCCATTGTTACCGTTCGG
>Ga0265595_1002482_pt1 | contig 12432 bp, 12 predicted proteins | sample saktaG_15_FD_190148 | JGI IMG/M metagenome (GOLD analysis project Ga0265595, IMG submission 190148) | Saline water microbial communities from Sakinaw Lake, British Columbia, Canada - sak_2013_06_06_50m | ecosystem: Environmental > Aquatic > Non-marine Saline and Alkaline > Saline ... | reverse complement strand
CCTTAGGATTTAATGCAATTGTCTTTGATTTTATAATTTCTAGGTCTTTTTTTCTAGTTTCTACAATTTTTACAATGTAATTTTGTAATTGGCAAGCAATTTGATCTAACTTCTTATAATTTGAATGCACACTTTCAAGAGGTTTTTTAAAAACAAATCTGCTCGTGATTTGTTTTAAATTAGATTTGTATAATTTTAGTTGGTGATAAAGTGATTTAGCACTTCTTATTTTTAAATGATTAATATGTTCATATATTTCGTTAATATTTGGAACTATTTTTTCAGCAGCAGCAGAGGGTGTTGGAGCTCTATAATCTGCAACAAAGTCTGCAATTGTAAAATCTGTTTCATGTCCCACTGCAGAAATTATTGGGATTTCTGATTCAAAGATAGCTCTAGCAACTTTTTCTTCATTAAAACACCATAAATCTTCTAATGATCCTCCACCCCTCCCCAATATAATTGAATCAACATCTGAGAATTCATTTATTAATTTAATTGCTTGAATAATTGAATTGGTTGCTTCTTCTCCTTGCACAAGTGTTGGTGCTATTAATATTCTAACAAGGGGGTAACGTTTTTTTATAATGTTTAGAATGTCTTGTATTGCAGCCCCAGTAGGTGATGTAATAATCCCAATGGTTTTTGGAAACTTAGGTAATATTTTTTTATGTTTATCTAAGAACAATCCTTCTTTTTTTAATTTTTCTTTAAGCTGAACAAAAGCTAAATTCAAAGAACCTAGTCCATCTGGCTGAATTTCTTTGATAATTATCTCATACTCTCCACGAGATTTATATATATTTATATTTCCTCTAACAATTATTTTCATCCCATGTTCAAGATTAAATTTAAGGAATTCTCCACTTCTTTTAAATAAAACACATTTAATTTGACTTTCTTTATCTTTTAAGCTAAAATAAGTATGTCCTGAATTATGGTGAGTTAGATTAGATATTTCTCCTCTTACTAATAAATTGGTTAATCTTTTATCAGATTCTAATAAATTTTTAATACATTTAGTAAGTTTTTCTACTGTGAATATTTCTGACTTTGGGATCTTCGGAATTTCTGATTCAAGATTAAATTTAACATCACCAATTTCTTTTATTGGGTTTTCTTCATCATTTTCATCAGCCATCTGTTCTGCAAGAATTTCGTCAAATCCCATTAATATTAATTCTTCTTTTGTATATCTCATTTTTTGTAGTTTTACAAATGCTAAAACACATTTTATTTCACCATAACTAATCGATTCATCTAGCTGATCTTTTATTTCCCTCAAATCCTTTAAATCTTTTTCTTTTAGAACATTTAATATTTTGTTCTTTTTTATGGGATTAACTATTTCATTTAATCCAACTAATTTATTTAAAATTAAAGATTCAAAATGGCTATATATTGTTGATTCTGTTAAACCTCTTAATTTTGCGATTTGTTGAATAGATTTATTTTCCTTATAATAATTATGGGTTTCCTTTACTGTTTCAGAAATTTTTGTTATCATTTATACAATAATTTTAAGAGTTTATTTATTCTTTTCTATTTTATGAATTTATTTTTTATTTTAAAATTATCTTGCACTATCTGCTTGTTTTTCAGAATCTCTTTTTTTACCCATTGAATAACTATCTGCATCTTTGTTAAATGTTCTGATAATTTCGTCTGCTAATGCGTTTTCTATTTTTGTTTTTTTGTTAAATGATTTGTCATAAGAACCTTGAACCATTTGTCTTAAGGTCATTGTAACTCTTCTTAATGGAGAAATGTCTACTGCTTGAGGATATCTTGCTCCACCATATTCAATAATTGTAACTCCGTCTCTTGGGGCAGAGTTTTCAATTGCTGTAACTAAAACTTGAACAGGATTTTGTTTTGTTTTTTCTTGGATTATTTCTAAGGTTTTTAAAACAATTTTCATATTTTGAGAATATTTTCCTGTTTTTTGAGATGTTTGAATTTTATGTTTTTTTCCTCTGTGTCCTGGAACTGCAATTAGATTTGCAAAAATTTCTAATAAATTTATTTTTCCTTTTGAAAATTTTTCTCTTATTCTTCCATGACTTTTAACTAAAAGTTTGGGTTCTAAATTAATGTATTTTTTCATTCCAGGGTCTTCTATTTTTATTTCTGAAATATCATATAAATTAAAGAGTTTAAACTGGTTTGATTTTTTTTCAGTAGGTTGTTCTATTTCTTGTTCTGTCATTTTATCTTGGATGTTTTTTTAATATTTCTTTAGTTAAAAAAGTTGTTGGGCCTTGATAAAGTCTTTCTTTTTTTTCAAAATCCCAATCAGGGTCTGGGATTCCTGATTTTCCCTTGTTGATATTAAAATCTTCAGGTAAGTCTTCAAAATAATGTTCGTTCATTTTAATTTCTCCTCTTTAAGTAAGGAACTGTTGCAGCTAGTCCTGCGATTCCTAAACCAATTTTATCTAAGTAAAAATCTTGTAATGATGGAGTTATGTTTGATGCAATAAATAGTCCTGCTCCTATAAAACATGCAGTTGCTAATTTTGCTAAACCTTTTGATTGATTTTTATTTAAGTAACATCCTTCTGACATTTTATCTTCTACCTTTTTCAATCTTGCCCATCCAAAGTCTTGAAAGAGGCTGGTCATTTACTTTTATAACTTTCCATCGAACACCAGGAATATCTCCTTTTGAACGTCCTTGTTTTCCACCGATTCTTTCTATGATTACTTCGTCGTGTTCATCTATGAATTTTTGTGCTAAGTTTCCAGGGATAAATGCTGTAACAACTTTTGAATTTTTTATTAATTGAACTTTGCAACATTTTCTCATTGCTGAGTTTGGCTGTTTTGCTTCTTTTTGAACTTTTTCTGTAACAATTCCTTTTGCTTGATTTTTCCCGCCTAGAGGATCTGATTTTGCAAATAAGTTTAAAGTTTTAACTTTATACTTTCTATCTTTCCATCTAAACTTTCTTCTGTTTTTTAACAATTTAGTTGCATTTCTTAATCCCATCTTAATAATTAATCTGAATAAAGGTTTAAAAGACTTTCTATAGGTGTTTTATTGTGTTGATTATATAAATATTTAAAAGGTTTTATTTAATGGGGTTTTTATGTTGGACAGAGTATTAGAAACTGCAGAAGATTTAGTGGTTCTTGATTCTAGAAATTGCTATAAAGTAAAATTTGCTTTTCCATTTAAAGGAGAAGTTGCAAGACATTATTTTGATAAGACTCTTGCTAATCCTGATGAAAGAGATGTTGAGGGGTTTAAGGGTTGTTGGAAATATGATTCTAAAACAGAATTAATACATGGTTCAAGTGTTTTTTTAACATTAAGGTTAGATAAGGTTGTAAGGAAGGAGGACTTATGGATTCCTACTTTAGAAGAAGCTAGATTATTAGATAAAAAAGGAAAACTATCAAATGGAGTTTATAGAGATTTTGGAGTTGTTGTTTATAGTCAAGGAGAACCAAATCAAAGAGTAGCTAAAGAAATCAGAAGTCAGACAAAAAGAAAATTTCCATTGATTGTTCCTTTTAGTGCACTAGATTATAGAGTAGATAGTGAGTTTCCTAATGGAGTTGCTGTATTCTTATCAGACAATCAAGATGAAATAAAATCAGGAAAAAAAGCACAAGAAATATTTAGTAATTGTTATACAAGAGATTCAGGCGCCTGCAGGGTTAGCCAGGACAGGGATGGCGACTGGGGTGCTGGCTGGCTCGGGCTTGACGGCTCGGGTGGCGATGGTCGGGTGGATTGGATGTGTGGCGAAGCACCTTCAGGAGACTTATCAGAAGCTCATTGTTATTTAGTTTTGAGAAGATTTCATAATCAGATGGGGATATTAAGAAGTGAAGGAGATATTGCTATTAAGGCTTTTGATAGAAGTCTTGGATATAATTAATTATTTTTTATTTAACTCTTATTTTTTTTATATCAAAATATTGCTTTAGAATGTTTTGCATTTCTTCTAGTCTTATTTTGTTTCTTCCTATTAATGCTGCTTTGCTTTGAGTGTGTGCAGTTATTATTGCTTCGTTGTCTTTTATTTCAACTCCTCTGAATTTTATTGGACGAACAATTATTGAAACAAAATTTTCTAAGTCTTCTCTTCCATTAGGAATCGCTGCAATTTTTATTTTTTTTCTGATTATTTGACTTAATATTTCAAGATTTTTATTTTCAGGACCTATTGCTTTTGCTACAAAATGTTTTGGAACTGCAAATATAATTGTGTTGTTATATTCAAAACAATGTTTAGTTCTTATTCTAGTAACTTTACTAAATAGATTTGCATATCTTATAAATTTTAAATCTAACACTTTCATTTTATCTTTTAAAACTCGTCTATAAAATTATTTGTATATCTAGTTTATAAATGTTTAGTTTTTAAAAAAGAAGTTGTCGTCGTAAAATTAAGATTTATTTTTGGTTTTTTCTTGAATAGGTGTTGTTGATTTTTTTGAAGTGTCTTTTGTATTTTTTGTAAGTTTTTCTACTGATTTATCTTTTTTAGGTTTTTCATCAGTTAATGGGCCTGTAATTTTTACCATTAAACCTGGAAGTCCTGTTCCTATTGGAACGGGTTGATTTAATATTATATTTTCTATTACTGAATTGAGTTCATCTCTGTTTTCTTTTAGTGTTGCATTTACAAATTGTTTTACAGGAGTTTCAAAACTTGCTCTTGCAAGTATTGATGATTTTTCTGAAATTATTCCCATTCTTGTTATTCCCTTTACTGTTCCTGTTGATGTCATTGCATCTGCAATTAATGTTAAATGTCTTCTATCAATATCAAGTCCTTGAGATACAATTACCTTATTTATTTCTTTGATTATTGTAGCTCTTGCAACTTCTACTCCAAATATATCTAATACTTCATGTATGTCGTTGCTGATTGTTCTTGTTCTGTCAACTCCTTTGAATTCTATTATTTCTTTAAGATTTGTTCCTGCAGTTTGAATTATAAAATCATCATCTCTTTTTACAACTAATATTTGCATTATTCCTTTTATTCCAGAAATTTGAGTAGATTTTATTTTTTCTTTAAGTTTGTAAAGCTCTTTGAAATTTAAATCTTTTCCTGTAAAAATTAAATCATTACCATTTATTTTGCAATCACATCCTAGTTTTTTTGTTTCATTTAATTTTTTTGCAATTGTATCAATAGTTGAATGAACTCTTTTTAGAGCATTTGTGTCAACTGCTGCTTCTATTTTTTTGTTTCCAAAATTTATTTTTATTTCTTTTATTATGTCTATTAGTTTGACTTCTTGTATTTTTTCTGCAATTATTTTTGCGTTTTTATCGTCGTTATGCGATTTTTCTAAATAAATTTCCATTGAAGGTGTTGAAGGAGTTCTTCTTGCATCAAAGATTTCAATTAATCTTGGTAGTCCTGATGTTACTGCCATTTCTGAAACTCCTGCAAAATGGAATGTATTAAGAGTCATTTGTGTTGAAGGTTCTCCAAATGATTGAGCAGTTAAAATACCAATTGCTTCTCCAGGAGATATATTTTTATTTTTATGTAATGATGAAACTTCTTTTCCATCTTCTCCATATTTGAATTGGATTATTTTTCCAGAACCATCTCTTACTGTTTGGTCATATTCAATTCTTATGTCTTGTAATGCGTTTGCTAATCTTCTGTATAAATATCCTGATTTTGGAGTTCTTAGAGCTGTATCCATTAATGAATCTCTTCCAGTTATTGCTCCGAAGAAAAATTCATAAGGTTCTAATCCTTTTAAGAATGAATTATAAATAAATCCTCTTGCTTTTGGAGACAAGTCTTGTTCTTTAAAAAATGAAAGTGTTCTGTTACTATATCCTATTCCAATTCTTTTTGCCCATAATGCTTGCTGTCCTACAACACACGCCATTTGAGTTATGTTCAAAACATTTCCACCTGCTCCTGAGCTCATCATAATATTTACAGGATTTGTTTTTGGAATTTCTTTTCCAACTATCTTTCCTATTTTTGTTCTAATACTATTTAAGATTTGAAGTATTTTAATTTCTCTTGTTTCTTCAGCAGTTTTTCCAGGAATTATTTCTAGTTTTTTTGAATTGTAATCATTAATTATTTTTTTAGTTTCTTCTTCTGCTTGGTTGATTGTTTCTTCTGTTAATTTTTTTACGTTTTGATTAACCTTTAAATCATTAACTGAAATAGTAAATCCATAATTTGAAAGATACTCTGTTCCTAATGCAAATGCTTTTTCTAAAGTTTGAATTGTTTTTGTTCTTCCTACTTCTTTGTCTAATGATTTTAATAATGCTCCTGATTCAACTCCAAATACATGTTCGTCAACAACTCCTGTTTCTATTTTTCCATTTTTTATTGTGAATGGTTCTCCTTTTTTTGTTTTTCCTTCATGATTTATTTTAGGTATTATCTCAGAAATTATTTCATTACCTTGAGATTTATTTTTTGAGAGTGAAGTTTCTACTCCAATTTTATAGAGGATTTGAGAAGTGTCTGCTTTTGACATTTCGTTGTTACTTAAAATGTAATTTCCAGTTACTGCATCTGCAATACATCCTAATGCGTTGCTGTTATCTTTAGATGACATTAAATTTTGATTTACATCCATTAATATTTTTGCTTCTGCTCTTGCTTCTTCTGTTTGAGGCACATGAATATTCATTTCGTCTCCGTCAAAATCTGCATTGTAAGGAGGTGCTGTTGCTGGATGAATTCTGAATGTTTTGTAAGGAATTACTTTTACAAAATGAGCCATTAAACTTGCTTTGTGCAAACTTGGGTGTCTGTTAAATAAGACTACATCGCCATCTACTAATTGTCTTTCAACAACATATCCTACTTCTAATTCTTCTAATATTTCTTCTTTAATTTCTTGAGTAATTCTTTTTCTTCTTCCATCAGGTCTTATTACATAATTTGCTTGAGGATATTTTTCATTTAAAATTATTTTTTTTAATTTTTCTTTATTTGTGGTTGTTACTTTTTCATTAACTGTTAATATTTCTGCTATTTCAAAAGGAACTCCTACTTCGTTTAATTTTAATGCAGGGTCTGGTGAGATTACTGTTCTTGATGAAAAGTTTACTCTTTTACCTGCAAGATTATGTCTGATTCTTCCTTCTTTTCCTTTTATTCTTTCTGTTATTGTTTTTAGTGGTTGTCCGCTTCTGTGTCTTGCTGGAGGTATTTTAGTTATTGAATTGTCAAAGAAAGTTGTTACATGGTATTGTAGTAAATCCCATAAATCTTCAATTATCACTTCTGGAGCTCCTGCATTTAGGTTTTCCCAAAGTCTTTGATTTGCTCTTATTATGTCTGAAAGTTTATGAGTTAAATCATCTTCACTTCTTTCTCCTGATTCTAAAGTTATACTTGGTCTTACAGTTACAGGAGGAACAAGTAATAATGTTAAAATTCCCCATTCTGGTCTGAATATTTTTGGGTCTATTCCTGCAAGTTTTGCTTCTGAATCAGATATTCTTGATAGTCTTTCTCTGATATCTCCTGGAAATAATCTTTTTTTGCCGACTCTGAATGTAGTTGGTTTTTCTAATCTTACTCTTTCTTGTTCTGCTTGACAATGAGGACATTTTTTAGAATCTTTTGCTCTTCTTAATCTGTCTTTAATTGCTTTGTATTTTTCTTTGTCTTTATCTTTTAACATTAGTTTGTTACATTCTGAACAAAAACATCTTAAGAATAATTCTACTACTGGCATGTATTTTATATGAAGTACTGGTCTTGCTAATTCAATGCTTCCTGGATGTCCTATACATTCTTTTAATCTTCCTCCACAGGTTCTACACCTTACTCCTGGGTCGATTGCTCCTAATCTTAAATCCATTAATCCTCCATCAACAGGATAACCATCTACATCATAAAGTTCAGGAGTGATTATTTTTGCCTTGCTTATTTTTTTTATTTCTTCAGGACTTAGTAATGTAAATTGTAGACTATTAACTTGTTTTTTTATTGGTTTTTTCATTTTAATTCTCCTATGCATAAAGAACATGTTAAACAATTATTTAATTTATAATCACAAACTGGAAATGGTGTTAAATCTTGAGGTATTGTTAGGATTGCTTTTTGAGGGATTGTTTCATATACTTTTTCTAAAAAGGGATTTATCCAAGTTTGTTTAGTCATTTTCTCCTCCTTTGATTAACTGCGCATTCAGTAGGGTCTAAATCATGTAATACATAAACACATCTATTTTCTGAAAATGATTTGCAATCTCGTTGAAATGCGCAAAAATAATCTGGGTGTTTTACACCTGTTGCTATTTCTTCTGTTGGTGTAAACTGAATTAATGGTTCATTATGCATTTGTGGGAATTGAGTAAAGTTAGACATTTTATTTATTTTCTCCTAAATATTTTATAACTAACATTTGAGTTCCATTAGTGCCTGAAGTTACTTGATGTTCAGAACCTATTTCATTGATAATTAAATCTCCTTCTTTATAATCTCCTCTTTCATCTTTCATTTCTCCACTTAATACATAAATCCATTCTTTAAATTCATGAGAATGATGAGGGTAGGCAGTATTTGGTTCTAATTTTAAAATAGATATATCTATGCCTTTTTCTTCTGAGGACAGTTTTCTTTTTAGGAAAAAAGGTTCTTTTCCACCTACGCATCCTTGTTCCCAATTTTGATTATCTAGTGTTTGCATTTTATTCATACTTATTTTTAAGATTAAATTTAGTTTTAATATGAAGTGATTGGATTTCGTCGACTAATAATTTGAATGCATAAGATATTTCAATAGGTTCTATATCTTGGCTGTTGCAAATTGGGCAGGTTAATTTGTTTCTTATTGAATCTTCAATTGCTATTGCTCCGCATTTTGTACAGATTGGTAATACTACTTTATCTGAGTCATATCTTTCTTTTAATAATAATGATGCTCCGTGTGCAACTAATGCTTGTTGTTCCATTTCTCCTAATCTTAATGCTCCACCTTTTGCTCTTCCTTCGATTGGTTGTCTTGTTAATAATGTAACTTTTCCTGAAGCTCTTGCGTGCATTTTGTTGCTTACCATATATTTTAGTTTTAGATAATACATGTTTCCTACATAGATTTTTACATTCATCATTTTTCCAGTGATTCCATTGTAGATTGTTTCTTTTCCGTCTGATCTAAATCCTATGTCTTTTAATTCAGTTTCTAAATCTTCTATTTTTTGTCCTGCAAATCCTGTTCCGTCTACGATTCTTCCTGATAATGAACCTACTTTTCCTGCTAATAATTCTATTAAATATCCTACAGTCATACGTCCAGGAATACTATGGGGATTGAAAATTATATCTGGTTTTGTTCCTCTTGATGTGAATGGTACGTCGTTTTCAGGAATTATTGCTCCAATGATTCCTTTTTGTCCATGAGATGTTGCAAATTTATCTCCTAATTCAGGAATTCTTAAGTCTCTTGTTTTAACTCTTATTATTTTATTTCCTTGACTATCTTCTGTTACAAAAACAGCATCAACAGTTCCTTCTTCTTCTTGTCTTATTACTGAGCTTGCTTCTTTTTTTGCTTTGATTGAAATTTCTCTTACTTCTGATAAAAACTTTGGAGGAGATGTTTTTCCAATTACTACTTCTCCTGATTTTAATTTTGCTTCAGGATAAGCAATTCCATCGTTTTCTAAAAATCTGTAACTTTCTTCTGTTCTATATCCTGATACATCTTTTTCAGGGATTGTTATTTCGTCTCTTAATCCTCCTGCGTAGTTTAATTCAATAGATGTATAAGGACGGTAATATGTGCTTCTTGCTAATCCTCTGTCGACAGAGCCTTTGTTTAATATTAATGCATCTTCTATATTATATCCTTCGTGTGTCATTACTGCAACTATTACATTTTGTCCTGCTGGGTGAATGTTTAGGGTGTCGTATATAAAACTTCTTACTATTGGTTTTTGAGGGTAGTGTAAAATGTTTACATCTGTGTCTATTCTACATAAAAAGTTTGCAGCATATAATCCTAAACCTTGCTTTTGAGTTTTACTTCCTCTATTTAATCTTGAACTTTGGTCATAGTTTGCATAGGGTACTAATGAAGTTACAACTCCTAATAAATCTATTTTGTCAATTTCAAGATGTGTGTGTTCTTCTGTTATATCTTCAGTTGTTAATGCAACAAGCGCGTTTTCTTCTTCAGCAGTGTCAATATATTCTATAACTCCTTTTTTTATTAAATCATTCCAAGTTAAACTATTTTGTTTTAATAATTCTAAATGTTCTTGTGTTAATTTTGGCTTTTTATTTTCTAAAATTATTAATGGCCTCATTACTCTTCCTACTTCTGTTGATATTAATAAATTGTCTAAAGAAGTGTCGTGTCTTATGCTTAATTCAATTGGAAGTTCTCCTTTTCTTCTTTTTTCTTTTAAGTCTTTTATGAATTTAGAAATTTCAGTTACATATCCAATAAATCTTCCATTTAGAAAAATATCTTTTCCATTTTCAGGTATTTCTTTTGTCATACCTATTTCTGTAAATGTTTTTATTAATTTGTCATTTTCTATATCTGCTCTTGTTGAAATTTTTGCTAATAATGCTAGATTTTTTCTTAAACCTATTTCAGTTCCTTCTGGTGTTTCTACTGGACAGAATCTTCCATAATGAGTTGGATGAAGTGTTCTTGCTGCAAAATTTTCTTGGTCTCCTGGAAGCATACTTGAAACTCTTTGAAGTTGAGATAAGATTGCAAGATAATTTGTTTTATCCATGTTCTGAGTTACACCTGATCTTTCGCCTATCCAGTTTCCTGTTGCTATTGCTGATTCTACTCTATGGGTGAATAATGTTGATTTTGCAATTGATCTTATTGAATAGAATTTTTTTCTTTTTTGTGTTTTTTGTAATGAGTGTTGAATGTCTCTTAAAAATATGTTCATGTTAATTCTAAATAAGTCTCCTAATAAGTCTCCACTCATTCTTACTCTTTTATTTGCATAGTGGTCTTTATCTGTTAAATTTTCAGGATTTTCTTTTGCTACAAAAAATTGTTTTATAAATTTGCAAAGAGTTATTGCTTTTTCTATTCTGTCTTCTTTTTTTAATCCTATGTGGGGTAAAAAATAAGAATCTAATCTTTGTTTTATTCTGTCTAAGATTTCTTTTTTTGTTCCTTGTAATGAAGTTTGTTCAGCAATTTTCATCATTGCATCTTCTTCTGTTTGTAAATCTGTGTATTCATAAAGGTTTACAATTAAACTGTCGTTTTCTTTTCCAATATATTTTGCAATGTCACTTTCTTTTGTTAGTCCTAATGATTTTAATAAAACAATTGCTGGAATATTTTTAAATCTTGAAAATGATATTTCTATTATACCTTCGTTAGTATCAGTTATTGAAATAGGGATTCTATAACTTCCTCTTTTTGAAAATAATCTTAACATTATGTTTTCTTTTGATTTTTCTATGAATGCTTGATTTTCTGCAAGGTCTTCAGTCATGACAATTACTCTTTCGTTTCCATTGATAATAAAATAGCCACCCGGGTCTAATGGGTCTATGTAGTTTTCTATTAATTGTTTTTTATCTAAACCAGCTAAATTACAAATGTCGCTTTTTACAATTATTGGAATTTTTCCTATTTCAACATTATGACTTTCTAGTTGTCCTAATTGTTTTACTGTAATTTCTACACTAATTGGTGCTGAATAAGTAAGTCCTCTGATTCTTGCTTCTGCAGGAGTAATTAAATGACTGCTTCCATCTGCTTCAATTATTTGAGGTTTGTCTACTTTAACTTTTCCTAATTTTATTTCAATGTCGTCTTCAGATATGTTTTGATTTAGTTCGTCGATAATTCCTTGCATTCTGTGATTTATAAAATTATTAAAAGAAGTTATGTTTGATTCTACTAAGCTGTGTTCTTCTAAGTATTTTTTTACTAGTAAGTGTTTATTAGATTGTTTTATTTTCATTATACAACTACCACTCGGTAATATATTTTTTTTTCTTTATCAACTATTCTCTCTATTTTGAAAACATCAGCAACTTCAGTATTTTCAGGTAAAGAAGGGTCTGTTATTTTTATTTTAGGTAGTTGAGCACGAGAAATGTTTAGTTCAGTAAGTAGACTTTCTACTTCTTCTGGTTTTAATTTTGTATGGTTAGGCTCTAAAATGTGCATTTTATTAAAGTGTATAGTAGGAGGGATATATTTATCTTTAACGACTTTATAATAATAAATTAATCTTTAAGAGGCTTTATAAATGTTTCTGTTAATTTAATATTTTATTAATTTGTTTAATTTTTGTAGAAAACTTTATAAATAAGGATATCCATGGATATCCATGTTAAATATAAATTCAACAACTGCTAAAAAATTAGTTTTAGATTCTGAATATGAATCAATATATACTGACAAGGTTAGAACTAATGGGGGTAATTCTGGTAAGATTTCTTGTAAAAAAGAATTTATTGGTAGAGATGTT
>Ga0265595_1002479_pt1 | contig 12435 bp, 15 predicted proteins | sample saktaG_15_FD_190148 | JGI IMG/M metagenome (GOLD analysis project Ga0265595, IMG submission 190148) | Saline water microbial communities from Sakinaw Lake, British Columbia, Canada - sak_2013_06_06_50m | ecosystem: Environmental > Aquatic > Non-marine Saline and Alkaline > Saline ... | reverse complement strand
AAACCTGCCTTCAGAAGCTTGGACTAATCGTTTTATTATTAGCAATAAATTTGGTGCCGGAGCAGCTAATTGGTGGTCACTTTTAGTCCATAACGATGCGGGTATTCGTGTTCAGATAAAGGTAGGAAAACCCTACGCCTATATTAGCCCCAGTCCCTTATTTTATCCACAGGGGCAAGGTTGGCAGCATTATGCTGTTGTGAAGGATAGTACAGACATAATGCTGTATCGGAATGGTACACTTATTGCTTCAGGGAGTCCTGCCGGAGGAAGTGTTGGCGATACCACGAATGATGTACAAATCAGCGGACAAGGAGGAAATTATTGGAAAGGTCTTATTGATGATACGCGCATTTACAACCGTGCCCTCTCCGCCGCAGAAATTCAAGCTCTCTACAACGCAACCCGATGACATCTCCTTCATTTCTTCAATCTTCCGAATGGCAGAAACTTCAGGAATCGCTGGGGCGTGAAACGTTACGTGTTCAGGGGGGATTTGTTGTATTGCATAAGCTCCGATTTGGAAAACAATATGCTTATATGCCGCGTGGCCCGGAAAACTTTTCGGAATCATCTCTCAAAGATATGGCAGCGACAATTAAATTAAAAGTTCCGAACGTTATTTTTTTATGTATTGAACCCATAAAGGAACATTCATTGGATGAGGAGAAAGAGCTTCGATTCACTGGTTTCCATAAGATCAAGGCCGTGCAGCCCGAAGAAACGCTTTTTCTGGATTTGAAAAAAAGCGAAGAAGAATTGCTCGCCGACATGAAACATAATACGCGCTATGCTATCCGTGCGGCGGAACGGAGAGGTGTAACTGTGCGGCGTTATGGAACCCGTGAAGAGAAAAAGAAACATTTCGAAGAATTTTGGAAATTATTCGGAGAAACGAATAAGCGGCATAACCTTGATGCGTACGGAAAACGATACTACGAAGCGGTAGCTAACCTGGAAGGGGAGTGCCAGTCGGAGTTGTTTGCGGCGTACCTTAGGGAGAAGCCGATTAGTGCGGCGCTGGTTCTTTATTACCAAAAGACGGCAACGTACCTTTTTGCGGCTTCGGCACGGGGCTTTGGTAAATACAATGCTCCGTCACTGCTCTTATGGGAAATTATAAAAAAAGCACAAAAGAGGGGAGAGGACACGCTTGATCTTTGGGGTACGAGTGAAACAAAAGAAGAGTGGGCGGGACTCACTGCTTTTAAAAAGGGTTTTGGTGGTAAGCCGATAAAATTTCTTGGTACGTGGGATTACGTCTTCAGTAAAACGTGGTATCGTATGTACAAAGTCGCCAAGAAACTCTCTCTATGAGCATATTTCGCCGTCTTATTCCCCGATTCCTCGTCAGTTTATATCATTGGAAACTGGCCTATCTTGGTGCGCTTTGGTGCGGGTTTCCGGGGAACAAAATGATCATCGTCGGTGTTCTAGGTACGCGTGGCAAGACCACCACGGCAAATTTAACCTGGGCCTGCACAACGGCCGCGGGTTATAAAACCGGACTTACGGGAACTGCCAATATCCGCATTGGTGATAAAGAACAGCTCAATCCATACCACATGACCATGCCGGGGAGATTTGAACTCCAGCGTCTTTTGAAGAAAATGCACAAAGCCGGCTGTGAAATAGCGGTTATCGAAACACCTTCGGAAGGGATTGAACAGTGGCGGCATAAAGGAATCGCATTCGACATCGCGCTTATGACCTCGCTCTATCCGGAATATGTCGCTGCGCACAACTGGGATTTTGAACGGTGTAAGCAAATGCATCTCAAAGTATTCCAGGAGTTGCACCAACAACCGAAGAAAAAACTGCGAGGGAGAGCTGTTCCGAAAACGATCATCGTAAACGCCGATATCAAGGAAAAAAATGTCTTCCTGAATAATTCAGCGGATAAGAGGATAACGTACGGTGTGGACCAGGATGCCAATCTCAAAGCACAAGAAATCCGATCGGAAAAAGAAGGGGTCAGTTTCTTCGTGAATAAGACCGAATACAAAACACACCTTATCGGTGCTTTCAACGCATCGAATGCCTTAGGGGCAATTGCGGTGGCGAAGGCGCTCAATATTTCCGAGGACGCGATTCAAAAAGGCCTTTCAATGCTCCCAAACGTTCCCGGGAGAATGGAAAAAATAGATGCCGGACAGCAGTTCCCGGTTTTTGTTGATTATGCTCATGATGCCGTGAGTTTAGAGACGGTCCTCAAGACCGCAGAACATCTTCGCATGGGAAAGGACAAGAAAATCATCGTCTTGACCGGAGGCCAGGGAGGCGGCCGGGATAAGAAAAAAAGACCGCTTATGGGGCGTCTGGCCGCCATGATTGCCGACTATGTTATTATTGCGAATGAAGACCCGTATGATGATGACCCGAAAGTAATAATGGAGGAAATCGCCAAGGGCAGCGAAGAGGCGGGAAAAAAGCGGGGCGAATCACTTTTTCTCTTTGATGACCGAAGAGAGGGGATCCGGAAGGCGCTTTCACTTGCAGATATCGGAGATCTTGTTTTTATCACCGGAAAAGGCGCCGAACAGTCAATGATGATAGGGAAGCGGATGGTACCCTGGGATGATCGTGCTGTTGTGCGGGAAGAACTGGAAAAAATAAATACATGACCAGAAGAATAATCATTATCGTCATTGCTCTAGCGATTTCGTTCTCTAATGTTTTCGTGATTTGTGCTCAAGAGGCATCAACACTTCCGGAGCCGGTTCAGGATGCGCTTGATCTGGTAAAGCGCATTGAGGTTGACATAACTGATACTTCGTGGCTTAAGAAATTCTCGGAATGGGGGAGTGAAAAATATGTTCAAAACAGCTCTTGGAGCGACGCACGAGTGAATTTGCAAGGGTTTTGGAGTACGGCGAATTCTTGGGTTTATAAAACAGTTGGCGTGACGTTAATAGAGATTATCAAAACCGTTGGAAGTTTTTTTATCTGGGTAGTTGAAACCGCCATTGATATTTTGAAGGGATTATTAAATCAATTATAAAGGTCGCTGAACAAGATAATCACGATTATGCTTTCACATTCACCAATAGACTTAAACAAGGTTTCCGAGGAGGATCTGGACAGGGAAATACTCCGGCTCGGCATTATTGCGGAGCTTGATGCGGTGAGCTTGTACGAACAGCTTGCAGCAAAGACAAAAGACGGGAAAATTAAAGAAGTGTTCTTGGAAGTCGCAAAGGAAGAAAAGACGCACGTAGGCGAGTTCCAGGCCATGTTATTGGAGCGGGACGAGGAGCAGGTTAAGGAATTAGAAGAAGGGAAGAAAGAGATTCGGGAAATGTAAAAAAAGCGGGGGGAACCCCGCTTTTTATTTTGTACCCTCTTCTTATTGTGCGACAATATGATATAATAAGAGGATGGCACGGGAGATGAAGATAAAGAATCTGCCGCCAGATTATATCTCTGGGCTCATTGATGGTGAAGGTTGTTTCGCTTTGAAATTTAGGCGCGATGTTCGCCATAAAAGAAAAAACAAGCCCATTTATTTTTATTGGGATATAGAATTCGCAATTCTATTAAAAGCAACTGATAGAGAAATCCTTGAAGCGATTCAAAAGACCTTCAACTGCGGTAGTATTAGCCAAAGTAAACGTGAGCACGTGAGATATTCGATCAGCAATATGGATGACCTAAAAGAGAAACTCGTCCCTTTTCTAGAAAAGTATCCCTTGCGAGCAAATAAGAGATTTGATTTCAATCTATGGAAAAAGGCATTGACGCTACTTCATAAAAATAAGGGGAAGAGAAGAAATCTATGGGAACTCTCGGACACAGAAAATCTAGAAAGAATACAAAAGGAGATGGGTAGATATAAGGGTAGCAACAGGACATGGAAATGGCTCTGAGGGGAAGCATCGTCTATATAACTGTCGCAAAACAGTTATTCTGCGACAGTACTAAATATAAAAATATAGGCCTCCCCCGTTAGGAAAGGTCTATATTTTATCCCGCCCCCACTCTCTTCTATTCGATTGTTTTTATGAGCGGAATACCGTTTGTTCCGACTGGAATATAAATTTGCGTATGATTCGGGCTGTTGGCCATTTCCATCTGTGCCTGAATTGCTTCGTGCTGGAGGTAGCGATCCGTAAGCGTGGTATTGATGATCTTCTGGGCCTCCGCTATCCCCTTCGCCTCTTCAACTTTGATCTGCGCCTTTTGCTGCTCGACTTTCACCAGCTGTTCCGTCTGATGAATCTTCATTTCGTTCACGCGGATTTCATTTTGCTGGTTCAAAACGCGCTGATAGCGGTTATACGCCGGAATCCCGAAAAGGATAGCAAAGATAACGCCAACGACGATTACAACAAGGACGGCTAACCAGATTTTCCCTGTGGTACTTACTGTCATAAATAAGAATGAATTTGTACGAAACGACCTTTTTCTCCAACCTTATTTTAGCATGTTTGCTAGGATTGCTCATTAAAAATTATGCTACAATCACTAGTGAGCATGAAAAGTAAAAAACAGAAAAAAAGCGTTTTTTTTATAGGAATCGGAGGTATTGGGATAAGCGCTCTTGCCCGCTGGTACCGAGCCCAAAAATGGGCTGTCTCCGGCTCTGATCTTATTCCCAGTGAAATTATCCGAGAGCTAAAAAAAGAGGGCTGTACGGTCAAAATAGGCCATAAAAAGGCCAATTTAGGGCCTAAAACAGGTCTTGTGGTCTATAACCAGGCCATTCCGAAGGATAATCCGGAGTTGGTCCGGGCACGGGAGCTTGGGATCCCGATACTCACTTATCCGGAAGGCCTAGGCCAGCTTACGCGGTGGCACAAGACAATCGCCGTTACCGGCGCGCACGGGAAGAGCACCACGACTGCGATGATGTCGCTTGTGGCGATCAAGGCCGGGCTGGACCCAACAGTTATTATCGGTACGAAGTTAAAAGAATTCAAAAATAAAAACTTTAGAGCTGGAAGGTCAATCCCCTCAAAATTTACTGTAAAGAGGGGAATTGATACTGAGCGGTGCTCTGCGCCCGCGAATGTAGTACATTATTTAATCATCGAGGCGGACGAATTCCACGCCTCATTTCATAACTACTCCCCTACTTTTGCCATTATCACGAATATTGATCGCGAACATTTGGACTTCTATAAAAATCTCACAAATATAAAGAGAAGTTTTCTGAAATTCATCGGGAACATAAAAAAGAACGGAACGCTTGTGGTGAATGCTGAAAACAAGATTCTCTGGGGACTAAAAAAACAGGTTGAAAAGATATGTGCGAAGAACAAAGTAAAAATCTTGTGGTACGGAACGCAACTGAACAAAACGAGAAAACCTGGAAAACTAAGAAATTCAAACAACCGTCTTCTATCTTACGATCGTGAGATAGAAGACGGAACAAGGGGCACGGCGGTGGAGAAGATACGGAAAGTTCTCAAGGTTCCGGGAAAGCACAATGTTTCAAACGCGTTGGCGGTTTACACGCTTGCGCGGGCGCTCAAGATTCCGGAAAAGGAGATTCTCTCTGCTCTGTCCTCATTCCGCGGCTCCTGGCGCAGGATGGAATATAAGGGCAAATTCAAATTAGCGGGTACCGATTACCAATCTCTGCTTTTTGACGACTACGCTCATCATCCCACCGAAATCAAAGCAACGCTTTCCGCGTTCCGGGGAAAATATCCGAAACACAAATTAATCTGCGTTTTCCAGCCGCATCAGGCGAAGCGCCTCCAGGCGCTTTTCAAGGAGTTTCAAAAATGCTTCTCTGATGCAGACGCTTTGGTTCTACTCCCTATCTACAAAGTCCCCGGCCGGGACAAGCCCGCCAGCTTCGCCAAAGATTCTTATCGAAGGCGAGGAAAACTTAAATATACATCCGAACTTCTCGCAAAAACGATTCGTCCCTCAGGTCACCTCAAAGAAGTTCGCTACGCCCAATCCCCCGCTCGCCTGCGTCCAGTTCTTAAATCATTAATCATAAATCACTCTGTAGTCGTAATGATGGGCGCCGGCGATATTGTGGAGTATTCAAAATATTTTTATTCCTTCACGTAGAACAAAACCTCTTTACGATTTTTGAGTTTCTAAATAACTTACCAATTTCACATAGAACCCTTCTAAAAAGTTCAGATAAAGTTCTAAAATCTTTCTATGAAGAGAAACCCAATCTTCTTTCTTATATAACTCAAACATCTTTAGTGTTCGCAACAGCGCCGTTAGTTCCTCCTTTCTAGCTGGATGCATCCACAAATTAACTAGTCGATTTACTATTTTTAGACCGCACAAATCGCTGTCCATGTTTATACCTCGCGAACATAGAAACAAATGGAAACTATTTATAGATTTATTAAAATCTTGACTTTGCAGCCCCTGAATAATCTTTGAAGCTTCCTCGAAACTAATTCCATGTTCGCTTATCTTTTTATTCATATCTTGTATGAACTCTCTAAACTCAACGCAACAACTCTTTAAAACGCCCTCATTTGTTGCTGCCTCTAACTGTTTGTAAATCGTTTCATTTTGCGGAAATACATTGAATCCTATTCTTCGATCCGTAGCCATTATTAGGTTTATTTTTTCTCTCGACTCGACAATTTTTGTGATTAACCCGCCGTTTGAATAGGACGCGGCCTCTTTCCTCTCCGAACTTTCCTTTTCTTCAATCTGTTTTTTCCGCGAGCTTTCTATAATTTCTCTCGCTCGACTCACTCCTTCGTTAACGATTTTGTCTTTCAACTTTTCTGTAAGGGGTCCTTTCCAAGCCATCAATACCTTACTTAACAAGATCTCGGCGCGTTTGTTTTTTATTTTTCCATAGTTGTCAACAAAAAACTGTAGCCACTTTTTAGGATCAGAATTTAATAAATAACTAAGGGCTAATGTTCGATCATCCGCATCATGTTGATCGCTTTCAAAAATTGTCATGAGCTGATCCGAAAGGCTTGAAACAATCCCAGCTTTATCTGAATATCTAAGAAGAGCCTCTAAATAAACTATCTCCTGATTGTTAACTGAAAATTGATAGAGGATAAATCTGGCCTTTTTGACTATATCTGGTGCAAAATACCCATATTTTAGAAAAATCGGTAGAGCGAAAGTAAAATCTACAGAGCTTATATCCGGATTGGATACGATTTCAACAATAATGGTTAGAACTTCTCTCGATTCAATTACATCTAGCGCATCAATGAAAAAGTGCGAGCTTGATGAGCTAGAAAACCTCTTGTATGCGGCATATATAGGATATACAAACACTGGGTCTCCAATCTCATTTATTTCATCAAGCACTCTAACCGCGTCATCCGCGCTACGAGTTTGGTATAAATCATCTATTAATTTCGAGTTATATTCAGTAGCCATTTATTCTCTTATTTTGCCCCATCACCGTAACTATCTCAAGTTCTCTCTCAACCTAGTTAAAACCGAGATAATTTCCCCCAGATATCGCCAGATGGATGAAATTTTTCTACCGTTTGCCGTGTCTTTTATAAAGATTTTGCCATTGTGTTTCTTTTGCTTGATATACCCTTTCTCTAAACAAGAATTAATACACTCTTTTATGTCATCGTGAAAAAACTCGAAATACACTGGACGCAGTTTTTCATATAGGGCAATAAACCACTTATTAAACCAAAAATAACCAAATTCTTTCGAGAAAAGCCTTGTAATAAAAAAATCCTTTTCTATGCCGAAAGTCCTTCGTATATAATCATCAAAATTGGAGCTATAGTAAATGCCCCCTTCTTTTCTTCTATGCAATGAACGAACTCGCCTCATTTTGATAAGTGCACGAATCACCCGTGGTTCAGTTATTTTCCAAAGCATAATTAGAAAAACTTTCCTACCTTCCCCTCGGTTTCTTGATTACCTGTACAACCTTTCCGTTGATGAAGAAATTGTCGTTTTCGTGGATATAGATAGGGGGAAACTCCTGTGTTGAGCGGGACATGAGCACTATCTGTCGGTTTGCGCGGTCAAGATGAAACTCTTTGATATTCGCTACGCCGTCAATCACCGAAAGCACGATATCCCCGTTCTTTGGGTTTCTGTCGTTCAAATCAATAACCACATAGTCCCCGTTCTCGATACGTTTCTTGTCTTTTCCGACCTCCGCCCGATTCATACTGACGCCTTCAACCTTAAGCGCGAAAAGCTGATGTTCGCCTTTCGCCAATGAGCGGTTTAAAAGCGAGCTCGAAATCTTCAAAAATCCTTCGATATTTGTTTCGGCAAAAATCTGTGCCGGCCCGGCATTCACTGCTCCCAGGATCGGCACGGAAAGAATCCTGCTCCTCCCCTTCTCCTCCACCCATTCCTGATGCTTCTTCTCGATTACGCCCTTAATCTTGTCTATTTTCAAGAGTCCGCGTTTCTCAAGCTGAAGCAAATGATGTTTTATCTTCTGTGGCGACCGCTCGCCGATAAACGCCCCGATTTCCCGAAGCGTGTACTGCCCCAGATTCTTTGACTGCGCGACCTTCAATAATTCCTCCTGTATTTTATGCATATATCAGTATTATAGCATATCGGTTACGAAACTACAATAAACCTCCGTAAAACTGGACAGGTTTCCATCCGTCAAGTTACCTACTCTTTATTGATAATCTTACCATATGTGTTATATTGTTCAGGAGAGGTTTAGTTAAAGTGACCTAACCCTTCCATAAGGGAGGTATGGTCTTCAAGTCATAGTGCATAAAAAACCCGCCGTTGGGATGTGTGCTATGCCGTATGGGGAAACCTGTACGAGGGCTGAAAAGCCCTGCCCAATGGTGGGCTTTTTGTTTAAGACATAGCACTAATGCTTACTGCTACCCAAAGACAGACCATACAGGAGGTCAAGCGGAACATATCAGCGATGCTCTATGAGCGCGTTTCTCGTGATATGCCGGGAAAATTCTGGGATAATGCCTGCGATCGGTTTAGATACCTACTTGACCTGCCGGAAGAACACTACTCACGCCTTCGCTGGCATACCTTTCACGTTGACGGCGATTTGTTTAATCCCTACTTCTACGAAAGCCACAAGGAAAGGATAACGAAGGCATATCACCACCTCACCGCAGAACTCCCGAAACGGTATCATCTCTCCGCACCAAAGGTGATGGGAGAGTTCGGGTACGACATCGGAGGGAGTATCGTAAACGAGAGCGTACTTGCCACGCAACACACCGTACGGACGCTTTTCCGCAAGGGTATTCTTGAACGTCTAGAGGAGAAATCAAAGCGTAAACGCCTGCTTTTCCTTGAAATAGGAGCTGGATATGGTGGGTGGGGCTATCACTTGAAGCAGCTTATCCCAAACGCTACCTATGTCATTATTGATCTTCCTGAAACGCTCCTTTTCTCCGCATCCTACTTAGTGACATCATTACCAAAAGCGAATCACTATCTTTACAACAAAAATACCTTCCCCATATCGGTAAGCGACTATGACTTCGTGCTGCTTCCTAATTATAAAAACGTTATGGAAAAGCTCACGAGTCAGTTCGATCTTGTCGTAAACGTTGATTCATTCCAAGAAATGACCTCGGAACAGGTTGAAGGATATGCCTCATTCATTTCAAGCAACCTCGCTCCCGACGGCATCCTTTATTCGTGGAATAAAGACAAGCAGAATAAGAATGTGGGGACGTTGAATGTTTCCAGCGTTTTACAACGATTCTTCACGCTTACCGAGATAACAAAACAAAAAACGCTTCTCCAAAAAGGGAAAAGTGTTGTGAGATACTTCTTGAATAGGAATGGCAAGCCATCACTCTTTACTTCACATGAGTACGTAGGGAGAAAGGAGTAGTATATGAGGTAACGAGGGTATTTGTTTATTTTGGTAACAAACCCCTAGTATGCCTATCCTGTTCGGCAATCTCTTCAAAAACTTCTCTGTCCTCTTCAAATATATAGGGATAATCACAGAACAATCCCTGGAGATTTTCCTGTCCTTTCCTTATTGCCCGAATTCTTGTTGTTTCACTTTCTCTTCCGCGCATTTTTCTTTTTTGTAATTATTTTTTTCTTCGCGCTTGGATAAAAATCATCAATAGCATGCCTAGGATATTCCTCCTTAAGGCGACAAAGCACAAGTCTACTGAACGTATCCATTATAGCATCGTTTGGTTTCACCCTAAACCCTAGGTTCTCAACATCATCTGCGAACAACGGGAATCCATGCGTGTACATGTTTTTTGTGAGTCGATATCCTATTGCGTAAGCAGATTCATTTGAATAACCGGATTTCTTAAGCAACCTAGCGGCGCAGATAATAGCAGTATTGACGGCTGTACTCATTTCGTTGTAGATAACAGGATCAAGTTTTTCAGCCATTTGGTTCCACGGATTAGGCATTTCTTCTGGGCTTCTATCCCCATATTCTTCCTCTATAGACTCCGCTGTTCTTATGAACGCGTGAGATGAAACGCCTGTTTGCTTGTGCCTTACTTGCGGATCAATAGAAGTCAGATTCCCAAGTTCGCCTAAATACAATTCATTGGCAGCACAACATAATATCGTGCCGCCGCTCGCCGCCTCATAGGGTACGAATGCTTTAATGTTGTCAAATTTTGAGCGAAGGAAGTTTGCAATTTTATATGTTGTATGCATTTCTCCCCCGGGCGTATGAACAATAAAATATAACAATTTTGTGGTTTTCTTTTGAACGGCTTTCTTCACAATATCTTCCAATCGGTAAATCTCACTTTCCTCAATAGACGCATGGGCAAACGTTACCGGCGATGTTCGCACAGCACGAGGCGCAACAAAACTAATAATCGTCGCGTTGTGTTTAGTGGCAATCTCTTCAAGTTTTCCAGTTAATTCTTCCTCTAGTTTTTTTAGTTCGACTTGCTTCGGCATAAATAAATCATTACTTATTTTGTTCTGTATAGCAAGTACACTTACTATTATAAGGTACCGATAATTTCCCGACCTTTCCTCAAATCCCATCCTTAACGTGGTCTAAGACGGGATGTATCACATTGAGTATAACTACAGTCAATAAATACGTGTGTTCAAGGTACAGTTATCAGTTCTTTCCTCTCACATCAGGAATTTTTTCTGTTTTTGTGGATGGTGTTAAGCATAGTGAAAAACAAAAGCGGCGTGAAATATGTTCACGCCGCTTCGATGGATCATGCAGCTATCGGGAGAAAGGCGGTCACTGAACCGCTGCAGGGACCTCGCTCGGTGATGTGAGCCGTTCCGAATTCGATCGGGCCGGCATTGATGCTGAAACGAGGCGCTCTGGAGAGGATGCCGGTATCTTGAGAGCGGACCTTGTCGCCAGGACAGTCCATCTCCAGATCTCCTCCCTGGGTGAGCCGCTCGGGGTGAGTCAGAAGGATTGATCCGACGGCGACCGCATCCAGGCAGAATTCGTTTCCGGCGAGAAACCTCTCGCGAACCCGGCTAACCGAACAGCCACGATGACGTATCCCGAGCTGCGCGGCGACGATGAGTATGTCGCCCTTCTGCACCAAGGCAATTCGATCCAGCGCCCGTTGAGTGTGAGGGTAAATCCTGAGCATCTCGGGCGTGAGCATACCCGTTTCACGGTTGCGGAATGATCCTTGCGAAACCGCTATACCCCCCAGAACGAGTGAGATCGCGAGGAGATGTTTCTCCACGGAGTTTCGTACTTCGGGTTTTCTGGCAGACGTGGCCAGTGCATCCACCGTCGGAACTGCGAACCATCCCTCGGCATACTCGGGTAACCTTGGGAGTTGCTCTGCGTACTCAAGCGCCTGATCCGGATTGAGGTGGAAGCACGAAGCTATTACCCCGATCTGTTGCCCGATCGGTTTCGGCCCTTCGTACTGCTGTGGATAAGCGCTAGTAGGCGCTACCTGGTCGGAAACAGCATTACTCATCTTTTTCCCCTTTCTTCAAGAAAAGATTGACAAAGATTTCTAAAAATATAATAGCACAATTATATAAATTGTGTCAAGGAGAATTGAGAAGATTATTCGTTTTCACAATGGAAAACGCGATTGGCAGAACTACTTACTGGTATGCGGTTACTATACCAATTGCTCCTCTTTTCTTACGTCAGGAAGTTTTTCCGTGAAGATAATACCGATCAAGATAAATATCGCCATGGCGATTGCCGCGAGGCGGTAGTTGAACTCCCCTACTCTTGGCGCGTAGGTAACAATAAGCCCCCATGAAACAGGGCCTACGAGCGTAGACATACGCTCCATAAGCGTATAGTAGGTAAACGACTGATTAGCCATCGAAGGAGGAGTAAGACGTAAAAGATACGCCCGCGTAACTGTCCAGATGGAGCCAAACCACAACCCCATTATTACCGAGAGACCTATGAAGAAAGTGAAGTTTTTTGAGAGTGCCATGAGCGGGAAAATGATAACCCAGCCGCCTAGGATCCCCAACATGGTTTTTTTGAGGCCGATTTTGTCGGCAATCCATCCGCTTATGGGTGCGCCGATTGCGGAGGTGATGAAAATACCA
>Ga0265595_1002478_pt1 | contig 12436 bp, 11 predicted proteins | sample saktaG_15_FD_190148 | JGI IMG/M metagenome (GOLD analysis project Ga0265595, IMG submission 190148) | Saline water microbial communities from Sakinaw Lake, British Columbia, Canada - sak_2013_06_06_50m | ecosystem: Environmental > Aquatic > Non-marine Saline and Alkaline > Saline ... | reverse complement strand
ACCCTTGTAGTCCACGCTGTAAACGATGGATACTAGCTATTTGAAGTGTCGACCCTTCAAGTGGCGAAGCTAACGCGTTAAGTATCCCGCCTGGGAAGTACGGCGGCAACGCTAAAACTCAAAAGAATAGACGGGGCTTCACACAAGCGGTGGATCATGTGGCTTAATTCGACGGTAAGCGAGGAACCTTACCAGGGCTTGAAAGACTAGTGAAATCTCAGCGAAAGTTGAGACTACCACAAGGACACTAGTTCAGGTGCTGCATGGTTGTCGTCAGCATGTGTTTTGAAATGCACGCTTAAATGCGGTAACATGCGCAACCCTCACCCTATGTTTTACATGTCATAGGGAACTGCCTGGGATAACCAGGAGGAAGGTGAGGATGACGCCAAATCAGCATGGCCCTTTGATGTCCTGGGCTGCACACATGATACAATGGGACCGACAACGAGTTGCGAAAGGGTAACCTGGAGCTAATCTCTTAAACGGTCTCTCAGTCCGGATTGAGGTCTGAAACTCGACCTCATGAAGCTGGAATCGCTAGTAATCGCCAATCAGCCACGTGGCGATGAATACGTCCCTGAAGCTTGTACTCACCAGTAATAAGCGCCCGGCAGGTATATAAACTAAAAAGTTAAAGTCTTTTCTCTTATAAAATAAGAGTAGGCGGAGGATAGTCGTTTTGAGCGATCGGAGCGGCGGAGGATCCCGAGCCAAATGATAGCCTAGATTACTAAAGAGTGATCGATCCATGAATGGGTGGTGAGCATGGAGAAGATCTTTAATAAACTCTATCTAGGATGTCAGGAAAAGCTTATATATTGACCCGGGGAGATCTGACGTAGTATAATGAAACTAACGCTGCGTCAGAAGTCAGCTGAATTATAGTACCCACTAAATAGTGGGGAAGGATTCTCTCTAATGTTATGCTTAATTCTAATTACATTGTTGGTTTAGTAGACGGAGAAGGCAGTTTTACTGTTTATGTAAGAAATCCGGAACTTAAAAAGAACGTAAAAAGAAGAGCTAAGGTAGAACCAAGGTTTTACCTTAAATTAGTGGAAAGAGATAAAAAGATTCTTTATGAATTGAAAAAGTTCTTTCATTGTGGAAATGTTTATTTTCAAATAGACAGAAGGAAAAACCATCAGAACTGCTACAGATATGAGGTTGCTAATCGTAAAGATTTGAGAAAGATTATTATTCCATTTTTTAAGAAACATCAACTTTACTTAGTTTCAAAGAAAAATGATTTCAAAATCTTTTGTCAGATAATGGATAAGATTGAGAAGAAAGAACATCTTAATGAATTAGGACTAAAAAGAATCTATCAAATTAAGCAAAAAATGCATTAGAGCTCGCCGTATGCGGGAAATCTGCACGTACGGTGGGAACGTCAACTCTGAGTTTCCAGAGAACATTCGCCCGTCACATTAGGGAAGCCGGTGGTAGCCGAAGCTCCCTGCCTTAGAGTAGGGGTCTAAGCTAAAATCGGTGACAAGAATGAAGTCGTTGGTGCAAACTGCAGATTGCGACTTTTAAGGAGTAATCCTTAGAAAAAAACTTGGCTATATGCTGGAAAACCTGAGCATCTAGAGTTACTTATGTTATAATTAAAAGTGAGGAAGAAATATAAAAATTTATTTTTACATTTCGATCAAACAAATAATTATGCAGTTTAACTGTAATAATTAAATAACATGAGTGAAAATACTTCTAGTGCAGACAATCAGCAGGGAAGTCTTCGTTTTAAAATTCAATTTTTAACGAATGACCCCTCAGAGACTACACGCCGAGCTCCTTTTTCTAAAAACAGTATTAAGGCTTATTTTCTTGGAGCATTGCATGATGGTACGTTTAGTAGTAACAAGAGATTTAGAATTTCACAGAAAGGCACTAAATGGTTAAAATCTTTACAGCAATTACTTCGTGAAATTGGATATAATTCCTGGATATATAAAGAGGGTTCAAACAGAAAAGTGTATGTTTTAGAAACCTTAGCAGATTTTTTAGATTTCAAATTTGATCCTTTAACACTAAAAGGAATTCAGGAGAAGGCTAGCTATCTTAGAGGATTCTTCGACGCTGAAGGAGGCATTCCTAGGGATAGCAAAGCAAGATTTTATATCTAGTTGACGCAAAACAGTAAAGATAAATTGAAGAAATTGAAAAAACTTTTAGAAGATCTAGGAATAAAAACGGGAAAGATTCACAACCCAAGTAAAAGGGTGGATCCGAATTACTACAGAATGTATGTCTTGGCAAATTCTAAGAAAAAGGATGAAGATATAGTCCATGCTCTATAGCGATATAGGGAGAACATGAACAAGGCATGGGTAGGGGAACCTGTCCATGGATCATTACAAATTTTTTTATTGGTTGACCAGAATTGAAGTCTTGAATTTGGATTTTAATTCTATGAAGCATTGGTCTCGGAGCTTTAATTTGAGACTATTACTTTAGGACGGAGCAACTCTAAGAAACCGAAAAGAATAGAAAGCCCTTTACAGGCTTTTTATTTTTGCTAAAATTAAGGTTGTATTAAGGTATTTTTATGGCTATTCCAAAAAAAATAACTAATTTTCTTGAAAAGTCAGAGGTAAAATACGAGATTATTGAACATCGTAAGGTTTTTACTGCCTATGATAAGGCTGCAACATTAAAAGTGTCAGAGAAGATATCTGTTAAAACATTGGCAGTTAAGGTAACTCCGCCTTCAAAAGAATTTGTCCTGGTTAGTATTCCTGCTGATAAGAACTTGGATAAGGACAAGCTTAAAAAGAAGATTAATGCTTTAAGGAAAAAAGAAGGACAAAAAGCAGTTAAAAAGATTGATTTTGTAAGTGAAAAATGGGTAAAGAATAATTTGAAGGGCATTAAGCTCGGAGCAATACCGCCTTTTGGAAATATTTGGAAATTCAATAGTTTTATCGAGAAATCTCTTTTTAAAAACCCCAAGATTATTTTTAATTCTGGAGATAATAGCTTTTCAATAAAGATATCTCCAAAAGATTTTGAAAAGACAATTCCTGGTTTAGTCGTTGACAGTTTTTCTCAAGCGAGAAAAAGTAAAAAGAAAAAAAGCAAGAAAGTCAGCAAAAAGAAAGTTATAAAGAAGAAAAAAGTTATAAGAAAGAGAAAATTAAGAAAGAAAAATAGGCGCGTGTAGTTCAGTGGTTTAGAACGCTTCTCTGATAAAGAAGAGGTCGCAGGTTCGATTCCTGCCACGCGCACTAAAGAGGGCCTGTAGTTCAGTTGGCTAGAACGCCTCATTTGCAATGAGGAGGTCAGCGGTTCGAGTCCGCTCAGGTCCACCACTTCGGATATGTCAACCTTTCCGCCTCGCCGCTTTGTGGCTCGGCGGTTAAATTGAACGGAGTTTTGAAAGAAAAAATCAATTTTTGGTTTTGTCCGTAAAAGAAAATTTTTCATGACTAATTGGAAATATATTTTAATTGTAGTAATTTTAGCCATTATTGTTGGCGCAGGGGCTTTGTGGTGTTCAATAAAACAAGAGGAAGTTGGGAGCCCTTTCTCTCAAAATCCTTCACCAGAGTGTTCTAAAGACGAAGATTGCAAAGAGGGAGAGTTTTGCTTGAAGGGAGCTTGTCATATAAAACCAACCGAAGACGAAACCGCCGATTGGAAGACTTATAGAAATGAGGAGTATGGGTATGAGATAAAGTATCCGGAAGATTGGCAACTCGTTCAACCTGGCCTCAAAGCATTTGCTGGATTAAATCTTATTCATCTGGAGATATTTAAAATTGAAACGGAGTTATTTTATGGAAGAGTGTTTTTACATTTGTTTACCGATTATGAAAAATCATGCGAAGAGTTTCAGATAGACGATTTAAAATCTTTATGGTTTGACCAAGGATTGAAAGAAGTTTTAGTGAAGAGAAGGAACCACCAATGTTTTACTTTTAGTTATACAATTGACAAAGAGTCTAAAGAAACCGAAGAATTTAAAACTTCTTTTATAAAAAATTTCCATAGGCCCTTCTCAACACTTAAATTTATCAAAGAAGATATGACCGAAGATTGGAAAGTATACCAAGATCGCAATAAAGGTTTTGAAATTAGATATCCTCAAAATCTTTTTGTTACAGAAGTAGAAGAAGAACTATTTTTTCTTTCTGGCGTGGCATTTCATAAGTCTACTCAATGGATTGTTGGTCCTTTTGGTCCTCCTAATGGTATGGTCATAGAGGTAAAAGAAGAATTAGGTGGTAAAAAAGCTAGGGATATTAAAAATATGGATGAATTAAAAGGAGCAATTGAGGAAGAATTCGCATCATTTATTCCCAGGCCGAGAGGAGTTACTTTGCCTTTTTCTTCTGCATTTATTGTTGATATGGGAACTAATAAATATCTTCAATACGATTATTATGCAAAGAACGAAGATAAAATTGTCAAATTCTCGTTAATTAACGCTGGAGATTCTTTTTATCCCTTCAACCAAATGCTTTCCACTTTTAGATTTTTGGAATAATTCGTCGCCAAAGAAAAACTTGAAATTGTCAAAGAACGCGGCGAAGTCATTTAGATTTTTGGGGGTTTTTCTCGCCACCGTAGGCGGCGAGAAATGTTTGAGCTAATTTAAGAATAGTCCACCACATTTTGGTAAAAGAAAATTTTTAATCATTGTGTTATACTTTAAAAAGGTCGTAATCGTCTTAATTTATTAACTTAACAATTATGCAACAACTTGATCCAAAAGCTGTATGGTTATTTTTCATAGGTTCCATTTTGAGATGGTTTATTTTTATTCTCATTTTTGGAATCTATATCGCCTTTATCTTGATTGACCTTGACAAAGGCGTGCCCACCGGGTTTCTAAAATGGTTATGGGTTATTATTCCAGCACTGCTCATTTTTTTCTGGATATGGGCAAAGCTAGCATATCATTTCTATCGCTATGAACTTAGAGAAGATGGATTCCGAAAGGAGCTTGGAGTCATCTGGAAAAAATATGTCACTATTCCATATGACAGAATCCAGAATGTGGACATTTACCGCGGAGTGATTGCGCGTATATTGGGACTTTCCGATTTGAATATCCAAACTGCAGGTGCAAGCGCTCAAGTCTCGCGCTACGGTGCATGGGGACTTGGCGCTGAAGGCAGACTTCCCGGATTGTCTCGTGAAGTTGCAGAGCAACTCCGAGACGAGCTCGTCAAACGCGCTCGCCAATATAGAAGCCAAGGACTTTAATCTCATTTTTTCTCTCATTAATTTTTTAAAGAATTTGCCGCTAAAGGTAAAATCTGTTAAGATTTTACTAGTCCCGCTTGCGGGACTAAAAACTTGAAATTGTCAAAGAACGCGGCGAAGTCATTTAGATTTTTGGGGGTTTTTCTCGCCGCCGTAGGCGGCGAGAAATGTTCGAGCTAATTTAAGAATAGTCCACTATAAGAACTGATATTTTTAGGACTTTTTTGAAGTTCTTTTTGGCAAAGAGATAAACCTTCTTTATAGGCTCATAGGCTCAAGTAGAGGTGTCGAGATTAAACCTCGGCACCTTTTTATTTTCATGTCATTTTATTAAGTCCAATTATAATGTCAAGTATTCTTACTTATTCACTTGACAAGGTTTCTTTACAGGGTATATAATGGTACATATGGTTCAAGATTTAATGAAAAAAATTAAGGCGTTACGTAAAGAAAATAATCTTTCTCAAGATTACATGGCGAGAGAGCTTGGAATGTCCCGTCCAACCTATATACAAATTGAACAAGGTGAACGGGAGCTTACCATAACCGAAGCAAAGAAACTCGCGGCAATTTTTAGCGTTTCGCTTGAAGATTTTCTCGCAGGTAAAAAAGCACAATACAAAGTGACTATAAGGCAACAGAAGAAAAAAATATCTGAAAAACCTTTTGATCTTCAAATCCGAGTAACGGAAAAGAGTTTAGAGAAGTTTAAACAAGTCTTGTTGTATATGCTTGGAAAAGTCGGAAGTAAGCCAAATATTGGTGAGACCGTTCTTCATAAGTTGCTTTATTTTATTGATTTTGATTACTACGAAAAGTTTGAAGAAAGTTTAATGGGCGCAACCTATATTAAAAACCATCATGGTCCTACCTCAATAGAATTGAAAGAAATTATAGATGATATGCAGAAGAAAGGAGAGATTGAAGCGGTTAAGAGCCAGTATTTCAAATATGACCAAAAGAAGTATTTACCAATCAAAAGGCCCAACCTTAATGCGTTTTCAGCTCGCGAAGTAGAGCATATTGATGATGTCTTAGCACGTTTATCCGATAAGAATGCAAAAGAAATAGAAGATTATTCTCATAACGATATTCCATGGAAGGTCGCTGAAAATGGTAAGCCGCTTTCTTATGAGAGTGTATTCTACCGCGATGAGCGTTATTCTGTAAGAAATTATGACGATGAACTTTAACGAGTTATTAGAATTCCAAAAGGAATGCAAACAACTTGGAAAAAAATACAAATCACTCTTAAATGATATACAGGGATTTAAAAACGACCTGCAAAACTTTAAGGATGTTATCTCTGTAACACCGCTCAGTAACAGTAAACATTTTATCATTGTTGCCCAAACCGAAAGTGCCAAAATAATTAAAGCACGTCTTTTTTGTAGATATCTGAAAGGATCATCTTTGCGAATTGTTTATTCATATATTGAAGAGAAAAAAAGAATTGATTTTATTGAACTATATTTTAAGGGGAACAAAGAAAACGAAGACAGAAAAAGAATAAAAAAATATTTGAAATTCCTTGATTTTTGAACTCAATCGTTTTAGAAGTGTCGAGGCTCAACCTCGATAGATAGATTTTGCGGTCTTAAAGTTATCCACAAGATAACTTCTTTTGATTTTGGTATAATCTATCAAATAAAGGTCGGAAAAATATATAAAGATATACAAAATCATGATTCAAGATTGGTCTACTATAACATTAGAACAGTTACAGCTTCTCTGGCAAAGCTTTTTAGGTTTTGTTCCGAATCTTTTGGCTGCTATCATAATCTTTGTTATTGGTTGGGTGATAGCTTGCGGTTTCGGGGGCCTAGTAGCAGGAGTTTTAAATAAGTTGAAGTTTAATCGCTTATTTGAAAGTTCCGGATGGAAGGATGCTTTAGAAAAAGCAGAAGTTGATATTGACCCGGCTGGATTTATAGGAGCCATTATCAAATGGGTGGTAGCAATCGTATTTTTGGTAGCCTCGGTTGAAATCTTAGGCATACCTCAATTTGCTGCCTTTCTCACGGATATAGTAAAATGGTTTCCAAATTTAATAGCAGCAGTAGCAATTTTTGTAGTAGCGGCAGTTGCGGCTAACTTCCTAGAAAAAATTGCAAAAGCATCTGTTAAGAGATTGGAAATTGAAAATGTAAAGTTAGTGGGAGCTACGGTTCGCTGGGCCATCTACATCTTTGCCATATCAGCCATTTTACTTCAATTAGGAATTGCTCCTACAATAATTAACAGTTTTGTAATAGGTTTAATTTCTATGTTTGCCTTGGCCTTCGGTCTGGCATTTGGACTGGGAGGAAAAGAAGAAGCAGCAAGGGTAATTAAAGAAATAAGAAAAACTATCTCAGAGAAGTGGTCTGATTCTGATTAAGGAATCATTTTTAATAGTTATATAGTAATCAGAATCCGGTTTCTGAAATTGCCTTTTCTTTTGAAAGGGCAATTTTCTTAACACACTTGACAAGGTTTTTTATTTTGTATAACATGAGAATATGCATGAATTAAAGACTGTTTCGAATAGGGAAAAACTGGGAAGCGGTTAGCTCTGAGAATTTTTGATTTCTCTCGGGAACCGCTAAGAAAGCGGTTTTTTTCACGGAAAAGTTAAAAACAGAAATGCAAGTACGTTGAAAATTAAATAATGAATAAACATCAAATGTATATGTTTATTAATTACTAGCTAAAGGTAATTTAAGGGCGGATGGAGGATGCCTTGGGAGGTTACGGCGATGAAGGACGTGGCGTGTCTGCGATAATCCTCGGGGAGGTGGCTAGCAACCTTTGATCCGGGGGTCTCCGAATCCGATAACGGGGTCTCGATATTTCGGGATCAGCCTCAGTTTTTTCTGGGGCGGCGAACCCGCTGAAGTGAAACATCTTAGTAAGCGGAGGAAAAGAGAAATAATTTTTATTTCCTTAGTAGCGGCGAGCGAAAAGGAAAGAGCCCAAACCTTTTTTTGTTTTTCAAAAAAAGGGGTTGTAAGGGAATATCGTCCGGAGCTTTCTTATTGCTTTTACTTTTTGTAAAATCAGTAAGGAAATTTCTGGAGGGAGAACATTTAGGTAAAACTGTTAATCAAACATCCCTGGAAAGGGTGACCATAGAAGGTAATAGTCCTGTAGGTGAAAATAGTTTTACGCTCCTTGATATTTTTCTTGAGTACCTCGAGAAAAGAAAGCCTCGAGGGAATCAGGCCGGACTAATCGGCTAAGGCTAAATACGTTAACCTCACCGATAGTGCACCAGTACCGTGAGGGAAAGGTGAAAAGTAGGGAGTTGATCCCGGTGAAATAGAACCTGAAACCATCACGCCCACAAAGAGTCAGAGTCCGTCAATTGACGGATGATGGCGTGCTTTTTGCAGAACGAGCCAACGAGTATATGTGTGTTGCAGACTAATCCCGTTTCGGGTGTAGTCATAGGGAAACCGAGTGTTAAAAGCGCGATTTTGTAGCATGCATATGACCCGAAGCCAAGCGAGCTTGCCATGGTCAGGGTGAGTCTTGATGAAAATCGAGAGGAGGCCCGAACCCATAGATCGTGTAACGTCTTGGGATGAACTGTGGTAAGGAGTGAAAAGCTAATCGAGCTTGGTAATAGCTGGTTCTCCCCGAAATAGCTTTAGGGCTAGCTCTTTGTGTTTCCTTACGGGGGTAGAGCACTGAATGGTTTATCGTGGATTTGTTCTAGGTAATCCAATCAAACTCCGAATACCGTAAGATTAAGAACAAAGAAGTTAGACTGTGAGGGCTAAGCTTCATGGTCAAAAGGGAAACAGCCCAGACCTTCATCTAAGGTCCCTAAATTTTCTCGACTATATCGAGACTCCGGTTGCGGTTATCGCTAATCGGAGGAGCTAAGTGTTTCAAAGGAAGTGGAATTCCTACGATAGTTAGGAGGTTAGCTTAGAAGCAGCTATCCTTTAAAAAAAGCGTAATAGCTTACTAGCTAAGGAACTTTGCACCTAAGATTTACGGGACTAAGCTCAGTACCGAAGATAAGGTTGTGTGTGTTTTTCATACACAAGGTAGGGGAGCACTCCTATTGCTGCGAAGTCAAATCGTAAGGTTTGGTGGAGCGATAGGAGGAGAAAATGTTGGCATGAGTAACCGCAATGCGTCTGAAAGCGGCGCACACCGAAAACCTAAGATTTCCTTGGCAATGATAATCATCCAAGGGTTAGGCGGGCCTAATTTTAATACCGAAGGGTATTGAAAGATGGACAGCCGGTTAATATTCCGGCCCTTCCGTTTCTTTTCGAAAAGTGACGCGATTTTGAAAATAAGGTGCATTATTGGATTTGCAGTCGAGTTTTGCATTCGTGCAAGGCAAATTTATTGACAAAATCGCCTAGAAAAGCTTGTAGAGTTAGGGAAACGGGAACCGTATCGCAAACCAACACAGGTAGGTAAGCATAAATGTGCTAAGGTGAACGGGTGATTCCTCGTTAAGGAACTCGGCAAAAAAGTGGTCGTAAGTTCGCAATATGGCCTTCCGTCTTTATGACGGGTGCAACAAACGTACTCCTGGTGACTGTTTACCAAAAACATAGGTCTCTGCTAACTCGTAAGAGGATGTATAGGGGCTGAAGCCTGACCAGTGCTGGAACGTTAACAATGCCGGTCCTAAAACGTTTTTTACGTTTTTCGGCTGAGTGTTCGAAGCTTCCAGTGAACGTCCGCGGTAACTATAACCGTGTTAAAGTAGCGTATTCCCTTGCCGGGTAAGTTCCGGCCTGCATGAAAGGCTTAACAACTGGGAGACTGTCTCAACGAGGAGCCCGGTGAAAATGCAATACCGGTGAAGATGCCGGTTACCTACGGCTAGACGGAAAGACCCCGGGAGCTTTACTGTAGCTTCTTATTGCCTTATTATTTTGGTTGCGTAGAATAGCGGGGAGGTTTTGATCTCCAGTTTTCGGACTGGAAGGAGCCGCCAGTGAAATACCCGTCTTCCAAAATGGTGAGACTAATCCTTATTTTAAGGAAACAGTGAGAGGTGGTCAGTTTAAGTGGGGCGCTTGCCTCCTAAAAGGTAACGGAGGCGTTTAAAGGTCAGCTAGCTCCGGATGGAAATCGGAGTGGTCGTGCAAAGGCATAAGCTGGCTTTACAGCGAGACGGATATGTCGAGCTGTTGGGAAACCAGAACTTAGTGAACCGACCTTGGTTAATAGAACCGAGGGAGATTATCAGATAAAAGTTACCCCGGGGATAGACTCTGATCCGCCAATCGCGGAAAAAAGAGTTTGTTGTCCAACCCATTTTGAGTGTATAATTAATTTATATGCTCAAACCAAGTATAAGATTTTGTGTCTTGGCCGTAAGGATGGGGATGTACGGCTTATAACGGTGAAATTAAAATCGGTCTTCCTTGAAGAATTTTAAGGTTTTGAATTTTAACAACACCGTGGGAAGTCGGAAGAAGTTTGTTTTGATTTATGATTTTTTTATCAAAAGAACAAAAATCAATTCTTTTTGGAACTATTCTTGGAGATGGATACTTGCAAAAAACTGGTCAAAAAAATGCCAGATTGCGTTTAGAGCATGGAGCATCTCAAAAAGAATATTTGCTATGGAAGGTAAAGAAATTTGGAAAATTATTTCAAGGAAAAGCAAGATATATAGAAAGAGTTCATCCAATTTCAAAGAAAAAATATTCTTATTGGTGTCATCAATCTCAGGCAAGTCCACATTTAGGAAAACTAAGAAAAATCTTTTATCCAGATGGCAAAAAAAGAATTCCAAAAGAATTAGAAAAATACACATCGCCATTAATGCTAGCAGTTTGGTATATGGATGATGGATATTATTATGAAAGAGATAATTGCAGCTATCTTTATCTAGGAAATGTAGATATAGAAGAAGCTAAAAATGTATCTCAAGTTCTTTTGAAAAAATTTGATATTTCAACTCGTGTGTTAGCAAAAAAGAAAGGATACGCGATCTATTTTTCTCCAAAAGAAACGGGAAAAATGAAAAATATTATCAAAGGTTATGTTCTTGCTCAATTCAACTACAAACTTCCTTCTTGACCCCGTAACGACTGAGACTTTATGTCGAGATAGTGGGTACCCGGCAAACGGGATTTAAACCATTATCATACGCCGTCCCCTGTTAAATATCGCTTTGCAATAATTTCATTAAAGACAAAATTATTTAACAGGGTGAAGATATAGTCTAATCTTAAAAAGATTGAACAGGCTGGTAGGGCCCGCGAGTTCATATCTACGGCCCTGTTCGGCACCTCGATGTCGGCTCTTCGCATCCTGGAGGTGGAGAAGCTTCCAAGGGTTTGGCTGTTCGCCAATTAAAGCGGAACGCGAGCTGGGTTCAGACCGTCAAAACGGCGGCACTAAATAGTGATATCTAGTGAAAAAACCGACTGATATCGGTGAAGTCCTTGCATGATAACCTGTCATATGCTAGGATAATACCGAGGGAAGCCATAATTTTTTTCTATGAAAATTTCTGAAGAAGAAAAGGCTTACATAGCTGGATTTCTTGATGGAGATGGAAGTATCTATGTAAGATTAAAACCAAATTCGAGTTATCGATATCGTTTTCAGATTTCGCCAGCAATAGTTTTCTACCAATCAGAGAAGGAAAGCAAACATTTGGAACAATTACATAAGAAAATTGGTAGAGGATATTTAAGAAAACGAAACGATGGAATAGTAGAATATATAATTGGAGATACGAAAAGTATAAGAATACTAATTGAAAATATTTTTCCTTATCTAAGAATTAAAAAGAGCCAAGCAAAACTAATGATGGAAGTCTTGGAAAGAAAGGCAAAAGTAAAAACTCCAAGAGAATTTCTGATTCTGGCTAGAAAAATAGATATTTTCCAAAAAATAAATTACTCAAAGAAAAGAATCCAAAATTCTTCAGAAGTTAAAAAAACCTTAATAAAAGAAAAGTTATTGGCCCCGTAGAGACTTTCCTGCTAAAGCAGGAGGATGGGAGGTAAAATCTTTCATAATACGTTGGCTTCTCGATTAAAATTGAGAAGGTGATATAGTCCGTACACTTAGTAATAGGTGAAAAACTTACTAATTTATAAAATTGAGTAAGTGGATATGCGTGAGACAGGTTGGTCCCTATCTACCGTAGGCGTCGAGTCTTGAGGGAACTCTGGAATAGTACGAGAGGACCTTCCGGAACTAACCTCTGGTGTACCAGTTGTTGCGCCAGCAGCATTGCTGGGTA
>Ga0265595_1002473_pt1 | contig 12465 bp, 10 predicted proteins | sample saktaG_15_FD_190148 | JGI IMG/M metagenome (GOLD analysis project Ga0265595, IMG submission 190148) | Saline water microbial communities from Sakinaw Lake, British Columbia, Canada - sak_2013_06_06_50m | ecosystem: Environmental > Aquatic > Non-marine Saline and Alkaline > Saline ... | reverse complement strand
AACTCTCGGTGTCGGTCCAGCTCGCGACCAGCAAATAGTCGACGGCGCAAGGCGGCCCGGGATTCAGAGTTTGCTCCATTGTCGCTGCAGTATGAGGTGCGTGTTGGCGTGGGGGCCGCCGTCAGTGGTCTGCCGGACCGGGCAACTTCGGTCGTCGAACGCACCGCCCGACCGGAACCGGACAACGCTCCGCCTCCACGGGCGGCGTTGTCTTTCTATCCCGCCGGCAGTCTGACAGGGAACCGAGGAGGGCGAGCCGAGACGGACTACGGTCTACGGTGTACGGCTTACGGTCTACGGCTCACGGCTTGCGCTGATGGCGGGGGAGACGCCGGGCATGGACGGGCACAACGAACACTGTGTCCCCGAAGCTCTTCCGCCCGAAGCGCTCATGGGGAATACGCCCGCCCTGAAGGGCGGGGCGACGTACTCTAGTTGCGACTATGGACCTTGGGTTTCGGCCGACAGGTCCTTCCAGTCGTTTATCCGGTCCCGCTCAGGCGACCAGTCGGCGGCGAAGATCGTGCGCCGGGTCTCGCACGCGACTGGGTTGGGTAGGTAGTGCTCGCGGAATATGGAGTTGAAGTAGAGCTGCCCGTGATAGGCCCAGTCGCCGACCGACGCCCTGCGCATCGAGTCTTCAGTGACCGGCAGCTTGAAGTTGGCGATCACCAGATCCGGCTTGAGTACACCCAGCGAATAGTCGAAATCGAACTTGTTGAGGCCGGGCTTCCGGCCGCTGGACACGACCGGCATATGTGCGATGTGGGAATCCGACTTGCCCAGGAAATCGATGCCGTACCGCTCGGAGTAGTAGAAGGTCGTGCCTGCCTGGAAGTCAGCGACCCGGGCCGTAACCCGCGTGTTCTGCTTGAGCAGCAGACCGATTCGGACGTAGTCGGCGTCTTCCTGGTTGTATCTCAGGTAGTCGGTGTAGTTGAAGGCGATGAGCGGCGTGCTCGCGAGGCCGAGGACGACGAGCGTCAGCCGCACCGCCGGGTGCAGGCGCTGGATGCCCGCGAACGCCAGCACCATGACCAGAGGCAGAACCGGCACGAAGAAGCGGAAATGGTACAAGGTGTCGCCGCCCAGGTAGGCGATATAGGCCGCATAGACGAGAAACACGGCCACGAATGCGCGCAGCGCCCACCGGGACCGGCCGAACGCGCCGGCTATGGCCAGCACGATCACGAAGGGATAGTGGGCGATGAATTGGCGGACGTAGAGCAGGCCGGCCTGGGTCCGGCCAGGCCAATGCGCGGTCTTCAGGTAGGCGGTGTTGGGCAGGAGCGCGTGGTAGTAGTGGAGTCGGAACAGCTCGTGGACCACGGGCAGCAGGAGCGACAGGCCGAAATAGAGGAGCACCGGCCGCCGATTCCGGGTGAGAACCAGGGCGAGCGTGCCCAACAGACAGCAGAGAAAGACGGCGTCGGCCCGGACCAGCGACATGATCGCGATGAGCAGGTAGGTCGCCGGCCGGGGCCGGTCCAGTTGCGATTCGCGCAGGATTCGATACGCGGCCCACAGGAACAGGAGCGTGAGCAGGGTGCTCTCGGAGCCCGACGTGGCCCAGTACATCGTGTCCTGGCAGAGCACGTAGCCGGCGAGCGACGCGGCGGTCGCAAGCGCGCCGCCGCCCAGCAGGCGCACGAGCCGGGCGATCACCGGCACCGTCGCCGCGGCCAGAACCAGGTTGGCCAGCATCACGACCAGGGAGGTCTTCGCGGCCGGGATGGGGAAGAGGTGAACCAGGGCCATGAACAGGGTCCACAGGAAGTTGGTGTAGCCTTCGACCCGCACGCCCGGATTCCAGACAAGTCCTGCGCCGGTCGCCAGATTCCGGGCATACCGCATCGAGATCATTGCGTCGTCGTCGAGCCACCAGTATCGGTGTCCGGCCAGTGTTACGCTGTGTCCGACCAGCACCGGCGGCAGCCACAACAGGACCAGGACGGCTATCGCGCCCACGAGTAGGTAGCGCTCCTTCAGGATTCGCGCCGCGGACGAGAACCAGCTCGCGGGCGCCAGGGAACCGAGGGTGAGGGGCAGACCCCCGCAGACTAGGGCAAACGTGGCACTGAAGCGCATCCGGTTGAGCCAGAGCGGGGCCGGCGCGCCTCCCTTCATCAGCGAGACCGCGGAGAGCAGAAGCTTGTCCAGAAGGCCGCTGAGCACCAAGGCCAGCCCGGCGACTACCAAGAACAGCCCGGCGGCGATTGCGATGCGCCGGGCGCCCTTCACCGATTCCAGCTTCATCGGTTCCGGCTCCGGGATACGATCAGGGCGCCGGACTCAAGATCAGAGAGGAGCGAGAGAAGAACTGACTCCACGACGCACATGCCGGTCACAAGATACCGAAGCGTGAGCACCTGTCAAGTTTGTTCGGCTCTGTCCGTTTCGCCCGACCCGGACGAGGCCCTTGGCGAGCGCAAGTCGTGGGAGGCGGTGTTGGAGTCACTGCATTCGCAAGGGAGTTTCCGTAACCACAGACTCGATCACGGCGCACTTTCAACCGGGATTGAGTCCGAGGACCCGGTGCGCCGGCCGTCTGGGGAATTTCGGGGACATTACTGGCTTAGGTGTCAAGCCGTGCGTTACTGCCTCGCTTTCATCTGCTGAAGATTAGTGCCAGTGGGACGACTCCACTCATTTCGCTCGCATCCGGCACTGGCGATTCCAGAGCCTCCCTCGGTCAGGGACCTTAACTCCATATTCATGCAGACATGTTAAGTATGTCAGGGATTGATTGTGGCCGCACGAGTCCGATATCGCCGGCAGGCCATTGAGAGGCGAAGCACAGCCGCCGGGCGCTTGCCGCTTGACCCGGGATAGAGGAACGCAAGAGGCCGGAGCGTGCCGGCCTGGGTGTACTTCTGCACGCTGGCAGTAGAAGGACAGAGATTCTCTGCAAAAGTCGTACTGATGGAGTAGAGTCGAGAAGGGGTCGAGGAGTCGAGGATTCAAGGGGTCGAGCCAGGACGGCCGAAGTCAGAAGTCAGAGGTCAGAATGCAGAAGGCAGAGGTAGAGGATTGAAGACAGAGGAGGACTCGAGGAGTCAAGGGGTCGAGTGACGGACTAGAAGCCTGGTGATCAGGCAGCCGCCCGGTGAGAGCCGGGCGGCTGTCGTTGGGTCGCTGAGAGATTCCTCCACTCGGCGCAGAGCGCCTCGGTCGGAATGACAGCGCGGGCGCTACGGCTTGGGCTCGTCGATACTGAAGTTCTCGAAGCGGATCGCGGCGAGGACGTCAAAGTCGAGCTCGCCCGGGTCCAGACTCTGCAGAAGAAGTTCAAGTAAGATAGCCGCCCTGCCTGCGCGGGGCCGCACGCAGACAGGGCCGCCCGACCGGAACCGGACAACGTTCCGCCCCCTCGGGCGGCGTTGCCTTTCTATCACCCCGGCGGCTTGACAGCGTTTTCTTACTACTCCAGGAGAAGGTCAGGCGCGAATGTTCACGTAACATACGTAGTTTAAGAACTTACCCAACGTTGACCCCCGCCACTAGAAGTTGCATAATCCCTTGTGGGTTGTCCGGTTCGACCGCGTGCATTTGTGCGCGGCTCTGAACCAGCACGGCGGCACCGAGCCGAAGAACGACACCGGCACCCGAGGCGCGAGGATGCAACGACTGAATGCTCTAAGGAGGCATCCATGAGCAGACGAACTATGGGGTCCCTCATCGTGATCCTCATGCTCGCGTTCGGCGCGGCAAGTGCAGAGCCGGTCTGGGTCCCGTTCGACAGCGCCGGGCCGACTCCCCCAACCGTCAACATCGTCAGCGCCAGCCCTGCGTATGTGACGTTCGAGGTGACCATCCACGGCATGTACGTTGAGGACACGGTGGCAGAGGACGGTGTGACATACCAGAATCTTTCACTTCCAGGAGAAGGGGTGATGAGTGATCTGAGCCAACCGGAACTCCCGCAAGTAACTCGACTGATCGGATTCGCTCCGGGCGTGGAGCCGTTATCTCAGGTCGAGCTCGGGGATCAGTTGGAGCTTGAGGGCTACTACGTGTTCCCGGCACAGATCCCTGAGGTCGACAGCTATCCCGGTCAGTCGAACCCGTTCGTGATTGACAACGCGGTCTATGGTGCCGACGCGTACTTTCCGGCCCTTGGCGATGTTGCCACGGCGCACGAACTCGGCGTATGGAGGGAACTGGGTGCCGCAGTCGCCATCGTGCGCCCGTTCCATTTCAACCCGGTGCAGCGGAAGCTCGTCGTGTACCGAACTCTGACCGTGACGTACACGTTTGCAGGAGGGAGCGCACTGCCTGCGGTCGTTACTTCACCCTACTACCGGGCATACGCCGGAAGCCTGTCGAACTTCGGCTACCTGGGCATCTCGGAACCGGGCGCGCAACTCCCGCTGAAGTTCATGATCGTCCTGGGCGAGGACACACCAGCGCTCAGGCAAGCGGTCGAGCCGCTGCGTGTCTGGAAGTGCATGCAGGGATACGCGACGCAGGTGCACTGCATCGGCAGCGAGATACCGCGCGACGTGAATACCATCCGTGCGTGGATCGCCTCATGGTACAACCCCCAGGCATACGAGCTGTTCGTGCTCTTCGTCGGCGACCATGACCTTATTCCCTCTCCGCCGGGTTGGCCATACACGGGGGGAGGCTTTATCTGGAGCGACCATTGGTATGCTTGTGTTGCCGGCGGTTCGGACGACGACATCGCCGACGTGGACTTGGGCAGGATTTCCACCAGCGACCCCGCGGTGGTCTCCGCAGTCATCCAAAAGGAGATGCGCTACGAGCGGTACACGGGCCCCAACTGGAAGAACACCAGGGTCCTCATGGTCAGCAATTGGATGAATTCGGAGTACCAGGCGTGCAAGGAACGTATCGCCGCACGACTCGAAGAGCTGGGAATCTCGTGCCATCGACAGCACGGAAGCGACCCTGGGGTCACAAACGCCACTCTGATGGACAAGATTAACAGCGGGGGCGGCTACGGCACGATCAACTACCGCGGCCACGGTCTACAGCAATCGTGGGAGAAGTGGAACACGTATAACGAGTACTTCGAGAACGGACACATACTTCAGTTGACGAACTCCGATTGGCTCCCACTCGTCTATGAGATATGTTGCTGCTGTGGCAACATCCATCCTGCTCAGGGCGGAGACGAGGGACACAGCGAAACATGGGTAGAGCACGTCGGCGGAGGCGGTGTCGCCGCGTGGGGGGCGACTAGGCCTTCGGCGACCGCTCCGAATCACGTTCTGGACGAGTCACTGTGCACAATACCGTTCACCCGCCAGATAACCTACACTAACATCGTGATGAACGCCGCCAAGCTGGAGATGCTCCGCGAGTACCCAAACCCGAGCGGACACGATAACAATCGGATGTACCACCTCATGGGTGACCCTTCACTTCACGTGTGGATGGCTGACAGCGGTGCTTTGGACCTCACCTTTAGTCCTCGGCAGATAGCCCCATGGAACCCTTACTACATTGACGCTCATGTCGCACGCCTGAGCGGCGGTCAGCCGGTTCGAGATGCCGCAGTCGGAGTCTACAAGGAGGATGATATCCTCGGCTCTGCCAGGACCGATGCCAACGGCGATGCTCATATATACGTTTACGCGCACGGGGGGGGGCGTCATCCAGATCGAGGCATCCAAGCCGCTGTTCCACGGCGATGAGGGCGTTATCATCGTGAACTCCGACGGCCCGCAGGGCGGAGACGCGAACATCCCGCGCGAGTTCTCGCTGTGGGTTCCGCCTGTCGCCAGGGGCGAGTTGCGTATTCGAGCCGAGATCCCACAACCAGCCAGGCTGCGCCTGACCGTATGCGATGCGATGGGAAGGGTGATAGCAGTGGTTCCGAACCAGCAACTGAGCACGGGCTCGCACTGGATTGGGCCGGTCCGGCCCGTCGCCGGGCGCCGGGGATTGGCGCCGGGCAGCTACTTCGTCAGATACGAGAGCGACCTCGGTAGCGGACTGCTGAAGACCTTGGTCATCCGCTGACCCGAAGAGATGGCGCGAGGAGCACATGTGAAACGGCTGGTCCCATTGCTCGTTGCAGCATTGGTCGGAACCGGGATACGGGCCGCTCCGCTTCGTCGGGCGCCTCCGGAGGCGCCTGCCCCCGAAACAGCAGCTACCGTCTGTCAACCTCATTACGAATGGGCGCCTCCCCAGCAGGTGGGAATCGCCACCAAGAGCAGGTTCGGCCTTGACTGCTATGGACGGCTATGGTGTCTGCTCCTCAATCGCCCATTCAATCTCGACAGCAGCACGTTCAGCGCCGCCCGCTATGACGGGAACCAGTGGTTGGAGCCCGAGCTGGTGTTTACCGGCGGACTAGCATGCGGGCTCGGCGGCTTCGACGCGACCCGGGCCCGGGATGGGAAACTCTGGGTTCTCTTCTCGGCGGAGTACAGCGTGTCTGACTCGGCGACCGCGACGCTGTACTATGATGGGGCTGCCTGGTCAGACATCTTTATCATAGGTAACACCCAGGTGGACGTGTCGACCGGGTTCACTCTGGAGTCGGACAGTATCGGAAAGGTCTGGGCGGTCTTTTGGGTGGGGGAGGACTATCGTATCTGGGCCGACGTTTGTGATGACACACTGTGGAGTGGGGCTCATCCAATTGTGGCCTTCCCGACCGGCGAACAGGTCGCATTCTCGAGGCTGACGGTTGCCCCGAACGGCGACCGGTGGGCAGGAGCCACCGCATTGTACCCACACTACGACCGGGTCTTTCTCTGTCGGTCCGACTCTGCCGGGAACTGGCCGGACAGTTTGATATTCGACCCAAGCCCAAGTGAAGGCACACGCATACTGAGGGGTCTGGCCGCCGACAACCAAGGCAACGTCTGGGTCGTTTGGGGCGGGAACCCTTACGGCCCCGATTCCGGAATCTATGCTGCCTGCCTTGATACCAGCCTGCACTGGAGTTCCGTCTATACCATTTCTCATTCCGGCTTCTTCTGCAACATGGAGATTGATGGCGACAACAAGGTCTGGGTCGTGTGGGATGCGGACTCCAACTTCTACTACCGGGTCTGGGACGGGTCAGAATGGAGTCCTCTAGATTCAATCGTGCAACCTCCCGCGTCTTCCAGCTTCACGGATGCCATTTTCTACGACCCGGTGCGAGACCGCATCTGGATTTCGTACAGAACTCCCGATAACCGGACCTTTGTCAGATGGACTGACCCGTCAGGCGGCGTCGAAGAGCGGGAACCGGCCGCTGTCTGGCGGCCCGAGCAGGCGCTGATCTGCCGCGGCGTGCTTCTGGTGCCCGGAGCGGTCAGCGGTCGGCGGTCGGTGGTAAGCGTCTTGTTCGATATCACCGGCCGCAAGGTCATGGACCTCCTGCCCGGCGCGAATGATGTGAGCAGGCTGAGTCCCGGCGTCTACTTCGTCCGCGAAGAACCGCAAGCCACAAGCCTCAAGCCGCAAGCGGTCTGGAAGGTCGTGCTGACGGAGTAGAGCAAAGTGCCCCAGTGGTCAAGTGGTCTAGTGGTTAAGTGAGGAAATAGAACCCAGGCAGTTTGAACGAAGCCGCCAGGTGAGAGCCGGGCGGCTGTCGTTGTAGTTCGATTCGGCTACGGCTTGGGTTCGTCGATACTGAAGTTCTCGAAGCGGATGGCGGCCAGGACGTCGGGGTTGAGACTTCTCGCCGCCCATTTGTCCGCCAGCACCTTGGCCTCGATCGCCAGGCTCTCACCACTGATGTTCTTCTTGTGGCTCAGCTTGAAGAGCTGGCGGGCGAAGCTCAAGTAGGGGACATAGTTGATGGTGTTGACCTGGGCACACTCAGCGTCGAAGCGTAATGGCGCTGGCGGTGGAGAGTGAACTGAAGACGGCGTTGGGTAGATAGTTTCCCCAGCAGTTCTCCCGATAATCCTGTAGACGATTCACCGGACAATCTACAGAATAGTCTGGTAGATTGTCTGCCGGATTGCTCTCCAGATTATCCTCCGAATTGTCCGCCAGATGATTCTCCGGGCAATCTGCGGAATAGTCGGCTGAATGGTTCTCCAGATAGTTGTCCAGGCTGTCCGCCAGACTCTCCGGTAGATTGTCTTCCGGATGGTCGTCGAGATAGTCGTCCAGATGATTCTCCGGATTGTCGGCCGGATAGTCTGGAGAATAGTCTGCCGAATTGCCCTCCAGATGATTCTCCCCGCAGTTCACCAAACAGTCCAGGGAATGGGGTAGGGGAGTTTCGGCAAGGGTGAATAGTGAATTGAGAATAGAGAAGTTAGCGGATTTCGGAGTCCGATTCCGAGGGGACATATAAGAAACTGGGCTTGGCGGGCAGGGTTCGCGGGGGCGCTGAAATCCGACGTTTCTTCCGAAGGAAGTGGGGGAGCGGTAGACGCGTGAACTCACGCCGGGGTCGCGGAGTCGGCGATGACTTGTGGTCTGCGGACCGGTCACACCGCGACGTTCAGGCGTGACTTCTGTACCGAGTCGGCCGTGGCGACCGTTGCTTGGGTTTTTGAGGACTGGGTTGGCTAGTAGCCCCAGCGGCGGGTGCGCTTGGCCCAGGCTTCGGAATAGGACAGGGTCAGCATGAGGCGGCCGGCGACTTCCTTCAGGTTGGGGGGCGTTAGTTCGGGCGGAAAGGCACCTTGGGAGTCGGATTCTCGGAACAAGAGCTCGCCTGAGATATCGAGCGAGCCGAACTTGAGGATAGGCACGCTCGTTCCGAGGTGAATGCCGTTTTCCCTGATGGCGGCTCTGCCGATCTCCCCCCAGTACGCGCTACCGTAGTACCACGTCTGTTGAGAGTAGCCGACGCGCACCGGATGGAGTGAATCAATGTCGTATTCCGCGCCGATTGAGCCGCGCCAGACATCCTTGTACCCGAAGCTCTGCGTGCTGTCGCCTTTGGTGATGCTGGCGTTGGACCACGGGTGAAGCGTAAGTCCAAGGTTGACCCCAAGCCGGCGGGCCGGGTTGAGAACGGCGGCGAAGGAGAGCGAATGCGGCAGTGAGATGGCATAGGTGCGCGTGGAGTCGATGACGACGCCGTGGACGCGTTTGAAGCGATGGACGGTCAGGTCGAGCGGCGGCTCGTAGTACCCGGCCAGCGAGAAGACGCGGGACTGGAAGGATGCGCCGACCTTGAACGTGTTGCCCGCATAGTCAATCTCAATTGTGTCGGTAGAGGTATAGCCGCCATGCGGGATTTCAAACCGCCAGTTTTCGCGCGAGCCGCCCATGACGTGGTTGTACTCGGCGCCGATGCAGAATTTGTCGAAGAGCGACTTGGCGAGGCCGGCGTGGAGCGCGTAAATCCCGCCCCGGCCGATGATATGGCGGCGATATGCGGTGTCGGCGAGGGAATCGGACCAGAGGTCAAAGTCCTGACCGAACTTCTGGTTGATGCCGGCGAAGAGCCGGGTCTGGAACGGTAGCGGGGTCGCGACGTTGAACGCCGCCGGTCGGATGTCGCGAAGCAGGCGGCTGTTTCCGTCCTGCGTGCCGAGGGTTGCCGCGCCGATGGCGGAGACGTGGAACGAAGTCTGGTTGAGGTTGACGAGGATGCCCGGGTTCTGAGTAGAGAGCGCAAAGGGGTCGCCGATTGCAGCAAGTCGGGCATCGCCCGTGCCGGTCAGTTCGCCGAGGCCACGGGAGTTGAAGAAGGACTGAGCGTTCGCAGAGCGAACCAATGCAAAAGTCAAAATGCAAAATGCAAAGGTCAAAATGCCGGGACGGAAGTGGCCTAGTGGTCTAGTGGTCCAGTGGCCGGATGAGCAAGCTTGCAGTTTGCAGTTCGCGGTTTGCATTGGTCCTACCTGAACCTGTCCTCGGGCGGGAGGACGTATTGGATTTCGAGCCGGGGCGCGTTCTCGCCGGAGCGCGGAATCCGGAGCCGGAAGAGCGGCGACCATTCGGGCGCGGCTTCGATGAGCAGGCCGTAGTTCCGCAGAGAGTCAGGGGGACGAAGAGTGTCAGGACGGGGATGGTTGGTCCAGAGGGTATCGGGGTAGTTCACCCAGGATTGTACCAGCGAACGGATGTCAACCGTGATGACCGTGTCGCTGTCCGCAGGCACGAAGTACGAGGCGGACCCGATGGGCAGTTCTTCAAACCGGGCGTTGGCACCCTTCTCGGTGTAGGAATCGGTAAGGCGGTGGACGCCGAGGACAATGGTGTCGGCGCGGTGGTACTTCACCTCCGGACGGAACTTCAGGTCGGCCCGGGCAATCGTGGCCTCGGCCGGAATCGAGTCGATGTTGAACCGGAGCCACGTGCGGAACGCGACCCCGGACCCGACCAGCAAGTCGAGCAGGTTGGAGTGTGTGGCAACGGTGTCAATCAGACTGGCGTCGGCGATGTCGCTGATGACGCGCGAGGTTTCTTTGCCCTTGTTGGTGTACGTGACGCGGAGGCGCGGGGCCGTGGCCGGGGCCACGCCGGAGTTAATCGCGACGATGCCCGTGTCCTGTGGGAAAATGCCGATGCCGCAGTTGCGGATTGCCGCCTGCCGCACGGAGTCGAGCCCGACGTACGCGAGGTCAACCACGGTACTCTCGCCCGCCATGGTGCCGGTCGCCACGACGTCGTACAGGTAGTCACCGCCCAGGTCTACCCAGTGGTTGAGCGAGTCGGACATCAGCCAGGAGACGCCGTTTTCCGCCCACTCCGAAGAGCAGGGCCGGCAGGTGAAGCCCATCGTGGCCAGCGTGTCCCACTGGTGCAGCACGAGCTGGAACCCGGTAATGGAGTCGAGTACCATCGTGTCCGGTATTGAGAAACGGACGAGGAGCCGCGACTGGTACGAGGTGTCGCGGCCAAGGTAGAGCATGCTGGCTCCGCCGAGCGGGACGTAGCGTGGATAGCTGGCGGCCGTGTCCGGAACAAGGGTCGTGTCCGATGCACCGGTGACGCGGTCGCCAAGCTGGTCGTATCCTACCGGGAGCGTATTGCAGGCGGAGGACAAGAGAAGCAATGCAAAAGGCAAAGTGCAAAATGCAAAATGCAAAATGGGACGAAGCGTCGGTTTCATGCGGGTTGTGGGGACGTTTCCCGGGCCGGGGCTGTTCCATCGGGCGCGGTTACTTCGAAGCGGTGGCGGATGTGCTCGGCCAGGTTGTCCTGGGCCGCGGTGGCGGCGGAGCGGAGCGCGTTCTTGATGGCGCGGGGCGTGGAACGGCCGTGCGCGACCACGACCGTGCCGAGGACGCCGAGCATCAACGCGCCGCCGTGTTCCTGGTAGTCCATCCGTTCGATGAACTCGCGGAGCACCGGCTTGGAAATCCAGCGACGCCAGCGGCGGGTGCGGTGCTCGGAGTCGGGTTCCAGGTACTGCTCAAGCAGGCCGCTCAAGACTTCGGCCAGCCCTTCGGCGTACTTCAGGAGCGCGTTGCCGACAAACCCGTCGCACACGACCACGTCAGCCGTGCCCTTGAGGATGGCGTTGCCTTCGACGTTGCCGACGAAGTTCATGTCGTGCTGCTTGAAGAGCTGGTAGGCACCTAAGGTCAGCTCGTTGCCCTTGGTGTCCTCGTGGCCGATGTTTAAGAGCCCGACCGAGGGATTGGCCTTCTTGAACAGGTAGCTGGCCGCGGTCGTGCCCATTATCCCGAACTGGAGCAGTTGCAGCGGTTTGGTGTCAACGTTGGCCCCGATGTCGACCACGAGCGTGTTGCCCTTGGTGGTCGGGAAGAGGACCGCGAGCGCGGGACGGTGAACGCCCGGCACGGCGCCGAGAGTCGTCAGGGCGAAGGCCATCACCGCGCCGGTGTTGCCGGCGCTGACGACGCCCGAGACCTTGTCCTGCTTGAGCAGTTCCATGCAGACTGCCATCGAGGAGTTGCGTTTGCGTTTGACAACCTCGTAGGGCGACTCGTGCATGCCGACGACTTCCGCGGCCGGAACGAGTTCCAGCCGGCCCGAGTAGCCGTCCATGGTCTCGGCGTCGACGATGCCCGGCTTACCCACGAGCACGACCTCGAGGTCCTTCAGTTCATCGAGCGCGAGCGCGATGCCCTCGAGCTCCGAGGCGGGCGCGTTGCCCGAGCCCATGGCGTCAAGCGCGATTCTCATTGTGTCTGCCCGGAAGGGCGACCGCAGGCCGGAGCGCTACTTCCGCTCCTTCTCCTTCTCGATGAAGATGACTTCTTTACCCGCGTAGTACCCGCAATGCGGGCAGACGCGGTGCGGCAGCTTCGGTTCGTGGCAGTGCGGGCAGTCGACGATGGTCGGAGCGGTCAGTTTCCAACCGGTGCGACGCTTGCGTCCACGCGTATGGGAATGTCGCCTTTTAGGTAATGGCATTGGTCCTCCAGGAATTCATTGTTACAAGCGGTGTCGATTCTAGCGGCTGAGGGGCGGGAGTCAAGATAACCAGCTGACCCTAGTCCCGACATAGGAATCTGATTTGGCTTGAAGAAGAGAGGCTGCCTCTCTTCAGTCACCGGCGTCTAATGAGTGTACAAAGACTTCACCCGCCAGGTGAAGAGAAAGGCAGCCAAATGA